>ERZ772871.15-NODE-15-length-316860-cov-38.1598_pt1 | contig 316860 bp, 292 predicted proteins | sample MGYA00511899_ERZ772871 | MGnify/ENA primary metagenome ERZ772871 (study PRJEB29015, sample SAMEA2737693) | human gut metagenome | biome: human gut; feature: human-associated habitat; material: faeces | place: China | collected 2012 ...
CCGTAACGGAAATATTATCGGAGAGCCGATCATGGGCGGTATTGATAATGACGAGGCATATAAGCAGCTGATGAAGACGATCGATCAGATACTGGCGGCTGATAAGAACTAGATAAGTTACTGTTCACACCTAACGGTGTTACCAGCAACAATTAATACTATGGCGCATAGCTTGACAGCGTAGTGTCAAGCTTGCGTCTGAACAGTAACCTAGATAATACCTATTGCGGAGGGGACTCCTATACCAAATGGAACAAAGGTATGGATAACGCAAAAGGGAAGATGTATTGCAGCCAATAATGTGTCAAAAATTCCAGAACATAAATTACGAATTATGATGGATATCATTGAAGCGCGGCATGCAGAAATAGAACTATTGTGGTTGAAAAATTCGGAGAGATTTCGTATTATTGTTAAATTTGCAAAGCAACAGGCTAAGCTGGGGCAATATGGTGTTAGTAGAAAAAGGAAGAATAGGGGCAGATCGGATAGAAATATTTGATCTGCCCTGTTTTACGTTTACGAGATAAAAGGGGTCTGCCCCTAAAATCAGAGGTGCCTGACACAATAAATATTTAATCTGTCTACTTTAGAGGTATCATATCAGACAAGGGCGCTTTTTTTGATTAAAATCTTGAAGAAATGCCCGGTTCATGTTATAACAAGGATATATTTGGGAGGTAATGATGTATTTTAAACGGAAAGTATATGACAGATTGTTAGAATGGAAAGCAAAATACTCAGATAAATATGCGGCTTTGCTTGAGGGGGTCAAACGAGTCGGTAAATCAACGATCGCGGAGTCTTTTGGGCAAAATGAATACAAGTCTTATCTTTTGATTGATTTCTCAAAGACAACGGACAATATACGCAGTTGTTTTGAGGATGTGGGAAATTTAAATATGTTCTTTTTGCGTCTTCAGGCCGAAAATTGAACAAAAGTAAATTTACCAGGAGTATGTAAGAAATGATAAGATTTAATAACGATTACAACCATGGAGCATTTGCATCCATATTGAAGGAACTTGGCGCAACGAACAGCACAAGCTACGCCGGATACGGGGAAGATGAGTGGTGCGATAAAGCGGAAACCATCATAAAGAAGCTGGTCGATAATGACAATGCATTGATCAAATTCATTCCGGGAGCCACGCAGGCGAATTACGTCGTGATCGCGGCTGCATTATCTTCGGTGCAAAGCGTGATCGCTGCAGATACCGGACATATCAACTGTCACGAGGCGGCGTCCATCGAGAATACCGGACACAAGATTCTGGAGCTTCCGAATACAGATGGCAAGATTACCGCGCAGCAGATCGCCGCTTGCGCCAAGGCGTATTACGATCAGGACGAGCCGGAGTATCTGACCGAACCGAAGATGGTATATCTGTCTTTCCCGACAGAAAAAGGTACACTTTATTCGAAGAAGGAAATTAAGGAGATCCATGATGTGTGCACAAAATATGGGATGTATCTTTTCGTGGATGGCGCGCGCATGGGATATGGACTTGGATCGGAGAAAAATGATCTTACTTTGAAGGATTTTGCGGAATTGACGGATGTATTTTATATTGGCGGAACGAAGTGTGGCGCTTTGTTCGGCGAGGCGCTCATTATTACTGCGCAGGATCTGAAGTATCGCTTTAAGGCCTACATGAAGCAGAACGGTGCAGTACTTGCGAAAGGCTGGCTGATGGGACTGCAGTTTGCAACGATGCTGGAGAGCGGCGAGTATTTTGAGGCTGCGAAGCGCGCCGATGCGCTTGCGATGCAGATTAAGAAAGCGTTTGAGGACAAGGGTGTTCCGTTTGCGGTGGAGAGCTTTACCAACCAGCAGTTTGTTATTCTGACGGAGCAGCAGAAGCAGGAGCTTGCGCAAAAGTATTATTTTGAAGACGAAGGTGATACGCAGCGTTTCTGTACGAGCTGGGCAACAACGGAGGACGAGGTTGATATGCTGGTTACGGACATCGAAAAGTTGTGAAACATGTGGTGCCTGACACAATAAAATTATATGCCGGAGATTTATGATATTTACGGGTATGAAAAACCGTGGTGCATATCAGGATGCATCACGGTTTTCTTTTTACTGTAAAGTTCCGTTATAGGTAAAAGAAGCATGTACAGTCACATACCATAAAGTAGTGCCGGAAGAGACTGACTGGGTATTCACTGTGTGATGAGGTATATTGGATGAAGAGTGGACATATTCAGTTGCAGTAAATTTTGTAATTGGCTCGTAAAAATATCTGCCATCATGTATAATAAAATATACAGAAAAAGATAATTATGTTGAAAAGGAGCCAACACTATGGGAACATATTTGAACAGCATAACTCCATATACTTTGTATAAAAGTGAGTGCTTAAGCGCGTATTTTGTGGATAAAACACTTATGCTCAGGGAACTGTTTCCGTATGTAAGTGTGGGAAATCGTCATATCTGTATCACCAGACCACACAGATTCGGAAAGACAATTATGGCGAACATGATCAGCTCTTTTTTTCAAAAGATACCGGATTCAGGTGATGGAAAAAATACTTGAATTTGCCCATAACACAGAAGTGATAAAACTGCTGATTGTATGATTCTGGAATTAAAGATAGATCATACACCGGATGAGGCTATTGCACAAATAAAAGATAAAAAGTATGCACTCAGGTTTGCACCAAAGATTGCCGGGAACAGAGAGTATACAGGAAGAATATTGGCAGTTGGTATTTTTGTAGTATGAAAAAGGTACGGGAGTGTACTTGCGTTTCCAATCGTTTTCTGCTACAGTAGGCGTAAACAGAACAGGTGATTAGCAAAGGAGCTTTCTCGGATAAGAGGAAGCTCTTCTTTTATATAACGAAAAAAGAGTCGAAAAGGAGGCGAATCTATGGATGCAGAAATGATCATACTCTGCGACGGTGTGGTAATCCCACAGAGCAAAAAAGAAATTGACGGGGGTGTCGCAATTGCAGGAGGACATATCCTACGGATCGGGGCGCGTGCGGAATTGTCAGATTATCTGGGAGTGGATACGGAGGTGGTGGAATACCATAATTCCACCCTGTTTACATTTGACCGTACAAATACAGAGGGAGATGCCAATATTGCAGTTGTGGCAGGAAACATGAAACACCATGGACATGGAGATCTCAAAAAGACCGTGGGGCTTCGCTTTTTGATGTATCACGGAGATGTGGTAATTCAGAAGGAATTATGAAAAGTATAAACAATAAGTGAAATATCTGCCGGAAACCTTGACGCAGGGGCTTTCCCGACTTACTCTTGTAATTAAGAGATGTGTGGATACACATAGACAGGGAGGAAAAGACCGTGGGTAAGGTAATAGGAATTGATTTGGGAACGACAAACAGCTGTGTCGCTGTTTTGGAAAATGATCAGCCGGTTGTGATCACAAATGCGGAAGGCTCGCGGACCACACCATCGGTTGTGGCATTTACCAAAAACGGAGAGCGTCTGGTGGGAGATGCTGCCAGACGACAGGCAGCTGTCAATGTAGACCGGACATTTTTCTCCATTAAGCGTGAGATGGGAAGTGCGTTCCGGGCAAAAATAGATGGCAAACAGTATACGCCGCAGGAGATTTCCGCGATGATCCTGCGCAAACTCAAAAAAGATGCGGAGGAATATCTGGGGGAAACAGTTTCGGATGCGGTGATTACCGTACCGGCATATTTCAGTGATTCCCAGCGACAGGCGACAAAGGATGCCGGAAAGATTGCCGGATTAAATGTTCTTCGGATTATCAACGAGCCGACATCTGCGGCACTGGCATACGGACTGGATCACGGGGAGCCACAGAAAATTCTGGTGTATGATCTTGGTGGCGGCACATTTGACGTATCGGTTATTGAAATCGGGGACAACCTCATCGAAGTACTGGCCACCGCGGGAGACAATCACCTCGGTGGGGATGATTTCGATGCGCGCATCACGGAGTATCTGGTATCGGAATTCCAGCGCACGGAGCGTGTGGATCTGCGGAAAGATGCGACGGCTATGCAGCGTGTGCGTGAGGAGGCGGAAAAGGCCAAAAAGGTATTGTCCTCCTCTTCCACAACGGGCATCAACCTGCCGTTTATTGCGACCGTAAAGGGTGAGCCAAAGCATATGGAAATGACTCTGACGCGTGCAAAATTTGAGGAACTGACGATGGATCTCATTGAGCGCACGGCAGGTCCGGTGCAGCAGGCACTTTCGGATGCGGGAATTACGGCAGCGGATCTTGGCATGGTACTTCTGGTAGGTGGTTCTACCCGTGTACCGGCGGTATTCGAGGAAGTGCGCAGACTGACAGGAAAAGAACCTTCACGCAATTTAAACCCGGATGAATGTGTGGCACTGGGAGCGGCTGTGCAGGGTGGAAAACTTGGCGGTGCGCTGATGGCAGGATCACAGGCGGCAGAGATTATCCTGATGGATGTCACACCACTTTCGCTTTCTATTGAGACGGTAGGAGGTGTTTCAACGAAGCTGATTGACCGGAATACCACGATTCCGACACGGTTCAGTAAAGTGTTTACAACTGCCGGAAATTTCCAGACATCTGTGGATATCAAAGTACTGCAGGGCGAGCGTCAGTTTGCAAGAGACAACAAGCTGCTTGGGCGGTTCCAGCTGCGGGGCATTAAACCGGCGCCGGCGGGTGTGCCGCAGATAGAGGTAACGTTTGATATTGATGCGAACGGTATTGTACAGGTTTCCGCAAAGGATCTGGGAACCGGACGGCATCAGGAGATCACAATCACGGCAAGTTCCAATTTGTCAGACGCAGAGATTGACCGCGCGATAAGAGAAGCCGCGGAATATGAAGCAACAGACGGGCAGAGAAAGGCTTATATTGATGCGCGAAGCGAGGCCGACACGTTGATCCGTCAGGTGGAAGTAGCTTATAAAGAGAAGAAAAAGACCATCGACAGTGGTGCGCGTCACCAGATCAAGAGCAGCCTTTCTTATGTAAAGAAACTGGTCAGCCGTACAAAGCCGGGAAATGTGTCCGAAGAGCAGGCGGCTGAGCTGCAGCGGGCAGCCGCGGAACTGCGCAGTGCTGCAGGAGTGCTTGGAGTATAAAAGGTTTCCATCATAAAGAAAGCTGTTTTGATATAAAAAGGCACAGATACGTTTTCTGTCAAAAGACACAGAACCGTATCCGCGCCTTTTATTTATTTGCACTAACTTTTATTCTCTTTTGTTTTATACTTGCGTTTGCTTTTGAACTATGCTATATTAAGGCTGACAGATAAAAACAAACGTAAATAAAAATGGAGGTATTTTATTATGAAGTTTTTCGTGGATACAGCAAATGTAGAGGATATTAAGAAAGCAAATGATATGGGGGTTATCTGTGGAGTTACCACAAACCCATCCCTGATCGCAAAAGAGGGAAGAGATTTTACAGAAGTCATCAAAGAAATTACATCCATCGTTGACGGACCGATCAGCGGCGAGGTAAAGGCAACAACGGTAGATGCAGAGGGCATGATCAAAGAGGGACGTGAGATTGCAGCCATCCATCCAAACATGGTTGTAAAGATCCCTATGACCGTAGAGGGACTTAAAGCCGTAAAGGTACTTTCTTCCGAGGGCATCAAGACAAACGTTACCCTGATTTTCAGCGCAAATCAGGCAATCCTTGCAGCAAACGCAGGAGCTACTTATGTATCCCCATTCCTTGGCAGATTAGATGACATCAGCCAGCCGGGTATCGAACTGATCCGCCAGATCGCAGAGATCTTTGATATTTACGGATATGACACAGAGATCATTGCAGCATCCATCCGTAACCCGATCCATGTAACAGACTGCGCACTTGCAGGTGCCGATATTGCGACCATCCCTTACAAGGTAATCGAGCAGATGACAAAGCATCCGCTTACCGATCAGGGAATCGAAAAATTCCAGGCAGACTACAAGGCAGTTTTTGGGGAGGAATAACCATGAACAAACAGGAGCTTCAGCTGAAGGCAAATGAAGTCCGCAAAGGCATTGTGACTGCCGTCCATGCAGCCAAAGCCGGACATCCGGGCGGATCGCTTTCCGCAGCAGATATTTTTACTTATTTATATTTTGAAGAATTAAATATTGATCCAAAAGATCCGAAGAAACCGGACAGAGATCGTTTTGTACTGTCCAAAGGCCATACTGCACCGGGACTGTATTCCGCACTGGCACTGCGCGGCTATTTCCCGGTCGAGGATTTAAAGACACTGCGTCACCTCGGTTCGTATCTGCAGGGACATCCGGATATGAAGCACATTCCGGGTGTGGATATGTCGAGCGGTTCCTTAGGACAGGGAATTTCCGCAGCAGTCGGCATGGCATTGTCCGCCAAACTTTCCGGGGATGATTACCGCGTGTATACACTACTCGGAGATGGAGAGATTCAGGAAGGACAGGTATGGGAAGCTGCCATGTTTGCCGGATTCCGCAAACTGGATAACCTCGTTGTGATCGTGGATAACAACGGACTGCAGATCGACGGACCGGTGGATCAGGTATGTTCTCCGTACCCGATCAACGAGAAATTCAAAGCATTCAATTTCCATGTGGTTGACCTTGCAGACGGCAATGACATGGATCAGATCGCCGCTGCATTTGCAGAGGCAAGAAACACCAAGGGACAGCCGACCGCAATCATTGCGCATACGGTCAAAGGAAAGGGTGTCTCTTTCATGGAAAATCAGGTAGGATGGCACGGAAAAGCGCCAAACGATGAAGAATATGCGATCGCAATGGAAGACCTGAAGAAAGAAGGTGAAGCATTATGTCAGAAGTAACAAAAATCGCAACCCGTGTCAGCTACGGAAACGCTCTCGTAGAGCTGGCAAAGGAGCATGATGATGTATATGTTTTAGACGCAGATCTTGCAGCGGCAACACAGACTGCAATCTTCAAAAAGGAATTTCCGGAGCGCCACATTGACTGTGGTATCGCAGAATGTAACATGATCGGCATTGCAGCAGGCCTTGCCGCAACTGGTAAAGTTCCGTTTGCAAGTTCGTTTGCCATGTTTGCAGCAGGACGTGCATTCGAGCAGGTGCGAAACTCGGTCGGTTATCCGCACCTGAATGTAAAAATCGGTGCAACCCATGCCGGAATTTCCGTCGGTGAAGACGGTGCAACGCACCAGTGTAATGAGGATATTGCACTCATGCGCACCATCCCGGGCATGGTCATCTTAAATCCGAGTGATGATATCGAAGCAAAAGCTGCAGTAAAAGCCGCATATGAACACGAAGGCCCGGTTTACATGCGTTTTGGCCGTCTGGCAGTTCCGATCATCAATGACCGTCCGGATTACAAATTTGAAATCGGCAAAGGTGTGACCTTGCGGGAAGGCAAAGATGTGGCAATCATTGCGACCGGTTTATGTGTGTCCGAGTCGCTCGCAGCCGCAGAAAAACTTGCAGCAGACGGCATTGATGCAAAAGTGATCAACATCCATACGATCAAGCCGCTCGATGAGGATCTTGTCGTCGCCGCAGCAAAGGAATGCGGGAAAGTCGTAACCGTTGAGGAACACTCCGTCATCGGAGGCCTCGGTTCCGCCGTATGTGAGACACTTTCGAGAAAGGCACCGACACCGGTAAAGAACATCGGTGTACAGGACTGCTTCGGCGAGTCCGGTCCGGCAGTGGCACTGCTTGAGAAGTATGGTCTGAATGCAGAAGGCATCTATGCTTCCGTAAAAGAGTTTGTTTAGAGAATGCGTTTTCCGTCTGCAAACTCCATTTTAACTTCGTTAGTCATTGTTTTCCACTGGAAACGGCCATTTTCCATAATCAGGTAGCCGTGCCAGCTTCCGGCTTTTGGAATAGCAACAGATCCGGGATTCATGCAGATATATGTGTCGTGTGGGACGCATGCCGGGACGTGGGTATGTCCGTGCAGCAGAATGTCCCCGCGATGCAGTGGAGGCAGGTTCTGTTCATTATACGTATGGCCGTGGGTGGCATAAATCAGCATATCACCGTCTGCAATGGCGCAGTAATCTGCCATAATGGGAAATTGGAGTACCATCTGGTCGACTTCGGCATCGCAGTTGCCCCGGACACAGAGAATATGTTGTTTTTTGGCGTTGAGCAGTTCAATCACCTGTTTTGGATCATATTCTTCCGGCAGATCATTGCGCGGACCGTGGTATAAAAGATCACCAAGGAGCAGCAGACGGTCGGCCTGTTCCCGGTTGTATGCATTTAACAGCTGTCTGCAGTAGTATGCAGAGCCGTGGATATCAGATGCTATCATCCATTTCATGTTTATCAATGTTCATCCCATCCAGTCAGACTGGATGGGATGTTTCCTTTCTCCCGGATACGGCTGGGGTATTCACCTTATTGTTTTATAATGGATTATAATGAACATTTTCTTCTGGCTCAATACCTTTTTGAAAAAGGTTTCTTAATTTTTTATAAATCCCTTAGTTCTGGCCGATGCCGTTTTCTAAAATTTTTTTCAGTTCTGCCTGTGCGCTTTCTTTCAGGTTCGACGGGTAACCGATGTGAATGCCATATAAAATCGTGTCTTCGGTCCGGTAAGCGTCTATGGAATCATTGAAATCATCACCCTGAGAGGTGGTCGTAATCAGTTGCCAGGTATCGCCGGAAGCCGTGGTGTACAGTTCGTTGGTAGATACGGCATCCGGCGTTTCCTCATACGATGGATAGTCCATATCGATATAGGAACCGATGTTGGATGATTCTGTATAGAGATCGGCGGCGGCCGTCACATTGATCTGTCCGTCTGCACAACTGTATAGTTCGGAAAGCGAGATGTAGCAGATGTTTCCTTTTTTATCCGCGGTTGTGTTGACGGAAATGCTGTCTGCTTTCTGTGGGAGGGCAAATGACCGCAGATTTTTGTATCCGATATAAGCGAGTGCATCTTTTTCGGAAGAAAATGATTTGCTGATTGATCCCGGCGACCAGCTGTTGGTCGGCAGATAACTTTCATATTGCTTAATAATATTTTGTTTTTCGTTTTGAATCGTCCCGGTAATTTCTGCATCCGGAACATTGTTGAGCTGCTCCGTCAGGCGGTATCCCTGGTTTCCGGACAGTCTGGAAAAGACGGGATCGCTTAAGATGCCGGTTTTTGCAAGCAGTGTCTGAAACTCTGTGGCAGAACTGCGGAAGTAGTTACAGGTGCCAAGAAATTCATTTTCTCCCTGTTCTTTCGTATAAGTAAAATCTGTCGTTTTTCCATCCAATGTGTAGGAAAACGTTACACTTCCCAGATTTTTGGTGCAGGCGAGAATGACCATGGCATAGTTTTTCATGGTTTTTTCAACTGTGGTCTGTTGTTTTTTTGTAAATGCGTCATCCAGATATATGGTCCAGCCGTAAGGAGTTTCCGTGGTCTGCAGTTTGAAGTTTGCAATCGAAAATACATTGGAGATGCCAAGTGCCGCAAGTGTTTTTTCATTGGCAGACATATCACCGATGTATGGATGGATCGTGGCATAAATCTGTGCTGCTTTCGGTAGAATAGAGGTGCCGTCCTCCCATGCAATCTGATCGTTCACATATACTTTTTTTACGGCATGGGTTTCTGTCTTTTTATCGGAAAATGTATTGTGCCCGGCTGCCGATATGCGGTTGGTTCTGACATTGATTGTGACGGTTTCCGGGTGATCCGGATCACAGGAGTAGTCGATTCCGGCAACACCAAGTGTCTGATCGGTTAAAGATCCTTTAATCTGAATGGTTTTATTGTCTTTTACGGTAACCGCATAGTCGATCAGTGCGGTATTTTTCAGCGGTGCAGGGTAGAAATACGTCCGATATCCCCAGATGCTGCCGAGCAACAGTGTCACGATCAGGATGGCGGCAAGAATCCGGCGTTTGTTCCTTTTGTTGCTCTTTTTTAAAAAGTCGATAGTTGAAGCATCCGTTGCCGTTTCTGCCGGCACGGGTTCCGGAGTCTGCATATCGGAAAGTATCCGGCGACAGTCGGCACACTCCCGGATATGTGTTTCGATCGCCGTATTTGTGACGTCACTCGTCAGGTGATCGACATAGCTTGGCAGCAGATCCTGTACGACCTCACAGGTCAAATCATTTTTCATGTTTGTTCAGCTCCTTTCGCAGGCGCTCCTTGCCGCGATAAAACATCACGCGCGCCCAGTTTTCACTCTGTCCCATAATTTGTCCGATTTCCCGGAACGAGAGATTTCCAAATATCCGCAGATAGATCACTTCCCGGTAAGGTTCCTGGAACTGGTGCAGGCATTGCAGCAATTCCATTTTTACGGCGGAGGAAAGCGCCTCCTGCTCTGCAGACGGTGTGTGCGGAAGTTCCGTTTCGGTGTCTGTCAGATCCTCGTGCAGTGGGTGCTTTCGCAGATAGGACAGATATTGATTTTTGGCAATGGCACAAAGCCATGTAGTGATCTTGCAGCTTCCGTCATAGCGGTGGATACTGCTGACAGCCTGGCAGAAAGTTTCCTGTGCCAGTTCTTCCGCAACATCCGGCTGGTGTGTCAGTGACATCAGGTACTGATACACCATGCGAAAATGCTGACGGTAGACTGCGTCCATATCCTGCATGTGCGACCTCCTTTTTTCTGGAATTTATATGGGTTACATTTATTGATGTAAAAATATGGTGTTTCGTTACAGCATTTTTTATTTTTTTCATATATTTATATAATGTAACATAAATGCAGCATATTTTACATGAAAATGAGCTATGGAAACGATGGCTCTTTCTGCTAAAATAATATAATTTTCAGAATAATTTAGAAAATTCACAAAATCTTCACAAAAATTGTTAGCAGTCCCACTTGACGAGTGCTAAAAACGGTGGTATAACATATCATGAACAAAGGGAAAAGAGGTTGAGAGAAATGAATAATCTCTTGAAACTTTGATAATAAAATAGATGATTAAGATTTGGAAGGAGAGATGACTTATGTTAATGCCTAGTATTTTTGGTAACGATTTTATGAATGATTTCTTTGGTGGTTTCCCATACAAATCAAACGGAACAATGCAGACGGATGTGTCTGAGACAGATAAAGGATACAAAGTAACAATGAATCTTCCGGGATACCAGAAGGAAGATATCAAAGGTGAGGTAAAGGATGGTTATTTAACCGTAACCGCAACCACCAGTAAGAATAACGATGAGAAGGATAAGGATGGCAAGTACATCCGCAAGGAACGCTACAGCGGAAGCTGCAGCCGAAGCTTTTATGTCGGCGATGCAGTAACGCAGGATGACGTGAAAGCAAAATTTGAAAACGGTGTTCTGACACTGGAAGTTCCAAAGAAAGAGGAAGCACCGAAGGTAGAAGAAAAGAAGTATATTTCTATTGAAGGCTAATTATTCAGAAGGGGGACAGTCGAGAGGCTGTCCCCTTTTTCTTATAATATATCGCAGGCGATTGCAAAGCATGCGCATGTGCCGCACGTGTTTTGCAATGTCTGTGAAAAAGGGAGGATGAAAGTTTGAAAAACCGAAACATGATCTTTGATTTTACACAATGTTATCCAAAGCGAAAAGAACCGGGACTGGAGTGGCATGACTGCAGTGCGATCGGAGGCAGCCGTCTGTATTGCAGCAGAGATGCGGAAGAAAAAATAAAAGCGCTGATTGCGCCGGCCGGAGTGTCCGGAATTCATTTTATAGATTCGGGGGATTATCATTATATTTCCAAAATTATGACGGATTTTATCAAGGAGCCGTTTACGCTGGTGTTAATTGACCATCACACGGATATGCAGGATGCAAGTCTGGGCGGAGATATCTTAAGTTGCGGAAACTGGGCGAAAAAGGTATTGCAGGAAAATCCGTATCTGCAAAGGCTGGTTTTGATCGGGCAGGAGAAGAAAGTGCTTGATAAGTTACAGTCCGGAGCCAGGCAGCAGGAGACAGATGGAAAGCTTGTTGAAATCAGTTACGAGGAATTAAAAAACGGAAAAGCACATGAAAAAATAAAAGAATTGCCGGATGAAGTTCCTGTTTATATTTCCATCGACAAGGATGTGCTGGACGAAAAATATGCAGTGACAAACTGGGATCAGGGAAAAATGTCAATGGGAATGCTGGAACAGATATTAAAAACGCTGGTTATGGAATATGATGTGATCGGAGTGGATATCTGTGGGATGTATCCGGAGGAAAACAGTCTGCCGGAGTATCTGCGGGCAGAACGGGTAAATATACGGAGCGATGAGGAACTGTATCGGTTTTTGCAAAAAAATCTCTTTTGCTGGGCTTCACATAAATAGGGGGGTTCATATTTTTTTGTAAAGATTAAAAGTGTTTTTTCTATATGATTGGGACAACAGTATAAATATATAGATCAAAGTATGTAGGATGATTGATAATATATAGAGAGTGTGTATAATAAGATGAGAAAGAGTGAATAAGTGTGGTTATCAAAGCCGGGTTTTCAAGAATATGAGGGGTGTGGGACATATATAGGAAAAGTGGCGCGAAAAGTCCCTCGAGGTAGCAAGAGCAGGACATATGCAGAAAAAGTGTTGCAAAAAGTCCCACCAGCCAGTAAAAGCAGGACATAATCAACCAGTAAAAAACATATTTGCCATTTGCCAGCACAAACATCGTGAATTTTATAATTACAGGAAACTTATAATAGCCCAAAAGATATAGCGATAGAAAAGGTGCTGTTTTCTGAAAAATATACAGCTACTAAAAAGGCACAATAACCGGAAACACAACAGCAAAAAAGAAAGGAAATCAACAATCATGGCATACGAGAATGATATTATTATGCGGCAGGTACGTGACATGACCCGCATGCTTGCAAAAATTTTATTTGGGAAAAACACCGCGACCTATGAATATAAGGAAGAGGATCGTCATACAGCAACGGACAGTTTATATGCCCGGCTGATTGCACTGGTCGATGCAGGAAAAATCAATGAAGCGGAAAATCGCTTGTATGAAGAATTAGAAAGAGATGAAGAGGGCACATTTGAAGTAGCACTCGGATTTTACGATTATCTGAATGAACTTCCGGAGGAATTTCTTGAAGAGCACGATTATTCGAAGGAGGAAGTCAAAGAAGGCGCACAGAGTCTTGCGGACCGCAAGGGGCTGGGACTTCTTGGGGAAGGACTTGATTAGGAATAACTGTTCGAAGGAGAAATGATGAACCGTAGTAGATTAAGTGAAAAAGATATATAAGACAGAGAATAACTCTTGACAATACAACATATATGCTGTATTTTGTAATTACAAAACAAAAGTGGAGACAGCATATGATATTACACAATTATCTTTCGAATTCGGGAAGAGATTTAATATATGAATACATTAATAGTCTTCCGGAAGCTGAAAAAATTGATGGTTATACCGTACTGCAGCATATGGAAAAAGGAGAATTTGATAAAATTCTTTTTAAAAGATGGGAAAAGAAAGTGTATGAGGTATATTTTCAGAAAAATAACCGTGTATTCTATATTACAGTAGATAAGGAAAATATATATCTGCTCCATTCCTGTCGAAAACAGAAAAATAAAACAGAAAAAAAGGATGCAAATATAGTACGGAAGCGGGCAAAAGAATTAGGAAATATGTTAGGCAGGAAGTTTATTTAGAGGGAGTGGTCAATATGCCTTTTTTGCAAGTAAATGTAGAGCAGGAAATTCAAAAGCAAAGAGAGAACGATCCGGAGTTTAAAAAAATATGGGATGAGTCCCGTGCAGAGTATAGATTGATTGGTGAAATGATTTCTTTACGTAAAAAGAAAAAAATTACACAAAAGGAATTAGCTTTGCTGACAGGGAATAAACAACAGGTTATATCAAGGATTGAAAGGAAAGAAAGTATCCCGACAATTCGGGCATTTAGTCGTATCTTAGATGCTCTCGGGTATGAATTACAGATTGTAAAAAAGAAGTCAGTGTAATATATAATTTAAATTGGTGTCCAAATAGCATTTAACAGAAATGTTAGATGCTATTTTTTTTACAAAAACACATCTGCCCGTCACATCCCGCCAGAAACCGGTAGTATACAGATAAGAGATGCTCCAGTCCCAGCCGCAGGTGGCTTTAAAAGGACTGGCATCCAACAGAAGGGAGGAATCATCATGGAAGATACTGCAATCATCCGCTTATTTCAGGAGCGGTCACAGCAGGCAATTGCCGAATTGTCGCAGAAATACGGAAAACTCTGTCAGAGCCTGTCCCGCCGGATCTTAAATAACGAAGAGGATGCAAAAGAATGTGTTAATGATACGTGGCTTGGTGTGTGGAACAGCATCCCACCGCAGACCCCGAATCCGCTGGTCTCCTATGTCTGCAGGATTACCCGCAATCTGTCCGTCAAGAGGCTGCGGCATAACATGGCGGCAAAGCGCAACAGCTATTACGATGTATCGCTTGCGGAACTGGAAGAATGTATTCCGGCAGCGCAGGAGCAGGAGCCGTGGGAAGAACAGGAGGTGACGAAAGTCCTGGAACGCTTTTTACGGGAACTGGATACCGGCAGCCGCGTGATGTTCGTCAAACGGTACTGGTATGCGGAGTCTGTTGCACAGATTGCGGAAACGTTTGGGATGAAAGAAAACAGTGTGTCCGTAAAACTGATGCGTCTGCGCAAAAAGCTGAGAAAGAAACTGGAGAAGGAGGGTGTAGTGTTATGAGAAAATCCGAAAAATTATCCGATGCAATCGGTGAAATCAGTGATGACATTATAGAGGAAGCGTATACATATAAGCCAAAACATGACATGCACCAAAGAAAGGCTTCTTTTAAATGGGGAGCAGCTGTAGCAGTTCTTGCCATGCTTGTTTTGGCGGGAGTCGGTGTGTCCGTAGGGGGAGGAACTTCCTTTTTCCGGCTTGGAACAATTGTTTCCAGATTTACGGGGAAGGCTGCAAAGGTGGTTTACCGTATCCAGGGAATTCCGGTAACACAGCAGGAAATCCAGGCAGGAGTGGCATTACGTGTGGAAAACGGAGAAACGGTAAAAACCGCAAAAAAAGAGGTTATAAAAGATATTATTACAAAAAAGACGTTGTATGTACTTGCAAAAAAGAACGGATGTACTGTGTCGGATCAGGAATATGATGATTATGCAAAACTGCTGAAGACACAGATGAACAAAGCGGAGAACCGGAAAGAAATCCGCGATTTATATGCGGGATTCGGTGGAGAGAGTGCTTACTGGAAGAATATGGAGCCGGTTATTCGTCAGAATCTTGCGGTGCGCAAGTATATAGACAGCCAGACAGGAACGCAGACGGAGGAAGAAATCAAACAGGAGGCATATGAAAGCGGTGCAAAGCAGACGGATCTGGATGCATTTGAACAGGTGGTGGAAGATGTCTGTGAAGAGATTGGCGATTATCTGAAAACACTGCAGAAGTCGGATGCTTCGGTATATTATTTTGCGTCTTCCGACAAAGAGCGTGTGACAGAATCTGGTGGATGAGCAGCAGTATAAAGACAGCAGTTCCTATTAACAATATTTTGCCGGATATATGGAGAAATTCCAGAAAATGTCCGATATATAAGATGATATTATGTAAAAATAAAGGGGGAATTATCATATGTCATTGACGATTCAGGCACCACATGCTAACATGAATGCATACGAAATCGGAGACGATGAAACGCGCAAAAATAAAGTATCCGACGAAGGAACCATATATGCCGGAGATCTGCAGTTTGCCAAGACCACAGGCAATGCTGCAAGCGACAAGAAACAGAGCGCCCGGAAACAGGCGATGAAGCTGATCCGGGATGCATGGGACAGTGATAACAAGGCGGTAAGCCAGCGGGATCAGATAGCGCAGCAGAAAGAGGAAAAACTCAAAGAAGTCCGTGAGTGTAACGAGGAATTGAAGCAGATTCGCGAGAGTAAAGAAATCGCGCGGCAGAGTTATGGGGTGGATTCGGATTCTCAGGAGCAGAAAGATTTAGAACTGCTGGAAAAATATCAGGATTATCAGAAAGGTGTGCAGACGGATGAATTTTCCAAGGAAGAGATAGACCGTTTGAAAGAACTGCAGAATACCCCTCTGACCGATTATCAGACCAGGGCATTACAGCTGAATGCACAAAGGGATGTCATTCTGAACAAGAAAGACAGGGCGCAGCGTAACGTGACTTCTCTGACTGAGGCAGCGGCAGATGCAAAGCTCGACCAGCTGAAATCACAGGATATGCAAAAAGCGCAGGATGCAGCGGATGAACTGCTGGATGCTTCCGATAAAGATGCTTTTGGCATGCTGATACAGGATGCGGTAGATCACATCGACGAGAAACAGGAAGAAGAGAAAGAGAAAGCAGAGAAAGCGCAGGAGAAGCGCGACGAGCAGCAGGAAAAGATTGACGAAAAGAAAGAGGAAAAACAGCAGCAGGAGAAGATGATTGAGGGTTCTGTCGAGGCAGACAGGCTGGAGGCAGATGTAACGGTGGATCAGACGGGTACGAGTAAGCTGGAGGAGGCGCAGCAGCACATCCAGACGATTCTTAAAAAGAACAATCTCGTAAACGAGGATCTGAAGGGGATTAAAATTGACTTGAATTTCTAATGCCAGGAGGATGAGGTGTAATGCAATCCGGTAACGGGATGACCATGCAGGAAGCAGAACAGGAAATCAAATATTATCAGAAGATTTTTCAGGTAGCACGTCTGTTAAAAGGAGAAGATGTTGAGCGGACATTTTACCAGCAAGGGAAAGGAACGTGCGAAAATGTGCAGGATGGATGTCCGTGCTACAGTTTCTGGAAGAAAAACGGTAAGTGCGAAAACTGCAGTTCCTATAAAGCGTTGCGGGAAAAGAAGCAGATGATTAAGCTGGAATTTCTGGAATCAGAAGTCTATCAGGTAATCTCCCGGTATATGGAAATTGATGGACAGCCATACGTCATGGAATTGATCAATCATCTGGAGGACGACACCTTAATCGACATATCCTGCAGAGAAAAGCTGATCAATAAACTGACCGGATATAATGAAAAATTATATAAGGATGTCCTGACCGGAGTTTATAATCGTCTGTATTTTGAGGAAGAGATAAAAATGTGGACGGGAAATGCCGGAATTGTTGTGATTGATGTGGATGATTTCAAGCTTTGCAATGATACATACGGACATCTGACCGGAGATATGGCACTTGCGGCGGTTGCTGGTGTGATCTGGCGTTGTATCCGCAGAGAGGATACGCTTGTGCGCTATGGCGGAGATGAATTTGTTCTTGTGCTGCCGGAGATAAAGGAAGATGGTCTGGTAGAAAAACTGCAGGAGATTCAGGAAAAGATCCAGAATGCAGTGATTCCTGGGTATTCCAATATTCAGCTTTCTGTCAGTATGGGTGCCGTGATTTCGCAGAACGAATCTGTTGAGCATGCAATGCTTCGCGCAGATAAACTGATGTATCAGGCAAAAAATAAGAAAAACATGGCCATCACCGAGAATAACATGATTGATCATGAGGGAAAGATACACGCACAGAAGCAACCGGAAAAGATGATTCCGGAGATCCTTGTAGTGGATGATGAGGAGGTCAACCGGACGCTTCTGGATATGATTTTTTCCAAGGATTATCATGTCCTGCAGGCGGAGAGCGGAGAAAAATGCATAGAAATACTGGAACAGCAGGTCAATAGTATTTCTTTGGTTCTGCTGGATGTGGTATTGCCGAAGATGGATGGATTTGATGTCCTGACATATATGAATAAAAATCACTGGATTGAGGATATTCCGGTTATTATGATGTCCGGAGCCGATGCCCCGGAGGCTGTGAAGCGGGCATATGCACTTGGTGCAGTGGATTTTGTCAGCAAGCCATGCGATGCACAGATCGTTTATCAGCGTGTGACGAACACCATGAAATTATATGCGAAGCAGCGTCGGCTGACTTCCCTGATTACTGCGCAGATCAACGAAAAAGAGAAAAACAGCGAGATGCTGATTCATATTCTCAGTCATATTGTGGAGTTTAGAAACGGAGAGAGCGGAAGCCATGTGCTTCACATTCACAAACTTACGGAGATGCTTCTGGAGAGACTGGCGCAGAAAACCGAAAAGTATCATCTGGATGGGGATACCAGAGCCATGATCGCACTTGCTTCTTCTTTGCATGATATCGGAAAAATCGGTGTGGATGAAAAAATCCTGAATAAACCGGGAAAACTGACAAAAGAAGAATTTGAGATTATGAAAACGCATACCGTCATCGGTGCAGAAATGCTGGAACAGCTTGGCATTTATCAGAACGAGCCACTGGTAAAGATCGCACACCAGATCTGCCGCTGGCATCATGAGCGCTACGATGGAAAAGGCTATCCGGATGGACTTGTGGGAGATGAAATCCCGATTTCCGCACAGGTAGTTTCTGTAGCGGATGTGTACGATGCGCTGGCGAGTGAGCGTGTTTATAAGAAAGCAGTACCGCATGAAAAGGTACTGGAAATGATCCTGCATGGGGAATGCGGACAGTTTAATCCGATCCTCATAGAATGTCTGCAGGAGATCAGTTCGCGGATCAGAAGCGAATGTTATGATGAGGAACAGGAGACCTGATATGTTAGACCAGAATACATTTACAGAAACCATACGTGCGGTACAGGATATTATCCGCACTTCGGCGGAGCCGATGACAAGAGAGGAGATCCTTTCCTATTTTAAGGATATGGATTTGAATGCACAGCAGGAAGAGATGGTGTTAGAGTTTCTGTCAACACCACATGATGATCCGCAGCCGGAAGAGAACGAACCGGAAACAAAGGAAGCGGAATATGAGGAGACCGCAGAGAAAGAAGAAACCAAAGAATCTTCTGCGAAAAAGGAATCCGCAAAAGATTCCGTCACAGACAACATTTCCACTTCTCCCATGTTTCAGATGTATCTGGAGGAACTGAAAGATATCCCGGAGTATACCAAGGAGCAGCAGATTGATATGTATAAGAAGCTGCTGGCAGGGGAAGAGAGCATGGTACACGCGATATCCAATGCATGGCTGCGCAACGTACTGGAAGTAGCAAAGAAACTGGCGGTTTCCACGGAAGGATTTGAGGATATTGTGCAGGAAGGAAATATGGCACTTTTCCTGCGCCTGAGCGAGCTGTGCGGCAGCCACGAAAAAGTGGATGTGGAAGAGGAACTTCTTACCGCGGTGGAAGAAGCGATGAAATCCTGCATCCGGGAACAGACCGGTGAGGATGAGAATGAAAATTCCGTGGTTGGAAAAGTAGCGCTGGTAAGTGAAGCGGTGAACTATCTGAAAAAACAGAACGGTGCACAGCCAACGCAGAAAGAACTTGCGGATTATGTCAAAATTCCGGAAGATGAGCTTGCAGATATTCTTTATATGATTGATAAGGCGAAAAAAGATTCCTGATCGAGGAACGAAACAGCCCTCCTATTTGACGGGAGGGCTTTTTTTATTTTCTTGCAACAAAAATACACCTCCGATACACTGTATAGATAGGAGGGCCTTCCATGGATGAACGTTTATTAGTAAAAAGGGCAAAGCGCGGGGATACCGCAGCGTTTGCCGAATTGTATGGGACAATTTATAAGAGGCTGTATCAGTTTGCGCTGTATACGCTTGGAAATACACAGGATGCGGAGGATGTGGTCAGTGCCGCTGTGATGGAAGCATTTGAAAATATCGGGAAATTGCGGAAGGAAGATGCTTTTTCCGCCTGGATGTATCGTATCGTGGCAAATATGTGCAAACAGAAAATGCGGGAATACTATCAACGGGGAGAAGAACTGACGGAAGAAAACGGTGGCTGGGACGGCTATGTATGGGGTGATACCCGTGAGGAATATATAGAAGTCCGGCGTGCATTTCTTACGATGGATGAGGAGGACCGCATGATTGTGGGAATGCATGTCTTCGGTGGATATAAGACGCGGGAGATTGCACAGATTCTTGCAATGAATGAGAATACTGTGCGGTCGAGAGAACATCGGGCGTTGCAGCGGATGGAAAAACAGCTGAAGGGATTGAGGTGAGAATATGCAGGAACAGAACCTGGAAGAATGGAAAGAGAAAATAGACAGATCCGCAGAGCAGATTACCGTGCCGGATACTCTGACACCCGGGGCTGTGCAGCAGATGCTGGAGGAGCGGAAAAACCGGACATCCGCAGGCAGGAAAGAACACAGACATTACCGGAGATTTGCCGGAATTGCTGCGGCAGTTGCGGTGCTGGTGATTGCGGTCGGAACCTATGGATGGAATAAGTATGGAACCGATGATGCGCAACCGAAAAAGGCTGCTCTTTCCGTAACAGAAACTGTCGACAGTACGCAGGATACAGAAAAGAAAGAACAAATCGGTGCATTTACTCTGGCAAAAAGTTACCAGGATGTATATGCAGCGGTACAGAAAAAATCCAATTCACAAAAGGAGTTGGCAGAAGGCACAGTGGATGATTCGTTTTTCGTGGAAGATACCGGTTCTGCCGAGGCGAAAAAAGAGTCATCCGGTACCCATTCTGACACCAATTTGCAGGTAAACGGTGTGGACGAGGGGGACATCGTCAAAAATGACGGAAATTATCTGTATGTGCTGAATGATGACCGGGTGACCATTGTGGATATTCGGGACAAAAATATGCGTAAGCTGTCGGAAATACGGCCGGAACTGACGGAAAATGACATCCTTTTGCAGCTATACGTGGATAATGACCGGCTGTATGTTATCAAGCAGGGATGGGAAACACAACAGGAGGAGATTCAGTCCGACAGCACGGAGGCTGACAATGATTCCGGTTTTATCAGATGTTACAAAGATATCGCTTATGAACCGGACGGAAATGTGAGTACAGTTCTTTTGACGTATGACATTTCCGAACGCGCAAATCCGGTATTAAGTGCAACCATGAAAATGGATGGAGCATACCAGAGTTCCCGTAAGGTTGGAAATTTTATTTATCTGTTTACTGACCGTTGGGTGTCCAGAGACGGAAAGAACTGGAAGGCTCAGGTCATTCCGGAGATTGCCGGGAAAAAAGCAGATGCCGGATGTTTTTATGTGCAGAAGAATGGGACAACAGAAGTCATTATGGCATCTGTAAATCTTAAAGAGCCATCGAAGGCTGCAGACCATATGGTGCTTCTCGACAGCGGACGACAGGTTTATATGGGAACGGATGCAATCTATCTGTATCAGATGGAATATGAGCGTGGAGAAAAGACAAAGATCGCCAAGTTTTCTTATAAGAATGGAATGTTTTCAGCAATTGCAGAAACAACCGTAAAGGGGGCGATCTGGGATACGTTTGCTATTTCAGAAAGTGGGGGAGAACTTCGTATTCTGACAACAGATTCCCAAAATTCTTTATCCGAAAACCGCCTGTATCTGCTGGATGCGGACCTGAAAAAAGAGGGATTGCTGGAAAATATTGCAAAGGGAGAAGAGATTTATGCGGCACGGTATCTGGGAAATATAGCATATTTCATTACTTATCATAATACCGACCCGTTGTTTGCAGTAGATATTTCCGATCCGGCACATCCGAAGCCGCTGGGAAATGTGAAGATGACAGGATATTCCGATTATCTGCACCCGTTTGGAGATGGACTGTTGCTTGGCATCGGCTATGAAACCGATGCTAAGACAAGCGAGAAGACAGGGGTAAAACTGACAATGTTTGATATCTCCGATCCGATAAACCTCAGGATTTTGGATTCTGTGACGATAAACGAAGATTTCTGCAGTGCCGCAGAGAATTACAAGTGTGCATTTGTAGATACCGGACGTGGACTGGTCGGATTTGCGACAGAGACCTGGACCAAAACCAATTATAACAGGTATATGCTGTTTCAGTGGGATGGAACGTCTTTTGTAAAGAAAATTTCCTTAAAGAAAACACAGCAGAAAATGGATACGTGGACTGGTGCAGAACAGATGAGGGGACTTTCTTCGGGTGACTGTTTTTATGTGCTTCATGTGGAACGGGATGATTTTTCACTTATTTCGTATGATATGAAAAATGATTTCCAGGAGATTGAGACCAAAAAATATTAAAAATACATAAAAAATGAGATAAAAATGAAACTTTTTTGCACATTTTTCTTGAAAAAGCCTCTGATTTTTGTTACTATATGTTATAGTTAAGTAACAAAGTTGTAACAAATTGGAGGATAGGCATTGAAGTTTAAGGTTACATGGGGTAAGAAGCTGATCGCAGGTATTTTGCTGGCGGCAGTTGTAGTAGGGGGTACTGCAGCACCGGCAGAAGCAGCAGGAAAGAAAAGTACCGCGGTTGTGGCACAGGATAATTACCGGAAAACATTGTGTAAGGGATTTCTGGGAAAGAGTTATGGCAGTGTGGTTGATGGAATCCGCTGTGACTGCAGTGGTTACACACGGGCAGCTCTGAATCGTCTGGAGAGTAAGGGACGGAAAGGGACTGCACTGAAAAATGTCAGTGTTGGAGCACATTGTACCAGAGACTGGGTAAGCGGATCGAGTATTTCGTATACAACAGGGGTTGCAACAAAGGGTGCGATCCAGTGGAATTCCGGCACAAAGAAGTCTATTGGAAGAAAAAGCAGTGGGAAAAGCCTTTCCCAGTTGGAACTTGGAGATGTTGTTGTTTATGGCAAGGGCGGTTCTTCCTCCCATATAGCCATATATTTCGGAGAATTTTCTTCGATGGAAGCGGTAAAGGATTATCTGGAAGATATTGGTGTCTATGCGAAAGGAACGATTAAGAGATCTGCAGGAGATAAGTACAGTTACAGTGGCCGCACGATTGTGCATAAGTATGGAAACAGTAGGTACTGGCGGATTCATTCTACATGCAGCGGAATCATGATTGATAATGATATTGCAGGAACCAGCAGATACACATCTTCCTTTGGTCAGTGGAAATGGACCTTTGATACGGGAATTGAAGTAGAATAAAAGAACAGATAAAAAGCCCTGCGTTTTCGGAATTTCCGAAAGCGCAGGGCTTTTTTATATGGCAGATACTTAATCCACCAGTTTATCCAGTTCTTTGATGTATTCGGTTTCGCTTGAGAACTGATGGTTTGCTTTCTTGGCATACAGACCGACCGCTGTTTGGGATTTCTTGATTGCCTGCATGGTTCCGGCTCCGGCGACGCATCCACCAGGACAGGCCATGCCTTCGAGCAGATAGCCCGGATATTTGCCTAATGTGGCAAGTTTTAAAAGCTGACGGCATTCCTTTAATCCCTCGGCATTTGCCACCTTGATCTCCTGTTCCGGATGATCCCGTTTGATGACATCTACGACAGCCTGAGCAACGCCACCGGCAACGGCAAAGTTTCTTCCGTCGGTGGAAGCGTCACTTACACCATCCGGATCTTCTTCCATGTTTTCCAGATCCACATGTTTTGCATCAAAAATACCGGCCATTTCTTCAAAGGTGAGCACGAAATCTACTTCACTGCGGACGCTGCGGCGCATTGCTTCGAGTTTTTTAGCCGCACATGGTCCAATAAAGACAACCTTTGCATTTGGGTTATGCTTTTTGATAAGACGTGCAGTTAATGTCATCGGAGTCAGTGCCATGGAAATACAGTTGGCGTGATCCGGGAATAATTTCTTTGCCATAACAGACCATGCCGGACAGCAGGAAGTTGCCATGAATGGAAGTTCATCCGGCACTTCTTTTAAGAAATCTTCTGCTTCCTGCTTTGCACACAGATCCGCACCGATTGCTACCTCAAAAACGTCTGCAAACCCGAGTTCTTTCATGGCAGCACGCAGCTTGCCAGGGGTAACCTTTGGTCCGAACTGACCGACAAATGCAGGAGCGACAGCTGCATAAACCTTTTCACCGGACTGGATGGCACGGATTGTCTGGAAAATCTGGGATTTGTCAGCAATGGCACCGAACGGGCAGTTTACCAGACACTGACCGCAGGAAACACACTTGTCATAATCGATATTGGCTTTGCCGTTTTCATCTGAAGTAATGGCATCCATACCGCATGCTTTGGCACATGGACGTTCCTGAATGATAATGGCGTTATAGGAGCAGACACTTGCACAGCGGCCGCACTTGATACATTTCTCCTGGTCAATGATAGATCTGCCGGTGGTACGGTCTAAGGAAACAGCTCCTTTCGGGCATACTTCCATACAGGGATGTGCCAGACATCCCTGACAGCCGTCTGTTACGTGCACACGTTTTGTGGGACAGGCATTGCAGGCAAATTTAATGACATTAATGAGAGGCGGAGTATAGTAAGTTTCTGCCTGGTCAGCAGCTTCAATGCCATCGGATACCGGGGCATGCTCTGCAGCACTGCGGTTTGGCAGACCCATTGCCAGACGCAGGCGTTCGCCTACAATTGCACGCTCCAAAAATACATCGTTTCTGAAATTTCCGGTTTCTCCCGGAATAATCTTATATGGAAGTTCTTCCATACGTTCCTTTACAGGCCATTCGGTATGATAAGCCATACGGGCTACTTCTGTAAAAATTTTGTGACGGATTTCCTGAATTCGGGTTTCGACGCCTCTCATGATAATTCCTCCTTGTGTTTGTAATGGATCATTGTAAAATAAAATTTTCTGCATTTCTATAAGATAATACCAAGAAACTCACAGAAAAACCTGTTTTGTCATATTCCGGGGATATTGTAGCAAATAATACACATACTCTCAATAAGTATGCTGTTCTTTTTACAAAACATAATAGGCTTTTGACATGGTGTGAAACAATTGTACTGTAAACTGCTAGGTAGAAAGAACAGGGGAGGGGAGGGGGACACCAATGGCAACCCGGCGATTTCTCCTGCATTTTAGAGGCTGTTGGAATTTTTTCGATTTTCAGCAAGCCTCGTACATGGATGTACGAGGCAGGTGGTCACTGAGCCCGGAAGGCGAATGACCACCGGTTGCGTCCGCCTGATAATAATTGAAATAAAAATTCCTACAGCCTCTTAATTGCAAGGAGCATGAGCCGGATTGCCATTGGTGTCCCCCCTCCCCTGTCCTTTCGAGCCATAGCCGCCTTGTTCAATAACATGACATTATGCACAAAATCCCAGTTCTGTTTTTGTGAATGATTTTGACGGAAAGTGATTGACGATGACAGAAAATGTAACTATAATAAGAACCGTCAAATGAACGATTTTGAAAGATTGTGAACGAAAAAGAAAACAAAGGAGTGAGGCATATGCTTGCAGAAGAACGATTTTCAAGGATACTGTCCATAATAGAAGCGGAGGGAAGTGCCACAATACAGGAACTTATGACTGCACTTGACGCTTCAGAATCAACCGTCCGCCGGGACTTAATCACAATGGATGAGAATGGTCTTCTGACCAAGGTACATGGCGGTGCAATCGCCAGACGGCCGAGTGTGAGTACACATGATGAGGATGTCAGAAACCGTAAGACGATGAATGCGGAACAAAAGAATGCAATTGCAAAGTATGCAGCATCCCTCATCCGCCCGGATGATTTTGTTTATTTGGATGCCGGAACATCCACCGAGGCGATGATCCCTTTTATTAAGGAGACACAGGCGGTGTTTGTGACAAATGCCATCAGCCATGCAAAGCTTCTGGCGGAAAAGGGCTGCCGTGTTTATCTGCTGGGAGGCGAATTCAAATCCCAGACAGAGGCGATCGTCGGGGAGGAAGCCATGGAGATGCTTTCCAAGTATAATTTTACCAAAGGATTCTGGGGAACGAATGGAATCAGCGTCAGCAAAGGATATTCCACCCCGGAGATCAAGGAAGCCATGGTAAAGAAATATTCCATGAAGAATTGCAAACGCTGCTATATTCTGGCAGATGCCAGCAAGTTTGACCAGCTTTCCAGTGTGAAATTTGCTGATTTTGAACAGGCAACCATCTTAACAACGGAGCTGCACAAGCCGGCACTTAAAAAATACAAAAATATTGTGGAGGTGAAAGAATGATCTATACCGTAACATTTAACCCATCCATTGATTACATTGTAAATGTGGACAACTTTATGACCGGTGTGGTCAACCGTACCAGCAAGGAAATTATTTTTCCGGGTGGGAAAGGAATCAATGTTTCAATGGTACTGAAAAATCTTGGGGAAGAAAGCACAGCACTTGGATTTATGGCAGGATTTACCGGAGATGCCATCACACGGCTTCTTCAGGAGAAAGGTGTTACTGCAGATTTTATTCACGTTACCGAAGGATTGTCCCGTATCAACGTAAAACTCCGGGCACAGACCGAGACGGAAATCAACGGACAGGGACCAAAGATTGCATCAGAAGATATTCGGAAGCTTTACGGAAAACTGGATGCATTGCAGGATGGCGATACACTGGTACTTGCCGGAAGCATCCCGGACACAATGCCGGAATCCATGTATATGGATATCATGGAGCATCTGCAGAACAAGAAACTCAATATTGTAGTAGACGCGACCAGAGATCTGCTGATGAATGTACTTGCTTATCATCCGTTTTTGATCAAACCAAACAATCATGAGCTGGGAGAGATTTTCCACACGGTAATCAATGATAAGGATGATGTTGTCACATATGCAAAACGCATGCAGGAAAAAGGTGCAAGAAATGTTCTTGTTTCCATGGCAGGTGACGGGGCCGTCCTTGTGACGGAAGACGGTCAGGAGTTCCGGGCTGAGGCACCGAAAGGAAAGCTCGTCAATTCGGTAGGCGCCGGAGATTCCATGGTGGCTGGTTTTATATATGGATATTTAAATGGTGGCAGCTATGCAGATGCATTCCGCTATGGTGTATGTACCGGAAGTGCCAGTGCTTTTTCCGAAGAACTGGCAACAAAAAAGGAAGTAATTGCATTGATGGATGCAAATCAAAAATTATTTTAAGGAGGGTATACTATGAGAATCAGAGATTTGCTTGCAGCCGAGAGCATTGAACTGAACGGTTCTGCAGCCGGAAAACAGGATGTTTTAAACAAAATGGTTGATCTCATGGCAAAAAGCGGAAAAATCCGCGATGTGGAAACTTACCGCAAGGGGGTTTTTGCAAGAGAAGAAGAAGGAACAACCGGAATCGGAGAAGGAATTGCGATCCCACACTGCAAGTCAGATGCTGTGAAAGCACCGGGACTGGCAGCTATGGTAGTAAAGGATGGTGTAGAGTTTGACGCGTTAGATGGAGCACCAGTCAATTTACTGTTTCTGATTGCAGCTCCAAACACCGAGGATAATGTACATCTGGAGGTGCTCAGCAAACTTTCCGTACTTCTGATGGACGAGAATTTTACCAACGGACTGAAAAATGCAAAGACCGTAGACGAATTCTTAAAAGTCATCGATGATGCGGAAAGCGCAAAAGATGAGGACGAAAAAGAAGACGAAACTGGGGCAAAATACAAGGTACTTGCCGTAACCGGATGCCCGACCGGAATCGCACATACTTATATGGCAGCGGAAAGCTTAGAGAAGCATGCAGCTGAGATGGAAATCACGATTAAGGTAGAGACCAGAGGTTCCGGCGGAGCCAAGCATGTGCTTACCGATGAAGAGATCGCAGGAGCGACCGCAATCATCGTTGCAGCCGACACCAAAGTTCCGATGGACCGCTTCGATGGAAAGAAAGTCATCGAGTGCAAGGTTGCAGACGGCATCAACAAGGCAGAGCAGCTGTTAAACCGTGCCGTGGCCGGGGATGCACCTGTCTACCATGCGGCAGAGGGCAGCAGAAAAGAAGAAAAAGCAGAGGGTGGCTCCACTGCACACATGATTTACACGCACCTGATGAGTGGGGTATCCCACATGCTTCCGTTCGTTATCGGCGGCGGCATCATGACAGCGATTGCATTTCTGATCGATACCCTGATGGGCTATGGTGCGACCGGTGGATCGGCATTTGGTTCCTGTACGCCGTTATCGGCATTCTTCAAGTATGCCGGAGGACTGGCAATGGGACTGATGGTTCCGGTGCTTGCAGGTTACATTGCATACTCGATTGCAGACCGGCCGGGACTTGCAGTTGGTTTTACGGGCGGTTTGTTAGCCTCGAGTGGTAACGCATTAGTTACCGGTTACAACTGGGCGGATTCCACAACCGGTTTCCAGAAATTTATCGCAGACTTTGCATTCCAGGGTGCCAACGGTGGTAACACCGTTTCCGGTTTCCTTGGCGGAATCTTAGCCGGATTCCTTGCCGGATTTATTGTACTGTTCCTGAAAAAAGCGTTTTCAAAACTGCCGGCTTCCTTAGACGGAATCAAGCCGACTCTGATTTATCCGTTGCTTGGAATTTTAATTATCAGTATTTTAATGTGCTTCATCTTTAACCCATTGATCGGACTGATCAATACCGGACTGAGCAACGGACTGACCGCAATCTCTGATGCGGGATACATCACCGTACTCGGACTGATCCTCGGAGCAATGATGGCGATCGACATGGGTGGTCCAATCAACAAAGCCGCTTATGTATTTGGTACCGGTGTACTGGCAACTGCAAGCCAGATGATTGAAAAAGGTGCACAGCCAGGCGACCCGGCTGTTCAGGCATGTTACATTGCCATGGCAGCGATCATGGTCGGTGGTATGGTTCCTCCGATCGGAATCGCGCTTGCCTGCCAGTTCTTCCCGAAGAAATTTACAAAGGAAGAACGTGGATCCAAGGTATCCAACTTTGTAATGGGTGCTTCCTTCATCACCGAGGGTGCGATCCCGTTTGCAGCAGCAGATCCGCTTCACGTAATTCCATGTACCTTAATTGGTGCCGGAGTTGCAGGATTTTTATCCGCACTGTTTAAGTGCACACTGATGGCTCCTCACGGTGGAATCTTCGTATTTGCAACCGTAGGACATCCGCTTTTATACATCCTTGCATGGGCAGTCGGCGCTGTCATTACAGCCGTATTGCTCGGACTGATCAAAAAGGATGTTAAATAAAATTTGTAAACAGTAACATTGGTAAAGAAACAAAATTTGAAAAGGAGAATGATCATGAAAGAAATTACTTATACCATCAAAGACGAGCAGGGAATCCACGCAAGACCGGCAGGCGAGCTGGTAAAAGCAGCCGCTGCATATCCATGTAAAGTAACCATCAGCAAGGATGGCAAGGAAGTAGACGCAAAGAGAATCCTCGGAGTTATGGGTCTTGGTGTTAAATGCGGACAGGAAATTGTATTAAAGACGGATGGAGATCAGGAAGAGGAAGCAATCGCAGCACTTGGCAAATTCTTAGAGGAGAAACTGTAAGAAACCGTTCCGGCAACCGTTTACGGAGAATGAATCAGCAAAAGGATGAGGTGACGCTATGACAATTCAGGGTAAAAGCGTATACAGCGGGGTGGCCATCGGCCGCCTTGCCATATACCGCAAATCAGAAAATCAGGTAAAGCGGGAGAAAATCGCAGATACCGCAAAAGAGGTAAAACGGTTTGAAGATGCCAAAGATACCGCAAAACAGCAGCTTGCCGGGCTTTATGATAAGGCATTAAAAGAAGTCGGTGAAGTCAATGCAGCAATCTTTGAAGTACATCAGATGATGCTGAATGACCTTGATTATATCGAATCCATCACAAATATGATTGAAGGCCAGCAGGTGAATGCCGAATATGCCGTGGCAACGACCGGAGATACATTTTCCGAGATGTTTGCGGCAATGGATGATGATTATATGCGTGAGCGTGCAGCCGATGTCAGGGATGTGTCAAACCGCGTAGTTTCCATCCTGCAGGGCAACGGAGGAAATGACCTGAATGCCGATGAGCCGGTGATTTTACTTGCCGATGATCTGGCACCAAGTGAGACCGTACAGCTTGATAAATCGAAGGTGCTTTCCTTTGTCACCCGTCACGGTTCCACCAATTCCCATACCGCGATTCTGGCCCGTACCATGAATATCCCGGCACTGATCGGTGTCGATTTTCCGGAAGATGTCGATGGAAAAATGGGTATCGTCGATGGATACGAGGGTAAGATCATCATTGATCCACCGGTCTCCGTTATGGAAGCTTACCAGAAGAAGAAAGCAGAGGATGAAGAGAAAAAACGTCTGCTGCAGGAACTCAAGGGCAAGGAGAATATCACAAAGGACGGAACAAAGATCAACCTGTATGCAAATATCGGAAGCGTTGGGGATGTGGCATCGGTACTGGCAAATGATGCCGGCGGCATCGGACTGTTCCGAAGCGAATTCCTTTATCTGGAGAGCAGGGATTATCCAACCGAGGAAGAACAGTTTGCAGCATACCGCAAGGTAGCCGAGGCAATGGCAGGAAAGAAAGTCATCATCCGTACACTCGATATCGGTGCGGACAAGCAGGTGGATTATTTCGGACTCGACAAAGAAGATAATCCGGCAATGGGTTACCGTGCGATCCGTATCTGTCTTGACCGCCGCGAGGTATTCAAGACACAGCTTCGTGCACTGTATCGGGCAAGCTATTACGGAACCATCGCCATCATGTTCCCGATGATCATTTCTGTCACAGAGGTACAGACCATAAAGAAGATCATCGAGGAAGTGAAAAAAGAACTGGATGAGGAAAAGATTCCGTACAAGGATGTCGAGCTTGGTATTATGATCGAGACTCCGGCAGCTGTCATGATGTCCGAAGAACTGGCACAGGAAGTGGATTTCTTCTCTGTCGGAACGAATGATCTGACACAGTATACACTGGCGATCGACCGGCAGAATCCAAAGCTTGACAACATTTATGATTCCCATCATCCGGCAATCCTTAAGATGCTTAAGATGATTGTGGACAACGGTCATAAGGGTGGCTGCTGGGTTGGTATCTGTGGCGAGCTTGGGGCAGACACGACACTGACCGAGACATTTCTTAGTATGGGATATGATGAGCTTTCTGTCAGCCCGTCCATGATTTTAAAGGTTCGGCAGGAGATCCGTTCACTGGATCTGAAAGCTTAAAAGGGTGGCTGACTTAACAGCCGATACAAGGGAGTATTTTATATAGTAAACGGAAAAACCGGTGCATCGTCTGGGATGCACCGGCTTTTTTCTGTCTGGAACACTATTGGAATTTCGCATGTTTTTCTGTATAATTGAGGAAGAAAGTACGCAAGATAATTCATACACGGGTAATGTCTTTATGGAAAACAGTCACAACGAACCAAAATACATAGAAGTAAGGGGCGCGTGTGTCCACAACTTAAAAAACGTAAATGTAAATGTCCCTCTGCATCAGATTGTCGGGATTGCAGGCGTATCCGGCTCCGGAAAATCGTCGTTAGCACTTGGCGTGTTGTATGCAGAAGGCTCCAGACGGTATCTGGAGTCGCTTTCGACTTACACCAGAAGGCGCATGACCAGAGCGGCAAAAGCACAGGTCGACGAAGTGCTGTATGTCCCGGCGGCGCTGGCCCTGCATCAGCGTCCGGGCATTCCGGGCATCCGCAGCACGTTTGGAACGGGAACCGAACTGTTAAACAGCCTGCGGCTGATGTATTCGCGGCTCGCGTCGCACCGGTGCCCGAACGGGCATTATGTTCCGCCGACACTGAATGTTGCGGCAGAACAGGAGATCATCTGTCCGGAGTGCGGCGAACGTGTCCATGCGCCGAGTGCGGAGCAGCTTGCCTTTAATTCACAGGGAGCCTGCCCGAAGTGTGGCGGTACGGGAAGTGTCCGGACGGTGGATCTGGATTCACTTGTACCGGACGATTCGATCAGTATTGATGAGGGTGCGGTTGCACCGTGGAACAGCCTGATGTGGTCGTTAATGACTGACGTCTGCCGGGAGATGGGCGTGCGCACCGACATTCCGTTTAAAGATCTGACCGATGAAGAAAAGGATATCGTCTATCACGGTCCGGCGGAGAAAAAGCATATTTTTTACAAAGCAAAGAAATCCAATCAGGCAGGAGAGCTGGATTTTACCTATTACAATGCGGTATACACCGTAGAAAATGCTCTGGCAAAAGTAAAAGACGAAAAGGGTATGAAGCGGGTGGAGAAGTTTTTGAAGGAGGAAGTCTGCCCGGAGTGCGGCGGAAGCAGGCTGTCGGAGGCAGCCCGTGCACCGAAACTTTGTGGGATCGGACTGGCGGAAGCCTGCAAAATGACGCTGAAAGAGCTGGTCGAATGGGTGGCGCATGTGCCGGAATCCCTGCCGAAAGAGATGCGTCCGATGGCGGAATCTATCTGCGAGTCGTTTAAGACCGTTGCAAAAAGGCTCATGGATCTGGGACTTTCTTATCTTTCCCTCGACCGGGCGGCGGCAACGCTTTCAACCGGGGAACGGCAGCGCATGCAGCTTGCGCGGGCGGTGCGGAACCGCACGACAGGCGTGTTGTATGTGCTCGATGAGCCGTCGATCGGTCTGCACCCGTCAAATATCGTGGGACTGAATGCCGTGATGCATGATCTGATCAAAGATGGAAACTCAGTGCTTTTGGTCGATCACGATACGCAGATTTTATCGGAGGCGGACTGGGTGATTGAGATGGGACCGGAAGCCGGAGCGGGCGGTGGATATGTGATCGCAGAGGGCAGTATTCCACAGATCATTGCCAATAAAAACTCCATGATCGGACCATTTCTCGCAAAGACAAAGGATCTGCGCATCCGTCAGCCGATCGCACCGGAGGAACTGTTTGCCCTTGGAAAACTGCATCTTTCCACCGACCGCATCCATACGGTAAAGCCGCTGGAGGTGGACATCCCTAAGGGCAGGCTTACCGTGGTGACCGGGGTATCCGGTTCCGGAAAGACCACGATGGTTCTCGAAAGCCTGATTCCGGGGCTGCAGGCGCAGCTGAACGGAGAGCATCTGCCGAAACATGTGAAAGATCTTTCGGCAGAGGGCATCGCCCATGTGAAGCTGATCGATGCGTCACCGATTGGAATCAATGTCCGTTCCACGGTCGCAACCTATGCGAATGTACACGACGAACTCCGGAAGATTTTTGCCCGGACCGCGGATGCGAAAAACCGGAAATACAAGGCGGGCGATTTTTCCTATAATACCGGAAAATTAAAGTGTCCGGTCTGTGACGGAACCGGACAGATCAGCCTCGATGTGCAGTTTCTGCCGGATGTGGATGTGCCGTGTCCAGAGTGCAATGGTTCCCGGTATGCAAAAGAGGCATGGGAGATCGGCTATGAAAACAAACAGGGAAACCGCTATTCCCTGCCGGAATTGATGGAGATGGATGTAAATACCGCTTTGCAGGCAACCGCGGATTTAAAGGTTGTGCATCAGCGGCTGGAAGTGCTCAAAAATCTGGGACTGGGCTATCTGACGCTGGGCGAGGAAACGCCAAGCCTTTCCGGCGGAGAGGCACAGCGGCTGAAACTTGCCAGCGAAATGGGAAAAGGACAGTCGGATTCGGTGTTTGTGTTTGATGAGCCGACGATCGGGCTGCATCCGCTGGATGTGCAGACGCTGCTTAGCGTGTTTGATGCGCTGGTTGACAATGGGGCGACGGTGCTGGTCATTGAGCACGATCTCGATGTGATCCGCAACGCCGATTATATCATTGATATGGGGCCGGGCGGCGGAGATGACGGCGGCCGGGTGATTGCAACTGGGACCCTGGAGGAGATTGTGGGAAATGAAGATAGTGTTACGGGACGGTATCTGTGAAATTTGCTTTTGTAGAGTAAATCAGCCATGTGTATTTTGGGGAATATGCATGGCTTTTTTTATGGCTTATGGTCTAAAAATAATGAATATCGGGTGACTATTGAGCTTGTGCAAAAAAATTCGTTACATAAAAAAGACATTTCGTTACATGAAACTAAGTCCAGATCATAAACGATCCGATTTTAAAATAAAATCAATAAGGATCATACAACCAGATCTGCAGGCTAAAGAGATTCAAATAATAGATGTTAAAGAAATATACGATAGGCGCCGATACAATATAAGCAGGGAAGCATTGCAAAAACTTACGGAATCTTTTGAAGATCATGCGAAATCATTGGAAGGGAGAACAAAGCAGCAGGATCAGTCCGCACAGATGCTTGAGGATGCGATCAGAAGAAGTTCTGTCTGGAAAAATTCAAGTCAGAGGGCTCAGCAGTTTTTAGCGGCGCAGGATAAGAAAAAAGAAAATCCGGAAAATCTGCCAGAACATTTTTCAGAGAATGTGATCAAAGCAGGGGCGATGTTTCGGGATAAGTTTGTAAAGAATGGGCAGGAAAATAATGTATCCATTCAGAATCTGTTGTCGGACATTTCTTTATGGTAAGAAAGAGGTCGTAGATTTTGAATAATGAAAGCATGCTGAAAATTGCAATATGTGATGATGAACAGCCAATTAGAGATTACCTAAAAAAACTGACAGAGAAATGCACGGATGCACAGGTCCATGTCTTTGCAAATGGGGAAGAGTTGTTATCCGATCCGACCGTATATGATATCATTCTGCTTGATATTTCCCTGAATCGGAAGCCGGACAGTGGCAAACCAAACGGCATGGAAGTCGCAAAGAAAATCAGGGAAACCTCCGATGTGATCATTATTTTTGTGACTGCCTTAAAGGAATATGTGTTTGAAGGCTATGATGTAGGGGCATTTCATTATCTCTTAAAGCCGGTCGATGAACAGAAATTCATGGAAGTCATGGACAAGGCGATCAGTCAGATCAAAAAGGAAAAGAATACACAGCCGCTCATTATCCGAATGGATGGCAATTACATTAAGATACCGGTCAACAATATTATTTATGCGGAAAATGAAGCGAGAAAAATCGTTCTGCACACGAAAAACATGAAGGAAGAAACCTACAGTTTTTACGAAAAAATGGAAGTGTTAGAGCAGAAACTGGGAGATCATTTTTTCCGATCGCACCGGGGATTTTTGGTGAATCTGCAGGAAGTTGTCCGCTATGACAATGCCAATATTGAACTGAAAAATGGCGATAGAGTGTTTCTGGCAAAACAAAAATATAACGATTTTGTAACTGCCTATATGAATTATCTGAGAAAGGCATAAACTGCAATGAGAGATATTGTGTACAACGTTTTCGATATCATAAGCTATTTTGTGCAGGGAATGTTGCTGGTTAATTTGTTGAAAGAAACACAGCCACGTTTTCCATTCAAAAAATATCATAGTGCTGCGATACTGCTGGGACAGTATGTGGCAGTCCAGATTTTTCTGCATTATTCTGTCTTTATAAAAAGTCTGCTCTATGGGAAAAGCATGGTCATGAATAACAGCCGCCAGAGTATCCTGCCGGTGCTGATCAGCATGCTGGTTACCTGTGTGGCAGGCATTTTTTTGTTCAACGAAAGCAGACTCAAAATCATTTACTATGTTGTGACCTTTTATTCCGTAATGGAACTCTTAAAATTTGCCATTTATCCTCTTTTTCTGTGGCTGCTTACAAAGCTGGTAGATCTGAATCAATATTTATTTCTGGACAGGCAGATGTATGGAGAAACCATGTTTTTTGAAGTGAATTCCGGAATTGAAATGTTCTGGAATCTGAGCTACGTTCTGGTGCTTCTTGTCTTCACATACAGGATCATTGTCTGGATGAAAAAGTACCTTGAAATGAAAGAAAACTATGAAAATTCACAATTGATTTTTGTGTTATTTCCAAGCGTGACCGGACTATTGTTATGTCTGATGATCCGCAGCATGATGTTCTCGATGGAGGACAATGATATTCATTCGCTGTTTGACAGCCGGCCGGAGATGAATCTTATGGTTCCATGTACTTCCCTGTTGTGTATTGTGATGATTATTTTTACCGCAAAAATGCTGCACAAACTAATCGTTGAAAGCAACCAGAAAATCGAAATCAGTATTTATCAGGAACGGATCCGGGAAATGGAGCAGCATATCGGAGATATCGAAAACCTTTATGCCGGAATCCGCGGGATGAAACATGACATGAAAAATTATATCGCGGATATGGAGGCATTGATGCAGGAGGAAACAGGAAACCCCACTGCGTTCCGGCAGTATCTGGATTCCCTGCAGGCATCCGTGGAACAGCTGGATATGAAATACAATACCGGCAATCCGGTGACCGATGTCATTATGCAAAGATATGTGCAGCTGGCAAAAAACTATGACATTGCGTTTCAGGCGGACTTTCTTTTCCCTTCCAGTATGAATATGGATGCTTTTGACCTGAGCATTATCATAAACAATGCTTTGAATAATGCGTTAGAGGCCTGCAGGCGGCAAAAAGAGGGCAGAAAATTTATCGAACTGAGTGCGTACCGGCGCCAGAATATGTTTTTTATTATCGTTAAAAACAGTTTTGACGGGAAACTTGTCAGAAGCCGGAGCGATGGCAGACTGCTCACGACAAAACCGGATTCCAAAAATCATGGACTGGGGCTTCGGAATATTGAAGTGTGTGCGGAAAAATATTATGGAAAAACGGAAGTTACCGTTCGGGAGGATGAGTTTGAACTGGCGGTTATGCTTCAGGAACGAATAGAATAATTGACACCATATACGACACCATGTATAATATAAGCAGGAGGGTATAACAATGTCAAAATGGGGTAAACTCATAACACGTATATGCAATTTATCAAAAGACCTCCGGTTTGATGAGTTACAGAAAGTATTGGAAAGCTGCGGGTACGAAATGAATGCACCAAGAAGTGGAAGCAGTCATTACACGTTCAGAAAGCAGGGATGTGCGCCTATCACAATACCAAAACATGAACCGATCAAAAAAGTATATGTAGAAATGGTAAGGCAGATTGTAGAAAGCGAGGCGGAGAATGATGAAGACGCTGAATGATTATATGGCAATGTCCTATCGTATGGAAATTATAGAAGATAAGGATGAGGGTGGATTTGTGGTTTCTTATCCGGATCTGCCAGGGTGCATTACCTGTGGAGAAACTGTAGAAAGTGCAGTAGAAAATGCGTTAGATGCAAAAAAGGCATGGCTTGAAGCTGCATTAGAAGATGGTGTAGAGATTCATGAGCCAGATAGTCTGGAGGATTATTCCGGGCAATTCAAATTGAGAATTCCACGAAGTCTGCACAGATCGTTGGCAGAACATTCCCAGAGAGAAGGAATCAGCATGAATCAGTATTGTGTATACCTTCTTTCCAAAAATGATGCGGTGTTTTCAAAATAAGATGATGCAGCAAAAATGTAAATGAAATGCTTTTCAGTTGCGTGAATTGATGAATATAGATTGCAGATAAGAAACAGAAATCAGCAAATCAGCGGGTACAATATGCCCGCTGATTTTTTCGTTACATGAAAAGGGCGATTCGTTACATTTGATTGGAAGGAAAAAAGAAAAAGGGCGATATAAACATTAGTAAAATATGGCAAAGGAGATGGTTGTGAAATGAATATAAGTGCAACAGCAGCTATGGGTTATACTTATACAAATATAAAAACAGGCGTATCCCAAAAGAAGGATGTTTCGAATGAGAATACTTGTGAGAAGCAGACGCAAAAGGAATACAAAAATGTTGTCAAAGAGTATAAGCAGAAGCATCCGGATTCCGCATCTCATGTGAACCAGCAGGTCCAGGCAGGCAAAAACTATATGAAAAACTGCGGTGGCGATGAGATATCCAGAAGCGATATGACAATGGATGAGTATAAAGCTTTTTTTAAGAACCTGATAGATGGCGTCTCTTTTGACAGTTCACAGGCAAACTGTAAGGAAATGTGGTCAATCACCGAAGATGGCTGGGAGCAGATGAAAAATGACCCGGAGTATGAAGCCTGGGTGCTTGGCTATACGATAGAAAACCGTTCGGTGCACTTTCCGTTTCAGGCATCATTTCTGAACGTAGAAAAATTCGATGCATCGATCGAGGAACATCATGGAGAAGGGATTCCAATGAATACGGAAAGTCCGAAAAAGTCTGGGAAAAAGGACGAATCATGGTGGAGTAAGCGTCAGAAAAGAATGAAAGAACTGATGAAAAGACAACAGAAAGCAGCATTAAAACGGGCGCAGGAACGAAGAAACGTGACAGATATATACGAAGAAAATATTGACATATTCACAGAGAGCATGATGGGAGGAAAAAATGGCACTGAATATTTCTAGTTCACAAATTTACGCAGGACGTTATCACTACAAAAGACCGGAAATACCAAATTTGCTGGATACGCAGAAATACACGGCAAGTACACCTGGAAAATCAGTAAAAGAAGCAACCGGAGTGGATACTGTAACAATTTCCGACGAAGGTCTTGCAAAGGCGAAGGACTGGCGAGAATACACAAAAGACAATGAAAATATATCCCACACAGGTGTAAATCCAAAAGAGGAACTTTATAAGGAACTGAATACGGTAAACAATATCGACACGGCAAGTATGTTCAACTGTGAACTCGGGGAAGTTGCAGACCAGATCCAGAAAGAAAATGGACTTGGTGATCATTCGCGGTCGCAGGAGGAATTTCTTACCGTCATTGCGAAAGCCTATCAGGTCATTTATGACCGTATTGATGAAGAATTTTCCGATCCGGACCGGGACCCGACCTGGATCAGACAGGAGGACGGAACACTTGTGGAGGAAACAAAACAGGATCGTATCGACGCTTTAAACAAGGCGTACAACTCCAGAGCGGAATTTGCGGCTGCATCGGCAAAAGTTATGGCAGAGATCGACGAGACCTTTCATGGTGGAAATTACGGGGAAGGTTTTATAGATGAACTGCAGAAGAAAGTAATGGAATCGTGGCACAATGCAGTGGATGAAAAAAATATGCAGCGGCAGAAAGTTTCCTCGTTTCAGGATTACCCGGTGGATCTGGGGATTGGTGCGGACTGGAGTGCAAAAATTAACAAACTGTTTTACAGATAATATATTTTGGGGTGAAAAGGAGAGATAAGATTATGGCAGTAAAAGTAGGAAACAGTTGGGTGTCGGAAACGGCACTGACATATGCGAAGGCAAAATCCGGCAGCGGCACGTCCGTATCGCTAAAAGCGCTTTCGGACCGGTATCCGGGAGTGAATTTTACAACAAACACACAGAACTTTTCACAGAAAGGCACAAATAATATTCAGATCGCACCGAATATTCTGGTGCAGATGCAAAATGATCCCGACAAACGTGTGGAATATGAGGCTTTGATTTATGATTGTGCGCAGCTGGTATACAGCGGAAAAATGAGCCAGGGAGGTATGGGCTACCATATAAAAGCGGCAGGAACGGTCATCAATGCGGATGGCAGTGTCAGTGGCTGGTCAATCGCGGAAGATGATGATGGCGGGCAGACGCGAAACAGCACCAAACTGGACAAGGATAAGAAAGACACCTGGGCTGATAAAATCCATGAAAAACAGAAAGCAAAAAGTGAAAAAGCAAGGAAAGAGGCAGCGGCACGGCTGCAGGAGCAGATGAACGGGACGGAGATGAAATCGTACGCGGACAATCTTTTTTTGTCGCAGGCAGGAATGGACAGTTACAACCAGCTATCCTCGGTCAGTTATCAGGACTACGTGAACCGCTTTGAGAGTGAAGTGTCAGAAGCATATGAAAAAGATGGTAATGCAGATGCCGTAAAATCAGACAGTTTTGACCAGCATGTAAACAGAATGGCTGTCGCATACGATAAAATGAAAAACAGCATCGAAGAAAAATATGCAAAGGAAGATCACAAAACGGAATATCATCATTTTTCAATGACGCGATGATTTAACCATTTCCGGGAGTGGAAACGGATGGAGAAAATGATCGCGCGCAGCGTCCAGTCGGAAAACATACCGATCCAGACAGCAATCGGGCCGAATCCCCATACCCGGCAGAGATAAATGCACAGGCTTACCCGGCACAGCCACATGGTGCAGCAGGAGGTAATCATGGAGAATTTTACGTCACCTGCAGCGCGCATGCCATAGGGTGGGATAAAGGAAAGTACCCAGGAAACTGGCTTTACGATCGTGATGAAGCTTATCATGAAAAAGCACAGTTTTGCGCTGGCAGGTTCCATTCCGGCAAGCATGGTAATCGGTTTGGTCAGTGCAAAAACGAGCAGGCAGCTTGCGATGATGACTGCCTCTGACAGCCAGGACAATTTCTTAATATAATAGATGGCCTCATCTTTGCGCCCTGCACCCAGGCACTGACCGACCACGGTCATCAGTCCGATTCCGATGCCTATGGCAGCAATACCGTTTAAGTTTTCCAGAATATTGGTCATTGCCTGCGCGGCAATCGCTACGGTTCCAAGTGTGGAAACCGTAGACTGGATGGCAAGTTTACCGAACTGGAACATACTGTTTTCAATACCGGACGGAATTCCGATAAACAGGATTTTTTTAATCAGATACCAGTCGGGGCGGATGGAAAAATAATTGCGGATACAGATCGGGGCATTGGCATTGCGCAGCTGCCAGATAACGACGATGGCACAGAAAATACGTGATACCAGAGTGGATATCGCCGCACCTTCGACGCCCATGCCAAGTACAAAGATCAAAATCGCATTTCCGCCAATGTTCATAAAATTGGAAATAACCGAGATGATCATCGGATTGCGGCTGTTGTTCTGGGAGCGCATAATCGAAGCACCGGCATCGTACAGTCCGATAAACGGAAACGATAACAGGGTAAAGAAGAAATAAATCCGGGAATTGGTCATGACATCGCGTTCTACTTTCCCAAAGATTACATGAAGCAGCGGATCACGGAATATCAGACAGAAAACGGATAAAGTTACAGACAGAATGACCATGACAAACAAAACCTGCCGAGCAGAACGGTTGGCATTTTTTTTGTTCTGGCTGCCGAGATACTGGGAGCACAGGATCGCGCCCCCGGCAGATAAGGCAGACAGTGCCTGAATGACAAGAATATTGATGGAATCCACCAGGGAAACGGCAGAAATTGCGGCAGAGCCGACATTGCTGACCATCATGGTATCGGCGGTCCCCATTAAAGAAGAAAGCAGTTGTTCCACAATAATCGGGATCAGCAGCTTTCGTAAGTCCAAATTGTTATATAAATGCTGTGTGTTATCGTGCATAAATGAAATCCTCTTTTCTTACTTCCAGATATATTTTAGCACGATATTTTTCAATGGGAAAGGGAGTATTCGATTAATGATTGCATTGCCCGGTGTGCGGTGCGGAGTCAGTTATAATTTTGCGACTTGACAAGTATGATAGTTTCATCCTATTCTTAAATACAGGCAATTGCGAAACCGGTGCAGCGCATAACGTTCGTACCTGTTTCGCAATCGCCTGTATAGAAACGAAGAGGAAGGAACTCCCATGGAACAACATAAAACCGGCACACTCTATCTGTGTGCCACCCCGATCGGCAATCTTGAGGATATTACATACCGTGTACTGCGGACACTCAAAGAAGTGGATCTGATCGCAGCAGAGGATACGAGAAACTCCATCCGGCTGCTCAATCATTTCGAGATTAAGACACCGATGACCAGCTATCACGAATACAACAAAATCGATAAGGCCTACCAGCTTGTCGCAAAAATGCGTGAGGGTAAAAACATTGCATTAATTACAGATGCAGGGACACCGGGCATTTCCGATCCCGGGGAGGATATTGTGCGCATCTGCTATGAAGAAGGGATTCCGGTCACTTCGCTGCCGGGCGCAGCCGCCTGTATCACCGCACTGACCATGTCGGGACTTCCGACACGCCGGTTTGCATTTGAGGCGTTTCTTCCCAAGGATAAAAAGGAGCATCAGGCGGTGCTTGAAGAATTAAAGACCGAGACACGTACGATTATTATCTACGAAGCACCACACCACCTTGTGCGCACTTTGCAGGAACTTTCGGATACCCTCGGCGGAGACCGCAGGCTTACCATCTGCCGGGAACTGACCAAGCGGCATGAAGAAAAGCTGCAGATGACGCTTACGGACAGTTTATCCTATTACGAAGTCAATGAGCCGCGTGGGGAATATGTCCTCATCATTGCCGGCCGTTCCCGCGAAGAGATGAAAAAGGAGGAACAGGCCGGATGGGAAGCACTTTCCCTGGAGGAACACATGGCGCATTACGAGTCCCAGGGGATTGACCGCAAGGAAGCCATGAAACGTGTCGCAAAAGACCGTGGGGTCAGCAAGCGCGATATCTATCAGGCACTGTTAAAATAAAAAAGATCAATGGACTTTATTTTAACTGATCCCGCACGGTTTCTTCGAGAACGGAAAAAGGCGAAGGACCGGTGCGAAGGATTGCTTCGTGAAATGCAGACACCGAAAAGCTTTTGTTTTCGAGCGCAAGCTGTTCACGCATCTGGCGGAATTTCAGATAGCCAACATAATATTTTAGGTAGTTTCCCGGTTCTTCGAGGATCAGATCCGTGATTCTTTTTACCGTGGCAGTATCATCTACGCCGTATTCGCTCCAGAATGCGGCGTTTTTTTCTTTTTCCCATCCAAAATAATGAATCCCGATATCCGCAGTGGCATAGAGGCTGAGTGTTGCAGCCTGGTTGTGCTGTAACAGGGAGGCGAGATCCTGATCAAGTCCGGCATAATAAAAAGCCTGCATTTCGGTGTAGGTTGCCCAGCCTTCGGTGTAACCAGGATAGTTGAGGAGGGAGAGGACTTCCGGAGCACCATAGGAGGAGGTGCAGATGGTCTGGTACAGATGACCGGGATATCCTTCATGCGCAAGCGTTGTAAAGTAATAGATATCCGTATCATTTTTAGCATCGTTTATGTAGATCCGGTTGTGTGAAATATCATCAATCGGAGCCGTGATATAAAAGGCGGGAGCTAAGTACTCACTGAGTGCCGGATCAACGTGGCAGATTTCCACGTCTGTCTGTGGTGGTGCAGGGAAGTCGGTAAGGATTTCTTTTTGCAGCCGGGAAATCATGGCATTTTCCTCTTTTAGGGCAGCATCGGGTTTCGGGGACTGGGAAGCAAGTTTCGGATTTTTTTCCAAAAGATTCTGACAGAACGTGAGATCTTCCCGCCGGGCTTTGGCAATCTGGGAAAACAGATCTTCCACGCTGTCATCACAGCCCGTATCTGCAGACACGACCGCCTCGTAATAGGCTTTTCCTTCCGGGAAGTTACAAAGCCCCCAGTTGTTATGTCCCCGTCCCAGCAGCATGGTAAGTCCTTTGATCATCTGGCTGTAAGCCGGAATGACATGATCACTCAGAACTTTGGAATGTTGCTTCAAATAAGCATTCTTTTGGGTATCCGTAAGCCCATCCATGGCATTTAACCGGTTGGAAAACGTATCGATCAGAAAATTGTCATCGGGATGTTCGGTGAAAACTTCACACCCTTCAATGACTTTTAAGCAGGCTTCATCGGACATGAAAAGTCCTGCATCGGCTTTCTTTTGTTCATAATCTAAAATTCCTAAAAAATAAGTATCCATCTGCGACAACAGTCCGAGATAATCTTTAATATCTCTGGTATTGCGGAAAGTATACTCTGCCAGAAGCACAGGCAGCTGTGAGGTGACACCACCGGAAGGGGTCAGAGGTTCATCGTAATAGGGATAGGCAGCAAGGTTCTGCTGGCGTGAAATATAATCGGAAAGCAGCCGGCAGGTCAAGCGGTCTTTTCCTTTGAGAGAGCGGTGAGAATATTTTTTGAGTTCTTCCGAAAGTTTTTTGAGCTGTCTGGCCTGGTTGTGAGGACTGTCACCGGACAGACTGCCAAGCGTGATCTCATAAGAGTCAATGCCGGCAGCTTTTGGATCTTTTAGCGTAAAGTGCAGATTCATGGTGTTGGATTTCATCTCTTCGCGAAAAAGCGTGGTACAAAATTCAGAAAAAGAACCGGTACTTTTTCCGGCAGGGGAGAGGATGGCTGCATAAATAATGGAGAGCACCGCAGCCAGAAAAATACCCACGGAAAGCATCCGGTGTTTTTTCAAAAGATGTTTCATACCAGAAACTCCTGTAAGAAAACTTAAGAAAATTTATGCAGGGAAAGCCTGGGCTATGCCTTCCCTTTTGGGTTTATCTGGTAATTGCAAAAGGAATATGAAAAAAGCAAAGCCCATACAATGATTTAAGAACGCAAACAGGAGGCGCGGATGAACTATTTATGGGGTGGAATGATTCTTGTCGGGGTGGTGTATGCTGCAATGACTGGAAATCTTGGAGCAGTGACCGACCAGGCACTTGCTTCGGCAAAAGAAGCGGTAAGCCTTTGCCTGACAATGACAGGTGCCATGGCATTCTGGGTAGGACTTATGAAGATTGCGGAAAAAGGGGGGATGGTAAACCGCGCGGCATCTGCAATGGGACCGATACTTCGTTTTTTGTTTCCGTCAGTTCCGGAAAATTCCGCAGCAGGCAGATATATGGCAACGAATATGGTGTCCAATTTTCTGGGGCTGGGCTGGGCGGCAACCCCGGCAGGAATTTCTGCCATGAAAGAGTTAAAGCGGCTGCAGAAAATGTCAAATCAGGCGACAGACGCGATGTGTGATTTTCTTATCATTAATATTTCTTCCCTGCAGCTGATACCTGTGAATATCATTGCATATCGCAGCCAGTATGGAGCCGTAAGTCCGGCTGCAATTGTAGGACCGGCCATCATTGCCACTAGTATTTCCACGTTGGCAGCTGTCATTTTCATCAAGCTCCGGCAGGCATTTGGGAGGGTGGAAAAATGAATTTGATTCTGTACTTATCCGAGGCAGTCATTCCGATTCTGGTATTGCTCATTGTGGGAAATGGCCTGATGCACCGGCAGCATGTATATGAGGATTTTCTGGAAGGGGCAAAAAGCGGAATCCGCACAGCAGTGGAGATTATGCCGACACTAATCGGACTGATGGCAGCAGTAGGTATTTTGCGGGCTTCGGGTTTTTTGGATTTTATTTCCGGGTGGCTTGGGAAATTAATGGCGGCGACAGGATTTCCGACCGAGCTGATCCCGGTTGCTGTGGTAAAAATGTTTTCTTCCTCTGCAGCAACGGGACTTTTACTGGATATCTACAAAACACATGGTGCAGATTCGATGCTGGGACGTGCGGCATCGGTTATGCTCAGTAGCACAGAGACCATTTTTTATACCATGTCGGTTTATTTTATGTCGGTAAAAGTAAAAAAGACAAGATATACACTTCCGGGAGCCCTTTTTGCAACCACTGCCGGAATTGTGGCAAGTGTATTTCTTGTGTGGAAAACCTAAAGTTGTAAGAATCGTGTTATTGTTCGCATGGCAACCTGTGTGTAGCAGCAAAATTGTCAAAAAATATCCGGATTATGATAGAAATATGTTGACTTTAAACATATTTTAGTTCAGAATAAAAGGCAGAAGATACAGAGATTTGTATGTTACAACAGAGAGGAAGTATATAATATGGCATTTGGAAAAAAGACAGACAGAGCCGGTCTGCAGGCCGTTCTGGAATTGAAAAATGTAGATTATTCAAAAGATCCGGAGATACAGCAGCTGTATACCCGTCTGGTGAACGGACGCAGCCAGTTCGGTCAGATCTTGGCAAAGAATGCATCCGCATCGTTACAGATCGCAGAGGTTGTGGATGCCTTAAAAGATTATAATTCCAAGATGGAATCTGTTTCACAGCAGATCGCACAGGCATCCGAGGACGCTACGCAGTCTGCGTCAGAAAGTTCGCGTGTGGCAGGGGAGGTTTCCAACCAGCATGAGGAACTGACCAATACGATATTGTCTGCATCGGAAGAATCTGCAGCGATTTACAAAAACATCGAAGAGGGACAGCAGGAGCTGACGGCTATCCGCGATCTGTCCGATAAGACGATCAGTGAATCAAGTACCATGAAACAGAATATGGAGAAGCTTTTTGACATTATCAGTAATATGAATGAAGTCATTGAAGGGATCAATTCCATTTCCAGCCAGACCAATCTGCTGGCACTGAATGCATCCATCGAGGCAGCCCGTGCAGGAGAAGCCGGAAAAGGATTTGCAGTAGTTGCGGAAGAGATCCGTAAACTTGCAGAACAGACCCAGAACATGACAGCCAACATGAGTGAATTCGTGGAGCGTATCAAAGAAGCATCCGCAAAGAGTTCAGACAGTGCAAACACCGCGGTGGAGGCACTTGGGGATATGAGCGAGAAGATTAATTCTGCATGGGAGATCAATGATGCGAACCAGAAGAGTGTGGGAAAGATTTCCGATTCCATCAGTTCCCTGGCAGCTGTCAGCGAAGAGATTTCAAGTTCCATGGATGAGATGGCAAATCAGGCGAACCATATCCAGCAGCAGTGTGAGCAGCAGCAACAGGATGCGCAGAGACTGGAAGAACTCCGGGAGAATTTAAAAGACGCAACAACACCGGCATACCAGATATTGGATGATCTGGAGAATGCAAAGCAAATTGCCGGAGAGATGAAGAAAGATGTATTTTATAATACAGAGGCTGTATAGTAGCAACTGGCATCCTTATTATAAGAATATTAAAAATATCAATTTGCCACATAGCGCAGGAAATCAGACAGGGGTTGTCACACGGTGACAGCCTCTTTTTTCCCTGTTCGCGGAGAAAGGAGAAAAAATGGAAGCAACGGAACAGTTTTTGCAATGGGTGGAGGAATCGGGCAACATTGTATTTTTTGGTGGAGCAGGCGTATCGACCGAGAGCGGAATCCCGGATTTCCGTAGTGTGGATGGTTTGTATAATCAACAGTATAAGTATCCGCCGGAGACTATTTTAAGCCATAGTTTTTACCGGCAGAATCCGGAAGAGTTCTACCGGTTTTACCGGAACAAAATGCTCTGTCTGGATGCACAGCCAAATATCACCCATTTCAAACTGGCAGAGCTGGAAAAAGCAGGAAAACTGAAAGGGGTCGTGACCCAGAATATCGATGGTCTGCATCAGAAAGCCGGAAGTAAAAACGTCATGGAATTGCACGGAAGCGTATTGCGCAATTACTGCGAACGCTGTGGACAGTTTGTCAGCGCGGAAGATATTCTTCACTCGGAAGGAGTTCCGGTCTGTCCTGTCTGTGGTGGTCCGGTGAAGCCTGACGTAGTTCTTTATGAAGAAGGGCTGAACCAGAAAACACTGCAGGATGCGGTATTTTATATCAGCCATGCGGATATGCTGATTGTGGGAGGAACTTCGCTTGCCGTATATCCGGCAGCCGGCCTGATTGATTATTACAGGGGAAATAAGCTTGTTTTGATTAATAAGAGTGCAACTCCAATGGATGCGCGTGCGGATCTTCTTATCCAGGATGGACTTGGAAATGTTTTTTCACAGATCAAATGTTAGCCAGAAAAAATAATAGACAATTGCAAAACATACTCCGACTCCTGCTGTCGCGGGTTTTACAATTGTCTATAAGGGGAGAAAAAGAAGGAGACCAGCTATGAATCAGTACCAGTATGAAGTGGGAGATATTGTGAAATTAAAAAAGCCACATCCGTGTGGCAGCCATGAATGGGAGATTTTGCGCGTGGGCGCGGATTTCCGCCTGAAATGCACTGGCTGTGGACATCAGATGATGGTGACACGCAAGCTTGTGGAAAAGAATACAAGAGGCTTGCGGAAGCCGGAATAAAGTGCATGTAGTGAAATTGTAATTTCCATAGTATTAAAAATTGCTTCTTTAGATACCATGAAAAACAGTATCTGGAGAAGCAATTTTTCTGTTATAAAGGCTTGCGAGCCTTAATTTTTGTAAATTCAATAATTTCTTTCTTATCCTCTTCGGATATCTTGTTAAAATAAAAAAGCAATTCTTTTTCCAGATTCGTATGAAACATGTACTTTTTTTTATTCGCGGGATCATTAAAAAATTCAAGAAACTCAGATAAGTCTTCGCTGGACTGGGAAGGAACCGGTGCATCGTAAGAAACTTCGCGGTCAATATCAACAGTCAGATGCATGAGATCGTCAATCGAAATATTGTATAGCCCCGCCAATTTATATAATGCTTCGGCATCCGGTGTCCGTCTGCCAGTTTCATAATGGCTGTATGTCTGGCGGACAATACCAAGCACCGCGGCTACATAATCCTGCGTGTAATTATTTACCTTTCTCAGTTCTTTCAATTTCTGAGGAAGTTTTTTTTCACTCATAATAAAATACCACCTTTTCTTAAAATTAGTCTATTTTTTCACATATCATGAAATGTTACAGATAGTAGCTATTGATAAAACAGAAGTTAATTTATTGTAGGAAGCGAAAAAATAGTCATATAGTTACAGAATGTTGCATAAAAATGTAAAATATGCACAAAAATAAACGATTTTTAAAGGAATGAGAATGGAAAAATTAGATAAAAAGTAACAAAATGTAGCAATTATAAAAAATAGAGGTTAACAAACTGTAGCGAACGGACGATATAAAAGATACAAAACGTAGCAAAAAGGTTTTGCGTGCATGGAGGTAAAAAAATGCTGAAACTTTCATTGAAACAGGGACAATACGTAAATATCGGGGATGACATCCGTGTGGTCTATGTAGGTGGTTCGGGTAATCACGCAAGGCTGCTCATTGATGCCCCGAGAGAACTCAATATTGCCAGAAGTACCACGGAAGAAAATCCGGCACGAAAGAGAGAAACCTATTATGCAGAGCCGGGTATTTCCAGGGAGGCACAACAGGAAATTAAGAGGATTCTGTGGAACGAGCGGATGAAGGCAGAGGCAAAGAAAGATGCAGAGAGTTTGAAAGATAAATTTAACTCCTGATCTGTTTTAAATTTTGGTAATAGGTGGGGCACACCCGGGACGCTTCGCTTATTTGATACAAGGTCGCAAAGCATCAAAAGATGCTTGTGACGCGTTACTGCAAAGTGACGCAATAAGAAAACCTTAGGAAAAGGATTTCCAGAGGAAAAAACATAATACCCCACAAAGTGGGAGTTCAAGGAGGATTCTATTATGAGTATGGTAGTACAACACAACATGCAGGCAGCAAACGCAAACAGAATGCTTGGTATCACATCCGGAGCACAGGCTAAGTCAACCGAGAAGTTATCTTCCGGTTACAAAATCAACCGTGCAGCAGATGATGCAGCAGGACTTACCATTTCCGAGAAGATGAGAAAGCAGATCCGCGGACTGGACAAGGCATCTTCTAATGCACAGGACGGTGTATCTTCTGTACAGACCGCTGAAGGTGCTTTGACAGAAGTACATTCTATGTTACAGCGTATGAATGAGCTTGCAACACAGGCGGCAAACGGAACAAACTCTGCAGATGACAGAAGTGCGATTCAGGATGAGGTAGATCAGCTTACAACAGAGATTGATCGTGTTGCAGAGACAACAAAGTTTAATGAGATTTATCTGTTAAAGGGTGATGATTCTTCAACTAAAAATGTTTATATGAAAGGTCATGATGCTGGCTTAAAGGGTTCATTAACGGATGGTGCAAAAACAGCTACATTTATGATGGATACTCTCAAAGAAGGTGATCAATACACTATTGCTGGAAAAGAGTATACAATCGGATCTGCCCAGGGTGATTTGGAAGCATTGATCGATAAGGCAGATAAAGAGTTAACAGCTGCCGCAGCTGGAACAAAAGATGTAGAGATTGACGGAAAGAAATATACTCTTACATATAAAGCTGGTGGTAATACAATTGCAGATGCAGATGGTAATGCAGTTGCTGATCTTGCAACATTAAAGGGTAAGATTGCTGCTGGAAGTAAGGTTACTTATGGTAATACAACTCTTACAGCTATGAATGACGTTAACGGTGACGGGGTAGATGATGATGATGATTCTATTATTACTACAGCTGTTGCAAAATCGAAGATTAAGGCAGAATTGGTGACTGCCAATAACATTGGTACAACGGATCATGCTGCAACTGTAGCAGATGGAGTAGATGATGCAGCAGGAAAAACCTCATATACAATCACTAAGGGGTATGCAACTGTAGCGAATACATTATCCTTTAATTTACATGTTGGAGCGGATGCGGACATGACGAATAAAATCAATGTTAGCATTGATACCATGAATTCATCAAATCTTGGAATTAAAAATTTGAATGTTACAGATGGAACTGGTACAGCAGCAACCTATGCGATTGACGCAATTGCAGATGCTGTATCTAAGGTTTCTTCCCAGAGATCTGCACTCGGTGCTGTACAGAACAGATTAGAGCACACCATCGACAACCTGGATAATATTTCGGAGAATACATCTTCTGCTGAGTCTCGTATCCGTGATACAGATATGGCAAAAGAGATGGTAAACTACAGCAAGAACAACATTCTTGCACAGGCTGGACAGTCTATGCTCGCACAGGCTAATCAGTCTAACCAGGGTGTACTTTCTCTGTTACAGTAAAAGTAAATATGGTCATTACACATCAAAAGGGATTCCTTGGAATCCCTTTTGGTGTGTTTATGCTTTCACTGGCATAGAATTTAATGCTTTTTCATATTCTTCTGGAGAATATTTTTTTAAAATTTGTTCTTTGGTTAAACCAAGATCAATCATATTTTGAATTGCATCGATTCTGCCTCTGGCTTCTCCTCTGGCTTCGCCTTGTTCCAGTAATTCCTCGGACCGTAACTTCAAAATCTTACCACCCATAATCTCACCCAATCCTTTCCTGATAGCATTATCCTCTGGGATAATATAATCTGCGATTTTCTCAATTAAAACAATCATGTCCATATAAAGATGTGACTTTTGTTCTTTTTCGGACGCGTACTCTAACCTTCGGTTGATCTCCCGGAAATCGTCCAGCAGATGCTTCACTTTTTTCGAATTCGTTCCATTGTGCTTCAAAAAATGTTCATACCGTAAGATATGATACGGAAGCAGAATCAGCAGCCGTTTTTCAAAAATCCGATCCACCGTGTATCTTTTCGCCTGCAAAACCGGAACGCGGTAACGTACTTTCTGACCATCTGCAAACGTTACAATTGCTTCATGATAATCCGGAAGCGAACGGTGATTGCGGATATAAAGCACGCACGATTGAGGAAACGCAATCTCCCAAATTGCATGTTCCCCCAAAGAAGCATGCTCAAGTGCAATCGAAATGTCGTACTCGAACATTCGGATAACCATTGTCCTGTCCTTAGAGGACTGGCATTCCAGATGGTATATATGTCCACCAATCCGGATAATGGAGTCCGTGATCACGGTTCCGTACTTTTCGTAATGTTCGTTTCGCAATTGTTCAAACTGTTCCTCTTCGCTGTAAGAAGTATGGAAAACTTCGTTGATCAGCGGAATGAGAAGCTGCGGCATTTTTTGCGCAATGGTTCGGAATACATCGTCGAAAATCGTGCTGTGTTCTGTTGTGTTTTCTGTGTCGGCATCTGGCAACGAAGTTGTCAAAATGTCAGTGTTCCCCATGTAGTGTCCTACCTTTCCTTTAGTATATATCATAAGCATCTGCTTTTACAATATAGAAAGTATAAAAAACAGAGCTGTTATGACCAGTTCTATGAAATTGTGGTTCTAATGGAAATTTATGAGCGAAATGCTCTCCATGAGTGGTGATTGCGGTACAATGGCGATGTATCGCATAAGTAATTGTGGTATATAATTTTATAAACCCAGTAAAAACAGAATATCGTATTTTCGGACAGAAGTCAAATGATTTATAACAGTAACAGAAAAACAACAATTGCGATACGATTGGAAAATAAATCGTATCACGATTGTTGTTGTAAAATTATTTTCTGGTTTATAGGATCTCCTCAAGCCCATACAATGCCGCACCCAGTGCACCGACAATCTCCGGTTCCTCATAGATATGTAGTTTTTCTCCAAGCTGCTCCTCCAGCACGGCAACGACACCCGGATTCTTGGCAACACCGCCAGTCATCATATATCCCGGATTCAGACCGACACGTTTCAGGAGGGACATTGCTTTCCCGGCAATTGCCTTGTGAATTCCATGTGCAATATCAGCAATCTCTTTGTTCTGTGCGATCAGGGAGATAACTTCCGATTCAGCAAAAACACTGCACATACTGCTGATTTCAATATTTTCTTTGGACTGCAAGGATACCGGGCCAAGTTCGTCGATACTGATTTCCAGTGAGCGCGCCATCATTTCCAGAAAGCGGCCGGTTCCGGCGGCACATTTATCATTCATGACAAAATCGGCAACTTCTCCATTGTCATTCAGCCGGATGGCTTTGCTATCCTGACCGCCGATATCGAGGATCGTGTGAACGTCCGGGAAGAGAAGATGCGCACCTTTTCCGTGGCAGCTGATTTCGGTTACATTTTTGTCCGCAAATGGAATGCTGACACGACCATAACCGGTGGATACAATCAGGGAAATATCTTCCCGGTTAAGTCCGGCCTTTTTCAGAACGTCTGCCAGTGCGGCATCTGCACTCTGGGAAGATTTGGCTCCGGTGCGGACAACTGAAAATGCTTTGATCTGTCTGTTTTCGTCTAAGATTACGGCGTTTGTAGAGGTAGAGCCGCTGTCAATTCCTAATGTATACACAGTATCACCCTTTCTTTTTATCATTTGTTTTTCCCCGGTCAGGGACAATCCTTTTTTCACTTTCAATTCTTCCATAAAGGCTTCCACACGGGTCCGGACCTGTCCGGCACATTGTCTGGTGGAATCGGTTTCTACCAGCAGAATCGGCAGATCCAGCCGCTGGCGGAAATCCGCATACTCGTAAGAATAAGAGTCACAGAATTTGACGGTATGATATATAATTCCATCCAGGCGGTCGGTAAAACCGTCAAGAAAATGTTCACGGTTCGCTGCTTTTAACATGCGCATGCATGGAATCTGGTTTAGCAGCGCGGCAGCATAAGAATGCAGGACCTGATCCTCTGTAATGGAAAAATCACGTGCAAGTCCGGTGCATGTTAAATCAAACAGCAGATTGGCACCGCGGTCGACAAGCAGCTGACGGATTTCATTGTTGCATCGGGCACCCATGATTCCGATATTGAGTTTCTGTCCGTTTCCTTTTTCGGACACTGCACTGGAAGACATGCGGGTGTTTTCCTGTTTTTTCAGAGCTGCTTTGTTCTGCATCATGGAAACAAAACGTTTCAGATCCAGTGTTTTTCCGGAGAAAGCCTCGTACTCGGTGAGCATTTGTTTTAGCTGGCGCTCATAGAGCGTCACTGCAAAATCATTAAATTTGCGGGGAATATCCAGCAAAAAGAAAAATTTATCCGGGAACTGGCTTTTTAATGTGTCATACAGACGCCGGATGCTGTCGCAGCAGGTAGTCAGAATGACACCCTCATAGTCATGTTCCATCACATCTTCCAGCACGGCCTTGGTATAGGAACAGATGTTGGCGTGCATCAGGGTGTCCGCGTGGTTAAAATCCGTAACGGATGGTTCCAGACGTGTGATTTCCGTGTCCATGGCTTCAAATAATTCCATGGGGGTATATTTACATACATAACCTAACATGATGAATTCCTCTCTTTATCCAGAATTTCCAGAAAAGCTTCCAGACGGGTTTTGATCTGTCCGTCATGGCTGTTCCGGCGGTCCATGGCATCGCCATCCAGAACGAGCAGTGGAATATCCGCGGCCTTGAGCGTTTCGCGAAGCTGGAATACTCCGCCGGCAGATTGCTTACAGCCCCAGTGGCAGAAGTTAATGACGCCATCGGCATGCATTTCTTTTGCCAGTTTTACGACCATATTTGCTTTTTTTTCGTATGGACCGTTATAGAGATTGTTTAGCATTTTAGTGGCAAGTGCTTCCAGTGGGTGGGTGGTATCCAGTTCGTCCATGTAATCCAGGTTCATTTCGGTACACTGGACCTGGTAATCTCTGTTCAGGTTAAAATAGTGTTTGAGTGTTTCCTGATAAAAAGGAAGCAGATGTACCCACACAATCCGGGTGCCGTCATATTTCGGATATTGTTTGATATCCTCGGCAAAACTGCGGAACAGATCAAGTGTTTCCGGTGTTCCGATGTTTAAGTGGGTGGCAAAAAGCATGTACATCTGCAGAGTCAGTGTCGATGGATAATAGCGCTCTGCCTGCAGTTTTAAAAACTCTTTGTAATAAGCTTTCGACTGGTTTTCGCGGGCAAGTGTTTCCGACAGGTCATCCATGGACAGACGTTTTCCGGTCAGTGCTTCCAGTTTCTGAATCAGTTCTTTCAGCTGCATGGTCACATATTCCACGGCTTCCGGAGAACAGCTGTCCGGCACATCGATCACATAAGTGTCAAGATCCGTGTGCCGGCTGACATAGCGGAATGTGTTAATATTGCCGTCACAAATCATGGAAGTTGTCACACCGAGTCTGGCAGGTGAAATAATTCCGGAGTCTATGGCGCCGATAAAATCTTTGTGATAGGAACAGAGCGTGGAGGCAATTCCACGGCTTTCTGCGCGGTCGATAAAATAGTCTTCGCACGTAAATCCTGAGAGAAACGAGGAAAGACATTCCATGGAAAGCGCACTGAGTCCGAAGCACTGGAAAATTTCCACGGGTGCAAACAGATTGCACCAGACCGTGGATTCCGGGTATTCCAGCGCATGAAGCGTATTTTTTACGCCGAGCGTATTCAGCTTCTGATATGCTTTCGGCATTGTTTTTTCTGCAAAATGTTCAGTCCGGAACTGTTCGAGATGTAATCCGATGTCAATCATTTTGCGGGAAACTGCCGGGTGGGTGCCGGCATATTTTTTAATATAATTTCCGTAAGTTTTGACGATATTCATAGTATATATCCTTTATTAAACAGGTTCATTTTCAAAAAATTATTATAACCTTGTGTCTGTAAAAAATAAAGTTTTGTGTAATAAAATTTAGAAAAACCTAAGAATCTAAAATATTGCGTATTATAGGGGGATTGATTATAATAGAAAGTACGGAATTATCTATTATGGAAGGAATCAGGACACATGGGAGCACAGGACAATACGGAAAAGGTACTGCGCAGTCTTCACGTTTTGCTGTCGAAGAGTGAGCCGTATCCGAAAGAGCCGAGTAAAGTTATCATAGATAAGCAGCAGGTGATTGATCTGCTGGCAGAATTAAATACCTGTATTTATCAGATTATGGATGAATACGAGCTGACCATTCGAAGCCGTGACAAGGCAGAGCGCGATTTCCATAAAAAGGGAGATCAGATCATCTGGGATGCAAGCCGTAAGGCAGAGGACATTTATGCGGCATCTGTCATGTATATGGATGAAACGTTAAACCGTATGCAGGATATCATGCAGGAGGCAGACAAAAAGGTCGGTGCCATCTATCAGGAAATTAAAGAACAGATGGAAAAAGAAGAAAAGACATTAAGAACCAACAAGTCCGAACTCAAAGGACAGCTGCAGGATCTGGTTGATACCGAAAAGTACTTAAAGATCATCGAGGAGCGAAACCGCGAGATTGAGAAGGAAAAGATGGAAGGAAGACCGGAGTACGAGCAGGAGAAGCGGGAAGAAAAAGCGATTTATGCAAACCGGCAGACCGATATTAAGATTAACCAGGAATATCTGGATAAGCTTGGACTTTCCGTACCGGAAGAACCGGTAGAAGACCTTGCGGAAGAACCAGTAGAAAAGCCAGTGGAAAAGCCGGTGGAAAAACCAAAGAAGCTGTCGCCGAAGCCGGAGATTCCGGCACCGGTTACGGTAGAAGATGACGATGAAGAGTTAAAGCAGCTGGAAGAACAACTGCGTGTGAATCTGGATGCTGATTATTTTAAGTGGAAAGATGAACAGGAAGAACAGGAAGCAGCAGAAGAAAAAGAAAAATCCGCCGGCTTTCAGAACAAGATCAAGAACCTGATAGGAGGACATCCGCATGACGATTCTGGTGTGTGATGATGACAAGGAAATTGTAGACGCAATTGAGATTTACCTGATTCAGGAAGGATACCAGGTAGTAAAAGCATATGATGGGGAACAGGCTCTGGATATGCTTCGCACAAAGAAAATTGATCTGATGGTGATCGACGTGATGATGCCGAAACTGGATGGAATCCGTGCGACATTCCAGGCACGTAAAACAAGCAGCATTCCCATTATCATCCTGTCTGCCAAGACAGAAGATGCGGATAAGATTCTGGGGCTGAACGTGGGGGCGGACGATTATGTGACCAAGCCGTTTAATCCGCTGGAACTGGTTGCCCGTGTGAAGTCACAGCTGCGGCGTTATACCACACTTTCGAGCACTCCTTCCGGTGATGCCGTTTATGAAGCCGGCGGTCTGGTTATTAACGATGAATTAAAAAAAGTTACGGTAGATGGGGAAGAGGTCAAACTGACTCCGATCGAATACAACATTCTTCTGCTTCTCATGAAAAATAAAGGAAAAGTATTTTCCATCAGTCAGATTTATGAGGAAATCTGGAATGAAGAAGCAATTGGCGCTGACAATACAGTTGCTGTCCACATCCGGCATATCCGGGAAAAAATCGAAATCAATCCGAAAGAACCGCGGTATCTGAAAGTGGTCTGGGGTGTCGGCTATAAAATCGAAGCGGGGGCGTAGCTGTCTATGAAAGAATTCTCCAGCGGAAAAAAGGGCGCAGCCATTGTCATGCATCAGATGTTTCTGATTATGATGCTTTGCGGAATCTATGGGATCGGATACAATCTGCGCAGACATATCGGAGGGCTGGGTATTCTCAGCCTGTTTATGGTGATCGGCATGGTCGGAAGCTTTGTATTCCTTGCCTATCTGACAGGTGTTGCAGGGCGCCGGTCAGAGGAGGATGCAACCATTTACCTGACCTGGATTGATAAAATTTATACGGATATCCAGATGGCACTTTTTGTGGCATTCATTTATCTTGTGCTCTTTTTGGGGAGAAATCTCCATGACATCCAGTTTGAACTGTCCGGACTGATGGTAGCGGTCGGAACAGTCGGGTATCTGGTCGATGTTGTATTCCTGCTGTTTTATATGAGCATTGTCCGGCGGGTCAAAAACAATACCCTTCTGACATACAGTCTGATCTATCAGGCAGGAAGCTTCCTTAGACGGGTATTTATCTCCGGACAGAATCCCAGACTGTGTACGCGTAAGGCGCGCGAAAGATACGAGATCCAGCACGCAATTGAAAAAATTGCGGCAGGGGCACTGGATACGACACTGGATGTGGAGCAGTTTCACGGACAGGAAAGAGGCATTGCAGCTTCTGTGAATAATATCCGTGCAGGGCTGAGCGAAGCCATTCAGGAGCGGATCCGGAATGAACGGATGAAGGCAGACCTGATCACGAATGTTTCCCATGATATCAAAACACCGCTTACTTCCATTGTCAATTATGTGGATCTGCTCAAACGTGAAAACCTGGAAAACGAAAATGCACGTAATTATATCCGGGTTCTGGATGAAAAATCCCAGCGGTTGAAACAGCTGACGGAGGATCTGGTCGAAGCATCAAAGATCAGTTCCGGAAATATCCAGCTGGATATGCAGACCATCGATCTGGTAGAACTGCTGTACCAGACGGGTGGTGAGTTCAATGAACGTTTTGAGGCACGTGGGCTGACCATCGTGACGAAACTGCCGCACAATTCGGTGATGATCCGGGCAGACGGACGGCAGCTCTACCGTGCAATTGAAAATCTGTATACCAATGCGGCAAAATATGCACTCGAAAATACCCGGGTTTATGTAGATCTGGAAGTAGAGGAGAACCATGCGGTTTTCCGTATCAAAAATATTTCGAAAAATCCGCTGCCGGAACAGGGAGCGGCGAGGAAAGACCTGACGGAGCGTTTTGTGAGGGGAGAGGAATCCCGCACGACAGAGGGAAGCGGTCTTGGACTGTCCATTGCAAAGAATCTTACACAGCTGATGGGCGGTGAGTTTGCAATCCTGGTAGATGGCGATCTGTTTGCGGCATCCATTACGTTTGCAGTCGTTGCATAAAAATACATTTTATTATATAATTATCATTAACCATGATTTCGAAAACAAGGAGGAAACTATGAAGTTATACGAGAACGGCGCATACCTGGTCAACGGCAGGGATGTTGTCATTAATTCACCGGAAGCGGCATCTGCTGTCCAGGCAAAGACAGGAAAGACTGTTACACCGGAAGATGCAAAGAAACAAACCATTGCATATGGAATTTTAAAGAACCACAATACATCCGGCAACATGGAAAAACTGCAGATCAAATTTGATAAGCTGACTTCCCACGATATTACATTTGTCGGCATCATCCAGACCGCCAGAGCATCAGGTCTTGAGAAGTTCCCGATTCCTTATGTACTCACTAACTGTCACAACAGTCTGTGTGCAGTCGGTGGAACCATCAACGAAGATGACCATATGTTTGGACTGACATGTGCAAAGAAATACGGCGGAATCTATGTTCCTCCTCATCAGGCAGTTATTCACCAGTTTGCAAGAGAAATGCTTGCAGGCGGCGGAAAGATGATCCTTGGATCAGACTCCCATACCCGTTACGGAGCACTGGGAACCATGGCAATTGGAGAAGGTGGTCCGGAGCTTGTAAAGCAGCTTTTGAATAAGACTTACGATATTGATATGCCGGGAGTTGTCGGCATTTACCTGACAGGTACCCCGCAGAAGGGTGTCGGACCGCAGGATATCGCGCTTGCCATTATCGGTGAAGTATTTGCCAACGGATTTGTAAAAAATAAAGTGATGGAGTTTGTCGGACCGGGCGTATCCAATCTGAGTGTTGATTACCGTATCGGTGTTGATGTTATGACAACAGAGACCACCTGTCTGTCCTCTATCTGGAGAACCGATGACCAGGTGAAGGAATTCTATGAGATTCACGGAAGAACCGGAGATTTCGAGGAACTGAATCCGGGAGAAACTGCATACTATGACAGCTTTATCGAACTTGATTTAAGCGAGATTAAGCCAATGATCGCGATGCCGTTCCATCCAAGCAATACATACACGATCGAGGAATTAAATGCAAACCTGATGGATATTCTCGATGACTGTGAGAAGCGTGCACAGGTAAGCTTTGATGGAAAAGTAGACCTTGACTTAAAGAGCAAAGTAAAGAACGGAAGACTGTATGTAGATCAGGGTATCATTGCCGGATGTGCTGGTGGTGGATTTGAAAATATCTGCGATGCAGCAGACATCTTAAAGGGCACTTCCATTGGAGCGGACGAGTTTACGCTGAGTGTTTACCCGGCTTCCACTCCGATTTATATGGAATTGGTTAAGAATGGTGCCGTTGCCAATCTGTTGGAGACAGGTGCCATTGTCAAGACTGCATTCTGCGGACCGTGCTTTGGTGCCGGAGATACACCTGCAAATAATGCATTTTCTATCCGTCATTCTACACGTAACTTCCCGAATCGTGAGGGATCTAAGGTACAGAACGGACAGGTTGCTTCCGTAGCACTGATGGATGCGCGTTCTATCGCTGCAACCGCTGCAAATAAGGGATTCCTTACCGCAGCTACCGATATTGATGTAAACTACAGCAAGCCGAAATACTTCTTTGATAAGACCATTTATGAAAACCGTGTATTTGACAGCAAGGGTGTGGCAGATCCGGACGTAGAGATCCAGTTTGGACCAAATATCAAGGACTGGCCGGCTATGAGCCCGCTTCCGGAGAATCTTGTGCTGAAAGTTGTTTCCGAGATTCACGATCCGGTGACCACAACGGACGAGCTGATTCCTTCCGGAGAGACATCCTCTTTCCGTTCCAACCCACTGGGACTGGCAGAGTTTGCACTTTCCAGAAAGGATCCGGAATATGTTGGACGTGCCAAGGAAGTACAGAAGGCACAGAAGGCTGTCGAAGCAGATACCTGTCCGGGGGATGCACTTCCGGAGATTCATCCGGTTATGGATACCATCCGTGCAACGTTCTCCGATGTCAACCGCTCAAACGTTGGTTTTGGAAGTACGATTTTTGCAGTAAAACCGGGAGACGGTTCTGCGCGTGAGCAGGCGGCTTCCTGCCAGAAGGTACTTGGCGGATGGGCAAACATTGCAAATGAATATGCGACCAAGAGATATCGTTCCAACCTGATTAACTGGGGTATGATTCCGTTTGTTATTGATCAGGGAGACCTTCCGTTCCACAATCTGGATTACCTGTTTGTTCCAAAGATCCGTGAGGCGATCGCAGACGGAAAAACAGAATTTGAGGCATATGTGGTAAAGGATGGTGCTTTAAAGCCATTTACCCTGCGTATGGGAGAACTGACACCGGATGAGAAAGATATTATTCTCAAAGGCTGCCTGATCAATTATTACCGCGGATAGGAGATCTTGTATGACAGACGTGGAAAAACAAAAACAGATGGAACAGATCAAACAGAGTGAGGATGGCATGCGTCAGACGGTTCTTCTGATTAAAATCGGATTGATGGTATTTCTCACCTTTGCCTGTTGTACCGTATTTTTCTTTCTGGTGCTCCGGTACAAGGGGGTTGCAGATACCTGGCATCTGATTACAGGTGCATTGCAGCCGATTATTATCGGACTGGGACTTGCTTATCTGCTTAACCCGGTTATGAAATTTCAGGAGCGGCACTGGCTGCCGTTTCTGAAAAAGAAAATGAAATCAGAAAAATCAGCGGCTAAAGTGGCACGTGGATTGTCCATTGCCGGGGCAATCCTGTTTCTTCTGGTGATTCTGGTACTTTTGATTGCGGCAATTGTTCCTTCGGTGGTATCAAGTGTTACCGGGCTGGTGGAAGCACTGCCTGGTAATGTGGAGAGCCTGATCCATATGGTGAAAAGTGGAAAACTCGGAGCCTATGGAGTGACAGATACCATCAGTGATATGCTGACAAAACTGACGGATCAGGTGGAAAACTGGGCAACGAAGGATCTGCTGCCACAGATGCAGCAATATCTGCTGCAGATTACTTCCGGCGTAATCACGATGGTCAAATCCATATTAAACTTCATCATTGGGATCATTGTCGTTGTTTATGTCTTATCCATTAAAGAGAGCCTGGTGGGACAGAGCAAAAAGATTGTGTATGCGATCTTTAAATCGAAACATGGAAACATTATTATCGAAGTTTTCCACAAGGCAGATGAAGTATTTGGTGGTTTCATCATTGGAAAGATTATAGATTCTGCCATCATCGGTGTGATCTGTTATTTTGGATGTCTGATTCTGCATATCCCAGATACGATACTGGTTGCGGTTATCATTGGAGTAACCAATGTCATTCCGGTGTTTGGACCGTTTATCGGTGCGATTCCGACACTTCTTCTGGTTGTGATCCAGAGTCCGCTGCATGCGTTGTATCTGCTGATATTTATCATTATTCTGCAGCAGGTGGATGGAAATATTATCGGACCGAAGATTTTAGGTGATTCCACCGGATTATCCGCGTTCTGGGTAATGTTTTCGATTCTGATCGGAGGCGGACTGTTTGGATTTCTGGGAATGCTGCTTGGGGTTCCGGTGTTTGCGATGATTTACTATATTATCCGCAGACTGGTAAACCACAGCATACGGAAGAAAAACCTTACAACCGTAACGGAGGCATATGTGGAGGCAGCCGGTGTAGATGAGGCAACCGGTGCGATCATATATTACGGGGAAAAACAAAAGAAAAAGAGAACTTTAAAAGATTCCGGAAAGAAAGACGAAACAAAGAAAAACCAGTAATTTCAAGGGCTGTACGCGTTTGTGTGCAGCTCTTTTTTTCGGATTATTTTTTGACACTAATTGCCGCCTATGGTATACTTGAAAATAGACAGATAGACCTGTTTGGGGATATTTTAAGGAGATAACAATTGGACAAATACGAATATAATCTGAAGCTTGATCAGATGAAATCCCGCTATGCGGAAGAGAAATACGATGAGGCAGCAGATATTGCAGATACTATCAATTGGAATAAGGTTAAAAATGTAAATGGTCTGGTAAAAGCTGGGGAAGTGTACGAAAAAGTACAGCGTTATGAGGAGAGCCGGGAAGTTTTGCTGATGGCATATGACCGCTCACCAATCGGAAGAATGATTATTTACCGTCTTGCGGAAGTGGCGGTCAAGATGAAAGATTTTCAGGCGGCACAGGATTATTATGATGAGTTTGTGGAGATTGCGCCTCATGACACCCTTAAATATGTACTTCGCTATGATATACAGAAAGCACAGGGGGCTTCTTATGAAGAACTGATACCGATTCTTGAAGAACTCAAGGAGCAGGAATATACGGAAGAGTGGGCATATGAGCTTGCTTATCTGTATCACAAAGCAGGGATGAGTGAGAAGTGTATTGATGCATGTGATGAGCTGGTTCTCTGGTTTGGAGATGGGCCATATGTAGAGCGTGCATTGGAACTGAAAATGCTGTATCAGCCATTGACGAAAACACAGGAAGAAAAGTATCGGTCGTTTTGTCAGGCAAAAGATGACAGAGCAGGTTTGACACACATTGATGTGGAGGAGATGGCGCGTGCCGGGGAGACCGTGCATGATCCGGTCGCAATTCCAAAAGTAGAAGTAAACACAGAACGGTTTAATACCGTCAATCTTCAGGCGGAAATTGCAAAGGGTATGCAGCAGATCATGGATGCAACCGAAAAAGAGACGGTCACGGATACGCTGGACAATATCAATCGTATGGTGGAAGATGTCCCTTATCTGAAAATGCAGATGGAGGAAGAAAAGCCTGAGGCACAGCCGGAACAGAATACACGGCACATTGAGACAGATGAGGAGATTGATGGTTCACTCAAGACAAATTTCAAAGAGTTGTTGGGAGAAGACTCCGATGGTCAGATGAGCATGATGACAAATGAGAAAAATATGATTGAGCATCAGATCACAGGCCAGATGACAATTGAGGAAGTGCTGAGTGAGTGGGAGAAAATGCGCAAGGCTGCGGAAGCTGCACTAGAAGATGCCAGAAAGCGGAAACTCGAATCCGCAAAAGCACGTGCACTGCAGGAGGCAGGCGATATTATGGACCGCCTGACAGGAGTATTGCCAAAACTGGATGCGGTGCTGGCAGAAAAGGCGGATATTGTGGAGGAAACGACGGAAACACCGCCACAGACGCCGGAAAGGGAAACACCGCCGGAAGCGGATGATCCAAAAGAACGAAAGGAAGAAGAGGAAGAGAACAAAAAAGAGGAACAGCCTGCCAGGGATACAGATGCCGAAGAACTTTGGCCAGAGGGAGTATCTTTAGAAGAAATGGTACGTTCCCAGCAGAAAAAAAAGACGGAAGCTGCCGCACAGAAAGCAGCAGAAGAGACATCCGATATGACAGAAGATGACCAAAACTTAAATGAGAATCGTGGTGTAGAAGAAATGGAAACAGAAACAGAAACAAAGAAAAAGGATTTTGAGGAGGTTCCGATCGAGGATCTGCCACAGAAACCAACACTTGCACAGGAGAGGGAAGAAGAGTTTGCTTTTGTAAGAAGAAAAACAGATCGCTCTTCCTGGAAAGGAAAAACAGTACATATTCCACAGGTAGACACACCGGTGGATCTGGGAAAAGAGGAAAAACAGAATATCCCGCTTGTAGAACTGACCGATGAACAGAAAGCGATTTTTTCGTATTTTATGCCGGTGAAGGGCATGGAGGATCAGCTCTGCAAAGCGTTGACAGTTGCTTCGTCCCATCTGAAAAATAAGGAAACTGCATCGAGGGGGAATCTCGTAATTAAAGGCGGACAGGGAAGTGGAAAAACAACACTTGCCACCAGCATGATCAAAGTCCTGCAGCAGGAGACCGGGGTTTTGGATGGAAAGATTGGAAAGATCCATGCGGAAGCATTGAACCAGAAAAATGTCGGCGGGCTGCTGGATAAGGTGGCAGGAGGATGCCTGATTATTGAACAGGCAGGAGATATGGAGAAAAAGACCGTGTCGGAGTTATCCGGATTGCTGGACGCAGATGAGAGTGGTCTTTTCGTTATACTCGAAGACACATCCAAGGGCATCAAGAGATTATTTGCGCAGAATGAAACATTTGCCAAAAAATTCAGTGAACAGATCTCAGTTCCGATTTTTACAAATGATGAGCTGGTCACGTTTGCACGTTCTTATTCCAGGGAACTTGGATACAAAATTGATGATATGGCGGTTCTGGCATTGTATAACCGGATCAGCAATATTCAGAGACTGGATCAGGCGACAACACTGACAGAGGTGAAAGATATTGTGGATGAAGCAATTCACCGGGAGGCACATGGAGGGTTAAAGAAAGCTATCAGTATTCTGACCGCCAGCCGTTATACGGATGATGACAGAATTGTACTAACGGAAAAGGACTTCGAGTAAGATAGATAAGAGAAGACAGGGAGGGTATTTATGAGTAATTTTACAGAGATGGATTGTTACCTGTTTGGACAGGCAACACATTATGATATTTATCGCAAAATGGGTGCTCACAAAATGACAATTGAAGGAGAAGAGGGAGTATGCTTCGATGTCTGGGCACCGCATGCGGACCGTGTATACGTGATTGGGGAATTTAACGGCTGGAATGAAACGTCCCATGAGATGAAACGTGTGACACCGGAGACGATGGGGGTATACGAACTGTTTGTACCGGGCGTCCAGATTGGCTGTATGTACAAGTTCCTGATTATCGCGCAGGACGGAAGAAAGCTGTACAAAGCAGACCCTTATGCAAATTATGCACAGCTGCGGCCGGAGACAGCTTCCATTGTCACGGATATTTCCAATTTCCTCTGGTCTGATAGCGAATGGATGAATGCCAGAAAAAAACTTTCCAAAGAGGAAGTATATGAGCAGCCGATGGCGATTTATGAGGTACATCCGGGTTCCTGGATGCGGCATCCGGGGCGGGACGATGATGGATTTTATTCTTATCGGGATCTGGCAAAGACCTTGATTCCTTATGTGAAAGACATGGGATATACCCATATCGAGCTGATGGGAATTTCCGAGTATCCATACGATGGTTCCTGGGGATATCAGGTAACGGGATATTATGCACCGACTTCCCGTTATGGAACACCGGAGGATTTTGCACATCTGGTCAACGAATGCCATAAGAACAGGATTGGTGTGATCCTTGACTGGGTACCGGCGCATTTTCCAAAAGATGCGCATGGACTTGCAGAGTTTGATGGTACCGCAACCTATGAATACGCAGACCCGCGCAAAGGAGAGCATCCGGACTGGGGAACCAAAATCTTTGATTACGGAAAGAATGAGGTCAAGAACTTCCTGATCGGAAGTGCGCTGATGTGGATTGAGAATTATCACGTAGACGGACTTCGTGTGGATGCAGTTGCATCCATGCTGTATCTGGATTACGGGAAGGAAGATGGACAGTGGGTTCCGAATATTTATGGTGGAAATAAAAATCTGGAAGCCATTGAGTTTTTCAAGCACATCAATACGCTGATTCTCGGAAGAAATCCGGGTTCTGTGATGATTGCAGAGGAATCAACGGCATGGCCGAAAGTGACGGGTACGGTAGAGGATGACGGACTTAATTTCAGCTACAAGTGGAACATGGGCTGGATGCATGATTTCCTTGACTATATGAAGCTTGACCCGTATTTCCGAAAGGACAATCACAATAAGATGACCTTTGCCATGAGTTACAATGAGAGTGAGAAGTACATTCTGGTATTATCCCATGATGAGGTTGTGCATCTGAAATGTTCCATGCTCAACAAGATGCCCGGACTCGAAGGGGATAAGTTTAAAAACCTTATGGCTGGCTATGCATTCATGATGGGACATTCCGGCAAAAAACTTCTGTTTATGGGACAGGAATTTGCGCAGGAGCGTGAGTGGAGCGAGAAGCGCGAACTGGACTGGTTCCTGCTGGATGATCCGAAACACAAACATATGCAGGACTGGGTAAAGGCACTGCTTCATCTGTATCGTAAAAATCCCTGCCTGTACGAGCAGGATACGACCTGGGCAGGATTTGAGTGGATGAATGCCAACGACTACGAACGCAGTATTTTCAGCTTTGTGCGAAAGAGTAAGGATGGAAAGAATAATCTGCTCTTTGTGATCAGTTTCACGCCGGTAGAGCGTGACGATTATCGGGTAGGTGTGCCGGGCAGACATACCTATAAGCTGGTATTAAACAGTGCAGATCCGCAGTTTGGTGGAACCGACACAGAAGATACGAAGCGTCCGCTGTCTTACAAGGCAGAAAAGAAGCCTTGTGATGGACGGGATTATTCGATCGGATATAAGCTGCCGCCTTACGGAGTAGCAGTATTTAAATTTTAAACAGAAATGGTGGAAGCCGGAGATTCATGGAAGTGGATGGCCGGCTTCTTTTTTAATTATTTGATCGTAATACGGGGAATCGTGTTAAATAATGTATAATTTTAGAAATAATTCATGCAATTTAGTGTAAAAACAAATGAAAAATACGTTGATTTTTACATGAATAATTGATATGCCAAAAGTAAACATTTCATGGAGGTGCAGTGATGTATAGAAAAATAATGGATTATTTAAAGGAATGGAAGCATAGTGAACATCGCAAACCTCTTATTCCGTGGGGATATCCGGTTTGTTTTAAGAGTGTTTGTGTTTCCTCAAAGGAGAATGCGGCGCTCCAAGCATATTGAACTGGAATACGATATTAATTTCTGGCAGGACAATAAAATTGTATTTGTAGGCAAATAAAATATTTGTTTTTAAGATAGCAGAAGATATACCTGTATAAAAATTGGCATCTGGAATGTTTTTCCCGTCACTTGTATCCATATTTAATTTGTGTATAGAAAATAAAAAATTTCTTCCAAACTGTTCAAATTCAATTTGATTTTCTGTGATTTTAAAATCTCACTGAAATACTTTCCAAGTTATTTCCTGAAAATGAATTTAACACATATGCTTGGTCGTTATGTTGCATATTATCTAATTCTGCAGCATATACGTTGTTATTGAAAGTAATCATGAATACCATAACTAAAATTATACTTAATATTTTTTTATAATCAATTTCCACCTTTCTTATTTGAATGTAAATAATGTTGATCTTGAGGTTGATACCAAGTGCACTTTGGTTTTGGGGGTTCATACATAAGGCTAAGACAGTTTGTATTTGCTTTTTTCAGGGCGATTTTACAAATTGTATCTTTCACAATTCCTATAGTATTTTTTTTACTCTTAATCATGGTTTTCCTTTCGTGTAAATAGTTAATTGGCAACATAATATTTTCCAGAATATATATTTAATTTTACAATAGCATATTTGCATAAAAAAGCAATAGAGTTGGTGCGAAGCAGGGAGCCAGGTTTTAAAATTTCAATCAGCCAGAAAAATATACTTACAAAATATACCGTTTTTCGGTTGCGGAAATAAAAGGATGTTGCACAACAAAACATACCCATAATGCCATAGATAATACATGTGATCAGAATATGCACGATGGTTAGTCCAAAACATTGTAAAAACATTTAAAGCAGAAATTTCAGATGGGTTGTATTTTCCTCCACGAAACATCAAGTGAACACAGAATAGATTCAGGGAAAGAGAAAGGAAAACCAATAAGGACAGCAATATAAAATTTTTTATAAGAAGACCGTAAATCATTTTTCTCTTTCCAATCCGGCTGATAGGCATAGTTTCCCTGAATAATCTGATATATGTACCACCAGGATTCCAGAAACGGAAGAATAAAAATCCATTTCCTTTCCCCGAAAGATATGATATTCTTTCGGGGAAATTTTTAGAAAATTATTTTTTTATGTAAAAAATGAAACATGGTCATGTCCTGACACGGTGGGATTTGCGGAACTGCTGTGGCGATTCATGAAATTTTTTCTGGAAGGACTGCGAAAAATAGCTGGTAGAGGAAAACCCGATACATCCGGCAATCTCTTCGATGCTGTGATTGGTTGTGAGCAGCAGGTCACGCGCAGACGCCAGCCGAACTTCGTTCAGGTAAGCGATGGGAGATTTCCCGTACAGCTCTGCAAAACGGTGTGAAAGGTAATATTTTGAGAGACTGCAGTTTTCGGCAAGCGAATCTAGAGAGATCATGCTCTGGTAATTGTGCTCGATAAAGCGTTTTACCTTGTGGCATTCGCGGCTGCTGTTCTGCGCATCCACCACTTCATAGGATACATGGTCTTTCCGGCAGAAATATAAAATTAAAATATCCAGATAATGCTGGCAGATCTCTGCGTAGCGATCCTGTTTGTTATGCATTTCCCGCAGGATATTTTCAAAACACTGGCGGATAAAAGGCGAGTTTGCAAAAGCCGGGACATGAATGTATTCCGGTTCTTTGTCAGTATTCAGTTTTAATCCTTCCACCCCGAGCACATAATAATCCAGTGGATTTTCCGGATCGGAAAACTCTGTGTGTGTTACCTGTGCACCGATCACGACAAGGCTGTTTGAGGAGACCGGAAGAGATTCATTTTCAATCAGCATGCGTCCGGTGCCGTCTTTAATAAAGAAGATTTCCGTAAAATGATGGCTGTGGGGAAACGAAGTCCAGTCATTTTCAAATTTGGATGCTGATATGGAAAGCAGGCGGAAATGGATTTCCGGCTGTACCTCATTATCCAGATTAAATTTGCGGTTGCTCATGGAAAATACAGTCCTTTCATGTTATAATTGCAATGATTTCCTGGTCAAAATGGAACGATGTTGTACTTAGTATACAATAAAAAAAACAAAATAACAAGATTTTTAAAATAAAGCAAGAATTATAAAATATAGAGCAATATATGGATAGGAAAAAGAGATGGCGTACTATATAATAACAAATGTAGGGAAGGAAACATAAGAACTTATAGTAAAAAATAACAAAAATGGGAGGTTACTATGAAGAAAAAAATTTTATGTACAATGATGAGTATGGTAATGGTAGCATCTTTATTTGCAGGGTGCGGTACAGATTCAGGAACGGAGAATTCTGCGTCAGATAACAGCAAGACAGAAGAAACTGGACAGACAACATCAGATGATCCATATGCAGCTTATGCTGGAACAACAATCAGTGTAGCTGCGATTGAGACAGGTTATGGTTCGCAAATGTGGCAGGAAGTGACAGATGCATTTACAGAAGAAACCGGAATTCAGGTAGAACTTACAACAGATAAAAAATTGGAGGATGTAATAGGACCATCCATGCAGGGAGGCGAATACCCGGATGTTATTCATCTGGCAACGGGACGTGAAGCTGCGTTAACGGAACAGTTTATTAAGGGAAATATGATTACTGACATTACAGATGTCTTATCTATGAAAGTTCCGGGAGAAGATAAACTTGTTTCAGAGAAGATTGCAGGAGGATTTACAGATACATCATTGACGAATCCTTATGGTGATGGAAAGACATATCTTGCACCAATGTTTTATTCCCCATGTGGTCTGTTTTATAATGCAGGTCTTTTAGAAGAAAAAGGATGGGATGTTCCAACAACCTGGGATGAAATGTGGGAACTTGGAGATAAAGCAAAAGAAGAGGGAATTTATTTATTTACATATCCGACAACAGGATATTTTGATGCATTTTTCTATGCATTAATGTATGCCGCAGGCGGACCTGAATTCTTTGATAAGGCTACAAATTATGAAGAAGGTATCTGGGAAACACCAGAAGCACAGACATGTTTTGATATTGTTGCAAAGTTAGCTGAGTACACAAATCCTATTACACCGGCACAGGCAAATGATCAGGATTTTACACAGAACCAGCAGTTAGTACTTGATAATAAGGCAATTTTCATGCCAAATGGAACCTGGATTGTCGGTGAAATGGCAGATGCTCCTCGTGCAGATGGATTTAAGTGGGGTATGACAGCTCTTCCGGCGGTAAAAGCGGGAGGAGACAGTTATAGTTATACATGGTTTGAGCAGGCATGGATTCCTTCTGGTGCAGAACATCAGGATGCAGCAAAATTATTTATCTCATATTTATACAGTGATAAAGCATGTGAAATTTTTGCAAAAGCAGGAGCTATTCAGCCGGTATTAGGAATTGCAGATAAATTAGAAGGTGATAATGTCATGTTTTATTCTATCTATGATAATGGAGCAAAGGCAGCCATGGGCAATTTTGCATCATTTGAAGCAATTCCGGGTATTGAAGTACGTACTGTATTCTTTGACCCTGTAAACTCTTTGGTATCAGGAGATATGACAGAGCAGGAGTGGATTGATGGAATTATTTCGGCAAGTGACCAGATGCGGGCAAATTTGAAATAAGAGTTTTTAGTTTTCCTTAATGCTATAGTGGTAAAAATGAGTCGGCGGACAGGATTTTTGTCCGCCGAATTTTAAATAGTATGGTTTGTTTGAAAGGAACGTGAAAGTATGAAAAAAGCCAGAGGACGAAGCGGTTTTTTGGCGGTATGCATAGCACCAGCAGTAATTTTGTTTTTTGTGTTTATGATATTGCCTACCTTAAATGTATTCAGGATGTCGTTATTTGAAAAAGGTGCATATTCACCGAATGAAACATTTGTTGGCCTGAAAAATTTTAAAACATTAATATCGGATACTAATTTTATAAGGTCCATGCAAAACATGATTTTACTTATTGTTGTTGTTACAATAGTTACCTTTGCATTTGCACTTGTTTTTGCAGGCATTCTGTCAAGAGAAAAAATCAGGGGACAGAATTTTTTCCGTATTATTTTTTATATTCCCAATATTTTATCGGTTGTAGTAATTGCAGGTATTTTTTCTGCAATTTATAAGCCGGAGAACGGAATGCTAAACAGTATTATCGGACTGTTTCATAAAATGGAGAACCCGATTTTGTGGAAAGGTGAATCGCTTGTGATCGTCAGTCTTATTATTGCAATGATCTGGCAGGCGATTGGTTATTATATGGTCATGTACATGGCATCTATGGCGAGTGTGCCGAAAAGCCTGTATGAAAGTGCCGGATTAGATGGTGCAGGCAGGCTCGTTCAGTTTTTTCAGATTACAATTCCGTTGATCTGGACTAATATTCGTACAACATTAACATTTTTTATTATTTCTACTATTAATATGGCATTTCTTTTTGTAAAAGCTATGACTTCAGGTGGCCCAAACGGAGCTTCTGAAGTGTCACTAAGCTATATGTATGGACAGAAGGATGCCGGATTATATGGATACAGTATGGCAATAGGTGTTGTAATATTTATTTTCTCGTTTGCATTGTCTGCACTTGTAAATAAAGTTACAGAGCGTGAACCACTGGAGTTTTAAGGAGAGAAAATATGAGAGAGAAAAAGAATCCGAATTCTGCGGAACGGTTGTATAAATTTTTTATCTATTTAGTTTTAATAATGCTTGCAGTCAGTATTATTATTCCGGTGGCATGGGTGTTTATGGCATCCATTAAGCAAAATAAAGAGTTTTATGGAAATCCGTGGACTTTGCCGAAGGGTTTTTATTTTCAGAACTTTATTGATGCCTGGAATACAGCAAAAATGGGAGATTACATGTTAAACTCCGTATTGGTTACAGCTTTGGCACTTGTAATTCTTTTAATTGTTGCACTGCCGGCAGCTTACTGTTTGTCACGTTTTAAATTTAAAGGAAGCAAATCTTTAAATGCGGCTTTTATGGGTGGTCTTTTTATTAACGTGAATTATATTGTTGTTCCAATTTTTCTGATGCTGCGAGATGGAGACAATTGGCTGAAATCAGTAATTGGGAAAAGTTTTCTGTTAAATAATCTGGTCATACTTGCAATCGTATATGCTGCGACAGCACTTCCGTTTACAATTTATCTGTTGTCAGGGTATTTTTCAACATTGGCACATGATTATGAAGAGGCGGCATATATTGATGGAGCAGGTTATAGTACAACGATGTGGAAAATTATTTTCCCAATGGCAAAACCATCTATTATTACAGTAATCTTGTTTAATTTTCTTTCTTTTTGGAATGAATATATCATTTCCATGACACTAATGAGTTCGGCAAAGGGACCGAAAACGTTACCGGTAGGATTATTAAATCTGATGCAGGCACAGCAGTCAGCAGCACAGTATGGAATTATGTATGCAGGACTTGTAATAGTAATGCTTCCTACATTAATTCTATATATATGTGTTCAGAATAAACTGACACAGGGAATGACTGTTGGTGGTTTAAAGGGTTGATGAGAAGGGAGATTAAAATGGAATTTTGGAAAAAGCACACAAAATGCAGAATAATTTTAATGGCAGCTCTTTTTATTGCCGGAATAAGCCTGTCTGTTTTTGGATGGGGTATGACAGGAAAAATGACAGGTTTAGGAATTATGCTTATTGGAATTATCTGTTTATTAATGGCATTGTGGATTTATAATTGCCCTTTTGCAGAAAAGAAGAAAAGAAAGTAATTATATGGATGAAATAGAGTGAGGAAGAAAAATGAGTGAGAAAAATACAGGCCGCGTCACAATTCCTACAAATCTGGATGTGGTTCCAGAGACAATTGAGTTAATGAAACGCTGGGGTGCAGATGCAATCCGCGATTGTGACGGAACAGAATTCCCGGAAGAGCTGACAAAGACCGGGGCAAAGATTTATGCAACTTACTACACCACGAGAAAAGATAATGAGTGGGCGAAGGCAAACCCGGATGAGGTGCAGCAGTGTTATATTATGAGTGGATTTTATACGGCTGTTGAAAGCGAACTGCAAATTCCTCTGATGAAGGGGATTTCGGATGAGTTAATGCAGGTCAATACAAGAGATGATATTAAACGATGGTGGGAGGTTGTTGACCGTTCCACAGGTCAGGTGGTATCGACCAAACAGTGGGAATATAATGAGGAGTCAGGGTGCGTCTGTATTCATGAGGCAGAACCGTTTCATGAATATACAGTAAGCTTTCTGGCATATATTATCTGGGATCCGGTACATATGTACAATGCGGTGACAAATGACTGGAAAGATTTCGAACATCAGATTACGTTTGACGTAAGACAGCCGAAAACACATAAATATTCCATGGAGCGTCTGCGCAAGTTCTGTGCAGAGCATCCATATGTCAATGTCATCCGCTATACGACGTTTTTCCATCAGTTTACATTGATGTTTGACGAGTTAAAGCGGGAAAAATATGTGGACTGGTATGGTTATTCCGCGTCAGTAAGCCCTTATATTTTAGAGCAGTTTGAAAAAGAAATGGGTTATAAATTCCGCCCGGAATATATCATTGACCAGGGATATTATAACAATCAGTACCGTGTACCTGGTAAAGAATATAAGGATTTTCAGGCATTCCAGCGCAGGGAAGTTGCAAAGCTTGCAAAAGAGATGGTTGACATCACACATGAATGCGGCAAAGAGGCAATGATGTTTTTGGGGGATCACTGGATCGGAACAGAACCATTCATGGAAGAGTTTGCAACGATCGGTCTTGACGCAGTGGTAGGAAGCGTTGGAAACGGAAGTACACTTCGTCTGATCTCTGATATTGAAGGTGTAAAATATACAGAAGGAAGATTCCTTCCATACTTTTTCCCGGACACCTTCCATGAGGGCGGAGATCCTGTCAAGGAAGCAAAGGAAAACTGGGTGACAGCACGCCGTGCCATCTTAAGAAAACCAATCGACCGTATCGGATATGGCGGATATTTAAAGCTTGCATTAGATTTCCCGGAGTTTTTGGACTATGTGGAGAGCGTGTGCAATGAATTCCGTGAACTGTATGAGAATGCAAAAGGAGCAACACCGTACTGTGTGAAGAAGGTTGCTGTTTTAAACAGCTGGGGCAAAATCCGCAGCTGGGGCTGCCATATGGTACACCATGCCTTATATCAGAAACAGAATTACAGTTATGCGGGAATTATCGAGGCGTTAAGCGGCGCACCGTTTGATGTGAAATTTATTTCCTTTGATGATATTTTAAAGGATAAGGATATATTAAAGGATATTGATGTCATTATCAATGTCGGGGACGGGGATACGGCACACACCGGCGGGGCAGTCTGGGAGAATGCAGTTATTTCCGCAGCCATTCGTGAATTTGTCTACCGGGGCGGTGGATTTATCGGTGTCGGGGAACCGGCAGGACACCAGTATCAGGGACATTATCTGCAGCTTGCCGATTTAATTGGTGTGGAAAAAGAAACCGGATTTACCTTAAACTACGATAAGTATAACTGGGAAGAACACAAAAATCACTTTATTCTTGCAGATACAACAAAGCCTGTTGACTTCGGAGAGGGCAAGAAGAATATGTTTGCGTATGAGGGAACAGAAATTCTGGTACAGAGGGACAAAGAAGTTCAGATGGCTGTGCATGAATTTGGCGAGGGCCGTTCGGTCTATATCAGTGGACTGCCATATAGCTTTGAGAACAGCAGAATTCTTTATCGAAGCATTTTGTGGAGTACACATGGCGAAAGTTTATTACATCAGTGGTTTAGTACAAATTTCAATGTGGAAGTACATGCATATGTAAAAAATGGCAAATTCTGTGTTGTAAATAATACCTACGAGCCACAGAATACGGTTATCTATCGCGGAGATGGAAGCAGTTTTGCGTTGAAAATAGAGGCAAATGAGATTAAATGGTACGCCGTTTAATCAGGAGGTATAAAGAATATGAAGAAACCTGTACTTGTAATTATGGCAGCCGGAATGGGAAGCCGTTACGGTGGAATGAAACAGATTGATCCAGTAGATGAATATGGACATATTATTGTTGATTTTTCTATTTATGATGCTTATCTTGCAGGATTTGAAGAGGTTATTTTTGTAATAAAAAGAGAGAATGCGGAAGATTTTCATAATGTCATAGGGAATCGTATAGAAAAGATTATGAAAGTAAGATATGCATTTCAGGAGCTGGAAAATCTGCCGGAGGGATTTGAAGTTCCGGCCGGAAGAGTAAAGCCATGGGGAACTGCGCATGCAATTTTAAGCTGTAAAGATATGATTGACGGACCATTTGCAGTGATTAATGCAGACGACTATTATGGAAGAGAAGCATTTAAGCAGATTTATGATTATCTGAGTGTGCATGAAGATAATGAAAAGTATCAGTATGCAATGGTAGGATATCAGTTGAAAAATACTTTGACGGAGAATGGAAGTGTGGCAAGAGGTGTCTGTGAGATTGATGGTGCTGGAAAACTTGTCAGTGTAATAGAACATACAACGATTGTAAAACGTGGAGAGAATGCCGCATATACGGAAGATGATGGAAAAAGTTATACGGAATTGGCAGGAGATACGATTGTTTCCATGAATTTATGGGGATTTAGCAAGGGATTTTTGTCAGAAGTTGAGTATGGATTTCGTGATTTTCTGCAGGAGGGGCTGCAACATAATCCACTGAAATGTGAATATTATCTTCCGTCAGTTGTCAGCAGACTGTTAGATAACAATAAGGCAGAAGTAAAAGTTCTTCTTACAACAGAAAAGTGGTATGGAGTTACCTACAGGAAAGACAAACCAATGGTTATGACTGCATTGAAAAAGCTGGAAGAGAATAATTTTTATCCAAAACAGCTCTGCGGAAAATTAGAAGTGGCTGCAAATTTCTGTTTTGAAGGTGTATATAAAGAAGAAATTCCATGGGGAAATGGACATATTAATAATACTTACCGTGTTACATTTGAAAATGAACAAGGAGTAAAAAGGCATTATATTTTACAGCAGATGAACAAGAGTATTTTTAAAAACCCGGTTGAATTAATGGAAAATATCGTTGGAGTCACTGAATTTTTAAAAAGAAAAATTTCAGCTAACGGTGGAAATCCAGAGCGGGAGACATTAAATGTCATTCCGGCAAAAGACGGGAAACCCTATTATGTGGACTCAGAAGGTGAGTATTGGAGAGCTTATGTATTCATTGAAAATACCGTAAGCTATGATTTGATAGATAATCCTGAAATACTTTATGAGGGCGGTCTGGCATTTGGCAGATTTCAAAGTATGTTAGCGGATTATCCGGCGAAAACACTTCATGAGACAATTCCGGGATTTCATGATACCAGAGAAAGATTTGAGAGATTTAAAAAGGCAGTGGAAGAGGATGTGTGCGGTAGAGCGGATTTAGTCCGGGAGGAAATTCAGTTTGTATTGGACAGGGAAGAAATTGTGGACTGCTTTCAGGATTTGTTGAGAAGTGGAAAAATCAGCTTTCGTGTGACACACAACGACACAAAAATTAATAATGTCCTCATGGATAAGGATACCAAAAAAGGAATATGCGTGATTGACCTGGACACTGTAATGCCTGGGGCAGCCATGAATGATTTTGGAGATGCGGTGCGGATTGGAGCAAGTACAGCATTAGAGGATGAACAAAATCTGGATAAAGTGTGGTTCAACTTAGAACTTTTTGAAGCATGTGCGAATGGCTTTATAGAGGGATGTGGTGGAAAACTTTCACAGGAAGAGATAAAGCTGCTTCCGATGGGCGCTAGGCTTATGACCTATGAATGTGGAATGAGGTTTCTTATGGATTATATTCAGGGAGACATTTATTTTAAAATTCACAGACCGGGGCAGAATTTGGACCGGGCAAGGACACAGTTTAAACTTGTCTCTGATATGGAACATAAGTGGAAAGTAATGGAGAATATTGTGAAGAAGTATATGTAAGACAAAACAGTGGAATTGACAATTTCCAATGCTTAAAAGGCGTCAGTTCCGGAAATACCGGACTGACGCCTTGATTGCATTAAACGTTTGTATTTGATTCTTCTTCGCCCCAGAAATCTACAGGTTCATAATCCTGCAGTTTGGCCAGAAAACCTTTTTCTGCGAGTTCATTTTGAATATCATCTAAAATCTCTTCGGATTCAGCTTCAATTGTATGGTAATGATAACCACCGGTTACATTCTTAAGAAGGCTGGAACTTCCGGTAGAGAGTCCTTCTAAAAATTTCTTGACATCGCGTCTTGTACGGATATTCATATCTGCCCGGACAACACCATAAACCACAGCGCAGTCTTTTCAAGTACAACTTAAAAACAGGATCATTGCTTAGAAGTAAATATAATCATTCTCGTCCACATATTTACCACAATGTGGACAATATCGATTACAACCTGTTTTAAGAAAACTACCACAATGAGGACATCTTCTGAACACAGCAATAAAAATTATCGTTCCAACAAGTTCCACTAACCCGGCTCCTAATATTATCAATCCTATCATAGTTCCTGTGCAAATACCTATGATCACAAGAAGTAAACCTATGACCGTAAATATAACGGATAATCTTGTCACAATTTTAAGTGGAATACGGTGCATTTCAATCATCTCCATTCTCCCAATTCTGTGGTGTATATCCTTTATAGAACCATTTGTTTAAGCAGAAAAACTCAAAATTAAATCCGTGATATCAGAAATTGTATCTGATAAAGTGCCATTAATAGTGTATGACTCGGTATCCTGATAGATAGTTAATTGACGACATAATATTTTTTTAAACAATATATTTAATTCCATAATAGTATATTTGTATAGAAAAAGCAATAGAATTGGTGCAATTGGTGTGAACTGCAAAATATTGGCTTTAAACGACAGAACAAAAAGAGAGGGAAGAACAGCATTTTTATGTATATATGATATAATAAAAGCAGTATATTAGAAAAATGGTGAAAATAAATATGAGTATTCCCTTTATGGTTATATTTGTGTGTGCATGGTATTTTAAAATGTTGATCCCAATGTTGATTTGGTGTGTGATGTTTTTAATTCTTCGGAATTATATTGGAGGCCTGTTATTGATTAATATTTTTACAGGACCCGTCATTCATGATGAAAACTTGAAAGGTTATAAGAGAAACTATTGTAAAATCGGTGTTGTTATATTAGCAGGTGGAGTAGTTTGCGCGGTATTTTTAAACCTTGGCAATACAAAATTAGGGAATGCTGTTTTTATGGGGATAATTTCTGCCGAGTTTTTATATGGAATGGATTTGTTAATAAATCGGAAAAAAGATAAAGCTGTATAATGAGATGAATTAGGAGAAAAATGAGAATGAAAAAATATCTTGGAACAATTTTTTTAATATTTGGGTTTCTGGAAATTATAGTATTGAGTGCAATTTCAACCTTTGACAGGGTAATGTATGAAGATACAAATCATTTTATTGGATTTATAAAAAATTATGGTTTGTGGCCATTTCTAATAGGTTCTGTAATAGTACTATTTTGCGGAGTGGTTTTGATAGTGTTAGAATATAGTAAAAAATAGTGAAATAAAGGATATTTTATCAAATGCCAGAAGTGTCAGTTAAGATAAAGAGTTTACTTTGATTGACATTCTGGCATTTAAAATTAAGGTATTTAAGTATGTAATTACAGAGTTTTTACGGTATATCCGTAATTTTTTAATTGTTCATAGACCTGACTATTCTGGGGAGCATAGATAATTCCAGTAAAATTTCCAAAAGAATCTTTTTCAATTGTGCAATTTCCGTTTTCTATCGAAATTGATGTTAAAGAAGGATTATCATAAAAAGCCACATGACCAATTTTATTGACAGAAGCTGGAATGTATACTGTTTTGATAGCCTCGCACCATGAAAAACATCCTTCTTCAATTTCGGATACTTTATAACCAGCAAGTTCTTTGGGAATACGCAGATCTACAGGTGTCGAATTGCTTGGTAGATAGGAAACAAGATCTGCATAATTTTGCGCACGAATTCTGTAATTATAATTTTCGGCATTTTGAAGCGGATCGTTGGTAGTCATTTCATTTTTTGAGACAGAAAAAGACTGCGGAAAATAAAATTTTAACAATTGGTTGCAACCACAAGAGAGTAAGATCATGCCAATAATAAGAATAGAAAATATCCAAAAAACGATGCGATGATTAATTTTTATCATAGAGGTTTCCTTCTTTCATTTCAAGAATCCGGTCACAGAGACTGGTAATATTCTGATGGTCATGTGTGGCAATTATAATACAGCAATTCTTCTTTTTTAAATCTTCCAGAATGGCTTTCAGACACCCAATGGTATCCGTATCCAGCGCATTGGTTGGTTCGTCTAAGAGAAGTAATCGTGGGTTTTCAAAAATTGCCTGCGCAATATTGAGCTTTTGTTTCATCCCCAGAGAGAATTTTTTGACTTTTTCATTGCTTTGAAGGTTTATTTTCCGGAGTGCGTCCTGAATGTCGGAAGTGGTGGCATAATGGTTGATTTTATTTAATTCTTCCAGATTTTCGAATGCAGTTAACTGGGGTTGTAATTCCATGTTTTCTATAATTAGTCCCATATGGTCAGGAAAAGAGATTTCTTTATGTAACGTTTTCCCATTAATTATGATTGAGCCGGAAGTTGGGAAAACCAGACCGGATATGATACGGAGTAACATTGTTTTTCCGGAACCGTTAATGCCATAAATACCGTAAATTTTTCCGGTCTCAAATGTGTAAGAAATATCATTTAGTATGGTTTTCTTTTTAAATTTTTTTGAGATGTGTTCTAATTGAATCATACAAAGTCCTTTCTTTTTATTTGTAAATAAAGTAAAAAATACAGCATCATGATAAAAATGATTTTGATTGCAGGTGTGCAATACCATGGAAATATAAGGTAAGCAATTTTGCGGAATGGATGGACGAAAACCATACATTCGGATATCAGGCAATAAATCGAGAGAAATAAAATGGTGGTCGTTTCAGATACACATAAGCGGAGTAAAAGAACCCACTGAAACAACAGATACAGGTTTAAAAAAGTACCAAATAAATGCATTATGATGGTCACGCTATTTTGCATAAAACATTCAAAATATAATAATACATTCCCACAAAAATATATAGAGCAAGTAATAAAAACTAATATAATACCGGAAAGATGTAATTTATTGATTAAAATATTCCGTGATTTTAAGCGAGGAATAATAAAACTCCCGTAATCATACAAAAAATCGGTATCATAAACAGAAAAATATAAAATTGCACTTATAGGAAGAAGCCATTGGGCACAAACATCTAAAAAAGATGTGGAGTGTGATGGCAGTTGGTAAGCAAACATAAATGCAGTGTCTGGTAAGATACTGATGTATTTAAAATGTAATAATTGTAAAATAAAAAACGGCAAAAGAAATCGAATACAATTTTTAAGTGCTTTCATTCATAAAACTCCTTCTTCTTATTTGTTTGCAAATATACCAGATACAAAAGAAGGGCGAGAAATGTAAGCCGAAGCAAGTCATAAAAGCATACAATCACAGACTGGTGGTGCGCCATATAGTGAATGGCTACCAGGCAATTCCGAAGAGGAAGGAAATAACTGTTGCTTATTTTGTAAAGAAAAATCTGCGTGCAGCATAAAAGACATACTCCAAGTGAAGCGTACAGGGTAGGGATGTAGTTGTTTAATATTTGCTGAATGCAAAAGATTCCCATACAATACAAAAAATCTGCAATCCACTGAAAGAAAAAAATATAAAAAATGGGAAAAAAATTCAAATAACGAAATCCGATCTGTGTAAACAGATAGATTCCTCCCGAAAGTATGTGAAGGGCAGCAAATAGCAAAGTAAAACAAAGCACTGTCTGGTATTGGCAGCGGAAATATTGGTATCGTGTCTGGTATCTGCAGACAAAGCAGCCAATTTGAGGAGCCATCATCCGAGGAAGATAAACCAGATATACAAAAGGAATAATAATTGCATAAGCATGCAAAAAGTAAAAATCACCTGAGAAAAAGGAGGCCATATAAGAAGAAAATGTAATCAGGTTTTTATGATACATATGACCTGATTTCGCATATACAAGAGCCACTGTGACATAAAAAAACAAAAAAGTAAAAACTGTTGTGATACATTTCTTATTCATAGATACTCCTTCGGGTCAGAATACAGATGTATAGGATTGCTGGCACGAAAAATAATAAAAGTCCTGAAGCTGTTTCTGTAAGGTTAGAATTAATTTGAAACGGCTGGAAAATTAAAAGCAGGGAGCCGGGTTTTAAAATTTCAATCAGCCAGAAAAATATACTTACAAAATATACCGTTTTTCGGTTGCGGAAATAAAAGGATGTTGCACAACAAAACATACCCATAATGCCATAGATAATACATGTGATCAGAATATGTACAAAATTGTTTAACAAAGGATGGTTAGTCCAAAACATTGTAAAAACATTTAAAGCAGAAATTTCAGATGGATTGTATTTCCCACCACGAAACATCAAGTGAACACAGAGTAGATTCAGGGAAAGAGAAAGAAAAACCAATACGGACAGCAATATAAAATTTTTTATAAGAAGACGGTAAAGCATTTTTCTCTTTCCAATCCGGCTGATCAGGATATTATCATAACCCCGTTCCTGATCCATCAAACAATCATTGGAGGAAATTACCAGACAGTACAATGGAATCAGCCATAAGTAAAGACCTTGAAAGATATGTCCGATACCAACGCTGTTTCCGCATAAAAAGAAAGCACAATCCGGCGCATAAGCATAGTTGCCCTGAATAATCTGATATATGTACCACCAGGATTCCAGAAACGGAAGAATAAAAATCCATAGCAGAATTATAACGGTGGATAAAGTGCTGAGATTTCGTTTGATTAAAAATCGTAACATAAGTGCTCCTTTTCCCCGAAAGATATGATATTCTTTCGGGGGAATTGTTAATTGGCAATATAATATACACCAGAATATATTGAATTTTACAATAGCATATTTATATAAAAAAACAATAGAATTGGCGCGAAATACAAAATATTGGCTTTAAACGACATTGAAATTAAGGATTCAATTTCCTTTTTATTCTGCATTTATGGTACAATTGTGGTCAGGTGGAGGTGCTGACTTTGTGGAATATATGGGAATTTCTTATTATTTTATTTGAATCATTTTTGTTTTTCTTATTTATGAATAGAAAGCTGGATCCCAAAAAGAGAATTTTTAAATGGCAATGGTGTGCATGGTTACTGTCTTCTATCATTTTATTTTTTTTAAATCAGATGAAAGTATCAATATTTTATACTGTGTTTTACGGTATAATAGTGCATTTTTTAATTACAATGATTTTTACAAGTTCTTCTCTTTTTTCACAGTTTTTTTATGTTATATTGTATTCGACCTATGCGTTACTTGCAGATGTAGTGTCTGCAATGCTTCCAGTGGTTCTTTTTCACGAAAATATCAATCAGGTTTTATCGGGAGGCTGGGTTCGGGCGGTTTTTACATTGGTTTACCTGATCCTGCTTGGTGTGTTGATCGGATTGACGATAATGATTGGAAAACAAAATATCTGCCTGCGGACAAAGGAAAAGCTGATTTTTATAGGAATTGCGTTGTTGTGTGTGGCAATCGAGCAAATAGACATGATTGCTGTAGTAAGAGCATTACAGCAATCCCGGGATAACGATTTTTTCATGCTTGTGACAATTTTTGTCTTTGTGTTATTCCTGTTTATGATTATGCTGTTATTTATTTATAATCTGGGTGTGGAAAGAGAAAAAAATAATAAACTGCTGGAAGAGAATCTGCTCTCACATATGGAATCACAGCAGTACGAGCAGATTCTTGCTTCGGTCAAAGAGCTGCGTATAATGAAGCATGATGTAAAAAACCATCTGGATGTGTTGCAGACGCTTTTGGAAGGGAACCATACCGGACAGGCCGTTGACTATATGCGGCAGATCACAGCAGACCTGAATAAGGTGCATTATACGCTTTCTAGTGGAAATACAACGGTTGACTGTATCGTCAGCAATAAGCAAAGCATGGCGGAAAATGTTGGGATTCTTACAGAAAATATCATATATTTACCGGAAGAGATTCCATTAAGTGATGTAGAGATTTGTTCTTTGCTGGGGAATCTCTACGATAATGCAATTGAGGGATGCATGCGGGCAGAAAGTAAGAGAATATGGTTGTATATGAAGCCATTTCATAATATGCTGTCAATAAAAATTGTCAATACTTCGGATGGGGGTTACAGATCTGATTCTGAGAATGAATTATTGAGCACAAAAGCAGGGAAAGGCAATCAAAATGGAATGGAACATGGAATTGGATTGAAGCGAATACGGGAAATTGTAGAGAGACATTTCGGAATCATGGAAATATTGCCGGAAAAAGAAATGTTCTCCGTAAATATTTTGATTCCGTTGCATCAGGGAGAGCAGCAGACATGAATTTGAAAATTGCAGTTTTGGAAGATAAAGAAAACGATTACCGCATATTGGAGTCGGCTCTGAAAATTTGGAGTGAGGGTAGCGGGAACAGAATCGAATTATTCTGGTATCAGACAGGAAATGAAATGATAATGTCTTTTGGTCAGGATGGTTTTGATATTTTGTTTTCAGACATTGAATTAGAAGAAAACGAAACAGGACTTACATTTTGTGGAAGATTGAGGGAACTGGGATATTCTGGAGAGATTATTTTTCTTACCGCTTTTCGGGAGTATGTCTTTCGTGGTTATGATGTGAGGGCACTTCATTATCTGTTAAAACCAATCACACAGGAAACCTTATCGGCATGCATGGACAAATATCTTACAATCCATGCAGGTGATTTTTATTACTTCCATAAAGAAAATGATATTGTTAAAATCCGATATTATGATATGATTTTGATTCGGAAGGAAAAACATGATGCGGTAATTCAAATGAAAAATATGGCATATGCGGAGAGAGTTTCCCTTGGGGAGATGGAGAAACGATTGCCTCCGCAATTTGTTCGTTGTCATAAATCATATATTATAAATATCACGTATGTAGATTCTATAATGGGGAATCTGATTTATATGATGGATGGAACGCAGATTGTGGCAGGACGAAAATATCTGGCAGATGTAAGAAAAGAACTGCTTGCGTTTGCACAGAAATAAAATTTAATAATATAATGTTTGGAGCCGGTAGTTATATTACTGCAAGTACATAAGATGACAGAAGTGTTATTAATGTAATTTTACTTTAGGTTTCGGGATAACCTGCCGATACATGTTATAGCGTAAAATGTAATGGTACGGAGGCAATACATGCAGGTTGAGCAGAAAAATATATGGGAAGATGTAACGCGGAATGCAAAACGTGATAACAGTAACAGGGCAATTGCGGCTTATCAGGCAAATATGCCGGGTGCCGGAGCGGTTGCAGCTTTTGGCGGACAGGAAGCCTATGTGCAGCAGAAAACTGCGGTGTCCGAGACTGGAAATATCGATATGGCAACGTATTCCAACCCGGCAAAGCAGGGGCAGGAAGAAAAGACAGTAGCGGAAAAAATTGCAGGGCAGGAGATTTCTTCGGGACAGGCGCGCAGCAACGAAATCGCTGTAGTGGCAAATACCACTTCCACAGAAGATTTAAAGAAGATGGAAGAGGACGGATTTTCCATTTCCGATGCAGACAGCCATACCATTATTACCGTGACAGACAAGATTAAAGCGGCACTGGCAAAAGCCGGAGTGGATGTGTCTTCCATGGGTGGAACACTCACAAAGGAACAGTTAGAGGAGATCACCGGAAGTCCGGTTGTGACGCAGCAGATCATGGACTCTCTTGCGGCAAACGACCTGCCGGCGACGGAGGAAAATGTGCAGGACAGTGCGGAGGCACTGGCACAGGCTGCCTCGATTCCGGAGATCACGAAACAGGCGATGAGTTATCTTCTGAAAAATGATATGGAGCCGACCATCCGCAATCTATATCTGTCCAATTACAGCAGCAGCGCAGAAAATATTGTGGAGCCGGAGCAGAGCGGAATTGATTTTGAGTCCCTGATGCCGCAGATTCGTGAGATTATTGCAGAAGCAGGCCTTTCCGATGACGAACATGCGGTGGACAACAGCAAGTGGCTGGTGGCAAACCAGATTCCCCTTACACCGGAAAATCTGCAGTATCTGACAGATCTGCAGGGATTATCGGACGATCTGCAGATCGATCATATAGACTGGAATCAGATCGTGGATTCCATGGCGAAGGCAATTGCGGCAGGAAAACGTCCGTCAGATGCTTCCATGATTACTGCACGCAGACAGATGGAGGAAGCACGTCTGGTAATGACCAGTGAGGCATCCGTGGCGATGGAAAAAGCAGGCGTAGAGATGGATCTGACACCGCTGGCGGATCTGGTCGAGGATTTAAAATCCCAGGAGAGAGAATACTATAAAGACCTGCTTGCCGGTGCCGGAGTTGAGCCAAGTGAAAAAAATGTGGATCTTATGGCAGAAACCATGGATGTGTTTGCCGAACTGAAACAGCAGCCGGCATATGTAATCGGGCAGATGGATGCGGATGATTCCGTTCAGGAGATTCATGATGCCGGAGCGCAGATGCAGCGCGCATTTGCACAGGCAAATGAAAGTTATGAAACACTGATGACTGCTCCGCGCAGTGACATGGGGGATTCCATAACAAAAGCATTTTCCAATGTGGACGATATTTTACAGGATCTGCAGCTGGATACAAGTGAAACAAACCGCCGTGCAGTGCGGATACTGGCTTATAACAATACCGAAATTACACCGGAAAATATTATGGAAGTAAAAGCACTGGATGAGCAGATGCAGCGTGCGTTTTCTAATATGAAACCGGCAGTAACGCTGGAAATGATCCGCCGTGGGGAAAATCCACTGGATATGACTATGGAGCAGCTGAATCAGGCGGCACAGGAGATTCAGCAGGAGAATGGAACACAGGAGCAGGAACGGTTCAGCAAATATCTGTGGAAACTGGAGCAGAATCATGAGATTTCTGAGGAAGAGCGCAGCAGTTATATCGGCATTTACCGTCTGATCGCACAGGTGGAAAAAGGAGATGGGGCAGCACTTGGATTTCTGATGAATCAGGGATCGGACGTGACGATGCGAAACCTTTTGCATGCTGTGCGTTCAGAAAAAAAGAGTGGTCTGGATTATCAGGTGGACGATGATTTTGACGGAGTTGACAGCACAGCAGAAGGTCCGAAAATTGACGAGCAGATCTCGGCTGCGTTCCAGCAGAATTGTCTGCGCGATGTGATGGAACATATTTCACCGGAAAAACTTTCCCGTCTGGGAGAAGAAAAGTGGCAGAATATGTCTCCGGAACAGCTGGCAGAGGCACTCCGGCAGATGGATGAATCCGTTGGGGAACAGGAAGCGGAAAAAAGCTATCGGCAGGAACAGCTTGCGCAGTATCAGCAGCTTGCAGAAACACCGGAAGACGTATATACCTATCTGGAGCGGTATGATATTCCAAACAGTATGGTAAATGTCATGGCAGCATCGGAAATGCTGCGCAAACCAAACCGGATGATGGAGCGGTTGTTTCAGCAAGATCATGTTTCCAAAGATTCCATGACAGAGATTGCAGAGATGAAAGAGCAGGTACTTGAACAGTTTTCAAAAGCCCTTGAGAATCCTTCGGATCTTGCAGATGCCATGGAGACGCTTGCGGATGTGGCAGAGCATGTGATGGATACGATGATCGTAGAAGATCCGGATGTCCGCACGATTGATATCCGGGAAATGCGCCAGATGACCGCACAGTTTCAGATTGGTGCGAAACAATCGCAGGAAGAATGTTATGTGATTCCGATGCAGACAGGAGATTCTGTCACCGGGGTTTCTTTAAAAATCGTAAGAGGAAAAAAGAAAAAGGGTCTTGTGGATGTTTTTCTGGATGGAGAAAAGGCAGGAAAGATTACGGCATCTTTTCAGGTAAAATCAGACCGTATTTCTGGAACAATTGTGACAAGCGAGGAAGAGACCGCAAAACAGATCGAAGAACACCTGCAGGAACTGCAGGATGCCATGCAGGAACCGGCAGATATCCATGTTGCATATACACCGGATCTTTCTTTGTCGCAGTTTGAGATGTCCGGAATCCGGAGGGAAAGTGAAATGAAAGAGCAGGGAGAACTGGAGGAAGACCGTTCCAATCAGGTACAGACAACGCGGTTGTATCATACAGCGGAAGTTTTTATTAATTCCATAAAATCCCTTTTGACAAAAACAAAAGATCTGTAGTAGGATAGTGCGGAAACCAGATTACAGGTGGTTTCACGATAAGAATGAAAATATACAGGATCTGGAAGGAGAATGGCGAATGAAAAAGAAAATTGTGGCAATGATACTGGTGCTTGCCTGTGTGACAGGAATATATGCACCGGAAAATGCATGGGAAGCACCGGTGACGGTAGAAGCATCCACGCAGAAAGGGAAGAAAACCCCATCCATACAAAAAGTATACAATGCTGTAAAGAAAGCGTATGGGGATGATTATATCCCAAGTGAAAAAGTATCAAAGAAAGAATTGAAGGAACGCTACGGAATTTCTTCCAAATGGTACAGTGCTGCGATTGCGGAGGTGCCGATGATCAGCGCAAATGCAGACACACTGGTTATTGTAAAAGCAAAGAATGCAGCTTCCAAAAAGAAAATCCGGTCGGCATTAAAAAAATACAGGGAGGAACTGATACAGGATACCTGTCAGTACCCGATGAACCAGTTAAAGATTCAGGCTTCCAAAGTTTATGTAAAAGGAAACTATGTATGCTTTATTATGCTTGGAACAATCAGCAACAAGCAGGAGGAACAGTCCGAGGACAAAGTGATTGCTGCATATAAAAAGCAGAATGAAAAGGCCGTAAAAGCCATCAGTAAACTGTACAAATAGAGAAAATTATGATACGGATATTCAAACGGCTGCCGGGTGTGATTTTTATGGTGCTTCTCCTCGGTCTGGCAGGAAAAGAAGCACTGTCGCATCAGAGAACCTATTCTCCGGTTGAAAAAAGAGAACTTCAGACACGCCCGGAAATAAGTATAACGAAAGTTCTGGATGGAAGATTCCAGAAAAAATATGAATCGTATCTGCGGGATCAGTTTCCCGGAAGGGATCATTGGGTTTCGTTCCAGACAGACATGGAATTGTTTATGGGCAAAAATGAAATTCATAATGTTTACATCGGAAAGAACCATTACCTTTTGGAACACTATACAGAAAAAGAGTTTGATCCGCAGCAGATTTCCAAAAATCTGCAGGCTCTGGAGAAGTTTGTCGGAAAAGCAAAACAGAACGCGGATGTCCATGTGATGATGGTGCCGACAAAGTCGTGGGTACTCCGGGAAAAACTTCCGGCATTTGCCCCGCATTATAAGGAGCAGAAGTTTTATGATGCATTGCAGCAGAAATTGGAAAAAGAGGATGTACTGATTTCCGTGGAGCCCGTACTGGATGCACATAAAGAGGAAGAAATTTATTACCGGACAGACCATCACTGGACGACGCTGGGAGCATGGTATGCCTATGAACAATACACAAAGGCGGTTGGTGGAGATCTTCAGAGGGCACAGGGGAAAAAGAAGTTCCGTTGCATCAGTAAAGATTTCTATGGAACAACTTATGCAAAAATAAATTATGCCAGACAGGCAGACAAAATTGAGATTTATGAGCCGGCGGATAAACTGCGTGTTGTTTATAATATGGGAGAAAAGAAGACAAAGACACTGTATGATGTTTCCTTCCTGAAAACAGCAGACCAGTACAGCGTTTTTACCGGTGGGAATCAGGCAGTGCTTGAGATTACCGGGGGAATAAAGAACGGAAAAACGCTGCTTTTGATCAAGGATTCTTTTGCGAACAGTATCCTTCCTTTTCTGGCAGAAGATTATGAAAAACTTGTCGTTGTGGATCTTCGCCAGCTGAATGTAAGCGGAGACCGGCTTTTGGAAATGTTTTCACCTACCGATATACTGATTCTTTACAACAGTGCACAGTTTGCACAGGATAAAGAGTTTGAGATCAAGTGTAACTAGTATATCGTTTCGTAAAGAAACGGATTAGGTGGCAGTATCCGGTACGTCTTTTCCGCTTTCCAGATAGGTTATGGCACCAAGGTAAACGGTTCGCGCCAGTTTTTCCTGATAGGCATCTGTGACCAGCAGAGCTGCTTCCGTTTCATTGCTCAGAAACCCACATTCGACAATTATGATCGGTGTGGGTGTTTTTTTTAATATGTAGTAGTCGTTGTTGGATTTACAAACCCTTGGCTTTGGAGGATTAAGGCTGTTGTTTAGGGTATCCTGCATTACTGAGGCAATTGCAGAACTTTCCGCAGACTGTTCGAAGTAAAACACCTGTGGACCGGAGACAGAGGCATCCGGAAAACTGTTCTGATGGATGCTGATGGTCATAACCGGATTGGTATCTGTGATCAGTTTTACGCGGTTTCGCAGATCTTCTACTTTTACACTGCGCGAGTTTTCATCTGCAGGAACGGTATCATCACTTCGCGTGAGTACAACCTTATATCCTTTGTTTTCAAACAGGGTTTTGAGTTTTAGCACAATAGACAGGTTGATGTCTTTTTCCAGAGCATCGTTACAGCCAACTTTTCCAGGATCGCTTCCTCCATGTCCGGCATCAAGAACGATACAGGTTTTGGAGGAAGCCGCATGTCTGGAAGATGTCAGTGCAGCTGATGCACGCGCAAGTAAGAAAGCACTTATAAACAGACAGGCAACCATAAGAATTTCAAATTTCTTTTTCATAGAACCTGCTTTATGGAATTATTTATTCCTATATATATGCAGGTAAGTCAGTGGATATACCTGGTAACGGTATCCCAGATATCACTCGTTTCAAATCCGAGTTTCCAGAAGGATGCACCGGCAAGCTTCTTTTCTTCAACCAGTTTCAACCGGCATTCTGCGGAGGCGGAGTCTTCCAGCCATACCTTATAGGTGGTGTCATTATCTGTAAATTCCGAATAGTTCTGTCCACAGTCATCCTGCCATGTTTTGGTTGCACCATGTGTGGCGAGAAAATCGTTTGCAGCTTTCATGCCATAAATTTTTGAGGGAATTTTGGCACCGGCTGCTGTGTCATCGGAACTGCTCTCGGATGGGATTTCCCATACACGCGTATAAAATGGCATTCCAAGAATTACCTGATCGGCAGGAACCTCTTTTAAAGTATCGCTTACACCCTGGGTTACCCAGCTTAAAGAGGCAACAGACCCGGCTTCGGGGCTTCCGGCATAATGCTCATCGTACCCCATAATTATAACATAATCTGCAAAATTTGCCTGTTCTTTTCGGTTATAAAAGGAAGTATGCGACATCGGGACGTAATTGTCTACAGAAAGAACAACCCCGTTGTTTTTGCACTTGATGGAAAGCTCCCGGATGAATTCAATAAATGCATCCCCGACTTTCTCCCCGTTCATACTTTCAAAGTCTACGTTGATTCCATCCAGATTGTATTGAATCGCCATGGAAACAATCTGGTTTACCAGATTCTGTCTTTTAGAGGTATGGGTCAGGACTTCTGTTGTATCGACATTTTTATTTTCCAGATTGCTGACAAGTGCCCAGACCTCAATTCCCTGGTTATGACAGTAATTTACGTAATTTAAGCTTGCCAGACTGGCAATGTTTCCATTGTTGTCATTCAGATAAAACCAGGTAGGAGAGAGTACATTGATTCCTCTGGTATTGGCAAGGACAGAGGAAACCGCGTTATTTGCAGACTGGTTTGTGACCTGATGCCAGGCCATACAGATATTGTAATCTTTCTTTATATGTGCAAAGGTATCCGGAGTGAAATCGCTTTTTCTTGTCTTTTCTTTGACGGAGGAAAGCATACGTTTCTGCATGTATCCGATAATACCGTCGTCTGTCATTACTTTGTCCCAGTTGTCGCCCTGTTCGATCACGGTGACTTCCTCTTTGGAAGAAACTTTTTTCAGAATCGGGCTTTTGATGCCTCCTCTTACGCGCAGAGAGGCATTTTTTTTGGCAGTGGCAGTCTGGTATTTTCCCCACTGGCTGGTAATAATGATCCGGTGAGGATCTTTTACATGTTTGTATTTAAAATCAGAATATTCTTTCACAAAATCCAGATCAATATATGCAGTATCAGAGTTTATGGTAACAATTTTACGACCGTAATCTGCGGAAGATTTTGTAACCATATAACTGGTCTGCTCTGCCTGTGCCGAGATCAGATTTTGTGTTGTTGCATAGAGAAGAATATTCTCGTTATTGTCCCAGTAAAAACGTGAATTTAAATTGTCATGGACAAAATCATAATCAATATAAATATGACCGTCAATGACCCTGGCTTTGGAAGAGGTTACTTCATTATTTAAAACAATGGCAACCTCATCGGAATTTGTCAGATGATAATAAGTGGTTAAATCTTCGTGTTCCTTACTCGGTGTGTATTTGCGGATCAGGGCGAAGACTACGATCGCTGCAGCAATGACAAGTGCCAGTGCAAGCACAGCGAAAATGGAATGAGATTTTTTCTTCATGAGCCGTCCTTCCTTTGTCTGTTGGCAAATTATATATTTATTCCGATTATAGCATTGTGCCTGTACAGATTCAAATGGAATCAGATAAAATTAAGAAATAGAAGTTGTTTGAATTTTTTCGGAAGGGCAGTTGTGTCTGTGGATCTGCCCTCCCATTTGTCTTTTTTCAGTTTATTTTGTGCGTGACGGAGTTGCATTGAGACTCATTTCACACCCATAATAATAGCCCATTTGTTATTTTATTTTTTTTAATGGATCGTTTTAAAAAGTAACGATCAGACTTTCATATACTTCTGGTCTGAATTCAATGACCAGCTGATTGTCAGTAGATAAATTTAATGTGATAACTGTTTTCCTTTCCATATTTGTTCAAAGAATCCAAAATCATGAGAGGACACTTGAAACGGGTTTTCGAGAAAGGGAACCGGAATCACACGGATTCCATAGGACGTTTCGACTCTTTTTCGGTCTTTTTTGAGGTTTCCCATACTCATAAAACGGACATTTGTTTTATAATCCTTTCCTAAATTTGTTTTTTTCAGTTCCTCAATAAATTGTAAGAGCTGCCGATCCTTCCAAATACTCACATTTGTCAGTACAATACAGTAATCACAGCGGACAAATTCCGGAAATGAGTATGGAGTCAGAACCCCGAAATCCAGAATTTTATACTTGTGTTGCAGATGTAACTGTTCCCGCAGCTGCCGGAGTGTAATCTCCGGATAGTAGCTGACACCATTGCAGCGAAAAGGAATGGTTGGGTCCTTTTTCGAAGAAAGCGCAGCGATTTCATGACTGGAATTGACTTCCAGGTATGCGGTGCGGGCCAGAAATCTGCTATGTAAAAAGTTGCAAAGCGAAATACTAAAGTGTGTTACACCGGAATTTACTGTTGTACCGCAGACTCCTATGGTTGCAGGAGCCGGAATAAATGGTTTATGAAACGTAAAAATAGGCGATTCCGTCCTTTCTCAGGTTGTTGCAGCCAGTGAACAAAATCCAGCTTTTCTTTGTCTGCACGAAAGATGTCCGTATTAAACGGATAAGAATAGACCGGCTGTGAAAATGTTCTGGCAAAATAAATGGCAGAATTGTGGTCGCACAGATTCGCAACAACATGCAGGCGGTTACCAAAATTTTGTAAAAGAAAGTCTTTGGACTTTGCATCGTCCTGATGCCACAATGCTCCTCCACACACATAGATAATATGATCCGCCGTTGCAAGGCAGGAGGAAGAAAAATCACATCCGTAATCATTTACCATGATTTGTGCGACAGGCTCCGGGATTTCGATGCCACTGTCATATTTTGGAAATCCTGTAAAATTGCGATAAAAGAAACAACCGTTTTTTTCCCACACATGTTTCAGCTGGGCAACCGTCTTGCGCAAGTCGTTTGACCAGTTTTTTTCCTGGTAAATCGCGGAAATGCCAAGGTAGTTAAGTGTTGTCACCAGTGCGATGGCTATGTGTGTTGCACCACAGCCGCTGTGACTTCCAACGACTGCAATTGTCTGCCTGAGATGCGTTCTTCCCGTAGTTTCAATTACTTCTTTTAATGCAGAGTACAGAGCCTGCGGTGATTCATAGCGCAGGTCGGGATCTGCTGAAATTGCTTTTTGAATTTTGGGATAAATAGATCGGTTGGTGGCTGCATCCAGATATGGCATCATGTATTCCATGATTTTTCCGATACTGTAGATATCGGATCTCAGGGTTACCGGTTTTCCTGAGATAAGTTCCGGAGCAGAAAAATCCACGTTTCCGAAATGGTTGAAGTCTTTTCCAGAAATGGCAGCAAAAGATGCTACACTGAAGTCAATCAATTTAAGCTGTGTTCCACATACTATAATATGTTCCGGCTTAAGATCCTGATAAAGAATCGGAGAAGGCCGTAATGTATGCAGATATGCAAAAATGTCACAAAGCTGCTCACAAAAATATAAAAACTGGTTCTGGGATATTGACTGTTGATGAAGCAAAAATTCTTCTAAAGAGTCACCCTGAATATATTCTTCCACAAGATAGTAGAATGATTCATCTTCTTCAAAATCATAAATTGTGGGAATTCCGGGATGCTGAACAGACTTTAGAATCTGTGCTTCGGATATTGCGAAGAGCGGTTGTGCCGAAGTATTTTTGGGGAATCGCTTCATTGCACGGTACTGCTCTAAAGATTGCTGTCTGACAAGAAAGACACTTCCGCATTCTCCCTGGCCAAGGGGACGAATCAACTCGTATCGGTCAGACAATATTAAATTTTTGTTATTCATACGCTCCTTTGGGTCAGAGACGCATCTCATGCATAAACTTATAACACACTTTATTTTGCAATGCAAGTATTTTTTTTATAATTTTTTAATCCGTGGTAACTTTACAACGGGAGGGCATTTGATTATAATAAGTGTACCATTTACGGAAAGCGATTTCCAGAGAAGGATGTGATAGAGATGAAAATTGAAAAAGTAAATGAAAATCAGATTCGATGCACATTAACAAAACAGGATCTTGCAGATCGTCAGATTAATCTGCGGGAACTGGCATATGGTTCTGAGAAAGCAAAAGGACTTTTCCATGATATGATACAGCAGGCAAATTATGAGTTTGGATTTGATGTGAGTGACAATCCACTTATGGTAGAGGCAATTCCATTGTCTTCCGAATCCCTGGTTTTGCTGATTACAAAGGTTGAATACCCGGAAGAACTCGATACCCGTTTTTCCCAGTTTACGGAAGCCGGAGATGAGGAACTGTTTTCAAATACGGGAGCAGTCGGAAATGTGGAACGCAAAGGCGCAGATGATATTTTGGAACTTTTCCAGAAAATACGTGAAGCAAAAGCCTCTCCGGAGAGTGAAAATGCACAGCAGACAGAGGCACCGGAAGAAGTACCGGAAGTACCGGCAGATCTGACGAAAATGTTTGAATTTACGACGATAGATCAGGTGGAGCGTCTCGCACATGTACTTGTAAATTATTACAATGGACGAAATGACCTGTTTAAGAACGAGAAGAAAAACCGGTTTTATCTGGTGATCCACAAAGATGACCACACACCGGAAGAGTTTAATAAAGTCTGCAATATTATTTGCGAATATGCACAGCAGAAAAACTATAATCCTGCAGTCGGAGCATATTTCGCGGAGCATGGAAATAAAATTACGGGACCGCAGGCACTGCAGGTGTTTGCATCTCTTTAAAAATTTAAATCAAAAAGGAGTGCTGAAATTCAGCACTCCTTTTTGATACGTGAAATCTATGCGGTTGCATCATGTTCGATGAAATCGTTGATGTCATTTACCAGATCATCCGGGTCGATTCCATGAACCATAGCTGCCTCAGCAATAGTCTCCATCTGGGATGATGGGCAGCCAAGACAATGCATACCAATGTTTAAAAGCATAGGTGCTACGTTCTCATCAATCTGAAGAAGTTCTCCGATCATAGTATCCTTGGTTACTTTAGCCATGGGATAAATCCTCCTTTGCAAATATCGTTTAATGTTGCTATTATAATACGATTTCCCGTTAATTGCAAATTATACTTTTTTTTATTAAAGAATTGACATTTTCGGACGATATATATGTCAGATGAAATGACAGGGAGCGTCAAATCAGAGGGCAGGGATGCTCAAACGTAGCGTATACGGGAAGGAATAAATATGAAAATTAATCGCAATATGTCTGCTGTTGTAGCCAATCGGCAGCTGCTTCGGACAGAAAATAAACTGAGCCTTTCTATGGGGCGTCTTTCCAGCGGATATAAGATCAATAAAGCTGGAGATAATCCGGCGGGAATGGCAATCTCCAGCAAGATGAAAGCACAGATTGATGGTCTGAATCAGGCAGAAGCGAATTCTGATGATGGACAGTCCGTACTCAGAATTGCAGACGGGGCATTAAACGAAGTCAGCAATATGCTGCAGCGTATCCGTGAATTGAGTGTTCAGGCGGCAAATGGAACAAACTCTTATTCGGACCGTCAGAGTATTCAGGACGAGATTGATCAGCTGACACAGGAAGTTGACCGGATTTCCACAGATACAGAGTACAACAAGAAGACGTTGCTTGACGGTTCGGCAAATACACGTGTGTATGTGAGTGGAACACATAAGGATACTACAAAATTTGCACGGAGCGCAACAAGAATTGACTTTTCCGAGGAAGTTCTTCCGGGAGATTATACGGTGGAAGTGAAGACTCCGGCAAAACAGGCAACGTATCAGCTGGATATGTCCGGCCTGATCAATGATCCGAATTTTGACGGAGGTACGGTTTCCATCAATGGAGTAGGAATAGAGTATGAAAAGGGCATGAGTGCGGATGATGTATACAAGCAGCTGATGTCTGTGGCAGATGAGATCGGATGTAAGATTGAAAAGGATCCAAATAATGCAGGAGTTTATAATATTGCTGCGGATAACAAGGGATCAAAGGAAACACTGACCATTGGTATGTCAGAAGAGATGGCACAAAAAACAGGTCTGTCAAAAGCACAGGGAGTTGTTCAGAATGCTGATGACAAAAGTTACAAACTTGTGGCAAGCGGAACCGATGCAGAGATAGAACTGAAAGATGGGTTTGGAAGTACAGTAATTACAAATGTTGAGGGAAATCGTGTGAAAATCACGGATAAAGGTGGATTTTCCATGGATTTTCTGCTGAGTGATGACGTACAAAATGGGGATACTCTTACATTTGATGTGACGGATGTTGGTGCGATGACCATCCAGATCGGTGCGAACCAGTATCAGAATATGGATGTACATATTCCGGAAGTTTCCTCGGAGAGTCTGTATCTGGATACGGTAAATGTGGCGGTCAACGGAGGTGCTGACAAAGCCATCAGCACGATGGATGCAGCAATTGCAAAATTAAGTGCTGTCCGCTCCGGAATCGGTGCATATACCAATCGTCTCGAGTATGCAAGCTCCAGTCTTGCAGAGACACAGGAAGATATGACAACCGCATATTCAGGGCTTATGGATACCGATATGGCATCTGAAATGACAGAATATACACAGCAGAATATTCTGGAACAGGCTGCTGTTTCGGTGTTATCACAGGCAAATGATATTCCACAGCAGGTACTGTCTTTGCTGCAGAAATAGGAGTAGCATATGGAAAATGAGCTGAAAAAAGATTTTACGAGACGACTGAGCCAGTGTAATTCTGGTGAGATGATCGTCATCATTTACGATATCTTTTTTGCCTATGTGGATGATATTCGGCAGGCACACTGCACGGGAGATCATGATGGACAGAAGGATGCGATCCGGAATGCACAGAGTGTTCTGGATGAACTGATCGGAAGTCTCAATTTTTCGTATCCGATCTCGCACAACCTGTATAAACTCTATATGTTCTGTAAAAATGAGCTTTCACGGGCGATGTACGAGAATCGGCTGGATGGAGTGCAGGAAGCGGAACATATCATGCACCGATTGTATACTTCTTTTGTAGAGGTGGCGAAACAGGACAAGAGTGCACCCCTTATGAAAAATACCCAGCAGGTATATGCAGGGATGACTTATGCGCGCGGTGCCGTAAACGAAGATTATATGGATGTGGACCGTCACCGGGGCTTTTTTGTATAAAATTTCCGTAAAATGTGAACGGTCAGGAGGGAAGCGAATAGTTTCCCTCTATTTTTTTTACACATCCCAGAAGAAATTTATAGCGCATCTGTACGGCTTTTGCCTGATAAATGTAATAGTCGATCAAATCCGGATCAACGACATTTTCAAGATTGGCATAGGTATTTTGCAGTTCTGCGGTTGTCTGTTTCAGATTATCGAGAAGTATTGCATAGCCGTCAGGGGGCTGAGGGGTTGTCTTAAACAATTTCATTGGATCACCTGCTTTCTGAAGTCTCTCTTTTACAAGTATAAGCAAAAATGGAAAAGTTATACAAAAAATTTGTAAAAAACTGCTTGACAAATAAAATTGGCATTGTTATAATTCGATTCACAACAAAGGGGTGATGCAAATTGATTTCGATGCAGGGGGCATCGGTTCTGACACTGTATGCAATCCTAATTGTGGCAGTCGTTCAGGATATTACCAGCATGAGGATTAGTAACCGGCTGATTATCATGGGTTTATTTTTATCGATGGCATTCGGTATAGTTTTGGGTGGAATGCCGCGAATCATTCAAGTTCTTTTGAATATTTCTATTCCGGTTATCATGTTATATCTTTTTTATCTCATAGGTGTGTTGGGCGCCGGAGATATCAAACTTTTTTCCGTTATCGGTGGATTTACTAATTTAAAAACATTGACAGACTGTGTGCTGGCAGCATTTGTGGCAGGAGCAGTAATAGCCGTGCTCAAGATGTTGTATATGCGCAATCTTAGAATCAGCCTTTTTAAAGCACAGGTTTTTTTTAGGGAACTGTTTTCGGGGAAATTCTCCTCTTATCGAAATGGCTGGGTTCAGGAGCAGAATCTGATGCATTTTTCTGTTGCGGTTTTACTGGGAATGTTATATGCGCATCGGACAGTATGGCTGTCACTGTTTTGAAAAGAAAGGAGGAGCTATGAGGAGAGCTCGATTGGGACTCTGTATTGGAGACCGGGAGTATGGTGACCGTTTTACCAGCTGCCTGATGAATCATTATCGGGATCAGCTTGAGCTGCACATGTTTTCCCGGAAGGAGGCACTTCAGGAGAACTGGAAAACCCTGGATGCAATTGTTCTGTCGGATGATTTGGCTGGGGAAAACAGGATAGAATGTGAAATTCCACAAATTTATCTGTTTGATGGAAATGAAAATGTGGATAAAGATGTGGAAAAAGGGGTGGTGTTTGTGGATAAGTATCAGGAAGTGAATAAAATCGTCGATGAGATTTTAAAACAGATTGGGGAGGAAATAAAAAATGCCAGTGGGGGTGTGAAGCAAAAATTACAGGTTCTTGCAGTATATTCGCTGGCAGAAAATGAAATGCAGCTTCCGTTTGCGGTCACGCTGTCCTCCATTCTGAGTGAAAACGAAAAAGTTCTGCTTCTGGATTTGCAGGAAAACAGTGGATTGTCGCAGCTGATGGGGGAATTTTATTCGTCCGGGATGGAAGAACTTCTGGTGATGGCAGAAAGCGGAAAATACTCAAAGAGCAGGATGGTTTCCTGCATCGGTCATCTGGACAGGACAGATGTTGTGTATCCTCTGGGAAATACCGAGTGTCTGTGTGAAGTGAAAAATCTGACGTATCAGAAATTGTTTCAGATTTTAGCGCAGGAAATGAATTATACAACCATCGTTTTAAATCTGGGGTCACGGTTTATGGGATTTTTTGAATTGCTGGGGAGCTGCCAGAAAATTTTCCTGATGAAAAGCAGAGGAGGGCTTGGACAGTGGAGAGAGAAAGAATTTTTGACAGAAATTCAAAAACGCGGAGAAGAACGGTTATCCGAGAATCTGCGGGAAATACAGCTTCCGCTTGTGGCATCCCCTGTGGTATCCTGCGAGCGGCTCATCGAGCAATGGAAATGGAACGAATTTGGAGACAGTATCCGGAGGATGATGCCGGTTGGATGAGTATGTAGGAGATATCCGGCAGCGTGTATTGGAGCGCATGGATCTTTCACGGGAGATGTCGGATGAAGAAATTGAAAATCTGATTGGGGAAGAGGCATCCCGGCTGATGCAGGAGGAACCCATTTCTATTCGGGAACGTCTGATGCTGGAAGCAAGAGTATTTAATTCACTCAGAAAACTGGATGCTTTGCAGGAACTTCTGGATGATCCGGAAATTTCCGAGATCATGGTAAATGGACCGAAACATATTTTTTACGAAAAGGCAGGAAGAGTCCACGCATGGAATCAGGCATTTGCAAGTGAAGAAAAAATGCAGGATGTGATACAGCAGATTGTCGGGAGACATAACCGGGTGGTTAATTTATCGAATCCAATCGTAGATACAAGACTTGCAGATGGCTCCCGTGTAAATATTGTCCTGGCACCGGTTTCTCTGGATGGTTCTACAATCACAATCCGGAAATTTCCGGAGAAACCGCTGGATATGCAGACCCTTATTCAAAAAGGGGCACTTCCAGAAGATGCAGCAGAGTTTTTAAAGATGCTGGTAAGGGCAAAATACAACCTGTTGATTTCGGGAGGGACAAGCTCCGGGAAAACGACATTTTTAAATGCTTTATCACAGTATATCCCGGAGGATGAGAGAGTTATAACGATTGAGGATTCCGCGGAACTTCAAATACAGGGAATCAAAAATCTGGTACGTTTAGAAACACGGAATGCAAATATGGAGGGCGTCCAGCCGGTAACAATCCGGGATCTGATCCGCACAGCATTGCGTATGCGTCCGGACAGAATACTTGTTGGGGAGTGCCGTGGAGCGGAGGCATTTGATATGCTTCAGGCATTGAACACCGGACATGATGGCGGATTATCTACCGCCCATGGAAATTCAAGCAGAGATATTCTTTCCCGTCTGGAAATGATGGTACTGATGGGGATGGATCTGCCGATTGCTGCAATCAGACAACAGATTGCATCGGGGATAGAGCTGATCGTTCATCTGGGAAGATTACCGGATAAAAGCCGCAGGGTATTGGAAATTACAGAGGTATGCGGAGTAAAAGATGGCGAGATTCAGATTTCCCCGATTTACGAACTGGAAGGAATCGGGGGCAGCTGGAAGTGGAAACACTGTGGCATATTAAAGAATCGTAAAAAACTGGAGATGGCAGGACTTGCCCGGGAGAAGGGAGAGATAGAGGATGGATTATCGTGTGTATCATCTGAGCCGGAAGGAAGTTTGTAAAAGCATTACTTTGGCGGGGCTGCTGACAGCGGTAGTTGCGTATTTATTTTATGCCAGCTGGCTGGGGATAGTATTTTTCCCTGTTTTTATCTGGTTTTTCATGAAGCGTCAGAAAAAAGCAGGGAGAGAACAAATGCAGATACAGCTTGCAAGGGAATTTATGGATACCCTTCGGAGTATCAGTGCGGCTTTGCTTGCTGGTTTTTCTATAGAAAATGCGTGGAAAGAGGCAGAAAAAGAAATACTCGCATTATATGGGAAAAAATCCTATATGTATCAGGAGGTAAAGGAGATGAATTGTTCCATCAGTCTCAATCAGCCATTGGAGGCATTACTTGCGGACTTTTCTGCGCGAAGCGGAAATATGGATATTGCAGGTTTTTCGGAAGTTTTTTCGTTCGCAAAACGCAGCGGTGGAAATTTTGTGACAATCATTGATGCGACATCCCGACATATGCGGGTGCGTTATGAAACGGAGAGGGAGATTCAGGTACAGATTGCTTCCAGAAAGATGGAACAGAAAGTAATGAATGTTATACCTGTATTCATATTGGCATATCTGAAAGTGACATCCATGGATTTCCTGAATGTTTTATATGGAAATGTGGCAGGGGCATTGTTTATGACAGTATGCCTTGCAGCTTATGGTGGGGCGATTGTACTGGCAGAGAAAATAATGACAATACATATGTAGAGGGGGAAGTGTGAGAAGGAAAAAAATAATAGAAGCAGCGGTTGTTTGTATTCTGTTATTGCTGCTTGGGGCATATATGGAATTTTCCGATCGCAGTATGGACGATAAAAACAGAATTATCCGGGGCAGTCCGGGCAGTGGGCGGCAGGAAGTGGAACTTACGCTGAATGCAGGGGAGAAACTGAAAAATTATGACTATCAGGTAAGCGTTCCTGCACAATGTATTGATGAAAAGACAGCACAATCCTATTTTTCCCGGGCAGAAAAGGAAATAGACGAAACCTTTTTCCCAGAGGGAGAAGAGGCTGCACATGTAACAGAGCAGGTGCATATGAAGCCAAGCTATGTGAAAGGATTGGTAAAAGCCGACTGGACATTGGATCAATACAATGCAGTGGACGTGGATGGAACGATCCGGGAGGATCAATTAGATCCCCAGGGAGAACTTGTACAGGCGAGTGTGGCACTTACCTGTGAAAAGTACCGGGAGGAATATACGTTTTCTTTTCAAGTATACCCGAAAGTGATGTCGCAACAGGAAAAGGTCATTCATGAAATTGCAGCTGAAGTAGAGCAGCAGAGTACGCAGGAAGGGGAGAGGTATCTGACGCTGCCGGATCAGGCGGCAGGGGTGAAGCTGCAATGGAAAGAAAAAAAACAGCATCTGGTATGGAAAATTTTGTTTTTTGAGGTGCTTGTCTGTTTCCTGATGGCGGGAATTGTTCTGGAGAGAAAACATACTGCAGATCATATAAAAAAAGAGCAGATGAAACTGGATTATGCGGAAGTTGTAAGTAAACTTCTGATTTTACTGGGAGCAGGCATGTCATTAAAACAGGCATGGAATAGAATTTCCGCTCAATACTCTGATAAAAGGCAGAAAAAACAAATAAAAGAACGGTATATCTATGAAGAAATGATAATAACGAATCACGAAATCCTGGACGGGGAAAGTGAACGTCTTGCATACCAGAAATTTGGAGAAAGAGTGGATTTGGGAGAGTATCAGAGACTCATTCGGATTCTTTTACAGAATTTACAGACCGGAAGCAGGGGATTATGTAAACTTTTGGAACAGGAATCGGAGAATGCACTGGAAGAAAGGAAAGCACTGGCCTGTAAATTGGGAGAAGAGGCAGGAACGAAAATGCTGTTGCCACTCATGATGATGCTTGGCATCGTGATTGCCATCATTATGATTCCGGCAATGCTGTCATTTCAAGTATAAGGAGGAAAAATTATGTTAGGATTTAAAAACTTTTTGATGGAAGAAGATGGGGTAGGAGTTGTAGAAATGGTGTTGATCGTTGTGGTGCTGATAGGAATTGTTGTGTTGTTCAAGAAAAAACTGACAACGCTGGTTTCTGATATTTTCAACACGATTAAAGAACGCACAGGGGAGGTATAGTGAGGAGAAAGGCGAGTATTACTGTGTTTGCAGCCCTTTCACTGATGCTGGTGGCGCAGCTTCTTTTCACACTTTTAGAAGCGGCGAGACATTATGAACTTCAGAAAGTATTGTATATGAATACGGATACGGTTTTGGAATCCGTTTTTGCCGATTATTGCAGTCCTTTGTGGGAAACATACAAAATTCTTGGAGTACGGGTGGATGATACAGAAGGTAAATTATGTTTTAATAACCGGGAAGCACAGTTGCGTGGCCTTACATTGGATCATCTTGGAAGCAAAGAACAAAAAACTTTGCTTTCCGGGATGAGTCTGTTGACCGCGGAGATGACAGATGCAAGGTATGACCCCTATCGATTGCTGACAGATCAGAATGGTGTCGTATTTCAGAAGGCTGTGTGTACTTATATGAAAAAGAATATTGCCTACGAGATGGCAAAGTCCGTCTACAATCATTATGAAGCAGTAAAAGAAGTAAAAAAGGACTACAAAAATCCGGATGAGGGTATTGCAGATGCAATGGATGCACTGAAGCATCCGGAAAAATATGAAACGGAGGGGGCAGGTAATTCATCATCCCGGCAGTTAAAAGGGGAAGCGCGTCAGGGGGATAAAACAAAGAAAGAGGATTCTGGGGAAAAGGCAACGCCAACAGAGAATCCTTTAGAAACGGTGACAGAAGTAAAAAAAGAAGGGGTACTATCCCTTGTTTTGCCGGAAAATACAAAGGTATCCGGAAAATTTATTAATATAGAAGAAACTGTTTCACACAGAAGTCTGGAAAAAGGTACGATGGATTCTTATGTGGGAACAGACTGGTATCAAAAAGTATTGTTTTATCAGTATCTGGTGAATTATCTTGGAAACTACGTGGAGAAACAGCAGGATCGCGTATTGGAATATGAGCTGGAGTATGTTCTGGGCGGAAAAAGAAATGACGCGGATAATTTAAAAATTGTGGTTTCGGAGCTGCTGGCAATGAGAGAACCGTTAAATATGGCCTCATTAACCGCATCTTCCCAGCGACAATCAGAGGCAATGGCACTTGCGGTCACGTTGGCGGGAGTATCCGCAAATCCGGCCGTAATCGAAGCTGTAAAATACGGAATCTTAGTAGCGTGGGCATTTGCAGAAAGTGTGTTAGATGTAAGGACACTATTGTCCGGTGGGAAAATTACAATGATAAAAAGTGATGCGGACTGGACTTCAAATGTACATATGATTCCGGAACTTTTGTCGGGCTGGTCTGTGGCGAAAGATTGTTCTCAAGGATTGGATTATGGACAATATGCTGCCATTTTGCTTTTGTTTCATAAGGGAAATACCCTTGCAATGCGCACCATGGATGTGGAGGAAGCGTATGTACAGACACAGGAAGGGTACGAAAATTTTCAGATGGACCACGTTTTGTGTGAAACTGAGCTTACTGCCACCTATGAATTCCAACCGGTATTTCTTGGCTTTGTATCCATCCTTGAAAATTTCTCAAATGGATTCCGGATTCAAAATCATTCCGGATATAGTTATTTTCATGGGAAGGAGGGGATGTAAGGATGTCTTTTGGACAGTGGAAACCAACAATTACCCTCAAATATCAACCTTTTCCGAAGCAGGCATGTATTCATAAGATAATAAACGAACCAATAGATTCGAATCCGCAAGACGATATCTATAACCTGGGAGAACATCCTTGCCAAAAGGCATCCTTATGTTCCTTTTTTAAGGGATCGTATACGCTGGAAGCAGCTGTGATTATTCCTGTAGCAGCCGTGTTTTTCCTTACGCTCTTATTTTTCTTTCGGGTATTGCAGATTCAGACAGAAGTTCAGGAGGCGTTGAATTATGCAAGCAGAAAAACAGCATGTGAAGCATCTGCCGTTTCATCGCAAACGGGGCTTCTGGTATCTGCGGAAGCGTATTTTAGAAAGGAGTTGGGAACGTACAGCCTGCCGGAAAAATATATTCGCGGTGGAAAACATGCGATTACGATGGCGAAATCCGATCTGTCAGGAAATTATATTAATTTGCAGGTTAATTATTACATTAAAATTCCAATTAGCTTTTTTGAGGTAAAGGGTGTTGGTATCTGTCAGAAAAGTAAGAGCCATAAGTGGATTGGCGACCGTACAGATGGAAAGCAGAGTGATTATGTGTATGTTACAAAACATGGAACTGTTTATCACAGGAGCAGAAAGTGCCATTATCTGGATTTGAGTATTAAAAGTACGGATTATGCACAGATCAGCAGTATGAGAAACAAAAATGAACATAAGTACAGCGCATGTTCCGGGTGCGTGGCAAAAAATCATGTTGCCGGAAAGGTGTATGTGACGGATTATGGAACCTGTTATCACAGTGATCTTGCCTGCAGTGGGCTAAAAAGAACTATTTATCTGATCCTTTTGGAAGAGACGGGAGGAAAAAGAGCCTGTGGTAAATGTGGTGCGAATACGGAGGTGAGGTAAAATCATGCAGAATAACTATGAAATGATCAGAATGTGCATATTGACGTTTGGATTGGCAGGACTCTCCTGGGAAGATATGAGAAAACAGGAACTTCATGGCTGGGCAATTTTGCTTCTGGGAATATCAGGCATGACCATATCACTGCTGGGGGGCTGTTGGAAAAATCCGGTATGGTTTCTGGGATTATTGCCGGGGATATTTATGCTTATACTGGCCTGGAGTACAAGGGAAAGTATTGGGTATGGAGACGGTCTGGTAATTTTAGGTATGGGATGTTTTTATGCACTGGGTGAAATAATGGGAATTGTCATGATTGCCATTACCATTGCGGGAATTACGGCTCTTGGTTTGCTGGTATTCGGACATAAAAACAGAAAATCCGAGTTTCCGTTTGTACCATTTCTGCTAGGGGCACATCTGGTCATGTGGGGATTACAGGGATAAAAGGAGAAAATATGAAATGGAGAGGAAGTTATACCGTAGAGGCGGCTGTGATTATACCGGTTCTGATATGGACGATGGCAGCAGCTATGTGTACAGGAATTGATTTGTTGCATGAAGTACGTGAGGAGCATGAAGAAAAACAGATAGAAGATATGTGGGCAGTAGATTCCTTTTATCAGTATCAGACGTTAAAAGAGGTGAAAAAATGATCAATCGGGAAATAGTATATGAAAGAAATCTTACGGGAAGTTTTATGAAAATTGCAGCGGGAATCCATGCGGGGCTGGATGAAAAGCTGATGCTGAGGAGAAAATTGCCGGGACTTCTTGCGGTGGAAAAGGCATATATGGATGGGGAGGGACAGTACTGGTATAACATATCCGGTAAACAGTCGCTTGATATGTATTGCAGGGTAAAAGAAGTAGATATTTCTTTCATTGAAAAACTGATTATGAGCATTTGCAGTGAGATGGAGATTCTGGAATGGAATCTGATTCAGACTAATTGCCTGATGCTGGATCCCGAGTTAATATTTATTACCAACAGCAACCAGGAAATTATTTTTACCGTATATCCGGGTGGGAGTGGAACCATTGAGACAGAATTTCAGCAGTTAATGGAATTTCTGCTTACAAAAGTGGATCATAAAGACACACGGGCGGTAAAAGCAGCATATGGAATTTATGAGAAGACGCTTCTGGATGGTTATTCTATTACAGATATCCGGGATGAAATTGTAAGAACCAGACAAAATGAGGGGAAAAAGGCGGCTGTGGAGGAATCCTGGGGAAATGGAATGGAAAAAGTTTGGAGAGAGGAAAACAATCAACCCGTAGTTCCTGAAAGAAAATATGAAGATCATCCAGACAAAAAAAGAAAAGATGAAACTGTAAAAAGAGCCAACAGAAAGAAAAAGGGGGAAAAGAAAAAGGAGCAGAAGGAGTGGATCAGAAAATTAAAAAAGCTACTGATAGAAATAGGTCTTCTGGAAGAGGAAGAAACCGAAAAACAGGTATATGAATCTTATCATGGGAGTAGGGAATGCCTGCAGGATACCAGAAAACCTTCGAAATCTGCTGTAGTATATCCGGAGGAAGTAATAAAAACGGTGGCACAACCCGAATATCGGCCGACGGTATGCCTGAACAGCATGACAGGGAAAGTCAGGGGAATGTTGTTGTATCAGGGAGCTGAATCTTACGAGGATATCTGTGTTACAAAGAAAATGACAAGAATCGGGTACGGTCCCGATGCGGACATACAAATACAGGCAGATACGATTAGTCAGCTGCATGCGCGGATTGATCATGATGGAGAGACCTATTATATTGAAGATTTAAATTCGACAAATGGTACGTTTGTGAATGATGAGCCGCTGGCTTACAAAGAGAGAAGAAAATTAAACAGTAATGACATGATCCGTTTCGCGGATGTCCGATATCGTTTTTGCTAACTGTCTTGTCTTTCCAAATGGAAGTGAGTATACTGATAGCATGTGAAAAAATCAGGAGGGAAAAGCATGCCACAAAAAAAGAAACTTCCATTTGTAACCGTGGGATTTGTCGCTGTGAATGTTCTTGTTTATGTGATTCTGGAAATCCTTGGAAATACGGAAAATTCGGAGTTTATGGTAAGAATGGGGGCGGTCTGGCCGCCATATGTGAAGCAGGGAGAATACTGGAGACTGTTTACAGCTACTTTTATGCATTTTGGATTTGAACATATTTTGAATAATATGCTGGTACTGATCTGTGCCGGTCCGATTCTGGAGAAGGCGATGGGGCATATCAAATACCTGTGTCTGTATCTGATCGCCGGTGTGGGAGGAAGTACACTGTCCTATGTGCAAATGATCGCACGGGGAAAGTATGATGTATCGGCAGGGGCATCCGGTGCTATTTTCGGTATTATCGGGGCATTGCTGTGGATTGTGATGATACACAAAGGAAGATATGAATCTCTTACGGGCAAAGGGCTGCTTTTTATGATTGTGATCAGCCTGTATTATGGAATTACCAGTGTGGATGTGGACAACTGGGCACACATCGGTGGCCTTGCAATGGGATTTGTTCTTGCAATTATTTTATACCGGAAACCTCGTAAAGCAGTTGATTTATCGGGGGAAAATCCCTATACTAATTAGTATCAAAGCAAGGAGAGTATACCGATGAAAATCAACGTGTATTATGGAGGCCGGGGACTTTTGGATGACCCGACACTGTATGTATTAAAAAAGATGGAAGATGTTTTACGGGAACTTCGGGTAAACATCGAACGATTCAATATATATGAGCATAAGAATGAAATTGCAACCCTTCCGCTGACGTTCAAAGAGGCAGACGGAATTATTCTTGCCACAACGATTGAGTGGCTGGGAATCGGTGGTTATATGCAGCAGTTTCTGGATGCCTGCTGGTTATATGGTGATAAGGAAAAAATCAGCCATACCTATATGCAGCCGATTGTTATGTCCACAACCTATGGAGAGCGCGAGGGAGAACTGACTCTGATGAATGCATGGGAGATTCTGGGTGGATTACCATGTGCAGGGTTATGCGGATATGTAGAGGATCTGGTGGAATTCAAGCAGAATAAAGATTATACGCTGATCATTGAAAAGAAAGCGGAAAACCTGTACCGGACCATTTCCCAGAAGATCAAAAATCTTCCGACCAGTAATCAGGCAGTAAAGCAGAGTGTTCTGCGGACGCAGCAGCTGAATCTGACACCACAGGAGAGCGAACAGCTCTCGAAGTATGTATCGGATGATACTTATGTGAAGCAGCAGAAAGAGGATATTGAGGAACTGGCATCAATGTTCAAAGATATGCTTGGAAAACCGGATGATGATATGGATACACCGTTTGTGAAGGAACTCGAAAGTCATTTTGTATCTACTGAGGATTTTGCTGCCAGCTATTCCTTTATTATCGAAGGAATCAAAAAGCCATTGTATGTAGCAATTGAAAACGGAGAATTGGAGATTCATTACGGTCAGGAAGAAAAGATTGACGTGGTTGCAAAATTAAGCAGAGATGTTCTGCAGTCAATCATTGACGGACGGATGACATTCCAGAGAGCGTTTATGACGGGTGAGATGACAGCGAAAGGGAATTTTAAAACGCTTCGTATGCTCGATCAGATATTTGTATTTTAGGAGGCAAAAAAATGAAAGACGACAATTGTATTTTTTGTAAACTGGCAAACGGAGATATTCCGACCAATACGATCTATGAAGATGCGGATTTCCGTGTGATTCTGGATGCAAGTCCTGCAACAAAGGGACATGCGCTGATTCTGCCGAAACAGCACTATGCAAATATGTTTGAGATGGATGATGAAGTACTCGCAAAGGCTGCAAAGCTTGCAAAGAAAGTTATTACACACGAAAAAGAAGTGTTGGGATGTGACGGTTACAATGTGCTTCAGAATAACGGAGAAGCAGCAGGACAGACCGTATTTCATTTCCATATGCATCTGATTCCGCGTAAAGCAGGAGATCAGGCAGTTCCTGAGTGGGAGCATTTATCTCTTTCCGATGATGAGATGAAAGAAATCTGTGATAAGATGAAGATGTAAAAAATCTGTATCTCTATATACAAAAACATGCATATCGCTGGAAAAACGTACAGCAGATATGCATGTTTTTTGTTTTGGCGTGTGAATTATTTAGAAACACTTTCAATCAGTTTTAATATCGTTCCGATGGAATCCATCTGACCGCTCTCTGACATGGTATGGATGTATTTTTCGCGGTCGGCATATACTTCGCGTACAGCATCAAGTAATGTCTGATCCGTCAGTTTTTCTTCTTCAATCACATAAGAAAATCCCTGTTTAGCAAAAGATTTCGCATTTAAAATCTGATCACCACGGCTGGCAGCAGCAGAAAGCGGAATCAGGATGTTTGGTTTGTGCAATGCAAGAAGTTCACAGATGGAATTTGCACCTGCGCGGGAAATGGCAAGGTCTGCCAGGGCAAACATGTCGGTCAGTTCTGCACTTGCATATTCAAACTGCGCATAGCCAATCACGCCTTTTAATTTCTCATCGAGATTTCCTTTTCCGCAAAGATGAATGATATAAAACTGCTCTAACAGTTCCGGAAGCACTTTCCGTACCGCTTCATTGATGACCTTGGAACCTGAACTTCCACCGACGATCAGGAGTACCGGTTTGCTGTGATCTGGAAAACCGCAGTAGTGAAGGGATTTTTCCGCATCTCCGTGGAACAGTTCCCGGCGGATCGGTGAACCGGTAAGAACTGCTTTTTCCGCTGGAAGGTATTTCATGGTCTCCGGGAAATTACAGCATACTTTTTTTGCACCGCGGATTGCAATTTTGTTTGCAAGTCCCGGTGTGATATCGGATTCGTGGATAATTGCCGGAATATGGCAGTGCTTTGCGGCAAGGACAACCGGAACAGACACAAATCCACCTTTGGAAAAGACAACGTCCGGTTTGAGTTTGCGCAGGATGGAGATTGCCTGCCCATATCCTTTTAATACTTTAAAAGGATCGGAGAAGTTTTTCCAGTCAAAATAACGGCGAAGTTTTCCAGAAGAAATTCCGATATAAGGGATTTTTTGCGCTTCGATAAGTTCTTTTTCCATTCCGTTATAGGAACCGATATATGTAATTTCATAACCGGCTTCCTGAAGTGCCGGCATAAGGGCAATGTTTGGAGTAACATGTCCGGCAGTTCCGCCACCGGTCATAACAATTTTTTTTGATTTAGCCATTCGATATTTCCTCTTTTCTTTACTTAAGTCAACTCTATATGATCTATATAGAAATGTCAAGCAACATGGGCAGTAACGACATATGTCGAAACTTGCGACCGAAAGGATATTCCGGTGATGACGTTCTTTCATTATAATAAGATTTATACAGTAAGAAATGATTTTATATAATATGAAAGGATGGGAGCAGATATGACAATACTGATGTGGATCAGCAGGTGGCAAAATGAAATGGAGTTAATGATTATGGGTTTGCAGATCATACTTTTTTTATTTTTAACAATTGGGGTATTTTGTATTGTGCGGCAACAGAAAAAAGCAAACCGGTGCAGAAGACGCCTGGAATTGTACTTAAAAAAACACATGGACAAGCCGAAAAAGAAAGAAGAAAAAAGTGTATCACCGGAGAACGTGCAAAATAAAAATTTACATGAGGATGAGGAAGAAAACCGCATAATTTCAACTGTTTTGCAGGAAATTTTCCCATAGTGGAATGTTTTTTATCAAAAACAATACATAAATTGACACAGGAATATAAAATATGTAACATTTTCAAAACCGGCATGGGTGTGCAGTGAAAACGCACACCCATTTTTTAAACGGAATATGAGTAAAAGTGGAGAGCACCACCCATTTTTTTACTAAAATTTGACAAACAGGAATTTCTGTGCTACAATGAGCCACGTAACAAACTTGTAACAAATGAAATAAAGTGTTTAAAAACGCAACATAAGTGTAATACTTATTGCATAAAATGTTACGAATCCACGGTTGAGATGTGGATGAAACAAACTACGGAGGTTCATCAATGAAAGCAAGCAAAAAGGTGATGGAAAGTGTAATCGTGTCGGGACTGGCACTCACACTTGCGGTCACTGCAGTTACCGGTAATGGAGTGAATATTGCAGCAAAGGATGCAGCAGACACACAGTTTGTCAATAACGGAATTGCCGGAGTGGCATCCGCCATGAATGAATATGAATTGGAGTCGGCAGACTATCTGGACAGATATATTTCTGTTGAAAAGACAAATGCGGCTTTGGTTGCGGCAACAGCAGATGGAACGGTTATATCCGGGAATGATACAAAAAAAGAAGAAACCACAGAAAAGGAAACTGTTTCCGAAGAGGAACAGGAGTGGCAGAATAAGCTGATGGCGAAGGTGGATGATTTTCTTTACGTTCGCGAAAAGGCAGATTCTGATTCCGAAATTGTCGGAAAGATGTACAAAGGGGATCGCGCAGTTGTGAAAGAAGCAGGCGATACCTGGACAAAGATTGAGTCCGGCAATGTAACAGGATATGTAAAGAATGAATATTGTGTGACAGGAACAGATGCATTAAATTATGCAAAGAAGCACTGTGATACGGTTGCGAAGGTTTCTATTGACGGTCTTCGTATTCGTAAAGCGCCAGACACAGATGCGGAGGTAGTGAAAACCGTTGCGTCGGGTGAGCGCATGGATGTGAATACAAAAGCCGAAGAAACAGGCGGATGGATTGCCGTCAAAGTTGGTTCGGATACCTGTTATGTGAGTGAAGATTATGTGACAGTTACATTGGATACAGGCAAAGCGGTTACCATTGAGGAAGAACAGGCAGCAATCAAGGCTGCCGAAGAGAAAAAGGCAGCGGAAGAAGCAAAGAAGAATGCTTCTGTTTCTGCTGAAAAGAAATCGTCGTCCGGTCAGTCGGCATCTTCCCGGACAACACAGAATGCGTCGATTGCTGCAAGTGCGGATGAAGAGACACTTCTGGCAGCACTTGTACAGTGTGAGGCCGGAGGAACCAGCGTACAGTGTATGACAGCGGTTGGAGCGGTTGTTGTTAATCGTGTCAGAAGCGGCGGATTTGCAAATTCTATCTACGGAGTTATCTATCAGAGAGGTCAGTTTGGACCGGCATCTTCCGGCAGACTTGAAGCAAGACTTGCCAGCGGTGTCAGCGCAAGCGCCAGACAGGCAGCGAGAGCCGCATTAAACGGCAGTGATCCGACAGGTGGAGCAAAATACTTCAAACTGGCATCCAGCGGTCATGCGGGAACGGTTGTAGGACCGATTGTATTTTATTAAACTTAAAAATCCAGGAGCTTTGTCGAAAGGCAGAGCTCCTTTTTTGATCGGTCAATTTTCCATACCATTGTTGTAAAATTCCGGCAAATGGAGTAAAATGTTTTCAACGTACACTTAAGGAGGAAGAGCAATGACATTAAAGGGACGTAATTTGTTAAAAATGATGGATTTTACACCGGAGGAGATCCTGTATCTTGTGGATCTGTCCGCAGAGCTGAAAGAGAAGAAACATCAGGGAATCATGCATGACAGTCTGGTTGGAAAAAATATTGCACTGATTTTCGAGAAGACAAGTACAAGAACCCGATGCTCTTTCGAGGTAGCCGCACATGATCTGGGTATGCATGTGACATATCTTGATCCGAGCGGTTCCCAGATTGGAAAAAAGGAAAGTATTCCGGATACCGCACGTGTTCTGGGACGTATGTTTGATGGAATCGAATATCGTGGATACGGACAGGAAATCGTGGAAGAACTGGCAAAATATGCAGGGGTTCCGGTGTGGAACGGACTGACCAATGAATCCCATCCGACACAGATGATTGCCGATATGCTTACCATCAAGGAGCATCTTGGAAAACTTAAGGGTGTGAAGTTTGTATACATGGGGGATGCCCGTTACAATATGGGCAATTCCCTGATGGTTACCTGTGCAAAGCTTGGTATGCATTTTGTTGCCTGCACCAATCCAAAATATTATCCGGACAAGAAGCTTGTGGATTATTGTGTGGACGTGGCATCTACGACAGGAGCAACCATCACACTGACAGACAGTGTTGCGGAAGCAACCAGGGATGCTGATGTCATTTATACAGATGTATGGGTATCCATGGGTGAACCGGAAGAAGTATGGGCAGAGCGTATCAATGACCTGAAACCGTATCAGGTCAATGCCAATGCATTCAAAAATGCAAAGGACAGCGCGATCTTTATGCATTGTCTGCCGGCATTCCATGATTTAAAGACTACGATCGGAAAACAGGTTTATGAAAAGTTTGGATTATCCGAGCTGGAAGTGACCGATGAGGTATTTGAGAGTGAGCGCTCCGTTGTCTTCGATGAAGCTGAGAACCGTATGCATTCCATCAAGGCGATCATGAAGGCAACGTTATCTGACTAAGAAAAAACGTTTACATATTTTTGTGAATGGAAAGTATGATTATGAAAGCAGAAATTTTAAGACTGCTCCGTGAGACGGATGGATATGTGTCCGGTCAGGAGCTGTGCAATCAGTTTGGCGTATCCCGGACCGCTGTCTGGAAGGCAATTAATCAGCTGAAAGAGGCCGGTTATGAGATTGAGGCGGTGCAGAATAAGGGATATCATCTGGTATCTGTGCCGGACCGTATGGACGAAGTGGAGCTGGCAAGCATCCGAAAGACCGAATGGGCAGGCGCGGAAACGTATTATTTTGACAAGATTGATTCCACGAATACGAAAGCAAAAGAACTGGCAGAAGAAGGACATCCGTCCGGAACTTTTGTGGTAGCGGACCAGCAGACTGCGGGAAAAGGACGTCGCGGACGGTCATGGGATTCCCTTCCGGGAACGGGAATTTATATGACACTCATGCTCAAACCGGACATCAATCCGAACCATGCATCCATGCTGACCCTCGTGACAGCGATGGCAGTGGCAAATGCAATGCACCGGGTGACGGGAGCAGAGGCTTTGATCAAATGGCCGAATGATATTGTCATAAATGGTAAGAAGATCTGTGGTATTCTTACGGAAATGAGTGCACAGTTTGACTATATCAACCATATAGTGATCGGAATCGGAATTAATGTGCACAATGAAAGCTTCCCGGAAGAACTGCAGGATCATGCAGGTTCCCTGCTGCTGGAGTGCGGAAAACGTGTGCACCGTGCAGATCTGATTGAGGCATTTCTGGAAGAATTTGAACGGCTGTATGCGATCTATCTGCAAACTGAGGATCTGTCAGCATTACAGGAAGAGTACGATCAGCTGCTGGTGAACCGTGGCCGGCAGGTGCGTGTACTGGATCCGAAGGAGCCATTTGAGGGAAAGGCTATGGGAATTACAAAAAAGGGAGAACTGATCGTAGATACCTGGGAGTCAAGAAAACTGGTGTCTTCCGGAGAAGTCTCCGTGAGAGGAATCTATGGATATGTCTAAAGAGGCAAATGAGGTAGTATTGTGCGTATCCAACGCATACCAAAAAAAATTTTATCTGAATGAGAACTTCAACGGACTTCCACAGTCCATCCGTGATGAGTTAAAAATCATGTGCGTCATTTACACCGAGGATATCGGCGGAGTATTGGAGCTGGTATTTGATGAAGCGGGAAATCTGGAACTTCGCACTTCCTGCGAAGAAGGCGATTTCTGCTATGATGAGATCGGAAGCGTGCTGAAAATCAAGCAGCTGCGCAACGAAAAAAGGGAATTGCTGGAAGCACTTGAGATGTATTACAAAGTTCTGTATCTGGGCGAGGGCTTAGAGGCACTGGACGAGGAGGAAGACAAATGATATTAACCATAGATGTTGGAAATACGAATATTACCTGCGGGGTGTTTCAGGGCGATGAGATCGCCGCAAGTTTTCGTATTACGACAAAAATGCCACGGACATCGGATGAGTACGGCATGATGCTTTTGAATCTGCTGGAGCAGAACGATATTCATCCGACAGAAATTAAGGATGCCATCATCTGTTCCGTTGTGCCGAATGTGATGCATTCCCTGAGGGGCGGACTTGTCAAATATTTCCATATCACACCGATCGTGGTGGAGGCGGGCATCAAAACGGGAATCCGCATCGTGACACCGAATCCGCAGCAGATCGGAGCTGACCGTATTGTGGATGCAGTCGGGGCATATGAAATATACGGAGGTCCGGTGCTTGTCATTGATTTCGGTACCGCCACAACCTATGATTATGTGGATGAAAGCGGAGCCTTTCAGGGAGGGATCACAGCACCCGGAATCCGGATTTCGGCAAAAGCCTTGTGGGAAGATGCTGCAAAACTTCCGGAGATCGAGATCAAAAAGCCAGCATCAATTCTCGGAAAAGACACGATCACAAGTATGCAGGCAGGGCTTGTGTACGGACAGATCGGACAGACCGAATACATCATCAACCGCGTGAAAGCGGAAGTCGGACTCGAAAATATCAAAACCGTTGTAACCGGAGGACTTGGCCGCATCATTGCCAATGAGACGGATGCTGTGGATATTTACGATCCGAACCTGACGTTAAAAGGTATCAATCTTGTGTATAAAAAACAGAATCGGAAAATAAAATAGTTATGATCAGATCACTTCAGATCGGCAGTGTGACACTGCCAAACAATTTAATATTAGCTCCTATGGCAGGCGTAACCGACCTGCCATTTCGCTTGTTGTGCAAAGAGCAGGGGGCAGGGCTTCTGTGCATGGAAATGGTAAGTGCCAAAGCAATTCTCTATAAAAACCGTAATACACAGACACTTCTGACGATTGATCCGCGGGAAAACCCGGTGTCTTTGCAGTTGTTTGGATCAGATCCGGATATTATTGCAGAGATTGCACATCAGATTGAGGATCGCCCATTTGATATTCTTGACCTGAATATGGGCTGCCCAGTGCCAAAGATTGTGAACAACGGGGAAGGCTCGGCACTCATGAAAAATCCAAAACTTGCAGGCGAGATCATTGAAAAGACGGTAAAAGCGATCAAAAAACCGGTTACGGTAAAAATCCGCAAAGGGTTTGATGATGATCATATCAATGCGGTGGAGATGGCAAAGATTGCGGAAGCCTCCGGTGCGGCAGCAGTTGCCGTGCATGGACGGACCAGGGAGCAGTTCTATTCCGGCAAGGCAGACTGGGACATTATCCGTCAGGTAAAAGAAGCCGTAAAGATTCCGGTCATCGGAAACGGAGATCTGCTTACGGCGGAGGATGTGATTGCCATGGAAGAACAGACCGGATGTGATGGCTTCATGATTGCAAGGGGGGCACAGGGAAATCCGTGGATTTTCCGGCAGATCCTGCATTATTTTGAAACAGGGGAGCATTTGCCGAAGCCGCCGGCATCGGAGGTGGCTCAGATGATTCTGCGTCATGCCCGGATGATGCTGGAGTTTAAAGGTGAATATATCGGTATCCGTGAGATCCGCAAGCATGCGGCATGGTATACCGCCGGATATCCGCATGGAGCACGGCTGCGTGTGGCAATCAATCAGGTGGAAAATTACGAACAGCTGGAGACACTATTGATGGAGTATTTCGTCTGATGCATAGAAAGCTGTGTCGATGTTCATGGAATTGCTGTTCAGGTTGCTGGGTGGACACGGTGTGGGGCGGGCGGTAACTTCACGGATGAGCGACAGTCCGGTTTGAAGGAGAATATCTTGACAGAATGTGGACAATTCGCTATAATACCTAGGTTATTGTGGATTATTTATGCGCTTTTTTCAAAAAGCTGCATATAAAAAATATAGAATCAGGGGTAAATCAAATGGATAAGAAAAATATCTTGACCTATGAAGGTCTGAAAAAGCTCGAAGACGAACTGCAGAATCTCAAAGTTGTAAAGCGTAAGGAAGTTGCTCAGAAGATCAAAGAAGCCCGTGAGCAGGGTGACTTGTCCGAGAACGCAGAATACGATGCAGCAAAGGACGAGCAGAGAGACATCGAGGCGCGTATCGAGGAGATCGAAAAGATCTTAAAGAATGCCGAAGTCGTTGTTGAGGAAGAGGTCGATCTGGAGAAGATCAGCATCGGATGTAAGGTAAAGATTCTCGACTGCGAGTTCAACGATGAGTTAGAGTACAAGATTGTTGGTTCCACAGAGGCAAACAGCTTAAAGGGAAAGATCAGTAATGAATCACCGGTAGGCCGCGCACTGTTAGGTAAAAAAGTAGGCGATACCATTACCGTAGAGACACAGGCTGGAGAGTTATCCTACAAGGTACTCGAGATCCAGAGATCAACCGTAGATTAAGAGAGGAAATGAAAATGGCAGGACAGAATAACGGAAAGCAGGGCGGACAGCAGCAGGACGTCAACCAGCTGTTAAAGGTGCGCCGTGAAAAGCTTGCAAATCTGCAGGAAGCAGGACAGGACCCGTTCCAGATTACCAAATATGACGTAACCCATCACACATCAGATGTGAAGGATCTTTACAATGCACACGAAGAGAAGCTTTTAGCCGGCAGACCGGCAGTTAATACCGATGGTATGGACGAGGCAGCTGCAAGAGAGGCAGTCAAAGCAGATTATGAGGAGAGAAGAAGCATCATGGATGCCGATCCGGTCCACGTATCCATCGCAGGACGTATGATGTTCAAGCGCGTCATGGGAAAAGCATCTTTCGCAAACATTCAGGATCTCAAGGGAAGCATCCAGATCTATGTTGCGCGTGACGCAATCGGAGAAGATCTGTATGCAACCTTCAAGAAATCCGATATCGGAGATATCTGGGGTGTCAAGGGATACGCATTCCGCACAAAGACAGGAGAAATCTCCATCCATGCGGAGGAGATGACTCTGCTTTCCAAGTCTTTACAGATTCTTCCGGAGAAATTCCATGGACTGACCGACACGGACATGCGCTACCGTCAGAGATACATTGATCTGATCATGAATCAGGAGAGCAAGGAAGTATTTGTAAAGCGCTCCAAGATTTTAAAGGAGATCCGTAACTTCTTAGCAGACCGTGATTTTATGGAAGTAGAGACTCCGATGCTTGTTGCAAACGCAGGCGGTGCGGCAGCAAGACCGTTTGAGACACATTACAATGCATTAAATGAGGATGTAAAGCTTCGTATTTCCCTGGAACTTTACTTAAAGAGACTGATCGTTGGTGGTCTGGAGCGTGTATACGAGATCGGCCGTGTATTCCGTAACGAGGGTGTGGATACCCGCCACAACCCGGAATTTACCCTGATGGAGCTGTATCAGGCATACACCGACTACGAAGGTATGATGGAGCTGACCGAATCCATGTTCCGTTACCTTGCCGAAAAAGTATGCGGATCTACCAAGATCTCTTACAACGGCGTGGAAATTGACCTTGGAAAGCCATTCGCACGTCTGACGATGAACGATGCCATCAAGAAATATACCGGAATTGATTTCGATCAGGTACCGGATGATGCAGCAGCAAAGAAGCTTGCTGACGAGCATCATATTGCATACGAAGAGCGTCACAAGAAGGGGGATATCATCAACCTCTTCTTTGAGGAATACTGCGAGAAGGAACTGATCCAGCCGACCTTTATCATGGATCACCCGATCGAGATTTCTCCACTGACCAAGAAGAAACCAAGCGATCCTACAAAGGTAGAGCGTTTCGAGTTGTTCTGTAATACATGGGAGATGTGTAATGCATACTCCGAGCTGAACGATCCGATCGATCAGCGTGAACGTTTCGCAGCACAGGATGCGAACGCAGCTGCTGGTGATGACGAAGCAGAGCACACCGATGAAGATTTCCTGAACGCACTGGAGATTGGTATGCCGCCTACAGGTGGTATTGGATACGGAATTGACCGTCTGGTAATGTTGCTGACAGACAGTCAGGCTATCCGTGATGTACTGCTGTTCCCGACAATGAAGAGCATTGGTGGCGTAAAGGCTGAAAATGGCGTAAGTTCTAAGCCTTCAGAAGAGGTAAAAGCTGAGCCAGAGAAGATTGATTTCTCTAATGTAAAGATTGAACCTTTATTTGAGGAAGAAGTAGACTTCGATACATTCAGCAAGTCAGATTTCAGAGCTGTTAAGGTAAAAGAGTGTGTAGCAGTTCCTAAGTCAAAGAAGTTACTTCAGTTTACTTTAGATGATGGAACAGGCACAGACCGTACAATACTTAGCGGAATCCATGCTTACTATGAGCCAGAAGAACTTGTTGGAAAGACACTTATCGCTATTACCAATCTCCCACCAAGAAAGATGATGGGAATTGAATCTTGTGGTATGTTACTTTCAGCAGTAAACAATCTTAAGGATTCAGAGGATGAAGAACTTCATCTTCTTATGGTTGATGACCACATTCCAGCAGGTGCAAAGCTCTATTAAAAACGTGATGTACCTTATTGGTGGAAATTTGTAAAATTACAAAAATACGCCAATTTTACGCCAAACGATGCAGAGTTTGATGTAAGAAAATAATATAATGATGTGGAATCAGACGATATGACATAGAAGCCCCATTGGATAGAGAAATCTGTCTGATGGGGCTTAATTACATATAGAACAAAGATTTTAATAATAAAGGAGAATTTGAGGATGCAGAATTATGATGGTCAATTTAAACTAAATGGACAGGAATATTTTTATAGAGCAAAGGATGACAGTGGAAGTTCAAAAATTACAAGGGTTAATAATGAAGAACATCATTACCGAATGGTTGAAATAACTAATAAGGAAACTGGGAATTACGATGTTATGATGATTAGTACAGGAGATTCATTTACTATGTTTCCTGATATGGTTAAGAACCAATATGAGAAGTATCTTAATTCAAAATAAAATATTTCGATTAATGGAAGGTTGAAATACACCTTCTTTTTTTATATCCATTTTTAAGGAGATGGTTTCAAAAAGCATACATAAATACTGGGACGTTCCGTAAAAGGATGTCCATACATTTCGGGACTGTTTAGCAGTCCTTTTTTTGTAGTTTCAAAAAGTGTACATTTCAGGACTAAGGAAAGGAGCGAATAATAATGAAGAGATATGGTTATCACAGAACAAGTACAAGAGAACAGCATTTAGACAGAGGTATCAAGGAGATTACAGCCTATTGTGAGCAGAACAATCTGGAACTAGAAAAGATATTTACTGACCAGCAGACTGGAAAGAATTTTAATCGTCCAAGATATCAGGTATTGAAAGAGGATGTATTAAGAGCAGGTGATGTGTGTATTTGACAGGCAGGGCAAGACAGAGCTGATGGAGGACATCAGACGGGTAATGCCTCACATAAAGGACAGCGATATGGAGGAGCTTGCAGAGCAGGTGTTAGGAAAGCTCCAGAACATGAGCGATGAGGAATTTGCCGGGGGGTATTGGAACCGGCAGAGGAAATATCGTAAGTGGTGCTGGTATTATTCGACACGAAATGATATAATATTTTCAGTCAGATTAGAGCAAGTAGGGATAGTCTTGCGGTTGTCCTTTCTGGAGACGGAAAGGAGGTCGGTATGGATACTTTAGAAGTGCTTACGCTTTTATTGGTTGTATTTGCAGCCTTGACATACATAGACAATAAACATAACCGCAAATAAACGGAAAGGCTATCCTCTACTCGCAATAGAGGATAGCCTGTAATCTGTTAATAAACTTAACGCTTTATAAGTTTCCGATTGTGCAACCGTTGGACACGCTAATATCCTTCGGTTTCTAACCTGATTATAAACCACTATTGCAGATTTTGCAAGAGGTTTAGGGAATAGGGGTGTCTTGCGCACCTCTATTGCTTTCTTTTTATGAAAATTATGGTTTTAAACGATTTGCTACTTTTTCTTTTATTAGGGCAGTCCATTGTGGGCTGCCTTTTGTCATGCAAAAATGGAGGTAATCTATGGCAGATAATCAAACAGAGAAACAAAAAGTACAGGAACTTACAGACAACTTTTAAAGGAATGGAGAAGAGCGTGGACAGAGAAAGTGAACGAAAAATTCCGGGAATGTCACATGGCAGCAAGAATTGATCACCGCTCTTACAAAGAGCAGGGAATTGATCTGATTCCGACGATCCATGAAGGGTATGAAGTCCGGGCAATGGAGAAAAAGGGAATTAAAACAGTGATTGGGGAACTGAACCGAGCTATCCGGCAGTTCAACCAGATGTTTATTTCTCTGAAAGAATCCATTTAGTGGATGAAGACAGCGTATGAGGAAATGAAAGCCGAACTGGATCGCAGGCAGAATCCGACACTTCTGGAAAGCTTGCAAGATTATTATGATAAGAAAACGCAGGGCAGACCACTGCTCCCAAATTGCTATGCGGAGATGAAACGGAGAGGGAAGAATCTCTCCAACTTACAAGAGTTTGCAAAATTCATCAATTATCTTCAGACCCATAAGATAGAGACAATGGAAGATATCGAACCATTCAATGTAATTTATAAGACTGCGGAAGATGGCATGGGCGATACCATTTTTCAAGTATCAGGAGTAAGTAAAGGTAGATTGACAGAAAATATAGAAAAGCGTATTATAATAACAAGAGGTGGGATTTCCCACACAAATGCTTGCGTAGGAGGTGTTGATAATGGAAGCAATAAAAGATTATGTTGCCCATCTGGATAACAAAAAAAGAATTACTCTCAGAGGAGCTGCTTATCAGTATTATAATGTCAAAGAATACGGAAATGGCTGCATTATTCTGGAACCTCGGGAACTGGCAGTGCCAGAGAGCATTTCAGCCAGAACTCTGGCAGATATGGATCGTGCAGTAAGTAACTTTAAGAGAGGCGATGTTTCCCCGGCTATTGACCTGTCAGATTTTTAAAAGGAATAAGAGATGAATTTTAATATACGAATGGGAATTTCTGAAATGCAGGAACTTTGGTTAGATCTGCAGGAGAAATATCGTTCCGGTAATATAAAAAAGAAGGAAGAACAGTTGTATAAAAAATGGGGAAAGGATTTAAAGCTGTTGTCGGCTGATCCGGGTTATCCGAGTCTTCAAACCCATGAAATAGAGCCATTATCCAGACGTTATGGAATGAAAGTGAGGCAATCATATCTGGAAAATAAAACCAGTGGCGCAATGAGGATGTACTGGGTTTATGGACCAGACCAGAAAGATATTACAATTATCGGACTGGAGCCACATCCGGAAGATAAGAAAAATGGCGCTTACGACCGAAGTTCACTGTCGGATTTGTAGAATAAAACTGAATATGGCACAGACAAGAAAAGATCTGCGGGGCACAGTTCTGCGGAAAGGTGAATCACAGAGACGTTCAGACGAGAGATATGTATATACTTATACGGATCCTATTGGAAGACGTAAATATGTTTATGCACAAGACCTTGTAACACTTCGGGAAAAAGAAGCACAGCTCATGAAAGATCAGATGGACGGTCTGGATATTTATGTTGCCGGAAAGGCTACAGTAAATTTTGTATTTGACAGCTACATGAGTCTCAAAAACAATCTGAAACCAACGACCAAGAGCAATTATCTTTATATGTATGACCGATTTATCCGGGATACACTTGGAAAGCGAAATATAGCAGAGATTAAGTATTCTGATGTGGTGCAGTTCTATAACCATTTGACCAAGAAGCAGGAACTGAGATGGTTGATGACCACATTCCAGCAGGTGCAAAGCTCTATTAAAATGAATGGGAATGCAAATCGAGATTGACCGAACTGAAGGTGAAGAATGCTTCTTGTCTAAAGGGCAAGAAGATGGGGATTAGAAAGTGTTTTTTACAAGGAGGTGATTAGGTGAATGATCAATTCATACAAGGAGTAATATTTGATTGGGATAAAATTGATAAGGATAGTTATCTGAAGGGAATCAGGGCTTTTAAGGGAGTTGAAAAACTTGATTTTAACAAACCAATTACTTTTTTTGTAGGGGAAAATGGCAGCGGTAAATCAACTTTATTGGAAGCACTTGCCGTAGCACATGGTTTTAATCCTGAGGGTGGAACGAAGAATTATGTTTTTTCTACGCATGATACACATTCAGAGTTGTGTGATGCGATAAGAATTGCCAAAGGCTATCGGAAGGAAAAGTGGGGATATTTTCTTAGGGCAGAAAGCTTTTATAATGTTGCAACGCAGGAAGAAGAATATGCAGATATTACACATCCTTCCGCTAAATATCATGAAAAATCACATGGAGAGAGTTTTCTCGCATTAGCACAGAATAATATGAATCCAAATGGCTTGTATCTTTTTGACGAGCCGGAAGCTGCATTATCGCCGCAGAGACAGCTTACATTGTTGATGCAAATATACAGATGTGCAAAAGAGGGAGCACAGTTTATTATAGTTACGCATTCGCCAATTTTGTTAGGAATACCAGATGCAGATATCTATTGTTTTGATAATGGACGCATACATCTGTGCGAATATGAGGATACAGAGAGTTACCAGGTAACAGAAATGTTTATAAATAATAGGCAGATGCTGTTGGATAGATTACTAACAGATTAGATAATAAAGAAATCGATAAATTCAAGTTTGATAAGGAGGTTGAGGTTTGGTTATGAATAACAGTTTAGCAGAAGTGCACCCGTTTTTGGCATAGGATTCTTACCTTCTCTTGTAGTGTGCCTGATTTGGATTGTAAATCAGTCTGTATATTGCAAGGAAGCGTTAAAGTATTCAAAGGCAGGAAATAAGATATGATGATATTAAGCAGGATATGCTTAATATTGTTTTGATTGGATTGGCAAAGAAGTTACCTCGTCAGGATGAAAAGCATGAATTACATCGTCTGTTGGGGGCATTGCTTTCAAAGAGTCTTACACAAAGCGGGAAGCTAAATATAATTGAGAAAGAGTACGATATTCCATTAGAAGAAGATTTAAGAAAGAATTTTTCGAGAATCCGAAGACAGACCGGTTACGGAAGTTTTTACAAACTTTTACTTACGAGAGTGGAGAGGATAAAGAACGGACATACTAACAAAAAAGTTGGAGGTATGTCATGAAACCCAAAAATTATACGGATAAATCAGCGATGCTTGTAGGAACGGATGCAGATCCGGTTACCGCAGGACCAAAATATTTTGCGGAGAACACACCGGAACAGGAAAAAGAAAATGCAGAAATCCGGCAGAGCAGTATGTACAACGACAAAAACCGCGCACGCATAGATAACAACCAGTTTTTTGAAACGAGAAGTAATCCTTTGAGCAGCAAGGGGAATTGAGGATTTGCTTGACAAAGGTTCTGTCCGAACATCATAATGAATGATAGAGATATCATGTAAAACAGGACGGAGCATAGTATGAATCAGATTTGCAGGGACATTTTCCGGGCGATTCATGAGGGAAAGTGGCTGAAAATCGAATATCGGAACAAAGCGGATCAGATTACAAAATACTGGATTGGAATCCGTGATCTTGATCCGGCAAAACGTACCCTCAAAGTAGATGGTCTGCACCTCGGAATGTATACACTGGGGGAATATGACAAAATTTTTGTGGATTCCATTCTGTCCACGGAAGTCATTGAAGGAACGTACTGTCCGGAAAACAGGCAGCTGATCGAAGATATCGAGATGCATCCGGAGCGCTATAAAACTATTTTTTCCAGCTCTGCAAATCTGAAAATACTAAATTATCTGGAACTGTGTAACCGGCTGGATACTACGCCTTATATCACCGATTATGATCTGATCCATTATATCGATGGGGATCGTGTGAAAAACGGACGGTATGCACTTAACGATCAGCAGTTTCAGGAGGTCGTGTCAAATTTCCAGTATTCCCTGTCTCACGAAAAGAAAAAGAGCACCAATTTAAGAATTAAGAAACTGGCACTCAATGTATTGAGTATTCATACGGCGAAGGGGTTGTACGTTCTGGCATACCGGAACCTGAACCTTGATGTGAAAAACAGAGTGTTTCAGCCGGATGAAGATATCACAGTCTGCACACAGTTTGGCATTGACGGACAGACGGAAAATGCGCGTAAATTTCTGGATGCGGACGAGTACGAACTGCTGGAAGATTTTGAAAACAATCTGGAAAAAATCAAAGATGCGATTACCGGTCATGGCGGGCAAAAGCCAGTCGTAGATGATATGCCGTATGTGCTGGGGCTTGGGATGGATGTAGTGCTGAATCTGCATGACGAGTACAAAGCCATACTTGATATGTTTGAAAAGCAGCAGGTTACTTATCCAGTCAAAGCCTTCTTCGGGGAATTGTTAGAACGGCCGCGCCGCACCAAGGCGTATCCGATTGCACTGATCAATCAGAACATCAATCTGGATCAGCTGCTGGCAATCAACAACGCCATGAAATATCCGCTTGCCTACATACAGGGGCCACCGGGCACGGGAAAAACAAATACGATCATTAACACAATAGTAACGGCGTTTTTTAACAATACGACCGTTTTATTTGCGTCCTACAATAACGTTCCAATCGACAATGTATTTGAAAAACTGACACATCTTGAGTACCATGGACAGACCATTCCGTTTCCGGTACTGCGGCTTGGGAATATAGACAAAGTTAAAGCTGCAATCAGCTACATCAACCGCCTGCGAAATCAGGTGCAGACCGTAAAAATATTTACGTCCACGCTCGATAAGCGCAAGGATGACCGGGTTGACCGTGCAAAACGTCTTTCTGCGAGACTGAAAGAGTATGAGGAAATTCTGGATTTAAAGGAGCGGAAAGAGACACTTTCGCATCTGATGGAATACCAGGAACATATTAAAAATGCCATGAATCTGCTCCCGTTTCAGATGGACCTGCAGGGATACCAGATGCAGAAGCTCGATCAGAGAATCCACCAGATTGGCGAAATTTCTGATTCGGATGCCCTGCAGCTTCTCGACCGTAACGAAGAAGAATTTTATCAGTATTTATTTTATACGTCTGCGCGTTATATCAAGACACTTGAGGAGCCAAAATATCAGGAACTGCGGGAGATTTTAGATTCCGGTGAAAATCCGGCGGCACAGGCGCTTGCATTCAACAAATACATGCAGAAATCCGAAAATGTAAAGAAGCTGCAGCGTGTTTTTCCGGTTATTATCACTACCTGCATATCGGCACATAAGATCGGGGAACCGGAGCCGCTGTTTGACATGACCATTATGGACGAGGCCAGCCAGTGCAATGTTGCGATCTCTCTTGTCCCGATTATCCGTGGAGAGAAACTGATGCTTGTGGGAGATCCGCAGCAGCTGAATCCGGTTATTCTGCTCGGAGAACTGATCAACCGCAAGCTGCGACGGCGGTATCATGTGGCAGAGGAATATGATTACAGAAAGAATTCGATTTACAAAACGTATCTGGCATGTGATGCGGTGAGTGATGAAGTGCTTTTGCGCAGCCATTACCGCTGCAACAGAGAAATTATTGGATTTAACAATAAAAAATATTACAATTCCAAACTGCAGATCTGTTCAAAAAGCAAAGAGCCGGAGCCACTTGTCTATGTAGATGTAAAAAGTGACCGTGCCGAGATCAAAAATACATCTCCGGCGGAAGCAGACGAGGTCATTGCATACGCGAAGCAGAACACGGACAAAAGTATCGCGGTGATCACACCGTTTGTAAACCAGCGGGCACTGATCGAGCAGGCGATCAAAGAAAACCACCTCGAAAATTTAGTCTGTGGAACGGTGCATGCTTTTCAGGGAGATGAAAAGGATGTGGTGCTTTTTTCCACGGCACTGTCCGACCGCACCAATGTCGGTACCTATCAATGGCTGAAAAACAATAAGGAACTGATCAATGTTGCAACCTCACGGGCGAAAGACAAGCTTGTTCTGCTCGCAGACAGCAAAGAACTGGAGCGCCTGCATGCAGGACAGGCAGACGATGATCTTTATGAACTTGCGCAGTACATCAAAACCAACGGGAAGTCAGAGATTACGGAAAAACATATCAGTTCCCGTGCACTTGGCATCCAGCCGTTTTCTACCGCTACCGAAAATGCGTTTCTCGAAAACCTGACGCATGCGCTCGAAAATATCTGGCTTTCCCAGAGTAAGTATGTGATCCACAAAGAAGTTGCCATATCGCAGGTGTTTCAGGACAATATGACATATGATGATCTGTTTTATATGGGGCGCTTTGATTTTGTTGTGTACGAAAAACAGGGAAAAAAGGAACTGCCGGTTCTGGCAATCGAACTTGACGGGAAAGAGCATTTTGAAGATGCGGTGGTGCAGGAGCGCGACCGGAAGAAAAATGCCATCTGTCAGGCACACAATATGGAGATTATACGGGTGGAGAATTCTTATGCCAGAAGGTATAATCATATTAAGGGAATTCTGATGGATTATTTTTCGAGGGTGCATTAAAAGAAAAATGCATTTTTTGTTATGAAAATATAGCAAATTCCAAAAATCAGTGCTAAAATATACACAATTCATCCGTGCAGAAATGCGGCCTTCGGGCTTTCACATGACACTTTTTTCGATAGCGTAGGCTTAGCGGTGTTATCATGTTGAAGCGGATGAATTTTTATGTTTGCAGAAAAGGGAAACGTGTCAGTAAGGAGAAACTGGTGAAAAAACAAAAAGGAATGATCATCACTGCGGCCGTGTTACTTGCAGCTGCCGCAGTCGTAACCGGAAGCCGTCTGATCCGGCATCCGGAAAAATCAAACACAAAAAAGTCTGAGGTTGCGGATCAGGAGAACAGTGAAAAAGAACAGGATCACAGGACTTCAGGGACAGAACTGAGTGAGAAAAAACAAAACATGAACAAAAGTATCACAGAGGAAGCGTTCTATATTTCCAAAATCCCGGACGATATTTTTGAGAAGATGCAGGGAAAATCATACAAGGCAGATTGTACCGTACCGCGGGAAGATCTCCGCTATCTTCATGTGCTCCACATGGGGTTTGACGGTCAGACAAAAGAGGGAGAACTTGTGGTAAATAAAGCCATTGCAGAGGATGTACTTGCCATTTTCAGGCAGTTGTATGAGGCAGAATATCCCATTGAAAAAGTCCGGCTGGTGGATGAATACGATGCGGATGATGAGGCATCCATGAGCGATAACAATTCTTCTGCGTTTAATTTCCGTTTCATTTCCCACACGACAAAAATCTCAAAACACGGTCTGGGCATGGCAGTCGACATCAATACACTTTATAACCCCTATGTAAAAACCGTCAACGGAAAGCTGTCGATTGAGCCTGCAAATGCAAAAGCGTATGTTGACCGGAGTGGGGATTTTCCGCACAAGATCGATCACGATGATCTGTGTTACAAGCTTTTTACCCGATATGGATTTACCTGGGGTGGGGACTGGACACATTCGAAGGATTATCAGCATTTTGAAAAAGACTGATGGAAAGTTGTGGGGACATATAGAGAAAAAGATGTAATGTATGTCCCATAAGAGCAAACGGAGAGGTCAATCAGAAAAGCGTTGGTGGAAAAATTTTTCCTTGACATATCTGTACAGGGGAATATAATAATCATCGAAAAGAAAATATTGTTCACCGAAATTCGTTGACGAGAACAGCATCGTATCTTATCGTTATTTTCAGAGAGCCTGTGGGTGGTGCGAACAGGTAGTAGCCGGATATGGATGATCCTCTCTAAGAAGCGGGCTGAAAGCAGACAACTGTGAGTAAACTTCGCCGGTTTCCTCCGTTATGGGATAGCATATGTTGGTATGTGAAGTGTCACAGAGTTTTTCTGTGGAATCAGGGTGGTAACGCGGATTTTATTCGTCCCTTTCCAGAGTAGTATCTGGGAAGGGGCTTTTTTAATGTCTGAATTCGTTTTTCAGTGAACAGACCAAGGAGGAAAAGTTTATGAAAGCACTACAAAAACTCAGCAAATGGTTATCGGACTACACATCAATTGTGGTAATTGCAATTGCGGTAGTAACATTTATCGTTCCGGGAATGATGGGATGGGTAAACCATCAGTTATTTACCGATCCGGTTTCCAATAAGTTTACAAGTCAGTCGATCATCATCGGTATTATTATGTTCAGTATGGGTCTGACACTGACAACGCAGGATTTTAAGATTCTGGCACAGAGACCATTCGATATCTGTGTTGGTGCATTGGCACAGTATCTGATTATGCCGTTTCTGGCATTCGCACTGACGAAAGTGCTGCATCTTCCTGCCGGCATTGCACTGGGACTCATTCTGGTGGGGTGTTGTCCGGGTGGTGTGTCATCCAATATCATGTCGTATCTCTGTGGTGGAGATGTGGCATTTTCCGTGGGAATGACAACCGTATCCACGATTCTTTCCCCGATCATGACACCACTTATGGTTTCTCTTCTGGCAAGCGGAACCAATATTTCCATCAAGGCACTGCCAATGCTTGTTTCCATTGTGGAAACGGTTATTCTTCCGGTAGCACTGGGCTTCCTTTTAAACTATCTGCTGGGGAAAAAGAAAATGTTCAGTGAGTTACAGAAAATTATGCCGGGTGTGGCAGTACTGGGGCTGGCGTGTGTTGTCGGTGGTGTGGTATCTTCCCAGGGCGCGAAGTTCTTCCAGTCCGGAGCTGTAATCTTTGTAGCTGTTTTTCTTCACAATGGACTTGGTTATCTGCTTGGTTATGGAGCAGGAAAACTTGTTGGCATGAATACCGCCAAAAAGAGAACCATTGCCATCGAAGTTGGCATGCAGAATGCGGGACTGGCAACAAACCTTGCCACAACGACCGCACAGTTTTCCGCAACACCGGAGTCTGCGATCATCTGCGCAGTTTCCTGCACCTGGCATTCTATTTCCGGAACATTGCTTGCCGGCATGTTTGCAGCTTATGATAAACACAAACAGAAAAATGCATAAGTTTTTCTATTGACATAGACATGGGAATGATGTAACATAACAGTGTTATCTAACATAACAACGTTATGTTACATTTTTATTTACAGGGAGCGTACCATGGCAGGAAAGAAAATACATGACAGCGAGACGAAGATACACCTGATCCAATGTGCCAAAAAAGAATTTATGGAGAAAGGGTTTGCGGGGGCATCCCTCCGAGGAATCTGCCAGAAGGCGGGTGTGACCACAGGGGCACTGTATTTTTTCTTTCAGGACAAGGACGATCTGTTCTGTGAGGTGGTAGGAAATTTTATGGATCGGCTCAATGAAATTCTGCGGGAGCATTTTTCTTTTGAAGTCAGGGAGATGGAGAGCGGCAAAGCAAAAGAGCATGATGACAGCAGCGATTTTGAAGCAGTCGCACAGGTTGTCCATGAACTGTACACCTACCGGGATGAAGTGCTTTTAGTGCTGACAAAAGCGCAGGGATCAAGCATGGAACATATGCCGGACCGGCTGGTCGATCAGATGGATGAGCACAATGCATTTATCTGTGAAGCGATGTGCAAAGCTTACCATGTGCCGATGGTGGAACAAAGCGTTGTACACTGGATGTCCCATTCACAGATCGATATGTTTATATTTATGGTAACGCACATGGATGACGAGGAAGAAGCACTGCGGTTTGCGGAAAAAGGTGTAAAATATCTGCTGGCAGGCTGGTACGGACTTGTCAGACCGTAGGCCGTCCGCATGTTTTGACGGAAGGTCGGGAAAAGAAGCACAGATCGTCCGCGTTTGGACAAAAGGTTCAGAAAAGAAGCACAGGTCTTTCGCTTTTTGCGGGGGACCTAAAAAAAGAACCGGAGGTTAGATAAAACTAATATTAGTATGAAAAGTAAAACCAAAAGGAAAGGGAGTTTCTATGTCAGAAGAAGAAAAGAAGTTTTTGGAAATTGTAGATTTAAAGAAAGGATTCGGAAGCGGACAGACGCGTCAGGAAGTCCTGCGCGGCATGAATTTTTCCGTTGCAAAAGGGGAGTTCTGTGTGTTGTTAGGACCATCCGGTTCCGGAAAATCCACACTGCTCAATATCATCGGAGGCATTGATAACGCCGATTCCGGTTACATCAATATCAACGGCGATAAGTTAGAGGATATGAGTGAGAAAAAGCTGACACAGTACCGCAGAAAGCATCTCGGCTATGTATTCCAGATGTACAATCTGATTGGAAATCTAAACGTGAAGGAAAACATCGAAGTGGGAGCGTATCTGTCAGACAATGCGCTTGATATTGACGATCTGTTACATACGCTCGGACTTTACGAGCACCGCTACAAACTGCCGAACCAGTTGTCCGGAGGCCAGCAGCAGCGTGTTTCCATCGGCCGTGCGATTGTAAAAAATCCGGATATTCTGCTCTGCGATGAGCCAACGGGAGCACTTGACTACAATACCTCCAAGGAGATCTTAAAGCTGATTGAGGAGGTCAACAAAAAATACGGAAATACCATCATTATGGTTACACATAACGAGGCGATCAAAAATATGGCAGACCATGTGATCAAGCTCCGTGACGGTGCGGTGCGCCACAACGACATCAATACAAACAAGGTATCCGCGGAAGATCTGGAATGGTAAGGGGGCTGCTATGAAAAAAATCAAAAATCCCCTGATCAGGAGAATACCGAAAGAACTGATCGGGGACTGGAAAAAATATCTGGTTGTATTCCTGTTTCTTGTGCTCACGATCGGCTTTGTGTCCGGTATGTATGTGGCAAACGAGAGTATGATTACTTCGGCAAGCGAAGGCGTGACAAAATACAAACAGGAAGACGGTCATTTTGAGTTAAAAAAACAGGCAGATGCCACCTTGCTTTCGGCAATTGAGACCGGTGAAAAAGCGGATGTCAAACAGTATTATCTGGATGAAGCAAAAAAGAAACTGGATAAAAAACTGCCGAAAAAATTTAAGGAAAAATTCGATGAAAAGTTTCCGGATAAATTTAAGAAAGAATTCGATAAAAAATTTCCGGAACAGTTTAAGAAATCCTTTGACAAAGAATTTAAAAAGCAGTTTGAGCAATCGTTTCCGGCAAAATTTGCGTCATCTTTTAAGAAGGAGTTTGATCCGAAATTTAAACAGAGTTTCGATGCAACATTTGTCAAACAGTTTGATGCACAGTTTGCAGCGCAGGTAAAACAATCCCTGCTGGCACAGGGGATGGATGCACAGACAGCGGGGCAGATGCTGGATACTGCGGTAGCACAGGCAAAAAAAGACGGAAGCTACAAAAAAGCTTACGACAGTGCATACAGTAAGGCTTATGCTCCGGCATATAAAAAAGCGTATGACAGTGCATACAGCAGTGCATATAACGAGGCACATGACAAAGCCTACAGCGAAGCGTATGACAAGGCGTATGATGAGGCCTACGACAAGGCATATAAAAAAGCCTACAAAAAGGCGTATGATAAGGCCTACAAAAAAGCCTACGACAAAGCCTGGAAAAAGGCACAGGACAAGATCGAAGACAAATATGCGGATGCGGAAGAAAAATATAAATTAAACGATCCGGATTTTAAGGCAACAAAGACAACATTGTATGAAAACTTTTTCCGAAATGAGGAAGAAGATTATAATAACGACGGGAAAAAGGATGGCACGATCCGCGTATTTGCAAAGACAAAGGATATCAACCTGGCATGTATGCTGCAGGGAAGTTTTCCACAGAAGGCGGATGAAATTGCCATTGACCGTATGCACGCCGACAACGTCGGAATAAAGGTGGGAGATACCGTCACAGTTTCCGGAGAGACTTATAAAGTTGTGGGACTGCTTGCGTATGTCAATTACTCCACCTTACATGAAAAGACCACAGATCTGATGTTTGATGCACTGAAATTTGATGTGGCAATGGTGACACAGGACGGTTTCGACCGGCTGCACAAGAGTATTCACTATACTTATGCATGGAAATATGAAACGGAGCCTGCGGATGAGGCCGGGGAAAAAACACGCTCTGATAATTTTATGCGTGCATTGCTCACACAGGTGGTTGTTGCGGACAATGAGCTCGAAGATTACACACCGAAATACGGAAATCCGGCGATCAATTTTGCAACCGATGATATGGGATCGGACAAAGCCATGGGCGGTGTGCTGCTGGATATCCTTGTGGTAATCATCGCATTTATCTTTGCCGTGACGATCAGCAATACGATTGCAAAAGAGTCCTCCGCGATCGGAACACTGCGCGCGTCCGGTTACACGAAAAGAGAGCTGGTGCAGCACTATCTGTCCATGCCGGTTATTGTAACACTGCTGGCTGCGATTGTCGGAAATATACTCGGCTATACGGTGTTTAAAAATATTGTTGTGTCGATGTATTACAACAGTTACAGTCTGCCAACGTATTACACGATCTGGAATCCGGATGCATTCTTTAAGACCACGGTGGTTCCGGTGATCCTGATGCTGGTTGTCAACCTGATCGTGATCGTGCGCATGATGCAGCATACACCACTGCAGTTTCTGCGTCATGACCTGAAAAAGACAAAGAATAAAAAAGCCATGCGTCTGCCGGGATGGAGCTTTTTTGGCCGGTTCCGCCTGCGGATCATGTTCCAGAATGTCACAAATTACCTGATTTTATTTGTCGGTATTTTCTTTATCATGGTCATGCTTGCCATGGCGGTAGGTATGCCGGATACACTTGCTTATTACAAGAACAACACCGACGGCATGATGTTTGCAAAATACCAGTATGTGCTCAAATCCTACGAGGATGATGACAACAAACTGATCACAACGGAAAACAAAGACGCAGAGAAGTTTGATATGACTTCACTTGTAAAAAAGAGTGATGCGATCGATGAGGAAATTTCCGTATACGGAATCGCGGATGACAGTCACTATGTAAAGATCAAAAAGTTAAGTTCCCTTAAGAAAAATGAAGTATATATTTCTGCTTCATTTGCCGATAAATACGGGCTTGCGGTGGGAGATAAAATATCGCTGGATGAAAAGTATGAGAATAAAACTTATACCTTTAAAGTTGCGGGACTGTATCAAAAATCCCAGAGCCTTGCAGTTTTTATGTCCATTGACAATTACGGAAAAGTATTTGACTTAAAGGAAAATGAGTTCAGCGGATTTTTATCCGACAGCAGGATCACCGATATTGATGAGGAAAATATTGCAACGACCATCACGATCCGTGATATCACAAAGATGGCAGACCAGTTAGATCACTCCATGGGGTCCTACATGACGTATTTTCAGGTACTGTGTATCCTTCTGGCAGCCGTTATGATCTATCTTCTGACAAAGCTGATCATTGAAAAGAATGAGAATGCAATTTCCATGACAAAAATCCTTGGGTACGAAAACAAAGAGATCGCGAGTCTGTATCTGCTTTCGACGAGTATTGTGGTTGTAATCGCGGATCTCATCAGTGTGATTCTTGGAACACTTGTTATGGCCGCGGCATGGCGGATGATGCTCTTTTCCTACAGCGGCTGGTTCGCTTTTCGCGTAACACCGATTGGTTATGCAAAAATGTTTGGATTTGTGCTGATCGGATATCTGATTGTTATGGTATTTGATTTCCAGAGAATCAAGAAGATTCCGATGGATCAGGCACTTAAAAATATGGAATAAAATTTTATAAATGTGTGGCTGAAAGTGATGCGCACAAAACGACCCCTCAGTAGCGGCGGCTACCGGGGGGTTCTCTTTTTATATGGCATCCATTCATGTTTTTACCGTTGCTCACCGAGAGTGGTATTTTGCAATATTGCAAGAATAATGATTGCATACACCCCGCCGATCAGGGCAGTAATCAGCTGCGTGACAGAAAACTGCAGCTGCAGAACATGTAACATTGGCTGCATTTTCACAGGCAACATATTTGGTAAGATAATAAGAGAAATAAGAATTCCCATAAACAGAGCCTTTAATACAGCACCGATCACAACAGATACCGGAAGTCCTGCTTTTTCCCCGAATTTTTTGTGGAGCAGGGCAACAACAAGGACGAGAATTGCATTTCCGATTATAATGCATGGAAACATTGCCGGAATGGCTGCCATAATCGGGCTTCCGGTGATGAAAAAGGATGTGATCGGGGTGATGATACTTAAGATAATGCCGCATGCCAGCCCGGCATAGACAGTGGTCAGAATCAGGGCAGCGTTGATGATCGGACCTGTAAGGTATACACTCACATTTTTGAAAAACTGGCTTACAATGCAGATTGCGAGTAAAATTGCTGTAACAGTGATTTGTCTTGTTTTTAATTTCATAAATTTATCCTCCTAAAATTCGTATCATGGTAATGATACTCTTAAAGGCACTGAAATGCAACGACACGGGGATTTTATCTTGTGTTACCATAAAAAATGAGGTAGAGTAAAGACAGTGAAAAGATATTTTGCTCCTACAGGGGGATAAAAACTGTCGAATGTTTAGAAAGAGGAGTGTATATGAAAAAGGGGATAGTATTTCTAATTGTATTTTTGATGGTCATCAGTTTCCCGATATGCGGATATGCGAAGGGGAAGGAGAAAATTTATCTGGACTCTTCCTGGAAATATGCGGATCATGCCAGAATTACATCGGGCTATGCTGTTATGTACAAGGCGAAAAAGAACCGGAAGGACATTGTGATTGCAGTCAATGCGGGACATGGAACGAAAGGCGGTTCATCGGTCAAAACGCTGTGTCATCCGGATGGCTCTGCAAAGGTGACCGGAGGAACGACAGCGGCAGGCTCTGTGAAAGCAGTGGTGGTTTCAGATGGAATGGCATTTCGGGACGGAACGGCAGAACGTGATGTGACGCTTCGTATGGCACGGATTCTGAAAAAGAAACTGCTGGCAGAGGGGTATGATGTGCTCATGGTCCGGGATGGAAAGGATGTACAATTGGATAACGTGGCGCGTACCGTCATATGTAACAATGTAGCGGATTGTCATATTGCGCTGCATTGGGACAGCGATGGACTTTCTTACGACAAAGGATGCTTTTATGCTTCTGTTCCCGAAAAACTCAAAAAAATGCGTCCGGTTGCATCTTACTGGGAAGAACATGACGCATTGGGGAAATCACTGATCAAAGGGCTGCGTTCCCAAAAGATTAAAATAAACGGAACCGGTGCTACGGAGATTGATCTGACGCAGACTTCGTACAGTACAATTCCTTCCGTTGATATTGAACTGGGCAACCAGTGTTCGGATCATAGTGACAGGAAATTGCAAAAACTTGCGGACGGACTGGTACAGGGGATCAACAAATATGTAAAACATCATATCCATGTAGCACCGTTAAGCAGCCTGTGAGATTAAAAATGGAGGTGACATATGGAAACATGGTATTATGAAGTTGTCAGTATTGATGGAGATTATGCAAATTTGAAGCGGACAGATATCGAAAGTGATGATCTGAAACTTGTGGCACGGGCACTGCTTCCACCGGAAATTATGGAGGGAAGCAGACTCAAATATGAGCTGATGCAGTATGAAATCATAGCGTAGCTATTTGGAAAAGAGGTTTACACAATGGACGTAAGAAAAATGAGAAATGAGAAGCTGGGAGCGCGTGTTGTGGAGGCACTTAATTCCCGCAACATGGAAGCATATTATGTAGAGACAAAAGAAGAGGCCGTAAAGAAAGCACTCGAATTGATCCCGAAGGGCAGCAGTATCAACATGGGCGGTGCAACTTCTGTAAAGGAGTGTGGTCTCTACGATGCCGTTTCCAACGGTGATTATGAATTTTATGACCGGGATAAAGTAAAAACCCCGGAGGAAAAAGAGGAGATTGCGCGGAAAGCATTCAGCTCGGATTATTTTTTGGGCAGTGTCAATGCCATGAGCGAGGATGGCGTGTTTATCAATATTGACGGAAATGCCAATCGTGTGGCTGCGTATGCCTATGGACCAAAGCATGTTCTGCTGATTGTGGGTATGAACAAAGTCGTAAAATCCGAGGAAGACGCCCTGCACCGTGCGCGGAATGAGGCGGCACCGATTAATGCACAGCGATTTGGCATTGACACACCATGTTCCAAAAACGGAAGCTGTTTTGACTGTAAAAGTCCACAGTGCATCTGCTGTCAGATTCTGACAACCCGATTCAGCAGGGTCAAAGGACGGTTTCAGATTATTCTGGTGGATGAAAATCTGGGCTTTTAAGAAGAAAGACGGGTTTTCTTGTGATGATTATGGGCATATAGCATTGGCAGTGGTGGCACTGATTCAGCTGATCCGGCAGGTTTGTAAGAAAAATGAATAATAAAGGATAAAAAGTTCTGGGAAACAGATGTTTTCCAGAGCTTTTTTATTTCTGGAAATATTACCTCGCAAAATTTTCAAAGGTCTTTATGCAACCAAGAAATGGCATTTCTGGAAATCAGTATTGCGGTCACGTATGCGTGATAGTTTATGCTGAAAAGTACGGGGAAAGGTAAAGGCCGTAATGAAAAAAGTAAACGAAGTGAGCCGGCTGGCAGGAGTGAGCAAGAGAACTTTGCAGTTTTATGATGATGAAGGACTATTGCCTGCCCAGCGGTCGAAAGACAATTATCGACTGTATGATGATGCTGCACTGGAACGTCTCTGGGAGATCCTGGTGTATCGGGCAATGGGGCTTGATCTGAAGGAAATCAAGTATCTTCTGACACTTTCGGAGAAACAACAAAAACAGTATCTGGAAAAGAAAATCCGAGGGCTAAGGCAACAGATCAGACAGCTTAACGGACAGATGGAATTTATTTCATATGTACAGCAAAATGGGATGTTACCGGTTCCGACAGAAAAAAACACCGAGGAAAAAACGTATATGGATTACATAGCGGTGTTGAGAAAAATGAAACAGGATCAAAAAAGGGAGGACAAAGAGAAATGAAAAAAAGATTAATGATGGTAATGTGTTGTGGAATAATGATTTTGGGAAATCTTAGTGGTTGTAATGCTATGAAGACGAAAGAAACAGAGTATCATTGGCCGACAAGTACGCTGGTAAAATCGTTGCCTGTTCCGGAATCGAAATACGGAGAAATTGTATTGGATGCAGAAGATTCTTTTGAAATTGACGTTTTTAATACGTCGAAATCACAGTTTGCAGATTATATAAATGCATGTAAGGAAAACGGATTTAATGTGGATTATTATGGGACGGAAGATTCATATGATGCAGAGAATAAAGATGGATATACGCTCTCGCTGAGTTATGATAAAAGGAAAAAGACAATGAATATAGATATCTATGACCTGGACGATGATACGGAGGATACGCAGGAGCCGGAAGAAACAGAGGAGCCGGAAGAAACAGATGACTCGGAAAACGCAAAAGATACATCCAAAGATTCCTCAAAGACTGATAAGAAGGAGAAAAAGAAAACCAGTTCTAAAAAGAAAGATGGGGCAGTTGATGCGGATTTTAAGAAGATGATGGATAGTTATGAAGATTTCTTTGATGAATATATCGAGTTTATGAAAAAGTATGAAAATTCTGATGATGTGGCGGGAATGTTAAATGATTATGCGGATTATATGACGAAATATGCCGATTACATGCAGAAGTTAAATGACGTAGATACGGATAATTTGTCGACTGCGGATGCCGCCTACTATACAAAAGTGCAGGCACGTATTGTGAAAAAGCTTGCAGAAATCCAATAGGATCTGCTTTATGATGGTGGGATGAAGAAAAGGATCGAAAGGTCCTTTTCTTTGTCATAAACAATAATTTATGAGGAAAAGAAAAATGAAAAGAAAGAAAATGCTTCTGGTTATTTATTATGGAAAAAAGATAAAAATTTTTGGATCAGTTATGATGGGATAGTTACACTTGGCATTGATAGTTCAAAGTTAGATGTAAAAGTAGATGGTGAAAATGTAAAAATACATATTCCAGAAGCAAAGGTATTAAGTTCAAAACCAAATCCCGACAGCATTACCAAGGATTCCTATTATTATGCAAAAAATTCAGCAATAGCGGATGCAGATGATCAGACGAAAGCCTATAAAAAGGCAGAGAAAGAAATGGAGAAGACAGCAGCAAATGATACTGTTTTATTAGCACAGGCACAACAAAGGGTGCAGTCTATGTTAGAGGATTATGTAAAAAATATGGGTACGATGTTAGGAAAAGAGTATACGATCACATGGGATATCAAAGAAAATCATGTGAAGCCGGATATGGCAGAATCGACAGAATAGTAAGCTTTTTACGATGGCTTGGAACAATGTATTCTAAGCCATCGATTTTTTATGCAGGTATGCGTTACGGTTGGTAAAAAATTAACATTTGCCTAATTAAACAACAGAAAAATTGATAGAAACGATCAAGATAGACTCTTGAAAAAAGTAAATTTCCTCATAAAAATGTAAAAAATCAATATAATTCGCTCATGAAAATGTAATTTTGAAGAAAAAATCGCTCATAAAAATGTAATTGAGATCAACTTTATTACAGAGCCATCTTATAAAGTTATTGTTGAGGAAGGGTTTTCAGCAGAACATATTATCAAGCTGATCAGCAGGATTGATCCGACGAAACATTTTGAAGAAAACGAATTGGTAGATTATGAAAATGATATTGTAAAGTATGCACAAGGGCTGGATAAGGCGAAAATTCTGAGTGTATACCGGTCAATTCCAGCACAGCTTGCTAAAGAAAATAAAAAATTTCAATATTCGAAAGTCTCTAAGGGCGGAAGATCTAAGGATTATATGGGATGTGTAGAGTGGTTGAAAGATGTCGGGCTTATTAATGTATGTGAATGTTTGCAATTTCCGGAATTGCCATTAAAAGGAAATGTGGATGAAAGCAAATATAAAGTATATATTTCGGATACCGGATTATTGGTGGCAAGTCTGGACGATGAATCACAAATTGACTTGCGTGCAAATAAAAATCTTGGCATTTATAAAGGTGCGCTTTATGAAAATTTTGCAGCAGAGGCATTGGTAAAGCAAGGATATGGGCTTTATTATTATTCGAAGGATAATTCGACACCAGATGAAGCTGGTTACCGAAGAGATTAAAAAAATAGGAAAGAAATTTATTGCGCGAGTGCGGATAAGGATAAATCTGCAAAGAAGCGCCAGAACAGGCTTCATCTGCCGGATCTGGCGCTTCTTTTTCAGAGGTGTTTTACAACTGATAATTTGAATTATTTTTTCTTCACAACACAGCGTTTTTTATAGAATGAAATCCCATAACAAATGACTTCATCATAATCATCTTCAAAGGATTTGGCATACATGAGATCATCCATCTGCTGCACAGCTTTTTCACATGCGGTGTCTAAATCGTTGAGAGATTTGGCGTACTTGGCTTCAAAGACAGCAACGCGGCCATTGAGGGAGTCGTACACAACCACATCACTGCGTCCTTCCCCATGTTCTTTATTGGAGTCTACCATATAACCGGTTCCGGCAAATATGCCAGCTAAAAAAGCATGATAATAATCTTCTTTGTAATCATGGTAACTGATTGTTTTGCGCAGAAGTTTTGTCATTTCAATAGAAATGGTCTTTGCATCCTGATTCCATACGGCATGAAACAGAGTTTCACGGTTCCAGGTCAGGGCGCTCTCCTGAAACCATTTTAAAATGGTTGTCTCAAAAATTTCCCGGATTTCTGCATTCGGAATCATCAGTGCGGATATACCATCCGGCAAATTTTCAGGGAGATCTGCATCGCGGGCTTTCGTCAGATAACCCGTGAGATAAAGAATACTCCAGAGATTGTCTTCGGAAGAATGCAGATAGTCGTAAGTAAGATTTTCATCAATCTGTTGTGTAATATATCCGCCTGAAAGCAAGGTTTCCAATTTCCGGGTAATGGTATTTCCGGCATAATCAATAAAAGAACGAACAATAGCATTATCACTGGTGTTTTTCCAGTAACTTGCCGGCCTGACATCGGGATTGTATTGCAGATCTCGCATATAATTCATGACATCCCACGGACAATAGACATCGACATCTCCAAAGTGATAACCATCATACCAGAATTTCAAATCTTTGGAATGTTCCATGGCATCGGCATCCCGCAGAAGCTGTTCTACATCCTTTTGTGTAAATCCAAAATATTCATTCAAACGGCAATCTGTAATGGTGTCAGATACAAAATTATTTGTCCCGGTAAAAATGCTTTCTTTTGCAATCCGAAGGCATCCGGTGATCACTGCAAACCGGAGGGCAGCATTATCTTTTAAGGAAGTACTGAGCATTCCTTTGATAATCTCAAGCATCTGGTCATAGTATCCATTAGAGCTGGCTTTTGCAATTGGTACATCATATTCATCTAACAACAGGATGACTGGTTTTGCATAATAAGAAGCCAAAGCTTTTGTCAGCAATACAAGACTTTGTTTGATCTCAGAGACAGTAGCTTTGCGTTCTGCAATATGATGCATGATTTCTTTATCATAATCGTTTACAGAATCACTTTCTAACAGATAAAGGTGCTGCTGGTATAAATCGGAAATGGTATACACCAGCATGTCGCAGGCACTGGAAAAGGTAAGTCCATCCACATCTTTAAAAGATAAAAACAAGGTTGGGTACTGATTCATCCATTCATCACATAAAGCAGTATTTTTGGAAATTTCCAGCCCTTCAAATATGGTTCGGCTGTCTTTTCGAATATCAAAAAAACTTGCCAGCATACGCATGCCAAGTGTTTTCCCAAAACGCCGGGGACGTGTAATTAAGGTTACTTCAGCAGATTTCGTCTGTAGTAATTTAGAAATAAATCCGGTTTTATCGATATAGTAATAATTATTTTCCCTAAGCTTTTCAAAATCCGAAACGCCGACGGGAATGTTAAGATCTACCATATACCTGTCTCCTTGTATACATCATTTCTTAAAAACCAAGTATATCATATCATGAAGAATTTTAGATGACAAGAATTCACAAGACAACATTTCACAGTTGACTGTAACATGATAAAAATTGAAATTAATATTGCGTATAATCAAAGAATGTAGCAGAATAAAGGTGCGCATAATCAAAAAGTATGGAATTTTATGCATTTCTCCATACATGGTAATGATGCTGTAAAAAGAAAAGTGGAGATAACATTATGATTAAAAACATCGTAAAAGGCAAACAGATTTTTTCAAAAAAAGCAACCCCTGCCACAGAAGCCGACAGGCAGGTAATCACCGATCTCTTAGACACCCTGCGTGCCAACCGGGAAATCTGTGTCGGCATGGCTGCAAATATGATTGGCGTAAACAAAGCAATTATCGTTGTAGCGGCCGGACCGTTTCAGTTTGCAATGGTAAATCCCGTGATAACAAAGAAATCCGGGGAGTATCAGACCGAGGAAAGCTGCCTGTCACTCGACGGAGCCAGAAACTGTACCAGATATAAGGAGATCGAAGTAGATTATCTGGATCAGAATTTTAAACCACAGCACGGAAAATATTCCGGCTGGACGGCGCAGATCATCCAGCATGAAATTGATCATTGTAACGGAATTATTATTTAATCAGGAAAGGAAAACGATGAACGAGGAAAAGAACGAGACAAGATGGGACAGGCTTCTTGCGGTTCGCACCACTGGCAGAGACGATACAAATGCGGATCAGTATCGTTATCCTTATGAACCTACGCCTTATTCAGTTTTGGAACGTCTGGCAAACAGCGGACTGATTCGAAAGGAAAACACATTGCTCGACTACGGCTGCGGAAAAGGAAGAGTTGATTTTTTTATGTCATATCAAACCAGATGTCAGTCTATCGGTGTCGAATATAACGAGCGAATTTATGAAAAGGCTATGAATAACAAAGAGTCTGCCGTGGCTTCCGGCAGGGTATTATTTGCACTTGCAAATGCGGAGCGGTATACAGTTCCGGAAACGGTGGACCGGATTTATTTTTTTAATCCTTTTTCGCTGGAACTGCTGAAAAAAGTAATTGCCCGGATTTTGAATTCTTATTATGAAAACAGGAGAACAGTAAAGTTGTTTTTCTATTATCCATCCGATGAATACATAGCTTATCTGATGACCGTAGAGGAATTGTTGTTTTCCGATGAAATTGATTGCAGAGATCTGTTTGACGGAAACAATGTACGGGAAAAAATAGTGATATTTGAAATTGCTGTTTAACTGCGTGGTCTGTTCAGAGGGATGGATTTGCGGGGGAGACTGTTCTAAATATAAGGTTTCTCGATGTGACGGAAAAAGGGGGACATTCTCTTTCTACAGAAAAATTTACAAGTTAGCTCTGGCGTTGGTTTCAGGTACGTGGAGTAAAGTTGTTCGGTTTACGCAATTCGCTGTGGGTTGTGAGTGCCAGAGCAAGTTGTAAATTTGTTCTTCCGAAAGAAATGTTCCCCTTCTTCCTGTTGGCTGGAGAAAATATAATTGAGAAACATATTTCCGCAAATCCTGTCTGTGGAACAAATATAAAGGCACCAGAACCTGCAGTTAAAGGCACTCCCGGAAGAAAATTCATGTAAAAGATACCATTGCGGTACCTATATATTGAAAATTTAACATTCAGATACCGGAAAGTCTCTATAGATCAAAAATTGCTTTTCCAGGTACCACTTTCTCGAAAAAAGCGGTACCTGGAAAAGCAATTTTTACTATATAGGTGACATTTCCTGATTTCAAGCACTAAAATTTCGAAAAAACGTCACCTGAGCATTTAATTTTTTATCTATAGATACCAGTCCTTATCATCAAGTGATTTAACCGGGTGTTTTTACGTTTATTTCAGTTTATGGGATTCGCATATCCTTTCCAGGCGCCTCTTAACTGCAAGTTCTATTATGGAAATTCCTATTTGTCGTTAATTAAGTATGCTTGAAAAATAAAACGGAGCCATTTTTGATGATTCAGGATATTATTATAGTATAAATAAAACCTTTTTGCCAGTTCAGGACAATATAAAAGTGTAAGGGCAAACCCCTTAAATCGATTTAAGAGAGAAAAAGGATCAGGGATGGATAAGCACGAATTTGAGCAGTTTGTCACCGAACATGGAAAAGACATTCTGCGGTTCTGCAGGATGAATGCCGGGAGTACAGAGCGTGGAAACGAACTGTATCAGGACACCATGGTAAAGCTGTTGGAAAAGCAAAAAAAGCTTGATGCGGCGCAGAATATAAAAAGTTATGCCATGCAGACAGCAATCCTGCTGTGGAAAAACAAAAAGAAAAAATACGCCGTGCGAAACCGCATTCTTCCGGAGAGAAGTCTTGAAGAATACATGGAACAGGGCGGTTTGTCCGGCGCGTGTGAGGACGAAAAAACGCCCGAGCAGCAGATGTTAAATCAGGCGGAAATCGAGGAAGTTCAGGCAGTTGTGGCGGCACTTCCGGAGAAGTACCGGATGCCGGTTTACCTGAATTTTTCCGCCGGAATGACCATGCAGGAGATTGCGGAATGCTTACATATCCCGTTAAGTACCGTAAAAACCCGGATGCGCAAAGCAAAAGCATTGTTAAAAGAACGATTGGAGGCGATCGGATATGACGGATGAACGACTGGATCAGATCTTAAAACAGGCCCTTGCACCGGAAATTGCAGATACAGAGATTGCAGTGAAACAGGCAGGGAGGAACTATTATATGAAAAAATTATGGAAAATAGGAGTTGCAGCAGTTGCATGTGCTGCACTTCTTGTGGCAGGAACTATCGCAGCAGGACACCAGACGGTACAAAAGGAACCGGGAGCAGTCAGCATTTCCAAAAATCCGTTTGTCATCTGTGCACAGGCGGCGGAACTGACAAAGGATAAACCGGTTTACATCAAAGAATCGGTGAGCAATACATTTGGATATGCGGCATGGGATGATGGCAAAACCGGAAAGATGGGATTTGTTATGGAAATGCCGCTCTCTGTCAAGGGCGATGACATTAAAACCATCAGCTATCATATGGAAAATGGATTTTTTCAGGTGACAGATACCGGAGAAACGGACGATATGATCGTTGATTCCGAAGTCTATGAAGGGGATACAGCAGAAGCAGGGATCACAGAGCGTGGGGAAACGGAAGCAACGCTGGATATTTACCAGAAACATGCAGATGATTATATGGTAAAAGAAGTACCATCGGGCGCAAAAGAGCAGGCACTTTCTTCCTACACGGTGGCATATGACAGACAAAGCAGCGAGAATACCACGATCAATATATGCGGAACGCAGGAGTTATCACAGGACGAAATTACTGCAATGCACAGCAGTACCACAGATCCCGGGGAACTTGCAAAACTCTATGACAAGGTGTTCAAAGACACCGTGATCACCTGTACGGTAACGTTTAATGACGGCACAAGCCAGAAGCGGCAGATCGGCATTGGCGGTGCGGTCATGACCTACGAAGAACTGGGAACACAGACGGATGAACCGGTGGAAAGCCCGGAAGATCCGTCGCAGAAACAGGCATTTTTAAAGCTGCAGATAAAATAAAAAGATCCTTATAAATTCCTTAGAATTCTCCTTTATACTGATTTTACAAATCAAGAGGAGGATGAAACATGGAACAGAATATGATCACAATCAGAAATCTGTCAAAAGAATTTAAAGGACAAAACGTTCTGAAAAACATTACAATGGAAATCCCCAAAAACTGTGTATACGGACTTTTGGGGGCAAACGGCGCGGGAAAATCCACGCTGTTGAAAACAATCACCGGACTGTTAAACCCTACGTCCGGTGAAATTTATTTTGAGGGGCATAAGTGGACACGGGCAGATCTGGCGGATATTGGCGCGCTGATCGAGACACCGCCCATTTATGAAAACCTGACGGCGTGGGAGAACATGAAAGTGCGCGCGCTTCTTCTCGGAATTCCGGATGAAAAAATTCAGAAAGTACTCAAAACCGTCGACCTGACGGATACGGGAAAGAAAAAAGCAGGGGCTTTTTCCCTCGGAATGAAGCAGCGGCTTGGCATCGGTCTGGCACTTTTGAATGATCCGAAACTGCTGGTACTTGACGAACCGGTCAACGGGTTAGATCCACTTGGAATTCAGGAGCTGCGCGCACTGATTCGGAGTTTCCCGCAAAAAGGCATTACGGTGATCATTTCAAGCCACATTTTAAGTGAAATCCAGCAGACTGCCGATTACATCGGGATCATTGCAAAGGGAACGGTGGGATTTGAAGGAAAACTGCAGGAACAGCAGGATCTGGAAGCATTGTTTATGAAGGTTGTCGCAAAAGGAGGGAATGAATCATGAAACATTATTTTCAGGCGGAACAGTTAAAATACCGTCATACCTCCGTGGCAGCAATTACGCTCGGTATGCCGATGTTTACGGCGTTGCTGGCATTCTGGCTGACCTCTTCCTATTTTTCCGTTGATGTGTACAACTGGTGGTACATCGGGCTGTATCCGGGGTTTCTGGGCATTTTGTGCAGCATCATCGGGAAAAAGGACAAACAGAAAAAGAATTACACGATATGGTCACTGCCCTGCGGCATGGAACAGATCTGGGACGCAAAAATCCTTGTCGGAATAAAGATGTCGGCGGTTGCAGTTGCTGGACTTACGCTGTTTTCCATGATGGGGCAGATGCTGCTGGAATCTGTGGGGAATCTGAAGATGAGGCAGGCAATCCCGATTCCGGCACAGATACTGGCAGGAATTGTGTTGTGGCTTACCACACTCTGGGAGATTCCGTTCTGCCTGCTTCTTGCACAGAAAATAAGCACATTTCTGATGCTTGTGATCCATGTTGGAATCTATAGTATTTTGTCTACGTCGGTATCGTTAAAACCGTGGTTTGCGTTGTTTCCGGGAGCGATCACATCGCGGCTGATGTGTGTCGTGATCAAAGTGATGCCAAACGGACTGCCGTTTGAGCCGGGGCAGGTGACCTATTCTCCGGAACTCGGCAGAGTGAGTGGTCTGCTGATTGGAATTCCTGCCGCACTTCTGTGGTTTCTGGTATTCTGGCTGGCAGGCAGAACATGGTTTCGAAAGCAGGTGGCAGAATGACAAAACGTGTGATGGGAAGTGTCCGGGCGGAACTTTTGAAAATGAAGCATACTTTTTTAATTCCGTTTCATGTGGCGGTGCCGGTTGTCATCGCTGGTTTCATGCTGTTTTATTACCATGGGACAATAGGAAATCCCATGGGGCAGACCATGGCGTATTTTGAACTGATCGGTGTTGGGCTTCCGTTTGTGGTGAGCATTGTGTGTGCGGGAAATATCGGACTTGAGGAGCAGAATCATTTTCAGGTATTTCTCGGGAACTACAAAGTAAAGGGCAAAGGGTTTGTTGTAAAGGGCGTGGTTCTTTTTGGCATGGGGGTTCTTGCAATTTTCGGGGCAGCAGTTCTTTTTGCTGCCGGGTATCATTTTTTACTGGGAAAAGAGGGGATTGGCATGCGGTATGTGCGGCTGACGGGGACACTGATTTTCGGAAGTGTGCCGTTGTATCTGGAGCATTTGTTCCTGAATCTGATCTTTCCAAAGACCGTATCCCAGTGCGTGGGTGTGGTGCAGTCGGTGGTGTTCGCCCTGTTTCTCACCGGGCTTGGGGAGGGCAGATGGCAGTTTTTTCCGGCTACGTGGAGTGCAAGGGGCATTCGGTACTGCAATGATCCCGTAAACGGGAAACGTGTGTTGTTTTGTCTGTTGCTCTTGTTTCTGATGTGTGTCATAATCGGAGTATGGTTTCATAAATATGAAGGAAGGCAGTGCAATGACTGAGATATTGGCAATTGATGATGACCGGGAAATTTTAGCTGTGATCAAAAAAGCACTTTTGCGGGAAGGGTATCAGGTGACGGCACTTGAAGATCCGCTGCAACTGGAGGAAGACAAACTGGGCAGATACCAGCTCATTCTTTTAGATGTGATGATGCCGGGCATAGACGGGTTTGATCTGTGCCGCAGAATCCGCGAAAAAGTGGATTGTCCGATTTTGTTTCTCACGGCAAAAACCGAAGAGAAAGACGTAATGACCGGGCTTGGCGCGGGTGGGGATGACTATATCACAAAACCGTTCGGGATCGGGGAACTGCGGGCGAGAGTTGCTGCACATATCCGGCGGGAAAACAGGGAAAAAACGCATACGATCTGTATCGGGGAGGTGCGTTTTTCCATGCAGGAGAGAAAAATCTATGTGCAGGAACATGAACTTGTTTTTACAAAGGCGGAATATACGATCTGCGAATTTCTGGCATTAAACCACGGACAGGTATTTTCGAAAGAGTGTATTTTAGAGCATGTATTCGGATTTGACGGGGATAGCAACAGCTCCGCGATCACGGAGCATGTAAAAAATATCCGTGCAAAATTCCAGAAATTCGGGATTAACCCGATTGAAACGGTTTGGGGGATCGGCTATCGATGGAAATGAAAAAAAGAAGACAAAAAACACTGACCGGGCTGTTTTTAAAATTTGCGGCGTTATTCTGTCTGGATACGTTCGGAATCGGAATGGTCTGCCTGCTGCTTCTGGTATTAAGTCCCATGACCGGATTTACGCTGCCTGCCAATTATGCGGAGCTGCAACTGACGGACCATACGGAAGAAATTAAGGCTGCGGGGACAGAGGTGGAAGCTCTGATTCCGGATGGATGCAGATACGGGATTTACGATGCGGCGGGGCAGTTTAAGACCGGAACTTTTTCGGCAGATGCACAGAAAAGGGCATGGCAGGGGTATAAAAACGGCAGTAAATATGCATCCATGGGAAAGTTTTACTGCTATATTAAGCAGAGCAGCGGCGATATCTGTATTGTAACATACGATCTGCATATGAGGTATGTGGTCGATAAATTAAACGGCATTGTTCCATCTCCCGAGATACTGGCACCGGTGCTTGGCGTGGTGCTGTTTTTCCTGCATGCCATACTGTTGTCCGGCCATTTTGCAAAAAAATTAAAACAGGAGCTTAGGCAGCTACGTGAAGTTACGGAAAAAATCGGACAAAATGATCTGGAGTTTGAAACCGGACCGTCGCAGATTAAGGAGATTGACGCTGTGATGTCCTCACTTTCCGGCATGAAAGAGGCATTAAAAGATTCGCTGACCAGACAGTGGGACGCACAGCAGCAGAAAAAAGAGCAGCTTGCGGCACTGGCACACGATATCAAGACACCGCTTACCGTCATCAAAGGAAATGCCGAGCTTTTGGCGGAGACGGATTTGTCTGCGGAAAACCGGGAGTGTACGGATGCTATTTTGGCGAATGTGGGCAGCATGGAGCAGTATTTGGAGCATATGCGGCAATTGCTGTATGGACGTGACCGTGCAGAGAATACAGAAGTAGTCACCTGTGCGCGTTTGAAAGAGCAGTTCAAAGAAGCAGCCATGCAGATTGCGGCAGCGGAAAAAGTCCCGGTTGTTTTTCAGGAGGATTCTCTGTGTGGGAATGTATGCTGCAAGCCAGGATCGGTTGGCAGAGCGTGGAAAAATGTGGTCAGCAATGCGGTGGAACACACAGACCGGGCGCGCGGGATCGTGGTGCGCCTGCAGATGGAAGTGTATGAGGGGCAGGAGTATCTGACTGCAGCCGTCCGCGATTTTGGAAAGGGTTTTTCGGAGCAGGATCTCATCTATGCAGATCAGGAATTTTACAGCGGGGATGCCAGCCGACATGACCGGACGCATCAGGGGCTTGGTCTTGCGATCGCAAAAAAATTCTTAAAAGAGCAGGGCGGCATGCTTTGTTTTTACAACCACGCGGAGTCTGGAGCGGAAGTGGTGTGCCGGATCAAAACGGCTGAGTTGTTTTAAACAATACATCGTCAAATCGGGTAAATGGTAAGTATAAAATTTGAAAGCCAATATTATCATGTATGGAAATGTAAACGGTTACATGGCAAAAATAACAAAATAAATAGGGAAAATGATCTGAAAAAGAGAAAAAACTGTGCAATACAACGAAAACAAAGAGCATGTATTGACATAAATTTTGCATAAGCATATAATGCAATCAATGAAAACGGTTACATAAGGAGGCGTTAACTATCGATAAAAATATCACAATATCAGATATTGCAGAGAGAGCAGGAGTCTCCAAGGCAACGGTATCCAGAGTATTGAACTCTCCGGATATTGTAGAAGAACATACAAGAGAAACTGTAAGCCGGATTATAAAAGAGTTACATTATACACCATCCCAGACGGCAAGAAATCTTTCTATGAAAAGTTCATCAACAATTGGTGTTATCGTACCAGAAATCAGTAATACCTTTTTCGGAGAATTGTTTTCAGGGGTCGAAGATGTAACAAAGAAACATAACTATTCTCTGCTTTATTCTGGAAATGACAATGATAAAGAGGCTGATTATAAAGCTTTGGATATGATGAAAATGCAGCGGGTCAGAGGATTATTATATATTCCTGCAGTGAACTATGCAGCATTAGGCATTCTGGATAAGTTGCAGCGAAAGCTGGATCGGATGAATTGCCCGATTGTATGTATGGATCGAGACGTTGGACTCAAATGCGATATTGTTCATTTTGATGATCAGAGTGCGGTTCGTAAAGCAGTGCTTGCCTTGGCGAATGAGGGTCACAGTAAGATTGCAATTATTATAGGTGAGGAAGAAAATATTCTTTCCATCCAACGTTTTGAAGGCTATCTGGAAGGCCTCAAACAGGCAGGAATCCAGTATGATGAGAAGCTTGTATTAAGAGGTTCCTATACAAGGGTGTCTGGTTATCAGGTGACAAAGAGGATGATTGCACAGGAAGATCAGCCGACGGCTGTGATAACATGCAATAACCTGTTGAGTAAGGGTTATTTGCAGGCGGTGTGTGAATATACACACGGAAAAACCGATTTGTATACACATATTGGTCTGGATGAGATTGATATGATGCAATATCTTGGTATTCCTTATAATTGTATCCAGCGTGATGCATATGAATTAGGTCGTTCGGCGGCCGAATTACTGATGAAGAGGATTGAACAGCCGGAGGAAGCATATCAGCACATGATATTGAGTTCTCCGTTAATTCATCAGACGTTCTAGTTTATAAAAGAGTGATTGTGTGTTACTCATAAAATACACAATCACTTACTTATTACAAAACAATGAAAGCGGTTTCATTAAAAGGAAAGGAAGGTAAGATATATGAAATTAGCAATGGGATGTGATCCGGCAGCGTATCGGTTCTATCAGAAATTATTAGAGAGAATGAAAGACGAAGGGTATGACATTATTGACACAGGGTGTGAGTCGGAAAATGAAGCGGATGGAGGAAAATATGCAGAGATAGCAGAAATTGTTTCGAATAAAGTGATAAGCAAAGAATGCGATTATGGAATTCTTATTTGTGGCACCGGTCAGGGGATGGCGATGGCGGCCAACAAGATTCCGGGAATCCGTGCAGTGCTTTGCTATGATGTATTTCCGGCAGTTCTTAGCAAGAACGATAATAATGGAAATGTTTTGTGTACCGGAGCATGGTTTATGGAGAAGAAGGGAATTGATTTTACCATGGCAATGATCCACGCGTGGTTATTCTCCGGCTATACAGGAACCCATGAAGATGGCATGCAGGCGCTTAGCCGCCTTGATCATAAAAAATACCAGGAGGTGATGTAACATGGATCGTTTTCAGGAATTATCAAAGATTGCATTAGATGAGTTATCAGAAGTTTTTGCAAGAATGAGTGATGAAAACGTCAGGGAACTATTGGAGGAAATCAAGAAAGCGGATCGCATTTTTCTGCTTGGAGCAGGGAGAGAGGGACTTTCGACGAGAGAGTTTGCAATGCGGCTGATGCATTTGGGGAAGGAATCTCATTGGGTATGGGATGATACCACCCCGTCGATGGGCAAAGGCGATTTGTTCATCTGCGCATGCGGAAGTGCAGACGTGGCACATGAAAATACACTTTGTGACAATGCAAAGAAAACCGGCGCAACGCTTATTCTGATTACGCCATCTGCGAAAGGACATATTCTGGAGATTGCAGATAAGGTGATTCGGATTCCGGCAACGGCTTATAAGGCGGTATATAATTCGGAGGATGAATATGTACCGACGGTTCAGATGATGGGGAATCAGTTTGAACAGGCATTACTTGTATTTTTTGATGTAATTGTAATGATGATTAGTGAAGAAATGGGAATTTCCAAAGAAGAGATGGAATCCCGTCACAGAAATATTGAGTAGATTGTCAAAGGGGGACAAAAATATGGCAAAAAAATTATTGGCAATGGTTTTGGGATTAACAATGATGATTGGTGCTGCGGGATGTTCAGCGGTTGATACAGGATCGGGAAGCGGTAGCACAAAGTCCGATACGCAGGTAAGCGTGAGCGCAGATTTATTAGATGCAACACAGTATAAATCAGATAAAGAGGCAGCAGATTGGACGATCGCAGTTGTTGTAAAAGACGGAACTTCCGATTGGTTTAAGCGTATGCAGGTCGGAGTTGATGAGTTTGGACAGACAAAGACGGTCAATGTTATCCAGAAAGGACCGGCTAATGCAGATGCAGCGTCTCAGGTTCAGTTAGTGGAAGATATGATTAATCAGGGAGTCGATGCGATTTGTATTGTTCCAATCGATCCGGGCGCACTTGAGTCTGTCTTACAGAAGGCAATGGAAAAAGGTATTGTTGTAATCAGCCATGAAGCTTCTGATCTTAAGAATACATTATATGATGTAGAAGCATTTACAGCAGAAGATTTTGGTAACACAATGATGCAGGAACTGGCAAAAGCAATGGGTGAGAAGGGGCAGTATGCGCAGATGGTTGCTTACACGACATCAACAACCCATATGGAGTATTCCAATGCGGAGTATGCATACCAGCAGGCAAATTATCCGGATATGTCATTAATTAATGATACCGTACCATCTGCCGAGTCATCTGAAAAAGTCGATACGGCATACGAGAAGGCTAAGGAATTATTAAAGGCAAATCCGGAACTGGCAGGATTTACGGGTGCTGCCTCCGTCGATATCTTAGGTGAAGCACAGGCAACAGAAGAATTAGGCCTTACAGATAAGGTATCAATTGTAGGTGTTGGTACACCAAATGCTACAAGAGAGTATGTAAAGAATGGAACCATTGATGCAGTATGTCTGTGGGATCCGGCGTCAGCAGGTTATGCGATGTGTGATCTGGCTTATAAGATATTAGCAGGTGAAGAAGTGAAAGAAGGCATTGATCTTGGTCAGGACGGATATGAAAGCGTAACCATTCAGGAAGGTGCAAATCGTTGTGTATTAGGAAATGCTCCGTTAATTTTAAATACGGACAATATTGACGACTATGACTTCTAAATTTTAGAGTCGATTTAAAACTCCTTATAAATCTTGACGGAAATCCGGATATGTGAAGCAGTTAAAATGAGTTTTCGCAGTGGCTCCGATGAAACCGGAAGCATCCGGATTTCCTGTAAATGAATAATGTTTGAAAGAGAGTGAAAACCAATGTCAGAAAATATTTTGTGTGTGAAGAATATCAAGAAATCATTTGGCGGTGTACATGCATTAAAAGGTGTTGATCTGACCATTAAAAAGGGAGAGACACATTGTCTTGCCGGTGAGAACGGATGTGGAAAATCAACAATTATAAAAGTGATTTCCGGGTTTTATAAACCGGATGAAGGAACCATTGAAATCGATGGAAAAGAATATACAAATATGTCTACAGCAGATGCGATTGCAGCAGGCATTCAGGTAATCTATCAGGATTTTTCGATTTTCCCGAATCTCACAGTAATGGAGAATTTGGCATTTAATCAGGTATTAGCTGAAAAGAAGAAATTTGTTAATAAGAAAGAATTCCGAAAGATAGCCGAAGAGGCTGTCAAAAAAATTAATTTCGATGTAGATCTTGACGCAAGAGTGGAGACACTTCCCGTTGCAGATAAACAGTTGATTGCAATTTCAAGAGCACTGCTTCATAATGCAAAGCTCATAATCATGGATGAGCCGACAACCGCACTGACCAAAAGAGAGGTAACGCGTCTGTTCGGAATCATTGAAGAATTAAAAAAAGAAGGCATTACAATTTTATTTGTTTCTCATAAATTGGATGAGGTATTTGAAATCTCTGACAGCATTACCATTCTCAGAAGCGGACAGAATGTATACCATTGCCCGGCGAGTGAGATGACAGAAGAAAAATTTACCTATTATATGACCGGAAGAAATATCGATACTTCTGAAGTAAAAGAGGTAAAAGATTTTTCGAAAGCTGAAAAAGTGCTGGAAGTGAAAGACTTATCCGCAAAGGGATTTGAACATGTAAGCTTTGATCTGCATGCAGGAGAAATTTTAGGAGTTGCAGGACAGCTGGGATCCGGACGTACGGAACTGAGCCTTGCATTGTTTGGAATGTTGAAACCAACGGGAGGCAGTATTTGTATTTCGGGCAAGGAAGTGCAACTGAAAAATGTGGCAGAGGCGCAGAAACATGGCATCGCGCTGGTTCCGGAGGATCGATTGACGGAAGGGTTATTCCTGCCACAGCCTATTTATAAAAATATTGCAGTAACAAGTCTGAAAGAACTGTCCGGCGTGTTGGGAAGCGTGAAGGAATCTGCGCAAAAAGAACTGTCTGAACATTGGGTGAAAGAAATCGGAGTTGCGACGAAGGATCATACGCTTCCGGTTCAGACGCTTTCCGGAGGAAATCAGCAGAAAGTGGTTCTTGCAAGATGGCTGGCAACACATCCTAAGATTCTGATTTTGAACGGTCCGACGGTTGGTGTGGATATTGGCGCAAAGTATGATATCCATAAATTGCTGCGGGAACTGGCAAAACAGGGCATGGCGGTACTGGTTGTATCAGATGATGTGGCAGAGATTACAGCGTTATGTGATCGCGCTCTGATCATGAAAGCAGGAAGTATGACCGGAGAGTTTACAGGTGAAGATCTTACAGATGATAATCTGTATAAGTCTACAATATAGGAGAGGAGTGGAAAGATGAAACTTAAGATGAAAGGCTTATTGAAACAAACAGAGTTTTATGTGTTTTGTATAATTGTTGCATTCGCACTCATCATCCAAGTACGTTCCGGGCTGTTTTTTACAAGCAATAATTTAATGGATCTGGTTCGCTCCATGATCATACCGGGAATTTATGCAATATGTGCGTTACTTAGTTTTGTAAGTACCGGTGCGGATGTATCGTTTCCGTTAATTGCAGCGTTGTCTGCGTATATTGCGGTAACACTGGGAAATCGTTTTTCGCTAGGTGTCATTCCGATTTTTGCGATTGCCATTGTCGTTGGCTGCCTGATTGGCTGCATAAATGGTTTTTTTATAGTGAAATACAAGTTTAACAGTCTGATCGTTACACTTGGTACGTCGTCGATCTGCAGCGGTATTTTATTTGGTACGTTTGAAGCGGGAAGAACGGAACTCCCGGAGAAACTTTATGCATTAAGTAAGATTAATCTGGTTACGGTAACCAATGCAAAGTCCGGTCTTAGTTCTTCACTTCCGTTTACGTTTGTTATTATGATCGTTCTTTATCTGATTGCATATTTTATCCTGAATTATACGATGGCAGGACGAAGTGTGTATGCGGTTGGAGGAGACGAAGTAAGTGCGGAAAGAGCCGGAATCAATGTTGGAAAAGTGAGATTTCTGGTGTTTGTTGTAAATGGCGGTATTGCAGCGATTGCAGGTCTCTGTTATGCAATGATGTCTTATTTTTATCTGCCGAATGAATATGCCGGAGAGGAAATGCTGGTTATCGCAGCAGTTGTTCTTGGCGGAACACGTATGATTGGTGGTATTGGAACACTTAGAGGATGCCTTCTCGGAACCCTGCTTCTTACGATGGTTTCCAATAGTCTGATTCTGCTTGGAATCTCTGTATATTGGGAAAAAGTATTTATTGGAGCAATCATTATTATCGGTACAGCGGTATCCGCGATGCAGGCGATGCGGGCATCCAGGACATCAGCAAAAAAGAAGGGGGCAGCGTAGACATGAATGAAGCAAAGAAAATGAAAAAGGGTATGACTTTACCTTTCGATGAAAATTCAAGAAGATTAATTATTATTCTAGTGGCACTGCTTTTTATTACAGGAATTACAAAGTCCTCACAGTTTTTAAATGTCGGTAATGTTCAGTCAATCGGCAAGCAGCTCACAGAATATGGTCTTATGTCGCTTGGAATGGGTGTCTGTATGCTGAGTGGTGGAATCGATCTGTCAACCGTCTATATCGCAAATCTTTGTGGTATTAGCGCGGGACTGATCATTCAGAGCAATACAAGCGGCGTAGCGGGAATTGTTCTTGCATGTGTTGTTGCACTTATTGTAGGTGCTTTATGCGGTATTTTTAATGGATTTTTGGTCAGCTTCCTTAACATTCCACCGATGCTGGCAACACTTGGAAGCTATGAACTGTATATGGGAATATCAATCGTACTGTCAAAAGGAAGTACTGTTTCCGCAAACGGTCAGTTTAACATTCTTTCAGCGATGACCATTTTCGGGATCCCATTCCCTTTTATTCTGTTTTTGCTTTGTACCATTATTTTGACTCTGATCATGAGTAAAACAAGTTTTGGAAATAAAGTGTATCTGGTAGGAACAAATGCAAAATCTTCAAAATTTGCCGGAATCAATGTAAAGAAGACAACATTATGCTGCTATATGATTTCCGGAATCCTGTCTGCGATTGCAGGACTTGTAAGTTTGTCCAGATTAAATTCCGCAAAGGCTGATTTCGGAACAAGTTATACCATGCAGACGATTCTGGTTGCTGTCTTAGGTGGAATCAATCCTGATGGAGGATTTGGTAACATCCCTGGTATCGCTTTTGCTGTCATTATTCTGCAGACATTGTCCTCTTATTTGAACCAGTTCCCGGCAATCAGCAATTACTACCGGGACATGATCTGGGGAGTAGCATTACTTGCGGTTCTGGTATTTAATATTACGATTTCAAAGAAACGTGCAAAAAAGGCAGCGTCAAAATAGCAAAGGAGGGTACGTGATGCAACACGGAATTTATTATGCATATTGGGAACATGAATGGGATGGCGATTACCACTATTATATTGATAAGGTGGCAAAGCTTGGATATGACATTTTAGAAATTGCCGCAGGTCCGCTTCCGGAATATAGTGATGGGGATCTAAAGGCACTAAAGGAGCATGCAAAGGAGCAGAATATTCGCCTTACGGTGGGATATGGTCCGGCACCGGAAAATAACATCGCAAGCAGTGATCCGCAGGTGCGTAAGCACGCTTTGGCGTTCTATACGGATTTGTTCCAGAGAATGGAAAAAATCGGGGCAACTCTCATTGGTGGGGCGCTCTATTCCTGCTGGCCGATTGATTATTCGAAACCGGTTGACAAGAAGGGGGATTGGGAGCGCGGAATTGAAGGCATGGCAAAACTTGGCAAAATTGCTTCGGAATGTGGAATTGAAGTGCTTGGACTTGAGTGTCTGAACCGTTTTGAAAACCACGTGCTGAATACAGCAGCGGAAGGGGTTTCCTTTGTTAAAAGTGTCAGAGAATTAGAGCCAAAGGCTTCCAATGTAAGCGTTATGCTGGATACCTTTCATATGAATATTGAAGAAGAGAGCATCGGCGCCGCAATCCGTACAGCGGGCAGTTTGCTTGGACATTTTCATACCGGTGAGTGCAACCGTATGGTTCCGGGCAAAGGAAGAACACCTTGGCGGGAAATTGGGGAAGCACTTCGCGATATCCAATATGATAAGACCGTAGTTATGGAACCTTTTGTCATGCCGGGAGGAACGGTAGGACAGAATATTAAAATATGGCGTGATATTGTCCCGGATACCAGTGAGGAAGCGTTGGATCGGGATGCTAAGGCAGCATTGGAATTTGAACGTTATATGCTTGGTTAAGCAGGAGGAAGCGGCATGAAGAAGTATGATGTGATCGCTCTTGGAGAGCTATTGATTGATTTTACGGATTATGGCATAAGTGAGCAGACAAATCCTGTCTTTGAAGCAAATCCCGGAGGTGCTCCATGCAATGTGCTTGCCTTGTTGAAAAAGTATGACAGATCGTGTGCTTTCATCGGCAAAATCGGAGAGGACCTGTTCGGAAAAATGCTGACAGATATTCTGGATGAAATCGGAATTGATCACAAGGGACTGATTGTTGATCCGTATTATAATACAACATTAGCGTTTGTGAAAAACTTTGAAAACGGAGACCGTGAATTTTCCTTTTACCGTCATCCGGGAGCTGATATGATGCTGAAAGCATCCGAAGTTGCTTATGATCTGATTCGGCAGGCTGAAATTTTTCATTTTGGTACATTATCCATGACGGATGAAACGGTTAGAGAAGCAACGATTCAGGCAATCGCATTGGCTAAGGAACAGGGATTATTAATTTCTTTTGATCCGAATCTTCGTCCGCCGCTCTGGAAAAGTATGGATGAGGCAAAAGTTCAGATTGCATATGGGTTAGGTCAATGTGATGTTTTGAAAATTTCGGATAATGAAATTGAATTTATGACAGATACGTCAGATTTTGATGAAGGTGTACAGATTTTGATGGATCAATATCCGAATATTCGATTGTTGAATCTGACTGCAGGTGCAGATGGAAGTTATTCCTATTATCAGGGGAAAAAGGTATTTGTACCATCGTATCTGCTGGGAGGGACAGTAGATACAACAGGGGCAGGAGATACTTTTTGTGGCAGTGTATTAAATTATCTTTTGGAGCATGATGTCGATCATCTGACAGAAGAACAATTGATTGAAATGCTCAGAATCTCAAATGCTGCTGCATATCTTGTCACAACAAAAAAGGGTGCGATTCGTTCTATGCCGAATCCGGATGAAGTCGAAAAAATTGTTAAAAGTAAATAGCACACATATTTTTAATCTCTGCATTACTGTGTTTATACAGTTTATGCAGAGTTTTTTTGATGTGTCAAAAGCAGGGGTATATGAACTGTCAATAAAAATTACTGTAAACGACGGAAATCTGATGCAATTTTCGCATTGTAAATAAACGCGCAATATGCTAATATGTAGAAAGTTTCATAAAAAGATCTTTGGTGCCTGCCATATAAAGCCGCTTTGCACGGGCTTGTATGCGCAGGGTAAAAGGGAAACAGGTGCAAATCCTGTACGAACTCGTCACTGTGATTAGGGAGTAACTGCAAGAAGCACATCGCATGAGAAATCTGCTGACGCGGATGCGATGTACGTAGGAAATGCAGCTTAGGCTGCATTTCAAGAAGGAGCACACCGCATGAGAAATCCGCTGGCGCGGATGCGGTGTACGTAGGAAATGCAGCTTAGGCTGCATTTCAGGTGCCACTGATGCAACTGCATTGGGAAGGTGAAGCATGTTATGATGATCTATGAGCCAGGAAACCTGCCAATGATCTGGTACAGAAAGTTTTTACTTTCAGATCACGAGTCATTGATCGTACTGCATGTTACAGAAAACTGTGTGGGACAGCCGTCCGCAGACAGTTCCTTTTTGCATGGGTTGATTGCTCCTTTCGGAATGTTCCGGGCGGGGCTTTTCTTTTGGTACTTTGGGTGGCGTGTGGTCTTATGAGATGAAGGAACCCGCTAACCCAAGCAAAGGAGAGAATTATGAGAAAGAAAACACTTGCATTGTTTCTGACATGTGTACTGGCTGCAGGCATGCTTGCCGGATGCGGAAACAAAGACAGCAAAGACAACAATCAGGTAGAAAATTCGCAGGGCACAGAGTCTGCAAAAGACGATCAGGCAGCTGCAGATGAGGTAGCAGAATTAATTGATGCTATTTATGTTCAGGAAAGAACAGATAAAACCGATGAGCAGTGTGCTGCTGCAAAAGAAGCATGGGACAAGCTGACAGATGCACAGAAAGCACTTGTTTCCGGTGAAAATGCAGATCCGGATTATTTCGGCAGAGATACCGGTGATGCTTCCAAGGATGATCCGTTAAATCAGGATAATATCGGAGATAACGAAATCCTTGTCGTAAGCTTTGGTACATCTTTTAATGACAGCCGTGTCGCAGATATCAGTGGTGTGGAAAAAGCCATTCAGGCAGCAAATCCGGACTGGGCAGTCCGCAGGGCATTTACCGCACAGATCATTATCAATCACGTACAGGCAAGAGATGGCGAGAAGATCGACAACGTAGACCAGGCATTACAGAGAGCGGTCGATAACGGGGTAAAGAATCTGGTGATCCAGCCGACACACCTGATGCATGGGGCAGAGTATGATGAACTTGTCGGAGAGCTGGATGCATATAAGGATAAGTTTGAAAAAGTTGTCGTTGCGGAACCGCTGCTTGGCGAAGTTGGTGATGATGCAACAGTGATCAACGATGACAAGAAGGCAGTTGCAGAAGATATTACAGCAGAAGCTGTAAAGACCGCAGGATACGATTCACTGGATGCTGCCAAGAAGGACGGTACTGCATTTGTATTCATGGGACACGGTACTTCCCATTCTGCAAAGGTAAGTTACAGCCAGATGTCTACACAGATGGATAAGCTTGGTTATGACAATGTCTTTATCGGAACCGTAGAGGGGGAGCCGGAAGAGACTTCCTGTGAAAATGTAATCAAGGCAGTTAAGGACGCAGGTTACAAGAAAGTTATTCTTCGTCCACTCATGGTTGTTGCCGGAGATCATGCAAACAATGACATGGCAGGAGACGATGACAATTCCTGGAAGAGCCAGTTCACTGCAAGCGGCAATTTCGACAGTGTTGACACACAGATTGCCGGACTTGGTGAGATTGAAGCTGTCCAGAAACTTTATGTAGAGCATACAAAAAAAGCAATTGAGTCACTTGGAAAAGTTTCCAAGTCTGCTTCTTCCAGCGCGGTATCCGCGCTGGAGGACGGCACTTATACCGCAAAGTTTAATACCGACAGTGGGATGTTTCATGTCAATGAAGCAGACAATGGATGTGGAACCCTTACCGTAAAAGACAAAAAGATGACCATTCACATCCGTCTGGTATCCAAGAAAATCGTAAATCTGTTTCTGGGAAGCGCAAAAGATGCAGAAAAAGACGGTGCAGAATTGTTACAGCCAACGACAGATAAAGTAAAATACAGCGATGGAACGACAGAGGAAGTTTACGGATTTGACGTGCCGGTAGAAGAACTTGGAAAAGAGTTTGACCTTGCAATTCTTGGAACCAAGGGAACCTGGTATGATCATAAAGTCAGTGTATCAGATGCACAGAAAAAATAAAATGTGAGTTGTCTGCCAGACGGCGGCAATCCCAGTACATCGTATTTGAAAATGATGTACATGTGTCAAAAGTTACAGGAAAACAGATAGGATGGATCGGAGAAATCATCCGGTCAAAGAGAAAAAGTATGAAAAGCAGGAAATTAACGGTAATTATCGTGTCCCTTTGTATGTGTGTGTCGGTTTTGTCTGGCTGTGGTTCTACGGCAGAAAAAGAACAGGTGCAGCATGCCGCGGAAACGCAGACTGCCACCGCGGAACCGGACACATCATTGGAAGACGGAGAATACACCGTAAATGTAGAACTGGAAGGCGGAAGCGGAAGAGCTTCCGTAGATTCTGAAGCAAAAGTGAAAGTGACGGACGGACAGGCATATGCAACCATAGTCTGGAGCAGTACCTATTACGATTACATGCTGGTCGATGGGAAAAAATATACAAATGAGAACGAGGGCGGGAATTCAACGTTTACATTTCCAATTGCCGGAGTTCCGTGTACGATGGATGTAGTAGGAGACACTACAGCCATGAGCCAGCCGCATGAGATTGATTACACCCTGACATTTTCTTTTGCAAAAGATGTAAGTTTTAAAGAGCTGAAACAGACCGGGCAGGTAAAATTGTCCTATGCCGATCAGTTTCAGATCGATGAATATGGAAATTATAAGCTGATTACGATCGTGGACAACGGTCGTTTTTTGCTTATTCCGAAAGGGGTTCCGGTGCCAGCGGATGTACCGGAGGATGTAACCGTTTTACAGCAGCCGTTAAACCATGTGTACCTTGTATCGTCTGCGGTGATGGATCTGATTTGTCAGTCCGGTGGGCTGTCACACGTTGCATACACCGCATTGAAGGAAGATGACTGGTATGTGCAGCAAGCGAAGGATGCCATGGCAGACGGTTCTTTGGTTTATGCCGGAAAATACAGTGCGCCGGATTACGAACAGCTGTTGCAGGGTGGCTGCACATTTGCCATTGAAAATACGATGGTCACGCACAATCCGGAAGTAAAGGAAAAACTCGAAGAACTTGGCATCCGGGTGATGGTCGAGCGTTCCAGTTATGAAAAGCATCCGCTGGGACGGCTGGAATGGATCAAACTGTTTGGTATTCTGTTTGGAAAACAACAGCAGGCAGATGACTATTTTAATAAACAGGTAAAACGTGTGAAACCGATTATGGGAAAAAAGAGTACCGGGAAAAAGGTGGCATTTTTTGCAGTTTCCTCGGACGGGACGATCACTGTGCGCAAGCCAAACGACTATGTCTCTGCGATGATCGGACTTGCAGGCGGGACCTATTCACTCGGAAATTATATGGATGAAGAAAAAAATGCACTTTCCACGATGAAAATGCAGATGGAAGATTTTTATTCTGCGGAGATTGATGCGGATGTGCTGATCTACAACGGAACCATTGAGGGGGAATTGACGTCCATCGATGAGCTGGTAAAGAAAAACAGCTTGTTTGCGGATTTTCAGGCTGTAAAAAGCGGACAGGTGTACACAACGGGAAGCAATTTTTACCAGCAGTCTACCGGAACCTGTGATTTTATCGAGGATCTGAATCAGATTCTGACGGGAGAAGGGGATGGAACATACCGGTTTCTGAAGAAATTGCAGTGAGCCGGAGCGTACGGATGTACAAATAATAACAATTGTCGTAATGCATGAGGAGCAGAACATGAGATCACAAATAAAAGAAAAAAAGAATAATTCCGGGACAGAAACGAACAGAACGCTCCGCTATCTGGTTTCTTTTCTTGTGATCATGGGATTGCTGGTCGTTTTGTTTTTCTGGAATATCGGTGTCGGAAGTGTGGAAATGTCTTTTTTCGATTTTCTGGGCGTGCTGACAAAACATCAGCCGGATTCCACACTGTATCAGATTGTCTGGAAAATCCGTCTGCCCCGTATCATTGCGGCAGTTCTACTCGGAGGGGCACTTTCCGTATCCGGTTTCCTGCTGCAGAGTTTTTTCCAGAATCCGATTGCAGGACCGTATGTGCTTGGGATTTCCTCCGGAGCCAAACTTGTCGTGGCACTGACCATGATCTTTCTTCTGGAAAAAGGGATTATGGTCAGTTCCCTTGGAATGGTGGTAGCTGCATTTGCCGGTTCACTGCTTGCCATGGGATTTGTCCTTCTGATTTCGTTTCGGGTATCGAATATGTCGCTTCTTGTAGTGTGCGGTATCCTGATTGGTTATATCTGTTCAGCAATTACGGATTTTTGTGTGACGTTTGCGGACGATTCCAATATTGTCAATCTTCACAACTGGTCGATGGGAAGTTTTTCCGGTATGAGCTGGGAGCACATTCGCATCATGGTCATAATTGTTGGAATCACGGTTGTGATTACCTTCGGACTTGCAAAACCGATCAGTGCTTATCAGATGGGCGAGTCCTATGCCAGAAATATGGGCGTAAATGTAAAAGCACTGCGCATTGCACTGATTTTACTGTCAAGTCTGCTGTCGGCATGTGTGACCGCGTTTGCCGGACCGATTTCGTTTGTCGGGATTGCGGTGCCACATCTGATTAAACTGGCAACCCACACGGCAAAACCGATTATTCTAATTCCGGGATGTTTTCTCGGCGGCGCAGTGATTACGCTGTTCTGTGACGGGATTGCGCGAACCGTGTTTGCACCAACGGAGATCAGTATCAGTTCGGTGACGGCGGTATTTTTAGTGCCGGTGGTAATTGCGGCAATGTTGCGAAAGCAGCGGATGTGATGAATCGTGGAAGACAAATAACGTGCAGACAGAAAGCCAAAACGGATAAGGACGCAAAGGTAGGAAGAAAGTTACTATGAGCAGACACAAAAATGCAGATGGAAAATAATTGGAAAGTGATGAAAGAAGAAAACGGAAAACAACATAACGGGCAGAATATGCTAAAAGAGCCAGGGCAGTTTCCTGCGCAAGATATACCAAACGATGACGAGCAGCTTACGATGCGTGATCTGACCGTAGGATACGACCGGATTCCCCTGATTAAAAATATCAATCTGGGTGTCCGGCCAGGGGAAATCCTCACACTGATCGGACCAAACGGCTCCGGAAAATCGACAATTTTAAAGACCATCACCAAACAGCTTAAAACCATTGGCGGCAGTGTTTTTCTGGGAAAAGAATCCATGAGGGAACTGACGGACAGTGAAATTTCCAGACATCTTTCGATGGTCATGACGGAGCGCATCCACACGGAACTGTTAAGCGGCAGGGATGTGGTGGCAACCGGGCGTTACCCGTACACGGGGAGGCTTGGTATCCTCTCACAACAGGACTGGAAAAAGGTGGACGAGGCGATTGCCCTGGTGCATGCCGGGGAAGTGCAGCAGCAGGATTTCCGGAGAATCAGTGATGGGCAGAGGCAGAGACTTATGCTGGCGCGGGCGATCTGCCAGGACACACAGGTTCTGATTCTTGATGAACCGACTTCCTATCTGGATATGGGATTTAAACTGGATATTCTTACAACCATCCGCATGTTGGCACGGAAGAAAAACCTGGCAGTTATCATGTCATTGCATGAACTGGATCTGGCACAGAAAATTTCGGACACCATTGCGTGTGTGAAAGGGGACCGTATTGACCGGGTCGGGACACCGGAGGAAATCTTTTCCGGGAACTACGTGCAGCAGTTGTACGGTGTAAAGCCACAGCAGTTTGAACCGCAGACCGGACAGGTTTTTATGGAAAGACCGGAAGGAATTCCGGAGGTATTTGTGATTGGCGGTGGTGGAACAGGGCTTGCGGTTTACAACCGCCTGCAGCGGCAGAATATTCCGTTTGCAGCAGGCATTCTGCAGGAAAATGATGTGGAGTACGCAGCGGCATCTGCACTTGCCGCTTGTGTTTTTTCGGAAAAAGCATTCTTTCCGGTTTCGGAAGAAACCTTTTTGCGGGCAAAACAGATGCTCGATGACTGTGATGCCTGCATTTGCGCATTGACAGAATTTGGTCCTTATAATGAAAAAAATAGGCAGCTTTATGAATATGCAAAAAAACTTGGCAAAGTATGTGCAGAGATATAATTATATAAAATGCCATTTTTGCCTGTGTAAAATCTTGGAGTGCGAACTGTATTTAGTTATATAATTTTGGGGCATATAAAAGTATATCACCTTCATTTCATGCTATTGCAGAACCTAGATGGGACATATGTAAAAAAGCAGGGGAGAAAGTCCCGCGAATCTAAAGAAGAGGGACATATAGAAAAAAGCAGAGGAAAAAGTCCCGCGAGTCCAAGGAAGAGGGACATATAAAGAAAAAGCAGAGGAAAAAGTCCCGTAAGTCTAAAGAAGAGGGACATATAGCGAAAAAGCAGGAGAAAAAGTCCCGTGTGTCCAAGAAAGAGGGACATAGCTCCGGAAAAATCTTCTATATATCCCAGACACCAGAAGTTATGGGACATAATTGCTCACAAAATCTACATATGTCCCAAGAAGCAAAAGCCGTGGGACATAATCCCACAAAAAACCTGTATATGTCCTGCCCCCTCTTGATTCCTGCAAAAATGTGAGGTATAAAACAGAGGAAGGAGTTCATCCTTCCAAATAATTCAAAACAGAGCACGAAAAGGAGTGAATTAATATGGCAAGAAAAGATTTTGGAGCAAAACCATACACCTATCCACAGCCGGTATTTATTCTCGCAACATACAATGAGGACGGCACGGCGAATGCAATGAACGCAGCATGGGGCGGAATCAGTGAAGGAAACGAGATTTCTTTCTGCATCAGTGCCGGACATAAGACAACAAAGAATTTCCAGAGAACCGGGGCATTTACCGTAAGCATGGCAGATGCAAAGCATGTGGCAGCCTGTGATTATGTGGGAATCGAATCTGCAAACAATGTGGCAGGAAAACTGGACAAAGCAGGTTTTACCGTGACAAAGAGTGCAAATGTAGACGCTCCGATCATCAATGAACTGGCAGTCTGTGCAGAGTGCAAAGTAAAAAGTTATGATCCGGAAAGCTGCAGACTGGTAGCGGAGATTGTCAATGTCAGTGTGGATGAAGCTGCAATGACCGACGGAAAAGTAGATGTGGCAAAAGTACAGCCGATCACATTTGATCCGTTCAACAATGAGTATTATGTGCTGGGCGAAAAAGTGGGAAATGCTTTTTCAGATGGGAAAAATCTAAAATAATTCTAAACAAAATCTAAAAAAAACAGGACGTATCCTTGACGTTTTTTAAAAATCGAGGTATAGTACGCTACGCTTTGTGATATCGTTGCACCACAAAGCCAGCGTACTTTTTTATTAAAAAAACGAGGGGGAATCAGACGATGACTTTTTACCAGGAACTACAACTGAGTTCAGTTGGCTCAAAACAGCTGATCAAAAACACAACAGACAAAAAAGAAAAACGCAGACATATCCTGATCTATAATTTTAAAGTCTATCTTGTTATGGCATTCTGCGTCGCTGTGGTTACATTGTTCAGTAAAATATTCGGTGCAGATAACAGCGTACCGGGAGTGGTTGTGCTGCTGGCAGTACTTGTGCTCCGGCAGGCAGATTTCGGGGTGCGTACCAGTCATGGGCTGCTCTGTATTGCGGGAATTTTTGGGATTTTAATTGCAGGACCGAGAATTACCAATATGATGCATCCGGTTCCGGCATTTTTTGTGAATATGGCATGTATTCTGATTCTCATGATTTTCGGATGCCACAATGTGATCATGTCAAACCAGTCCACGTTTGTCCTTGGATATCTGCTTTTGCAGGGGTATGATGTGAGTGGACATGCTTATGTGCTGCGTGTGATCAGTCTGCTGATTGGTATGGGAATCTGTATGGCTGTATTTTATAAGAATCAGAAAAACCGTCCATACCGCCGGACGTTCCTGGATCTGTTCCGGGAATTTGATGTGCGTTCCGCGCGGAACTGGTGGTATATTAAGCTGACACTGATTGTTTCTTCGGCACTGCTGATTGTGTCACTGCTCGGATGGCCGCGTGCCATGTGGGCGGGAATCGCCTGCATGTCTGTATGTCTTCCATTTCATGAGGACAGTGTGGAGCGTGCAAAACGCAGGGGACCGTTTAATATTGTGGGGTGCATGATCTTCCTTATTTTGTATCATGTGTTACCGGAATCCATGTATCCGTATATCGGGATGATCGGTGGAATTGGTGTGGGTTATTCTGCAGGATATGCATGGCAGACCGTATTTAATACGTTTGGCGCACTGTCGATTGCATCGGGGTTATTCGGTGCAGGTACGGCAGTGGCGCTGCGAATTATATTCAATGTGATGGGATCTGTATATACCGTCGTATGTGACAGATTTTTGGATTTCCTCAGAAAAAGAACGGAAATCCACCGGGTGGGTGAGATGGCATAAAATCAGTAGATCACCCGGTTCCGCCCACTCTCTTTGCCGAGATAAAGCTTGCGGTCGGCTTCCTGGATGACAGATTCCATGGTATGATTTCTGCCAAATTCTTCGACTCCGAATGTCATGGTTACATGAATCAGTTCCCGTTCGTATAATACAGGAGTGTGCCGGATATCATCCAGAAGGTCAGACATCAAAAGCTGAACCTCCTCCATATCCATGCCGGGAAATACAAACAGGAATTCTTCTCCGCCCCAGCGGCAGACTTCTCCTTTTTCGCCTATTACCGTGCAAAACAATTTGGAAAGTGTGCGGAGAACTTCATCCCCGGCGTCATGCCCGTAAGTATCATTTACATGTTTGAAAAAGTCGATATCCCCCATGGCAACAGTCAGGGTCTGTAATTTATGCTGCGTGTATCTGGAAATACATGTTTCCAGACGCTTATACATCTGCCAACGGTTGAAAAGCCCGGTCAGGGGATCCGTGGATGCGATATGTTCCAGTTCCAGATTGTAACGTATAAGCTTGTGTTCCATCTGCTGGGAATTCTGGGTGAAAATAATCATAACGGTGATCAGTTCTGCAAAAATAAACAAAGTGTCTATGGTCTGTATGCAGATATTGGCATCTGTGGAAAGCTGGATGACCGGCAGATGATACCGTGTATAGGAATACAAAAGCAGGCGGTAAGCACATGTGCAGATTCCAACAAAGATTTTAGTGCGTATGCGGTGGAAACTGACTGCAAAATTTAATATGAGAAGTACAAACAGGAAGTGCTGTACACCGCAGTCCCACCCAAATCTCTGTATAAATACAGTAATCCACAATAACGTCAGTAATTGTGAAAAAATGGAAGCAAAATGTGTGTGGTTCAGATAGGTAATCCGGAAAGCAAATACATATAAAATGCCACAGATGAGTGTCAGCAGGGATGAAGGAACATCCCGAAGAAAGCAGCAGACACAAAAAAGGACAAGAAAATAAACGCTGAGAATCAGTGCGTACAGACGCAGGGTCACAGCAGTGGTTTTTGTCTCATTTGGATTTTGTACATCCTGAAATATAAACGCCCCTATTTTTTTATGAATCATATGTAATCCCCCAATAAACATATGCCGTTCCAAAACATCTATAAGAATTATATCACAGTATAAGAAAAAGAAAAGCGCATTTTTCACATACTATCCATACTTGAATTCATGGAAATTACATTGTATAATCAGTAAGGTTGAGGAATAAAATAACAAAGAACATATAGGAGGAATCTATTATGGTTACTTGGGACAACTTGGATACCCTTGCTTCTTTTCAGAACCTTTCAAAAACAGGTCGCATAGATCTGAAAAAAGTTATGTCTGGCGAGAACGGGGCAGAGCGTGTGAAAAATTACAGTATTCCAATGGCAGAGGGATTGGTGTACAACTATGCTGCAAAGCAGGTGGATGATGATGTACTGGAAGCTTTGGTTAAGCTTGCAGAAGAAGCACAGCTTTCCGAAAAATTTGAGGAGCTTTACAACGGTGCAGTGATTAACACCGGAGAGAACCGTCTGGTTCTTCATCAGCTGACCCGTGGACAGCTTGGAAAAGCCGTTGTAGCAGATGGTGTGGATAAGCGTAAATTCTATGTTGAGCAGCAGCAGAGAATTGCAGATTTTGCAAACAAAGTACACGCAGGTGAGATCACAAACGCTGCTGGTGAAAAATTCACAACAGTTGTCCAGATCGGTATCGGTGGAAGTGACCTGGGTCCTCGCGCTATGTATTTAGCACTTGAGAATTGGGCAAAGAAAAACAACACATTCAAGATGGAAGCAAAATTCATCAGCAATGTAGATCCGGATGATGCAGCCGCTGTATTGAATTCTGTAGATGTTGCCCATTCTATTTTCGTACTTGTTTCCAAATCAGGTACTACACTTGAGACACTGACCAATGAGTCTTTCGTTAAGGACGCGTTAAAGAAAGCAGGCCTGGATGCTTCTAAGCATATGATCGCAGTTACCAGTGAGACTTCCCCTCTGGCAAAGAGTGATGATTATCTGGCAGCATTCTTCATGGATGATTACATCGGAGGACGTTATTCTTCTACATCAGCCGTTGGTGGAGCTGTATTATCCCTGGCATTCGGACCGGATGTATTTGCACAGTTCCTGGATGGCGCCGCAGCAGAGGATAAACTCTCCGCAGAAAAAGACGTATTGAAGAACCCTGAGATGCTGGATGCACTGATCGGTGTGTATGAGCGTAACGTACTGGGATATCCGAGCACTGCTGTGCTTCCATATTCACAGGCACTCAATCGTTTCCCGGCACATTTACAGCAGGTAGATATGGAGTCCAATGGTAAATCCGTAAACCGTTTTGGAGAGCCTGTAAATTACCCGACAGGTCCTGTCATTTTCGGTGAGCCTGGAACAAACGGACAGCATTCCTTCTATCAGTTACTGCATCAGGGAACCGATATTGTACCACTGCAGTTTGTTGGATTTAAGAATAACCAGCTTGACACAGATGTTGTCATTCAGGACAGCACAAGCCAGCAGAAGCTTTGCGCAAACGTAGCAGCACAGATCGTTGCTTTTGCATGCGGCAAGGAAGATGAAAACCGCAACAAGAATTTCGAGGGTGGACGCCCATCTTCTATTATTATCGGCGATCAGGTAAATCCGAAGACACTCGGTGCATTGCTTGCACACTTTGAGAATAAGATCATGTTCCAGGGATTCTTATGGAATGTCAACAGCTTCGATCAGGAAGGTGTTCAGCTTGGTAAAGTTCTTGCAAAGCGCGTACTTGCACATGAGACAGACGGAGCACTGAAAGTATTCAGTGATCTGTTAAATATCTAATCGGATTTTTGTCTGAAGCAGGTCAGAGATATAAGACATATATAAGAAAAAGGAGTATGGAAAACAACGGTGTTTTTCATACTCTTTTTTTGTTCTTGAAAAAATATGGGATGATTGACAGGAAAGAAGCCATTAGAGTATCATAGGCTTAGCAATGGATCAGGGAGTAGAAAAACGTGACAACATTTGAAATGCTGCAGGAACTGCTTGCGCAAAATGAATTTGAACTTTTGTTGCCGGAGGATTATACAGCGAATACAACAGAGCAGGATATCCGGTTGGTTTATCAAATGAATGATACCGTGGAGAGTTTTCTTGTTTTTCGGAAAGCAATCTTCACAGGCACATACAAAAAGGATTATGAAGGGAAACTGGATGCTTCTTATGACTGGGATCAGAACCGGTATGTGCTTGGAGTACGGCAGGGAGACAGTGTTATTACCCTGTTTTATCAGAAGCTGGAGCTGGAAGTAAATCTATATAACTATGGAGAGATTGCACATTTCTGGGTTCCGCGGTATGAAAATCTGCGTCAGCTGGAATTTCGGATTGCAGTGCTGTGGGACAAGTATACCTATTTGGGGGAAAATTACTGCAGTGAGGGGGAAAAGCGCCTGGTTCATCTGGCGGATGTCCCGGCGCTTAATTTCTGCTCTTACTGTGCTGCACCGGAGCCGTATATGGTGCCACACGAGATGCCGAAAGAGTCTTTCCTGCAGGGCATGGATGTGATGGAGCAGCTGGCGAAGCAGGCGAAAGACTGGCTGCTGGTTGGCTGGATTCGCTTTTATCGCAGACATCCGTCAACAATTGTAACCAAGTGGGTGGCACACGTCCTGCACCATAGCATTCATTTTGGCTTTGTGAAAACACTTACGGAAACGATCAAAAAGGAGACGGCCATCTATCCGCGACGCCTGTTCGGAAAAAGCGGAGAGGAACGGCTGGCACTGTGTCTGAAAAAAGCAAACGCACGGAAGGAAGAACTGGAAAAGACGGGCGCATATGTAGAAATTGTGCGGCAGGAGCCATTTACAATTGCAAAAGATCAGCTGGATTTAAAGGTGTATCTGCTGGTCAGCCGCCAGGGGATGGTAAACCAGAAGATTCAGGTGGAGGAAATCGTATTGTAATTTTGTTGTTACAGTTCGCCGGGTAACCTGTGAACTGTAACACAGTAACGAATAAAAAGACAATCAGGTTAGAATTTGATTGAAAGACTTTTTCTAAAATGATAGTATAGATACATGGGAAACTAGAGAGCCGGGCGGCTTACCCTCTTTTTCGGAGGGGCTAACCCTCCAGACGAAAGAAAGGAGGGCGTTGCCAATGTATGTTACATATTCTGATTTGATTCAGATAGGGATATTCATTTGCGCCCTTGTTGGATTGTGTTACACGATTTTCAAGGGAAAACGAAAATAGCCGCCATTACTCGCAATAATGACGGCTGTTGTTAAAACAGATTTTTAATTATTGGGGTAAGCCGCTTCTCTAGCTTTCCCTTTTTCTATACATAGAATAACATATCTTTTGAATCTCTGCAAGGAAAAGTGTGAATCGATTCATAATTTGTTACTGTTCACTCAGCACCTGAACACCATGCTGTTCAGGTACACATTTTCCCCCTTTTTGTGAAATGAGTTGACTTCATCACACAGGTGTAATATATTGAAGAAAACATATCATTTTCGGAGAGGGGGAATTTTTATGTGGATGTTACTGGGGATTCTTGTAGTTGGTGCGCTTGGAGGCGTATGTATGGCTGCACTCCGCAATGTGAGCGGGGATGTCGGTGGAGGCATGGGCAGAGATTATATGGAAAAAGAGTGGGGAATTACAGAAAATAAAAAAGAGTAGAAAGACAAGATGGGATTATTAGAACAGATCAAAAAACCGAATGCAAAAGCATTTACACATAGCGGAAAATTTCATGCGGATGATGTATTTTCATCCGCATTATTGTTGTATCTGAATCCGCAGATTACAATCACAAGAGGAAACCGTGTGCCGGAAGATTATGACGGGATTGTATTTGATATTGGCAGAGGGCGGTATGATCATCACCAGAGAGACAGTCGTGTGCGTGAAAATGGAGTACCGTATGCCGCCTTTGGTCTGCTCTGGGAAGAACTCGGAGGCGAAATCTTAGGCGGGACATTAGCGCAGCGGTTTGATGAAGAATTTGTGCAGCCACTGGATAACAATGATAATACCGGGGAAAAGAATGAACTTGCGACACTGATCGGAAACTTTAATCCGGTGTGGGACGCACAAAAAAACATACAGAAGGAAGAAGAATGCATATCTGCTGAGCCTGCGCTGACTGCGGAAGAAAAATCCCGTGGTCTGACCAAAGAATTTCAGCGGGCGGTACAGATGGCAGGAATGATTCTGGAAAATAAATTTGCGCGTTATCGTGCGGATGCACGGGCAGATGCACAGATCGAGGTAGTATTAAGTGCACGGGAAGATCCAACAGATACAAGGATTCTTGTCCTTTCCGAATTTGTTCCGTGTCAGAAGCGGCTGAAGGAGACAGATATCGCGTTTGTTATTTTTCCGTCGAATCGTGGCGGATATTGTATCCAGCCACAGAAGAAACCGGATTCCATGAATTACAAATGCAGTTTTCCAAAGCAATGGCTGGGGCTTGAAAATGAAGAACTGCAAAAGGCTACAGGGCTTGCCAGCGCAGGGTTCTGCCACAAGGGCGGATTTCTTATGACGGTTGGAGACGAGGCGGATGCCATCAGGGCATGCGGGATCAGTCTGGAAGAATATGAACAAAAGCCGGTGATCGTGTGTCTGTGGGATGCCGGAGAGGCACAGGAGACAAAAAATTGCGAGAGAGAAGAAACGGAGCATATGCTCAGGCAGATTCCGGATATGACCGATGCACAGATCTGTCACATGACACTTCCGCATCTTCCGGATCTGGAAGAACAGGGCATGTATGCGGAAGTTGCGATGGAAAAAGAAGACTGGAAAAAGTATATCAAAGAGTTTGTAAAACAAATACTCGAATGTAAACCGGAAGCGGTTTATGTTACGGCAGATCTGTTTGCAGCTTATCCGGTGGTGCATGCACTCCGCAAAAAACACATGCCGGTACTGATGCGCGCAAAGAAGGAAGGAAAGACATGCATCGTGCGGCTTCCTTCGGGATCGTAGACCAGAAAGAGAGGAAGAACAATGGACGAGTCAGGAAACTACAAACAGGCAGAACAGAGGGAGAGAATCCGGTGGATCGTATCGATTTTGATTCCCCTTTTGTGTGCACTTCTGTCATTTTGTGTGATTGCAAAATATACCGCATCTCCAACTATGAAGATAAATGCACACGCGATTCAGTCACTGGATGACAAAAAGACAACTGCATTGGAACTGACGGCAGCGGCAACAGCTGCTTCTGCCGCAATTACGCTTATTCCGGGAGATGTCGGTACTCCGATTGCGGATAAACTGGCCGATCTGAGTTCGTATTTTCTGATAGTTGTCTGTGCAATATATCTCGAAAAATATCTGGTTACCATTACGGGGCTGGCAGCATTTAAACTGTTGATTCCGATTGGATGTATTTTGTTGTCGCTTTGTTTTGGATTCAAAAAAGATCTGGGCAGGACCATTGCCTGTAAGCTGGTTTTGTTTGGGCTGGCTATTTATCTGGTAGTTCCGGTAAGTGTCAGGGTTGCGGATCTGATTGATGCGACATATGGAGCTTCCATGGAAAATACCATTGCATCGGCAAAGCAGGCGACGGATGAGATCAAAGGCGAGGCAGATACACAGAGTCAGGAGAGCAGTGGTTCTGATACCGGTGGGAAGAGTAGTTTCTGGTCGGGACTGGTGGACAAAGTTGAGGATACCGTCACCGGAGCAAAAGTAAATCTGGAAAATACACTGAACCGGTTTATAGAAGCGATTGCGGTAATGCTTGTGACTTCCTGTGTAATACCGATTCTTGTTCTGTTGTTTTTTGTCTGGCTTGTGAAACTGGTACTTGGGGTAAATATTACGTTGCCACAGATCGGGAAAAAGAAGAAAGAGGGAAAAAGAATATGAAATTACTGATGAAACAGCGTGTTTTTTCATGGACGGATACCTATGATGTCTATGATGAGGCGGGAAATAAAAAGTATTTTGTAAAAGCAGAATTGTTTCGGCTGGGGCACCAGATCCATGTATTTGATGTTTCCGGAAATGAAATTGGTATGATCAAGCAGCGTCTTTTTACGCTTCTTCCTTCGTTTGATATTGTGATCGGTGGACGTGAATTTGGAAATATTCAAAAGGAATTTACGTTTTTCAAACCGCGTTATGAAATTGATTATAACGGATGGCGTTGTGAGGGAGATTTCCTCGCCTGGGACTATGATGTGTATGCGGGCTGCAGTTCGGTCGTACATATTTCAAAGGAACTGTTCCACTGGGGAGATACCTATACGATTAATATTTTAAATTCCGAAGATGAGATTCCGGCATTGATGCTTGTCATTGCCATTGATGCAGCGAATTGTACACAGGGGAAGTAAAAAAGCTGGAATAACGAATTGGTCGTTATTCCAGCTTTTTCATTTCTTTCATTTATTTGCAGGCTTTCGGAAGTGAAAATTTAGTTGCCTTGTTGAAGTTTTTGTATGTAACAGATGTCTTAATCTTGGAGTAGGACATATCGGAATCCGCTACAAGAGAACTAAGATACTCGTTCATGAAGTCTTTCATGTCGATCGTCTGTTTTACCGGATAATAGGTCTTCTTATCAATCCAGAGAGAGATGGTAATCGGAGAAAGAGAACTGTAATCAGAAGATGTTCCCTGTGTGTTATCTCCGTTAAGTCCAAGTTGTGCAAGAAGACCGGCAATATCTTCGCCCTTCAGCCGTGCCTGAATCTGTACGGTTGATTTTCCGTTGACGGTTACGCTGTTTTTGACAATTTTTAAATCCGAATACATATCTGTGGTCTGTACAGAACTGAGCATATCGGAGTAGTCAGACAAATCCAGTGTTGATTTTTCATAGGTTTTGTTATCCGTAGAGGTGTACTGCAACAGTTTGTTGCCTTTTTGTTTTGTGTAGGAGATTACTTTTATTTTTGTGTCTTTACCGTTGGAAGGGATTGTCATCGTCATAACGGTTTTGGTTTTCAGCGGACTGGCAAAAGCAATCGTTGTTGACGTGGTTTTGGTGGATGTGGTTTTTCCCTGAACCGACATGTCCATATCCATGTTCATTTTCATCTCATAGGATTTCAATTTTTCTGTGGCTTTCGCCATTTTGTTGATGTACTGCTTGGCAGAAAGGGTTGCTGCCGCTACAGGAGTAGTGCCGGCAAAAGCGCATACTGCCATAACTGCGGTAAGCACAGCTGCCAGAAATTGTTTCTTTAACTTTTTCATAAAATAAAACCTCCATATTTTTTATTGATATGGAGGTATCGTATCATCTAAGGATGGTTTTCGTCAATAAGACCTTTTTCCTACATTTGCTTTATTTGGAATCCATTCGTGTCACAATCATGTGAATGATATATGGAACAAGGATCACCGGGATGGCAAGGTAAGCCAGAAAACTGTAAGCTTTCTGGATCAGTGTCAGTAAGCCGAACTGTGCGATGCCAAAATCAATCAGACAGCAGATCAGTGCGATGATAATCTCACGGGAGGAGATGCGTTTTCTGGTGTTTATGTCCGGAGTTTCTGCTTTTGGTGTTCCATCGGATACATCATTTTTGCCGGACAGGGTCCGTTTTTTAAGTCCGTCGGATACACGTTTCACCATGGCGGCAACCATATTTACCGCTGTGGATACGGCACCGAGGATAATCAGAATGGAAATGAGCGGTGTCATAAATCCTTTGCCGATGCCTTTTTGTACCATAAGCAGTGTCGGCACGCTGGTGCCTGCCATATCCGGACTTGTGGAAACGGTCATAATTCCGAGACAGACCATCGTCATCATCAGCGCGTTGATGATAAAGCCAAGCCCCATGCTTTTGACTGCATCGCCCGGTTTTTTGAATACTTTGGTATGCTGGACAAATACCGCAATGTTTGCCAGCTGGAACGTTCCGTAAAGGAATGCGGAGTAAAGTGCCTTTCCGAATGGTTGTGTGGATGTTGTCATCTGCTGTGCGGTTGCGCGGATGGCAGACCATCCGTGGATGATATTCGGAATGTATACAATCAGAAGCCCGGCAATGATGCAGATAGAAAGCACGGAGGCAACCCGGCGCACCAGATCGGTGCCGAAAATGGCAACGATAAAGATAAAAATGCCGATGATCAGTGTACACAACAGATACGGAAGTCCTGTCAGTGTGCTTAATGTTGCACCACCGGTTGCAAAGGCAACAGCGGGAGCGACACACATGACGCAGATATAGAGCACTTCAAACAGGTTGGAAAAAACTGGGGCGAATTTTCCGTAAAAAGCATTGTTGTACGAGCGGTAATCGTATACTTCGTGTTTTCTGGCAAAGCGCATGCCGTAGGCAAAAAAGATACCGTTGTAGAGCATGGCAAGTGCAGGCATGAGCAGACACCAGATGCCGAAACGCACATAGTAACTGTAAATCTGGGCGCCGGAGGCAAATCCGCCACCAAAATGTGTGGTAAACCAGACAAAGGCAACACCAAAAATGACGGAGCCAGTGCCGGCGGTTGTTTTTTTATTCATTTATCCTTTGGCCTCCCGTTCTTTTAATTGTTGCATGGCGCGTGTCAGCATTTCCGGTGTTACTTTATATGGGTAATGCCGGATATCGGACATTTCCGGAATACGGTTTATGCTTTCGGCCCACTGTTCTTCTGTAATCTCAATCTGGGAAAGAGAGGTTGGAAGCTGTAATTTTTTATTTAAGCAATAGATTTTTTCAAATTCTTCGTATTGTTCATCGACCAACAGTGCAAACAGTACCCCAAATCCTACGACTTCTCCGTGCAGGTGTTTTTCTTCGATCACCGGGTAACTGGTCAGTGCATAAAAAATCGCATGTGCCAGACCGCTGTTGTAATCCGGGGTGAAATCTTTCGTCAGGAAAATGGAGGCAATTCCGGTTGTCACGACGATGGCAAGGACAACCTGCTCCACATCGTAGGTACATAATCCTTTTTTATGATCCTCGAGTGCTTTGGCACCGTATTCCAGAAGCGGATTGCGGCACATGACACTTAATGCTACACCAAGGGAGGTGAAATGTTCCAGCTGTTCCCCACGGGAAGAGATGGTTGCCTCATAGTATTTGGCATAGGTATCGCCAATGCCCGCCCACATATACTGTGCAGGAGCTTTGGCAATGATTTCCGTGTCGATAAATGCGTGCATGGCAGGCCGTACAAAAAAGTTTGGTTTTAAGAATGTGCCGTCCTCGTTGTACATGATGGATACCGAAGTACAGGCTGCACAGTTGGAGGCGATGGTCGGGAACGTAAAGACCGGCTTATCGTCAGTGATACACAGACATTTTACGGTGTCTAGTGCTTTTCCACCGCCCACACCAAAGACCATATCGGCTTTGTGATAGACGGGAAGCTGTCGCAGTTTTTCCACGGTTTCGTAGGTACAGTCACTGCCGTACCGTTCGACACCGATGATTTCTAAGTTTGTTTTTGCTACATAAGTGCGGATTTTTTCTTCCGCTGCTTTAAGTGCGCGTCTGCCACCGATCAGAAGCACGGTTTTTCCGTAGGATTCACAGACCGGTCCGATTTTATCGTAGATGTGATCGCCGATGGAATAGCTTGGCAGATGTACTTCGTAATTTTCTAATTTCATAGGTTCTCCTTTATTTTCGATATATACACAGTTTATACCAATTGCCTGTTACTGTTCAATAAAAACTTTCAAAGTTTTGCTTCGTTCTGAAATGAAAATGTAAAATACACTTGACATACAATGTAAAGTGTACTATACTTCGTGGTGTAAAGCAAACTTGACAAAAATTTCCGTGAGGAGGGGAAGCATGAAAACAAGAATTCAGGATCTGCGCAAGGAGCGAGGAGTGACCCAGAGTGAGCTTGCAGATGCTGTGGATGTGACCAGACAGACGATCATATCCCTGGAGGGAGGCAGATATAAAGCCTCTTTAGTGCTGGCACACAAACTTGCACAGTTTTTTCACGTAACCATTGAGGAATTATTTATATTTGATCAGGAGGATGAAAACATATGAAGGGATTTTGTTTATTTTCAGGAAGTAAAGTGACAAACAATGAGGAATTCCGCAAGCAGCTGCAGGCGAAAAATAAATGCCTGCTGGGATTGATTCTGCTTGGCGTAATCAGTGCGGCAGCCGCTTATTATATGGAATTTTCAGGAAAGATGAAAGTAGACGATTATATGCTGGGTGTATATTGTGGGATCGGTGTGGGGCTTATATGTTCTGGAATTGTTTTTTTGATCCGCAATAAGCGTCTGATGAAAGACGAAGGGAAATTAAAGGAAGCAAGACTGCAGGTAACGGACGAGAGAAATATTGAGATTGGGTCGCGTGCGTTAAAGATGGCAGCGTTTGTGCTTCTGATTGTAATGTATTTTGCCTTTCTTTTTGGAGGACTGTATGATCCGATGATCAGTAAGCTGATGTCGTGTATGATCTGTCTGTTTCTTATTGTCTATGCAATTGCATGGAGAGTACTGAACAAGCATATGTAGAAATGAGGATATATGAAAACAGAACGAAAGAAAATCCGTCCGGATTATTATGATGAATTCAGCTGCATTGCCGGCCAGTGTCCGATTACCTGCTGTCAGGAGTGGAAGATTGCGGTGGATGCGGATACGAACCGCAGATGGAAGAAAGTCCTTCCGCCGGATACGATGCCGGGATGCGCTAAAAGCCAGTCGTTGGATCAGGTATCTGGAGATGTAAAAAATTGTGGGAAAAATCTCAGCACTTATACTTGTATGAAAGATGGAATCCGGGTTATCCGGCTGGACGAGGAGCATCGATGCCCATTTCTTGCCAAAGACAAACTGTGCCGTCTGGTTTTGGCGTATGGGGATTCGATTCTCTCGGAAACCTGCACGACATTTCCACGGGAAGTGCACCGGTTTGCAGATCATGAAGAAGATACATTGATGCCGGGGTGTCCGGCGGTGATTGATCTGTGGCGGCATAAAGAGATTACGTTTCCATCGGTCGTGCACAGCAATGCAGACATTTCAAGTGAAAACACGTGGACAAATGTGTCGGGACATACCATGTGTGTGGAAAAAGACGAAAAAAAAATGATGTTTCTGATCCGGGAACATATTCTGGCGTTACTGGGGGATCATACGGTTTCTATTGAGGAGGCTCTGCTGGAAAGTTTTTATATTCTGCTGGAGTTGTATAAAAATCAGCCCATCACACCGGAACTGGTGGAAGAATATTTTTCTCCGGAGACGCTGCAGCAACTGCGCACCGCAATCACACAGGCAAAGAGCACAATCTCTTCGCTGGAAACCTGGGAAGAATGCAATGAGCTTCTGCAGGATCTGGCGGTCAATTACCGGAAAGAGGGACTGTATGAGAAGTTTTTGACACCTGTGATTACACAGGCAGAATATTATTCCCAAATTTTCGGAAGGCAAGGAATCCATGTGGGAGAAGATATGGATGCCACTAAGGGGGAAAATGAGGCAGGACAGCTTGCGGATCGGTGGAGACAGTTCCGGAATGCGTTTGCATTGTATGAACCACTGTTTCGCAATTTTCTCAGAAACGAAGTGTTTTCTGATCTGATTTTGCCGGAGAATTTTGAGACGGAACCGGAAGAAGCTGATAATCTGAAGCACATGGTGCTGCAGATGCAGTGGATTGCGATTGCGTATGCGGCAATCCGGCAGAGTCTGTTTTTGAAATGGAGTCTGGATGCAGATGGGATACCAGCAGAGGAGGCACTCGATTATGAGACGGTGCGGGAGTATATGGTGGTGATTTCTCGTATGACCGGGTATGAGGATGAGGATGTCCGCGAGTATCTGGAGAATAGTTTTGCAGAGCTGATCTGGGATTGGGGATATTTCGCATTGATCATTTAAATTGCTGTTTAACAGCGGGGCCTGGAGCCTTTTGGTTTTCAGAGGGACGGATTTTGTGGGGGAGTTGGTTTGGGTATAAGGTTTCTCGATATGACGGAAGAAGGGGGACATTCTCTTTCTCCAGAAAAATTTACAAGTTAGCTCTGGCGTTGGTTTCAGGTACGTGGAGTAGAGTTTTTCAGTTTACGCAATTCACTATGGGGTGTGAGTGCCAGAGCAAGTTGCAAATTTGTTCTTCCGAAAGAAATGTCCCCCTTCTTCCTGTGGATTGGAAAACTATAAGAAAAAGAATGATGCCCGCAAATCCTGTCTGTGGAACAAACATAAAGGCACCAGAACTTGCAGTTAAGGGGACGCCTCAAAAGGAGCTACGAATCCCATGAACTGGAATAAACATAAAAATACCCTGTTAAATCACTTGATGATAAGGCCGGGTATCTATAGATGAAAAATTAAAGTTTTAGGTGACGGTTTTTCGAAATTTTAATGCTTGAAATCAGGAAATGTCACCTATATAGTAAAAATTGCCTTTCCAGATACCGTTTTTTTAGAAAAAGTGGTATCTGGAGAAGCAATTTTTGATCTATAGAGACTTTCCGGTATCTGAATGTTAAATTTTCAGCGTGTAGGTACCATAATGGTATCTTTTACATGAATTTTATTGGCATAGATACCACGGTGGAATTTTTTATTGAATTTTATTGGCATAGATACCACGGTGGAATTTTTTTATTGAATTTTATTGGTATAGGTACCGCAATGGTATCTTTTACATGAAATTTATTGGGATAGATACCACAGTGGAATTTTTTACTGAATTTTATTGGTATAGGTACCGCAATGGTATCTTTTACGTGAATGTTATTGGCATAGATACCACGATGGCATTTTTCCTATGAATTTTAATTATATAGAACCCATCCTTTATTTATAAGTTTATAATGCCCGATCATATAAAGGCTTCAATAGAACGATTGTTTCACAAAATACCGGCAATGAAATTTCCACTTATTAGCAAGTCAAGCTTCCCAAACATTTATCACTTTACTGTAAACACTCATTGTATGCATTTCCTTCCGGGAGCGCCTTTAACTGCAAGTTCTGGTGCCCTTATATTTGTTCCACAGACAGGATTTGCGGAAATATGTTTCTCAATTATATTATCTCCAGCCAACAGGAAGAAGGGGGACATTTCTTTCGGAAGAATAAATTTGCAACTGCGCCGTAGTTCCATCACATAACGCTAATGGCATAAAAGTAAAATATTTGTCAAACTTACCTGAAATCAATATCGGCGCTAACTTGCAAATTTTTCTGTAGAAAGAGAATGTCCCCCTTCTTCCGTCGCATTGAAAAAACTTATATTTAGAACAATCCCCGCAAATCTGCCCTCCTGCCAAACCCTAAAGGCCCCAGACCACGCAGTTAAACAGCAATTTAAAAGAAAACGAACAGATGAAAAAATTATGCAGATATAGTATAATAAACAATAATAAACCAAAAGAGAAACTTGCCAGACTGGGGGAAACATGGAACCACAAAAGCAGAATGACGGTGTGCGCTACAAACTGGCAAATGCCATGAAAGAATGTATGCGCACGGCACCGGTAGAAAAAATAACCGTAAAAGAAATTGTAGAAACCTGTGGGTTGACGCGTCAGACATTTTATCGGAATTTTCAGGATAAATATGATCTGATCAACTGGTATTTTGATAAGATTTTGCTGGAATCATTTGAGCACATGGGAGAAGGAAGAACCGTCTACGAGAGCCTTGTCAACAAATTTGAATATATTCAGATGGAGCAGCTGTTTTTTCGGGCGGCATTCAAAAATGATCAGCAGAATTGCCTGAGAGATCATGATTTTGAACTGATTCAGGAGTTTTACACAAAGCAGATCGAAAGCCGGACAGGAAGAAAGATTTCCACCGAATTGCAGTTTGAACTGGAAATGTATTGTCTTGGTTCGGTTTATATGACGGTGCAGTGGGTGCTCGGGTATCGGAAATGTACGCCAGAAGAGCTGGCACATGCGCTGACCGAATCCATGTCTGTGCGGCTGAGGGAAGTATTTCAAAAACTGGGATTAATATAGAAAGAAGCTGTAAAACGCTTCCACTTTGTCTATAATTTGAAACGCCAGAACCGGTATTTGCCGGAACTGGCGTTTCTTTCATCAGTGACTTCTTTTACAGTCCACTTTATATTGAATTGTAAGAAATTACATCAGTTTACGGAACAGTGCTTTCAGATCTTCCACACTGGCATCTTTTGGATTTCCAGGTGCGCAGGCATCGGCATGTGCGGATTCTGCAAGGAACTGTAAGTCTTCTTCCTTCAGTGCTTTCAGTTTGGTCGGAATTCCGACATCGACGGAAAGCTGCTGTACGGCATCAATCGCTGCCTTGCGGTATTCGTCCACAGACATTTCATCGACACCTTTGACACCCATGGCGCGTGCAATCTCACGGTATTTTTCACCGGTGCAGTCGGCATTGTATTCCATAACGATTGGGAGCATCATTGCACAGGCAACACCGTGCGGAGTGTCATAGACAGCACCGAGTGTGTGTGCCATGGAATGTGCGATTCCAAGTCCGACATTGGAAAATCCCATACCCGCGATATACTCGCCGAGAGCCATGCCTTCGCGTCCCTCTTTTTCGTTTGCAACGGCACTGCGCAGGGATTTGGAGATCAGCTCAATGGCTTTGAGGTGGAACATATCTGTCATTTCCCAGGCTGCTTTTGTAGTGTATCCTTCGATGGCGTGTGTCAGGGCATCCATACCGGTAGAAGCAGTAAGTCCCTTTGGCATGGAAGACATCATCTCAGGATCTACGATTGCGATAATTGGCATATCGTGTGGGTCAACACATACAAATTTACGCTTCTTTTCCACATCGGTAATGACGTAGTTGATGGTAACTTCTGCCGCAGTACCAGCGGTGGTCGGAACAGCGATGATCGGTACACATGGTTTTTTGGTCGGAGCTACGCCCTCAAGGCTGCGCACATCTTCAAATTCCGGATTGGCAATGATGATACCGATGGCTTTGGAAGTATCCATGGAAGAGCCGCCGCCGATTGCAATGAGGTAGTCGGCACCGGAATCCTTGAATGCCTGTACACCGTGCTGGACATTCTGGATGGTTGGATTTGGTTTGATATCGGAATAAATCTCATACACAAGACCATTCTTGTCCAGTACATCTGTTACCTTTTTTGTTACACCAAACTTGATCAGGTCAGGATCAGAGCAGACAAAAGCTTTCTGGAATCCGTGTGCTTTTGCCTCGGTTGCAATCTCCTGAATTGCACCTGCGCCGTGATAAGATGTTTCATTTAACATAATTCTGTTTGCCATAGTTGTAATCGTCTCCTTTGCATACATTCATGATACCCTTATTGTAGCAATGAAAAATCCGGGATGTAAGTTACAAAAGCAGCAGATTGTAACATGTGGTCCAAAATTTTTTTCCTTGATTTTTTATGGGAAAAGGAGTAATCTGTCAATGGGAATGAAGTTCTCCCAAGGGAATTTCCCTGAACTGCTGAACGATAAGCTGATGACTTCTACGATTGTTTGATCGCAGAGACCATCGGCTTTTTTATTTGCTGTAAGATTTTGAGGATGTGCAGGGGAAGGATTGATGCAGGATGGATGTAGCAGTAAATCAATTGTTCATATGTCGCATGTAAGAGACGAAAAAGGGATTATGAAAGAAGAGGAAAACCATGAATCCGTCACATGATTTACAGGGATTAAAGAAAAAAGCAAAAGAAACATTTTTGTATGCGCTATCTGCGCTGCTCCTTGGCATTGCAATTGGTGCCATTGATGCGGTATTTGGTCGTGTTTTACTTTTTATTACAGATTTTCGTTCGGCGCATGTAGTTGTATTGCTGCCGTTTCTGCCGCTGGCAGGGCTTGGGATCGTCTGGTTATACCGGCATTTCAATGAGACGGCGTCAAAAGGAATGACGCTTGTCATGGAAGCCGGGCAGGGAAAGCGGGAGTCGATTCCACTGGCACTCATCCCACTTGTCATGGCCGGTACATGGATCACACATCTGTTTGGCGGAAGTGTGGGGCGCGAGGGCGTTGCCGTGCAGATCGGTGCCACACTTTCCCATGCGTTTGCCCGCAGATTCCACTTCCCGGACAACGGCAGGATATTATTGATTGCGGGAATGGCAGCCGGATTTGGAGGCCTCTTTCAGACTCCGTTTGCAGCAGTCTTTTTTGCGATGGAAGTAGTGGTGAGTGGAAGTATGGCATATTCCGCATTGCTTCCTGCGGCAATTGCGTCTTTTACGGCATCTGCAACTTCGCATGCGCTGGGGCTGGAAAAATTTTCGGTTCTTCTTTCGCAGACCCTGTCATTGACGGACACAAAGACGGTGACGTATCTGATTCTTTTTGGAATCTTGTTCGGTCTGACGGGACGGCTGTTTGCGGTGCTTTTGCAAAAAGTAAAACAGTTTATGGGAAACGTACTGGAAAATCCATACAAGAGAATCGGCTTTGTGTCGATCCCACTGGCGGTGTTTCTTTTTCTGGCGTGGAACGGACGGTACTGCGGACTTGGAACCAATCTGATCGCGCAGGCATTTTCCGGGGGAGAACTGTATATGTTTGACTGGATTTTGAAGCTGCTCTTTACGGTACTGACTTTGTCGATCGGGTTTCAGGGTGGAGAGGTGACGCCGCTTTTTTCCATCGGTGCATCGCTTGGTTTTGTGCTGGGAAGCCTGGCAGGACTGCCACCGATGGTCTGTGCGGCACTTGGATACGCGGCGGTGTTTGGAAGTGCAACCAATACTTTGCTGGCTCCGGTTCTGATCGGAATGGAAGTATTTGGTGTGGAAAATGGGCTTGCATTTTTTGCGGTCTGCCTGGTGGCATTTCTGGTCAATGGCAACCGCTGCATTTATACGGCACAGAAACGGTCTTTTTGGTAAAAATCCCTTGACTCTCACCCTGGTTCATGGTTTATAGTTCTGCCAGAATTTAAAAAAAGAGACGATGCAACTGTATACATTTGCAGGAGAAATCGATATGGAGATTGCGATCGCATCCTTCCGGAAAAGCCTGCCGCAATGGTGCTGTCCGTCATTGCAGAGTGATGGCGCAATCAGTGTGGAGGAAATCCGTCATCCTCTTATGGCAGATGCAATCCCGAATGATTTTGTCCTGAAAAAAGGTGTGGTACTGACCGGGGCAAATGCATCTGGTAAATCGACATTTATGAAAGCGGTTGCCATCAATGTGATTCTGGCACAGACGATCAATACCTGTGTTGCAAAAAATATGAAAATGCCTGCAATACAGGTGATGACCTCGATGGCACTTCGGGATGATGTGCTGCAGGGAGAGAGTTATTACATGCGTGAAATTAAATATTTAAAGCGCATGCTCGATGAACTGAAAACGGGTGAGCCCATGTTGTTTGTGATTGACGAGATTTTAAAAGGGACGAACACGCGTGAGCGTCTGGCGGCATCCAATGCCATTTTATCCTACATGGTGCAGAAACAGGGCTTTCTCCTGATTGCTACACATGATCTGGAGCTGGTGTATGCCCTGAAAAACCGATACGACACTTATTATTTTGATAGTCAGGTTCATGAAAAAGATATCGTTTTTCCATACAAAATCAGACGTGGGATCGTCGGGAAAACAAATGCCATAGATTTGATGGAACTGCTGGATTTTCCAGAAGAAATTACAGATCAGGCACGGCGTGAGGTGGGAAAGAGATAATTGTATTTTCAAATATATAGTAGAAGGAAGGAACGGGACAGATGAAAATAGGACAGGCAGCGCAACTGACCGGATTAACCATCAGCAATATCCGCTTTTATGAAAGAAAGGGGCTGCTCGAACCGGAGCGGAATGACCAGAGCAAATACCGCAATTACAGTGAACAGGATATCCGGCGGTTAAAACAGATCATTTTATATCGGAAAATGAATATGCCCATCGAAAAAATTGCCTCGATGCTGGATGATCCGGCAGTTTCTGAGGAACTTGTCCGGCAGCAGTTGCAGGAGTTGTTAAATAAGCAGCAGGAAATACAGGGTTCCATCGACCTGTGCCGGAAACTTGCAGCAGATCATGCCTACGATGGCGAAAATATTGATTTTTACCTCAACTATGTAAAAGAAGAAGAGAAAAAGGGACATAGCTTTGCGCAATTGGAGGAACTTGTCGGTGATTTTTCGGAGTACAGCGAGTTTTATAAAGTGAGTGGCGATCCGGTTTTCCAGTTTCTGTTTTGTAAGGTCAAAAATCAGAAGCTGTTTGGATGGGTATGGTTTGCACTGTGGATCTCACTGAGTGTTTTTTTTATTGTGGAGTTTGGATTCGGTGACGGGCATATGCCGCTTGTGGTAAAAGCGATCGTTATCGGGGCTGTGCTTGTCTTTTTATGGTATGATTTTATCCGGTATTGCAGAAAAAAGCGAAAATATACCGTTAAATACGGGAAAACAACAGCACCATAAAAGGCATGGTCACAATGGCACACAGCGTGGTCACTACGTTGATTGCGCTGGCATAGTGTGCATCGTTTCCGTATACCTGACACATCTGTGTAACGGTGGATGCTGATGGGGTGATTACTGCGAGAAATACAATGAGCATGATCTTTTGAGCATCTGCAGACAGTGTGGCAAGATGGCTGATTTTTATGAGAAACAGTGCAATCAAAGGAATGACAAGCATTCTGAGAGCCGATATGAAATATACACGTTTATTTGCAAAAATTGCCTTTAAATCCATTCCGGCAAAAAGCATTCCAGTTACAATCATGCTGGCCGGTCCGATCATATTTCCAACGCTGGAGATGGTATTTGTAATGAGTTCCGGCAGCCGGATTCTGGTGAAAAATAAAATGGCACCAATGGCAATGGAAATCATATTGATGTTAAGAATGATTTTTTTCCAGTCATAGGAAGACTCACGGCTTATGATTTTCTTGCAGTGTGTCCAGAGGAAAACAAGCTGCACGCTCATGAAGACACATCCGTAAAGCACCCATTTCTGTCCCAGAACAAATGTCACGATAGGAACAATCAGATTGCCGGAGTTGGAGTAATAGATAGAAGCTGTTTCCACTTCATTTAAGGAAAACAGTTTTCCCATCACGAAAACGACAAGCAGGAGAACCACCTGAAGCAATACGGATGCAGCAAGCGCGATCAGAAGACCATTTACGGTTTTTTTAGTATAGTCCACCTGAAAAGCGTTTATAATCACGCATGGAATGATCAGGTACAGTACGATTTTGGATAAAACCTTACTGTCTTCTTCCTTGACAATTCCTGCCTTTACAATAATAAATCCCATCAGAATCATGAGAAAAAGCTCAAAAATCTGTTCCATTAAAAGAATACTGATCTGCATAAAATCACCCTGTCTTTCTAACTGCCTATCATAGAACTTGTAAAATAAAATTGCAAGAGCATACCGGTTATTTGCAAAAGCAGAAACTTTGTAAGTTTATAGTTCCTACTTTCATGATAGAATCATATCCTGAAACGTGTGATATGACAACACAAATACGTCCTGAAACGTGTAACATCATAACACAAATACGTCCTTGAAAATGTTGACGGCTCTGCCATAAAGGAATATTATATAAAGCAATAAGAAATGCTGCATATAAATTCCACTGACAGGGAGGACGCACGATGAAACGTTTTACATTGGAACAATTGGTGCCTGACACAATAAACTTGTTGATACCGGAACAAGATGGCGTATGTTTTGAAGAATTTTTATATCAGCTTCGACCAAACGAACGAAAGGGGAATTCGTGATGAAAGGAATGATGAAAGTCAAACTGGTGATTGCTTTGTTGGTGGTAATCGCTGTTGCAATTTTTTATTATGTTTCACTTCCGGCAATTAACATTCATGCAACAGAAACCTGGAAATTTATTTTTCTGATTTTGGCGGTGCTTTTCGTGCTTTATATTGTAAGAAAGGCAAAGATAGCAGGACAAAGCAAGATTGAACTGTCCTTTATTAAGGAATATACAGGTTTAAAGATTGGAGTGATTGTCTTTTTACTGTTTTTGGCGGTTTATGTGGCAGGCTCCATTTTGTCCTCACCGATTGTCAATGCAGCAAAATATCAGAAACTTTTAAAAGTGGAAGAGGGGGAATTTACCGAGGATATCAAACAGATTTCTTATGACCAGATTCCACTGTTAGATCGTGACTCAGCATCCATTCTGGGAAATCGTAAGATGGGTAGTCTTGTTGATATGGCGTCGCAGTTTGAAGTCAGTGAACTTTATTCCCAGATTAACTACAAAGGGGAACCGGTCCGTGTGACACCGCTCCGTTATGCGGATACCATCAAGTGGCTGACGAACCAGAAGGAAGGAATTCCAGCCTATATTAAGATTGATATGGCAACGCAGGATACGGAGCTGGTTCGTTTGTCAGAAGGCATGAAATATACGCCATATGACCATTTTCATAGAAACTTAAAACGTCATTTAAGATTTCGTTATCCGACCTATATTTTCGATGATATCAGTTTTGAGATTGATGAGGAGGGTACGCCTTACTGGATTTGCAGTGTTGCAGATTATAAGATTGGTCTGTTTGGAGGTAAGACCATCGGCAGAGTTGTGCTTTGTAATGCTGTGACAGGTGAGTGCACTGATTATGCGGTAAAAGATGTGCCAAGCTGGGTAGACCGTGTTTATTCTGCCGATTTATTGGTACAGCTTTATGATTATTATGGATCTTTAAAACATGGATTTATCAACAGTGTGTTAGGACAGAAGGATTGTCTGACCACCACGAACGGTTATAATTACCTTGCAATGAATGATGATGTCTGGGTTTATACCGGAGTAACCTCCATCACAAGTGATCAGTCCAACGTTGGATTCGTCCTGATGAATGAGAGAACGATGGAGACAAAATATTATCAGGTAGAAGGCGCAATTGAAGATTCTGCGATGTCCTCTGCGGAAGGTAAGGTGCAAAACCTTGGCTATACAGCAACCTTCCCACTGTTATTAAACATTACAAATGAGCCGACCTATTTCATTGCATTAAAGGATGATTCTGGTCTGGTAAAAATGTATGCGATGGTAAATGTGCAGAAATATCAGATTGTAGCAACCGGTGATTCTGTCAGTGAATGCGAAAAGAACTATATGGAACTGATGAAGCAAAATGGTGTCAATGCGGAAACAAAAGAGAGCGACAGTGTCAAGAAAGCAACCGGTACGATTGCAAAAATCACCGATGCAGTGGTAGAAGGAAATACGCACCAATATATTTTGCTCGAAAATGATTCCGATATTTACGATGTATCGGTAGTAGATTACCTTGATATCGTGCGTTATGGTGTAGGAGATACCATCACATTTGAATATATGGAGGGTGAGCAGGCCAATACCGTGCTTGGGATTGAAAAATAGAACTATGATTGTAGTTACAGAATAAGGATAGAGGGGCAAGGTAAGCCCCTCATATTAAGAATTACTTAACTCTATCGTCATACCAAAGCAGATATTTTGTGAGTAGTATACCTGTGACAAATCCGACCATCGCATAAGTGGCTGCATCAATAGAAATAGAGAACAATTGGACAATTGGTGCCTGACACAATAAACTTGAAGGTAAGCAATATTCAATTTTGTAAATAAGCATATCATTCAGCTAACGAACGATAAAAACTCATTTCCTCCTCGGAAACTGCCTTATTTTATTGCAGCATTTCCTGCTTAATTTTTTCGTATAAAGGACGAATGGTTTCCGGCACTTCCTCCAATTCGTCCGCAATCTGATCCAGAGGTTTGCCTTTTTGAATTTTTTTACGAATCTGCTCTGACAATTTTTCTTCTTTCCCGATCTCTTTCCCGATCTCTTTCCCGATTTCTTTTCCGATCCTTTCGCCATCCTCAATTGCTTCGGCGCGCTGCATTTCCAGCCGTCGTTCAAATGTATAGTCTAATGTCATCACGTGCATTACCTCCTCCCTGTGTTGAGCCAGAAAATCCCTCAGCACATTTTCTTCCATACACTGGTTGATAGCTTTCTCAATGGCATCTTCCAGATTTCCACTGATTTCATTATTTTTCCGCACCATATCCACAAAATACATATATTCACGCAATGTCTGGCATTTTGACAGCAATGGAACATTTTTCCCATTGTTAATATTGTAAACATGGCAGACCAATTCTATCTCAGGATTCTTGGTTTCTTTTTCAAATGCATCAGAAAGACGGAGATCATACTGATCCGGCGCATCTTCTTTTCCATTATAAAACACGACAAAATGGGGCACTGGAATCTTTAAGATTCTTCCACCATAAATATCACGTTTCTGAGCTTTGATTTGTTTTTGTATAATGCTTGCAAAATAAAGCAGATCCCTCAGTGGCATATTCGGGCAATAGGTTGACTGATGCTCATACAGGCTCAGATTCGCATCAAGAATGAATGATGCATCATTCCGTACGGTAAGCGAAAAGCTTTTGTCATCCAAAGTTGTCATTTCAACCAGTTCTGGATCATCATAGTCCGTTCCATTAATCGCGTTATAAATTTCCATTGCACGTTTCTTGTCCTGAAGAAGCATGCTGAACACATCACTTTTGTATTCTTTGTTTGCCATACAGTTTCCTCCTTGTGTAAGCCACAGAATCTGTATGACAACACATCCCATATCAATACAAATCCTGCTTATAACAAAATTAAGTTAAAATAAAGTTGAATTTTAAAAGCAAGACTTTCCGGGATAATTTGAAATGATAAAATAAAGTATATGATATAGACGGCTCGCCAGGTACTGTCCGCCCAAGCTATGGAAAAATATGTATTTGCTTTGTGACAAGTATAGCATTTAAATGCCTGAGATGCAACAAAAACCTTCCACATTTATGCAAACAGTAACGTCCTGAAAAGTGTAGCACTATCACATAAATACGTCCTGAAAAGTGTAGCACCATAACACAAATACGTTCTTAAAAATGTTGACGGCTCTGCCATAAAGAAATATGATATAAAGTAATAAGGAATGCTACATATAAATTCCACTGACAGGGAGGACGCACAATGAAACGTTTTATAAGGGAACTTCTTTTCCGGTAGGGAAAGCTGATTTCATGGATCTGTATGCGTTCAAAATTTATATGCTTGATGTCGGGCTTTTGCTTGCCATGGCAGATCTGGATGCAAGCGTTATCATTGATGGAAACCGGATTTTTACAGAGTTTAAAGGGGCACTGACGGAGCAGTATGTGCTGCAGCAGATGATAGCGGAACTGGGTGTGGAACCATATTATTACACAACCGCAAATTCTACGGGCGAAATTGATTTCATGCTGCAGGCACCCGGATCGGTCATTCCGGTAGAGGTGAAAGCAGAGGAAAATCTGCGGGCAAAAAGTCTGCGGGCTTTTTGTGAGAAGTATCATCCGCAGCATGCGGTGCGGACTTCCATGTCAGATTTCCGTGAGCAGGACTGGATGACAAACATCCCGCTTTATAATATTGACCGGATTGGAGAATACCTCAAATGAGCACCATAACTCGGCTGGAATTTAAAAACGGGGCAAAAAAAGAAAATAAATATATCAAAAACGGGGCAAAATATGAAATGTTCGATTGAAAAAACGGGGCAAATTTTGTTATCATGGAGCATATGGAACAAATATGAGAAATAAAGAGGAAAATCCCATGAAAATGACAACCCTGTGTTACATAGAAAAAGACGGAAAATACCTAATGCTCCACCGCACCAAAAAGCAGCACGACATCAACAAAGACAAGTGGATTGGTGTAGGTGGACATGCGGAAGGCACGGAAGGACCGGAGGACTGCCTGTTACGTGAAGTAAAAGAAGAAACCGGCCTGACACTGACTTCCTACCAGTTCCGCGGGCTGATCACATTCATCAGTGATGAAGCGCCGGAGCCGGAAGAAATGTGCCTGTTTACCGCGGATGGTTTTACCGGGGAGCTGATCGAGTGCAATGAAGGCGATCTGCAGTGGATGGACAAAAAAGAAGTGCTTGCGCTTCCGACTTGGGAAGGAGATGCCATTTTTTTAAAACTGCTGATCGAGGAAGACGAGCACCGCTTTTTTACACTTCGGCTTGTTTATGAAGGAAGTAAACTGGTAGAAAAACAATTGTACCGGTATTCATAGAAAACAGATTAAATTTGAAATCATTAGTGCTCAAAGGTTACTCTGTAAACAATACCTTCGCAACCTCATATAAAGTTTTGCCTTGCAAATGGTAAGAGGAGCTGTACCTGGACAGGAGAGGAAAGGAATAAAAAATGGAAAACGAAAACCAGACCCCGCACAAGCGTCGTGTGCATTATAAAGGAAAATACCCGAAGAAATTTGAAGAAAAATATAAAGAACTACAGCCGGAAAAATACAAAGACACCATCGCGCATGTCATCCAGAAAGGCAACACCCCGGCAGGTATGCATATCTCCATTATGGTAAAAGAAATTCTTGATTTTCTGCAAATTAAGCCGGGACAGACCGGGTTTGATGCCACACTTGGCTATGGCGGTCACACAAAAGCTATGCTCAAGCAGCTGCAGGGGCAGGGACACATCCATGCGACTGATGTCGACCCGGTAGAATCGGCAAAGACGAAAAAACGTCTGGCAGAGCAGGGATTTGGCGAGGATATATTGACCGTGCATTTGCAGAATTTCTGTACGATTGACGAGATTGCAAAAGAAGTGGGCGGCTTTGATTTTATTCTGGCAGATCTTGGGGTTTCGTCTATGCAGATTGACAATCCGGAGCGTGGATTTTCCTTTAAAGTGGACGGACCGCTTGATCTGCGGCTGAATCAGGAAGCAGGAATCAGTGCGGCGGAGCGGCTGGATACGATCAGCCGGGACGAGCTTGCGGGAATGCTCTATGAAAATTCGGATGAGCCGTACTGTGAGGAACTTGCAAAAGCGATCACCGATGAGATCCGCAAAGGACACCGCGTGGATACCACCACAAAACTGCGCAGGATTATTGAAGACACTCTCGATTTTCTGCCGGAAAAGGAGAAAAAAGAAACCATCAAAAAGACCTGTCAGCGGACGTTTCAGGCACTTCGCATTGATGTCAACCGCGAGTTTGAGGTGCTTTATGAATTTATGGAAAAGCTGCCGGGTGCTTTAAAACCGGGCGGCCGCGTGGCGATTCTGACATTCCATTCCGGGGAGGACAAGCTGGTAAAGCGTGCTTTAAAAGAAGGCTACCGCGCAGGTATTTATTCGGAGTATGCAAAGGATGTGGTGCGTCCGTCCGCGCAGGAGTGTGCGCAGAATGGACGAGCACGATCCACGAAGATGCGCTGGGCGGTACGCAGCCTGTGATCCTGATACACAATCATAATGCCATTATTTGAGCCTTTGATAGGTGATGGGAATTTCTTTTGCTCCTTTACGGTAGGAATCCACCCACTTTTTCAGGTCAGCAGCATCTATGGCGGTTTCTTTCCCTTTGGCATTTGTCAGGAGATATACGATACCGTCGTGATCTTTATCAGCGGAATCCGGAAATGAGGAAAATCCGTCAATGCTGTCTGCCCATTCTTTTTTATTCCAGTCGGTCACAAAACCTATTTGGGTGTAGGAGGCATCATCGGCCTGATAGGACCATACCTGATAAGGCCAGAAAGTGGTGGGGTCGGCTGCACGAGCGGGGGAATAAGGACCACCGTAAGGACTTCCGTGGGAAATATCCTCTTCCACAATTCCATTGTAGAGAAAATGCAAAAATTGTGCTATAATGCAAGCGCGTGTTTTACAAAAAACACGCGCTTATTCACGTAGGAAGGAAAAGAAAAGTATGTTATCCACAATTGAAGCAATCAATAGTGCGGTCAACAATTTCATCTGGGGTGTCCCAGCCATGATCTGTATCATCGGTGTTGGTCTGGTATTGAGTTTCCGGACCCGGTTCTTACAGATCCGCAAGTTCCCATACGCGATGAAAGTGACCTTCGGCCGCATGTTTAAGAAGCGTGAGGCATCGGATGGAGCCATGACACCGTTTCAGGCGGTGTGTACGGCACTTGCGGCAACGGTCGGCACGGGAAATATTGCCGGTGTGGCAGGGGCGATTGCCATCGGCGGTCCGGGAGCAGTGTTCTGGATGTGGATTTCCGCAATTCTCGGTATGTGTACCAAGTTTTCAGAAGTGACGCTTGCGGTGCATTTCCGCGAAAAAAATGTGCATGGGGATCTGGTCGGCGGTCCGATGTATTATATTAAGAACGGACTGAAAAAGCACTGGCACTGGCTGGCGTATCTGTTTTCCGCGTTTGGCGTGCTGACCGTATTCGGAACAGGGAATGCCACACAGGTAAATACGATTACCACAGCCATCAATACGGCATTAATGAATTATCATGTCATTTCAAAAGATGCGGTACCGACTGTTAATCTTGTGGTTGGGATCATTCTGGCGGTTCTGATCGCACTCATTCTGCTTGGAGGTATCAGGCGGATTGGACGGGTGACAGAAAAGCTGGTACCGTTTATGGCATTGATCTATATTGTTCTGGCAGTGGGAGTGATCTTATTTAATATCGGTCATGTTCCGGCAGTATTTGCTTCCATTATAGAAGGGGCATTTCATCCGGCAGCAGTGACCGGCGGCGCGGTCGGCAGCTTTTTCATGAGTATGAAAAAGGGCGTATCCCGTGGAATTTTTTCCAACGAGGCAGGACTTGGCACGGGATCAATTGCACATGCCTGTGCAGACACGAGAAAACCGGTCAAGCAGGGATTTTTTGGAATTTTCGAGGTGTTTGTAGATACGATTGTGATCTGTACGCTGACAGCACTGGTTATTTTGTGCAGCCAGGTTCCGGTCAGTTACGGTCAGGCGGCAGGTGCTGAGCTTACAATCAGTGGATTTACCGCAACATACGGAAACTGGGTATCTGTTTTTACTGCGGTTGCCATGTGCTGTTTTGCATTTTCCACCATTATCGGATGGGGATTATACGGGACGCGCTGCATCGAGTTTTTGTTCGGCTCCCGTGTCAATAAGCCGTTCATGCTGGTGTATGCACTGGTTGCCATTGTGGGTGCGACCATGGATCTGGGCCTGATGTGGAGTATTGCGGAAACGTTTAACGGACTCATGGCAATTCCGAACCTGACCGCAGTATTTTTGCTTTCCGGTGTCGTTGTTAAACTGGTGAAGGAATACTTTGTCGGAGAAGGTGCAAAAAGTTAGGGGAAGCTGGAAAGAAAAAGGGCGAAAAACTTGACATTTGTGCGTTTATCATAAATAATAAGGTACTGAAAAAACAAAGGAGGAACTTGTTATGAAAAAATTTGGAATCAAAGAAGTTGTAGCAACCGGTATCGGAACCGCATTGTTCATTGTTTTGACAGAAGTGCAGATTCCGCTGGGAATTATCCCGAATACATCCATGCAGCCACGTGCAGCAGTACTGGCATTTCTTGCAGCAGTGTTTGGACCGGTTGTCGGAGGAATCATTGGTCTGCTGGGACATGCACTCGGAGATGCACTGTTTTACGGTGGTGTATGGTGGAGCTGGGTATTCCCAGATGCGATCTTTGGAATTTTAGTTGGTTTATTCGCAAAGAGCTTTGAGATTAAGGCCGGTGGATTTAATAAGAAGAAAGTAGTTCTTTTTAATGTCGTTCAGGTGGTTGCAAATGCAATTGCATGGATCGTTGTTGCACCGGTGCTTGATATTCTCATTTATGCAGAGCCTGCAAAGAAAGTATTCTCACAGGGCGTATTTGCGTTTGTAGCCAATATCATCATTGTGGGTGTACTTGGTTCATTACTCGGACTGGGATATACAAAGATTGGAGCAAAATCATCAAGTCTTACAAAGGAAGACTAAAAACGTATGGAACCGATTATTGAATTTGAAAATTTTACATTTAAATATCGGTCACAGATGGAGCCGACACTCCGGGATATCAATTTGAAAATTTATCCCGGAGAGAAGGTGCTCATCATTGGACCATCGGGATCAGGGAAGTCGACATTATCAAATTGTATCAACGGACTGATCCCTTTTTCGTATGAAGGAGACAGTACCGGAACTTTAAAAATCGAGGGAAAAGATCCGAAAAAACTTGGAATTTTCGGACTTTCCAAGATGGTCGGAACCGTGTTGCAGGATACGGACGGACAGTTTATCGGTCTGACGGTTGCGGAAGATATTGCTTTCGTGCTGGAAAATGACTGTATGGCACAGGAAGAGATGTTTCGCAAAGTAGACGATGTGGCAGAGACTGTAGAGGTAAAAGAACTGTTGCATCATGCACCATCGGAGATGTCCGGCGGACAGAAACAGAGAGTTTCCATGGCGGGGGTTATGATCGATGATGTGGATATTCTGCTGTTTGACGAGCCGCTGGCCAATCTCGATCCGGCGACCGGAAAGAAAGCCATTGCATTGATCGACCGAATCCAGAAGGAACAGAAGAAGACCATCGTGATCATCGAGCATCGTCTTGAGGATGTGCTTTATAAAGACGTGGACCGTATCGTTGTGGTAGGCGAGGGAACGATTGTGGCGGATATGAAGCCGGATGATCTGCTGGCTGGAAATATCCTGAAGGAACAGGGAATCCGCGAGCCGCTTTATGTCACGGCACTGAAACATGCCGGATGTACGATTGCGGCAGAAGATCATCCACAGCATGTGGAGACCATGAATTTTGAGCCGTACAGAGCGCAGGTCCGGGAATGGTTTGAGACAACGAAGATTCCACAGAAACAGGAAGCAGAGGAAAAGGTGCTCAACGTGGATCATCTGCATTTTTCTTATCAGCCGGGAAAGGCGATTCTTTCGGATATCAGCTTTGATGTGAAAAAAGGGGAAATGATCAGCATTGTCGGGAAAAACGGTGCCGGAAAGACAACCCTTTCCAATCTGATCTGTGGGTTCCTCGAGCCAAGCAACGGAAAAATCGAACTGAATGGAAAAGATATCTCACCGCTTTCGGTCAAAGAGCGTGGGGAGCATATCGGAATCGTCATGCAGAATCCGAATCAGATGATTTCAAAACCCATGATTTATGAGGAAGTGGCGCTTGGTCTGATGGTGCGTGGGGTTCCAGAAGAAGAAATTCGTGAGCGTGTGTATGAGACACTGAAAATCTGTGGTTTGTATCAGTTCCGGAACTGGCCGGTTTCAGCATTGAGTTTCGGGCAGAAGAAGCGTGTGACGATTGCATCCATTCTTGTCATGAAGCCGGAGATCCTGATTCTGGATGAGCCGACAGCGGGGCAGGATTACCGCCATTATACGGAAATTATGGAGTTTTTGAAGACGATCAATGAGACACAGGGAACGACCATTATCATGATTACGCATGATATGCATCTGATGCTGGAATATACCAACCGCGCCATTGTTGTGGCGGATGGACAGCTGCTGACGATTGATACGCCGGCGAAAGTGCTGACGGATGAAACCATCACGGCTCCGGCATATCTCAAGCAGACATCTCTCTATGAGATGGCGGTCAAATGTGGAATTGAAGATCCTTCCCAGTTCGTGCAGCGGTTTATCAATTACGAAAGGGCGGTGCGGTAATGGCAAAGTTATTGACCTATGAGCAAAAAGATACCTGGATGGACCGGCTGTGTGGTGTCACAAAGCTGATCTATTTTCTGGCATGGTCCATCACAAGCATGCTTACTTATGATACCCGTGTACTCGCCGTGATGCTGGTTCTTAGTCTGATTCTGTTTAAGATTTCAAAAACAGAGTGGAAACAGGTCGGTTCTATTTTTAAGTTCATTATGTTCTTTCTGGTCATCAATGTGCTTGCTATTTTTATTTTTGCACCGGATCAGGGAACAAAAATTTATGGTACAAAGCATGTACTCTGGCAGCTTTCGGCGCATTATCCGATTACCGCTGAGCAGCTGTTTTATGAGCTGAACATTATTTTGAAATATTTTACAATTATCCCGGCGGTGTTCATTTTTGTCGTGACCACCAATCCGTCGGAGTTTGCAGCATCGTTAAATCGTATTGGAATCAGTTACAACATCGGCTATGCGGTGGCAATTGCACTGCGTTATATTCCGGATGTGCAGGATGATTTCCACAAAATTAAAAATGCGCAGGAAGCGCGTGGAATCGAGATGTCTGGAAAAGCGAAGTTGATGAGTCGGATTAAGAGTACAGCCTCTATCATTTTCCCGCTCATTTTTACAAGTATCGGCCGTATTGACACGATCAGTAACGCAATGGAGCTGCGTGGATATGGGAAACACAGAAAGCGTACCTGGTATATGGGAAGAAAGTTACAGCGCAATGATTATCTGTGTATTGCGCTGGTGCTTGGATTTGCCGTGGTTGCACTTGTGATTACCTATCATGATGGCAGCCGGTTTTATAACCCGTTTGTATAAACAGTAGAGATTGTCATAGAGACAGGGCAGGCTTTTTAGAAAATTGTATACAGGGATAGAAGAACGTGGTGTAAAATCCCACGTTTTTTGTTATTTGTGTTATACTGTATTATAAATTTTTCGTAAAGGCATTAATTTTAATTGCATTATGTTGTGATTGGAGGGAATTTGGCATGAAAAAGATTTTGGTAATAGAAGATGATGCAGATATTTGTGAAATGTTGGTTGATTATTTAATCGGAGATGGATATGAAATTACAACATATGAGGATGGAATTTCTGTTGGAGCAGATATAGATATTGCGGATTATGCGCTGGTATTAGTAGATTTAATGTTACCAAAGATCAGTGGCTTTGAGGTGATAAAGAAGATCAGGGAAATCAGTACAATACCTATCATTATTATCACTGCAAAAAACAGTGATCATGATAAAGCAAGAGGGTTGGCGCTGGGAGCGGATGATTATGTGACAAAACCATTTTCTATTGTTGAATTATCGTCAAGGATTAAGGCAAACATTCGGAGAGTGACTATGTATGATGCTCAAACGCTGGAAGAAAATGTAATACAGCTGAGAGATCTACAAATTGATCTGTCTGCTCACATTGTAAAAAGAGGAACGGATTTTATAGATTTAACCAGAACAGAATTTGATATTCTTGTTTATTTATCCCAAAATAGAAATCGGGCGTTATCAAAAGAAAATATCTATCAAAAGATATGGAAAGAACCCTATTATGGGAACGAAAATGTATTAAATACGCATATGAACCGATTAAGAAATAAACTGAGAAATGGAGATATTGAATATATAAAAACAATATGGAGGATTGGCTATAAAATAATGGAGGATTAAATGTGATGAGATTCTTTTTGGAGATAGTGCTTATTATAGTAGTGATATGTCAATATATTGTTATACGAAATTATCAATTGGAGATAGAACAACTTTGCACGGAACTGAATTTTCTGTTGAAAAAGCCAAGAGGATTATTGTTGTTGCGGACAAACAGTAAAATGATTCAAAAACTCATTCTTTCCATTAACAATTATTTGGAAATGATCTATCAAAAGAAAACAGAATTTCAGATAATAAAAGAAGAATTGCGAGAAATGATGATAAATTTATCGCATGATTTAAAGACACCACTTACGACATTGTCCGGTTATGTTCAGCTTTTGCAGATTCGATATAATGAAGATCATAATAATCAGCAGTCTATTGAGGCGATACTAGAGAAGCTTCAGGCAAAGACAGAGCAAACTAGCAGAATGATTATGCAGTTTTTAAATATAGCAAAAATTGAAGCAGGAGATAAGAAAATAGAATGTTCACAAGTAGATATTAGTAGATTATGCAAAGAAATTGTAATGGAATATTATGATATCCTGGAGATAAATGGGTTTGAGGTGGAACTGAACATAGAAACAAAACCAATTTTAATATACAGTGATAAAAATGCAATTTCATGTATTTTACATAATCTTATTGATAATGCTTTAAAATATGGAGCAGACGGTAAATACTTTAGATTAGCTGTAAGGGAAATGAAACAATATATTTTTATTGAAGTAGAGGATCATGGTCAGGGGATAGCGGAAGATGAACAGGTATATATTTTTGAAAAAAACTATAGGGGAAAAGCAGCAAAGAAACAAACGAATAATGGTTCGGGATTGGGACTGGCAATATGCCGCAAATTGTCAGAAAAAATACATGCAGAATTAAGGGTTAATAGTTTGCCAAAGGAAAGAACAGTTTTTTCATTATTGTTAGAAAAAAGTTAGAAAGAAGAGACGGAAAAGATAAGATTAGATGATATGATGTGAATCAAAGAGGTGAACGGATGGAATATTGTGTTTTAGGAAAGAACATAGATAAAAGTTATGGTGCAAAGAAAGTTCTTGATCATGTAGATATTCATGTTCCGATGAATAGTATTTATGGTTTAATCGGTCCGAATGGTGCAGGAAAAAGTACACTGTTAAAATGTATTATGAATTTAATACGTTTTGAGGATGGTAATATTCAGGTCTTGGATAATTCTGCCGGAATGGGAAAATATGAACTTAATCGGACGGGTTCTTTAATAGAATATCCATGTTTTTATGATGATTTAACAGGAAAAGAAAATTTGTTGCTTCATTCCAGATATATGGGATATTATGATAAAAAAAGAATTGATGAAGTATTGCATGAGGTTGATTTAACAAGAGCCGATCAGAAAAAGGTGAAAAATTATTCTATGGGAATGCGTCAGAGATTGGCAATTGCAAGGGCGATACTAATAAAACCGGAATTGTTGATATTGGATGAGCCTATTAATGCCCTTGATCCTGAAGGAATTAAGAAAATGCGGGAACTGTTTATAAAATTAAATGAAAAGCAGGGTACTACGATTATTATTTCAAGTCACATACTTTCAGAAATGGATTATCTTGCAAGTGATATAGGTATAATGAATAATGGTAAAATAATTAAAGAAAAACCATTAGAGGAGATTCATAAGGAAAATAAAGACAAAATTGTGGCAAGAGTAGATGATATATCAAAGGCATCCATTTTACTGGAAGAAAGAGGAATACAGGATTTTAAAATTATGGATGATGGGCAAATACACATTTTTGATCTGACTTATGATACGTCCTGTTATGCGGAATTATTCGTGCAAAATCAATTAAAACTCTACCAGATAGATGTTGTGAAAAAAACGCTGGAAGAATATTTTTTTGAAGTGGTTGGTGGAAATTGATGAAATTATTGATACAATTGGAATTATCTAAATTTAAAATAAAAAGATACGTTTTATTTTTTATGCTTATAACAATAGGTATGTGCTTATTTACTACAATTTCACTCTTCGCAATTGAGCAGGATAAGGCAACAAATTATGAAGAAGCTATCAAGATGATGAACGCTGCGATTATAGATTGTTATCTTATTTTTTCAGGCATTTTCGCAACAAAGGTGATTGTTGAAGAATACATAAAAAAAACGGTATTAATATTATTTACCTATTCTGTCAGCAGACGTTTTTTGATGCTGGCAAAGGTGCTTTGCGTACTTGGAATAACCGTTTGTTTTGCGATTATTACAGAAATTATAAGCATTACTTATTTGATTGTGGTAGGTCCACATATGAAATTGGCATTGAATCCGTTCAGTGAAGCCGATTTTGTATATTGGGTTACCCAATTTGGATGGGGAATTCTATTAATAATTAGTTTTACGTTGTTAAGTATTAGTATTGCATTTATTAAGAAGACAAGCCAATCTGTATTTTTGACATCATTATTGTCGGTAATCATGGTACAAATTTTAATTAGCCAGGATGTGCAAAAACTGTCACTTGTTCTAGGGATGATTTTTACCATATTGACGGAGATTTCTATAAAGAAGCATGCTGACAGGATAGAATGACTCAGGCAACTATTAATTTAACATAAGGCATATTGAAGGGAGGTGAATATTATGTTTAAACAGTTAAATATAATAAACAAGCCACAGAATGAGTGGCCATGTCTATTCTGCGATGAGTGGAGATTTGACATTTGGCACTAATTAATTTATGGCGGTAAAGGCTCATCTATGGTTGAAATGCCATGAGATGAGCTTTTATTTTTACAAAAAGGAGGAACACGAGGTATATGAACAAAACTATTGTATTTAAACGGAATAAAATATTGAACAAGGGGGGAAGAAAATTCTTATACAGCATTGAGGATAGTGGACTATATGAGATAGATGATAAAATTGAACAAATATTAGCGTTAAGTGGACATACAATCAATGAGTTGTTTATTAAACTTGTAAAAGAAAAAAATATGGAAGTTGAGGAAATAAATAATTTATTACAAATGATATATAGTGCAGGTCTTGTTCTTGATTCAAATTCAGATGAGACAGATAGTGAAAATATGAGGTTGGCAGCATTGACGTTAATGGTATCTCAAGAGTGCAATATGAAATGTGCTTATTGCTATGGGGATGGTGGAGAGTATAACAACAAAGGAAAAATGTCTTTAGAAACAGCCCTAAGAGCAGTGGATTATTTGATTGAAAACAGTCATGATACTAAATTAGCAATAGCGTTTTTGGGGGGAGAACCTTTATTAAATTTTGAACTTATCAAAGAAGTTGTAAAATATTGCAGGGTGAAAGAACCAGAAACAGGGAGAACATTTTCTTATACAATAACTACGAACGGAACATTGTTGACACCAGAGATAGAAAATTATCTAATCAGTAATCAAATCAAAACACAAATTAGTATTGATGGACCCAAAGAAGAGCATGACCAAATGAGATATTTTAATAAGAAGAAACCATCGTATACAGTCGTTGTTGATAAAACAAAAAGTATGAGAGAAAAGAACCTTTTAACAGCTCGTGCTACATTATCGCCTAAAAATTTAGATTATATAAAGACATTTGAACATTTAGTTGATTTGGGATTTAGGGCTGTTCCTATCGAACCTGCAAAAAATTTATTATCTAAAACAGACTCTGAAATTGAACTTGCTGAATATATAAGATATTTGGAGTATTTCAAGACACATGTAAAACAGGGAGATTTTGATGTTGTCAATAAGATGACAGATTTTGTAAAAGCTATGGGAAAAATAGAAAATGCAGGAAAGAGAGAATATGGTTGTGGAGCATTTCATAGAATGTACGCAGTAGATATTGATGGAAGTTTATATCCATGTCATAGATTTGTGGGCATTCCTGAATTTTGCGTTGGAAGTATTTACCAAGCGCAGGGGAAGGAAACGGAACAATGGTGTAATGTAGATGATAGATATAAATGTTCGGTGTGTTGGTTGAAAAACTTATGCGGTGGTGGTTGTGCATATGAGAATTATGTTGAAAATGGAAGTATAAATATTACATCTTCAGATTTTTGTCAACATATGGAATTGCTTTATAGTACGATTATTGACATCTTTATTGAAAAAAACTATATAAATGCTAAACCGTAAAGTTTGTTGATTAAAAATTGTGTTACAAACAATTTCATCAAGGTTAAAGACCCCTTTAAGAAGTAATAGATACAAATAGAAACAATTGAGAAAGGAACTGTCGCACCGGCCAATATCAGCGGCGCAATAGCTCCTTTTTTTCTGTCTATTTTTAAGCTTCGGTTGAAGCATCAGATGCAGGGTTTTCGGTCTGGTTTTCGGAAGCATTTTCTGACGCTGGCTCAGAAGCTGATTCCTCAGACGGCTGTTCCGGAGGAATCACCTCGACATCTTCTTCCTTAACCGGTTCCGGCTTTGGCTTTTCCGGCATTTTCTGTCCACAGGCACTGCAGAATGCAGCATCGGCATCCACGCTTGCACCGCAGGATGGGCAGATCGCTACACCTTTCATCTGGTGAATGCTTTCACGGCATTCCTTAATTCTGGCTTCGGAAACGGCAATCGCATCCAGCCAGGTTTTTACATCTTCTTCGGCATCTTCGCGATGTTTTTCCACATACCATTTTCCAATCTGTTCGTATGCAGTATCAATCTTGCGTTCTTCCTCGGAGATATTTAAGTTTAATTTTGCAGTATCTGCCAGATCTTTTGTTTTTTTAATGGTAGTCTGGCTCACATCACTGATCTTTTGTCCTAAGTTGTTTAAAAAAGACATATATTTCACTCCTTTCCTATATCAAAAACCTTATGTTATGAATTATCATAACATGCTGTCTGAAAAACACAAGGAAGTTTACAGATTATTTATGTCTTTTTCTGTTTTTCTTCCGGGACATGCGTGGTGCTTTAACGGATGGTTTTGCAGCCGGAGTATTTTCGCCAGCTGGAGTTTCCACAGTAGCAGATTCTTCCGGTGCCGGAGCTTCCACAGGAGCAGATTCCGCTGATGCCGAAGCTTCGGATGAACCGGTGACAATTTCATTTAACAGCAATGCTTTTGCAAGATTTCCTTCCGCAGAAATTTTCCCACTCTGGTAAGCTTCGAGAATGTCAAGGCTGCCCTGCGCGAGTGCAAGCAGATCAGCAGCTGAAGTTGTGACTAAAATGTCACGGTCGTAATATTCATATGGTTCAACATGAAGCTGTCCGTTTGCAATTTCCAGATACAGGGCACCTTCGGCTTCTCCCTGTATGTTAAATTGGATGGCAAGATGTTCGCTGATTTTGGAAGCATCTTTCTCCTGATAAGTATCTTTTAATTTTGAAACTAATTCCTGATAGGTCATATTCTGTTATTTCTCCCTTCTCCATCTGCTAATTAGATTGGTGATTGCGCAACTCGTTTCTGCGGGCTGTCGTTTTGTCGGGGACACCGTCTGAGCGATTTTGTGTCTGCCTTAGAGGGAAGCTTCGAATAAGCATGCCCACGGTTCTATTTGCGCAGTCACAGAGTGACATATTGAAAATAAAGTAAATATCAAGACAAATGGGGAGTGGGCGTAATAAACGTTTCGAAGGTTCCCTCTTAGGCAGACTAGAAATTGCGAACGGTGTCCCCGACAAAACGACAGCCCGCAGAAACGAGTTGCGCACCCACCTGTTTGCTAATTAGAGTATAGCTTTTCTGTTATGCTTGTCAAGCAAACTTTATGAAATTATCATTGCGGGAAGCCGCTAAAAAGCGTACAATAGGGATAACAAAATTTTAAAATAAAGGAAGGGATCAAGATTATGAGAAAAACCAAAACGCACAATGTACTCAGGCGTCTGCTTGCGTTTGTCCTGATTGTTTCACTGCTTCCACTGGGGTATGCGGGCAATGTGATGGCTGCAACAACCGGTACACGGAACGTAAGTATTCAGGTTACATACGGACAGACGGATGCCAGAAATGTCTATGGCATGATCAACAGTATGCGCAGAAATTTATCCGATGCATGGTACTGGGATGCAAACAATTACACGAAGACATATTGTAATAATCTGCAGCCGCTTACTTACGACTATGCACTGGAGCAGGTAGCCATGAAACGTGCAGCAGAGATTGCACTTTCGTATTCACACACCAGACCAAATGGCACAAATTATTATACTGCTTACAGTGAAAACGGTGTCTATGCGGGAGTTTATGCAGAGAATATCGGTGTGAATTATTCTTCAGCATCTGCACTTCACAACGCAATGCGGGAAGACAATGCAAATTATTCCGGACAGGAACAGCGTAGAAATATGTTAAACAGCCAGTTTACAGCTGTCGGAATCGGACATGTATATTACAATGGCTACCATTACTGGGTAGAGGAATTTGCCAACACGGTAACCAGAACATCCTATACAACACCGAACAACCAGACAACAACCGTAACTAATCTTCAGGTTGCAGAGAGCAATATTACTTCTGACCAGATTGTTGTTCCGTCATCTATTGGAACCTATATCCAGATGTCTGTCGGACAGACGAAAGATTTATCCGGATGCTATGAAAACATTAAGGTATCGAATCACTGGCCAGGCAATGCAAACTGTCCGATTGTACAGGGACTGAATATGTATGTATCCAATACTGCGGTTGCCTATATCAGCGGAACAAAACTGATCGCAAATTCGACAGGGTCTACAACACTTACACTGAATCGTCCGGATGGAAGAATTCCTCTGCAGATTCCGGTTCAGGTAACAGGAACCAATAACAGCAATAATACATATTCGTACTATATTCCAAATGCTTCGGTAGGTACAATCGTTGATCAGACATACACCGGATATGATATTCGTCCGTCCGTATCGGTATGGCTGAATGGCGGCTATCTGTACGAGGGAAGAGATTATACACTTTCTTACAGCAACAACCGCAATATCGGTACTGCATCCGTAACAATTAACGGAATTGGAAATTATTATGGAAGCCGGACGGTTTATTTCCGTATTGTAAATCATGGAAACGGAAATACAACGGTTTCATCCAATAATCTTGCAAATGCGGTGATCAGTAAGATTGCAGCACAAAGATATACGGGATCTTCCGTAAAACCGGAAGTTACCGTTACATTAAATAACATTGTTTTAAAAGAAGGTTCGGATTACTATCTGAATTACAGTGACAATGGTGCACCGGGAAAAGCTGCTGTTATGGTAGTGGGAACCGGTAATTATACGGGATCTGCAAAGACAAGCTTTATTATTAAGCCGGAGAAGCCGGTTATCACAAGATTGCGTGCACACGGATCAAAAGTCCGTATCACATGGCTGCCAGGTACTTCCGTTACCGGCTATGAAATCTACCGTTCCAAGGGAGCATATGATTATGGATACAAGAAGATTGCGGCTACAAAAGATGGTGAGATGCAGTCTTATACAAGGGCAAAACTCACCAAAGGAACTTATTATTACAAGATCCGCAGCTATGTTACTGTAGATGGAACAAAGTATTACAGCCCATACAGCAGTGTGAAGTCTGTAAAGATCCGCCGCTAGGATCACAGCATAATTGAAAATAAGAATTAAAAATGTCGGTAGATATCTGTCAGATATCTACCGACATTTTTGGTATACAAAGTTAAAAGATTTATTTCATCTGTGCGACCCGGTCAAATTCCTCTTCGATTTCTTTGGAAGGTTTTGGTGTCAGCAGACTGACGATTACGATCGCAGCGCAGGCAATCAGGAATGCAGGAAGCAGTTCATAGATGTTCCAGATACCACCGAGCGGGCGGATCAGGTATTTCCAGATAAATACCATGGAACCCCCGCAGACCATACCGGCAAGTGCGCCCCATTTGTTGGTACGTTTCCAGAACAGGGAAAACAGAACAACCGGTCCGAATGCGGCACCGAATCCAGCCCAGGCGAAAGAAACGATGGCAAATACGGAACTGTCCGGATTTCTGGCAATGAATGCGGCAACGACAGAAATTACAAGGAGTGTAATTCTTGCGGCTGCCATGCTTCCGTTTTTGTTGGAAGAATCTTTGCGGAAAGCACCGAGAATGTCGGAAGAAACCGCAGAAGATGCAGCCAGCAGCTGCGAGTCCGAAGTGGACATGGTGGAAGCTAAAATGCCGGCGAGAATCACACCCGCAAGCAGGGCAAATATCACACCGTGCTGGGAGAGCAGGGCGGAAATTTTTACGATAATGGTTTCGGAATTCGATCCGGTCAGCATCTCCAGTGCGCCGACTTTGCTCATGGTATAACCGATCACACCGATAAAGACGGCAACGAACAGGGAGATTACGACCCAGATGGTTGCAACGCGGCGGGACAGTTTCAGTTTTTTCTCATCCTCGATTGCCATAAAACGGAGCAGGATATGTGGCATACCGAAATATCCAAGTCCCCATGCGGCAGTGGAAACAATGGTCAGGGCACTGTAAGGAGCGGCTTTTCCGGTGTTTACATCATAGGAAAGTGTCATGGAAAGATATCCCGGAAGCTCGGAGGCGTTGTGGATAACGGCACCGATACCGCCAGCAGTTTCTACACCAAAGATCAGAACTACAATCAGAGCAACCGACATGATGATACTCTGGATAAAGTCCGTTGTGGAAGCGGCAAGAAATCCGCCAAGTGTCGTGTATGCCACAATTACGATAGCACTGATGATCATGGCGGTCAGATACTTTACCCCGAATAAGCTGGAAAAAAGTTTTCCGCATGCGGCAAATCCCGAGGCCGTATAAGGAATAAAAAAGATAACAATAAAAATAGCAGCAATGACCTGCAGCATCTTTTTTTCATCGCGATAGCGGTTGCTGAAGAACGATGGGATGGTAATGGAATTGTTGCAGGTGTGCGTATAGCGGCGGATACGTTTGGCAACGATCAGCCAGTTAATGTATGTACCGGCAGCCAGTCCGATTGCTGTCCATCCGGCATCTGAAATTCCGGTGAGGTAAGCAACGCCCGGAAGTCCCATCAGAAGCCAGCTGCTCATGTCGGAAGCTTCGGCACTCATCGCGGTTACGAAAGGACCGAGTTTTCTGCCACCCAGATAGAAATCGTCAGTACTGTTGTTTTTCTTGGAACATCGGAAACCAATATAGATCATACCAATAAGGTATACGATAATGGCAATCATGATGCATATTTGTGCAGATGTCATAAATAAATCCTCCTCTTTTGTACGCTTTTACACGCTAATTGTTCATAGTATAGCACAGATGATAATTATACCGCAACCGGGAAATCCTGTTTGACACTATGGGCAATAAGATGATAAACTGTCTTTGTCTATACATGAGAAAAGCAATTCCGTTTGGCCTTCAACATGTGCTTGCCATGTTTGTAGCAAATCTGGCACCCGTACTGATCGTCTGCAGTGCAGCTCTGGTTCGGGGCATGGTATCATCTGCTGGTAGGTGCCCTGACCCTTATCGTGTGTCTGGTGTCCAGATATGTGTTAAAGGGCGTTTATAAGAATCTGAATATTCTGGTAGGACTTATTTTCGGATATATTCTTTCTATTATATTTACGGTTGCAGGGATTGCACCTATGGTGGATTTCTCCGGAATTCAGGAGACCATTGACCAGGTAGGATTTTTCAGCAGCAGAGACAACCGGCGCGACAACTGCTGTGTGTACCGGAGCACTTGGACGTGACCTTAAAATGGAGGAACTTCAGGGCTCACTTGCCGTGGATGGATTTTCCAGTGCAATTTCCGGATGTTTTGGATGCCTGCCACTGACATCGTTCAGCCAGAATGTCGGACTGGTTACGCAGGAGTGTTTGTTGTTTCCCTTCTGCTGAGCCTTCTTTTGCCGAAGAAGAAACAGGCAAATTAAATACACGTTGTTAAGGTAACGTTAAGGTGCAGCGATTTTTAAGATAAGGATTTGGTGTTATGATGATATCATCAAAAAGGAAATGGAGGAATTTGATATGTGGAGTCGCGCACAATTAAAGGGAAGGGCGAAAGCAACATTTAAACGAAATTATTGGAAATGTATTCTGATCAGCCTGTTGCTGACACTGATTGCAGGGGGAAGCGGAGCTGCTTCGGGCAACCTCAGCAGTGCAACCGGTTCCTTACATGGATCGGATAATCAGGCAGGCAGTTCCTATGATTATGACAGCAGTTATGACAGTGATGATGGTTCACTGCGCGATTTTGAGGCTGGGCTTGAAGAAGGCTTTAAGGACGGACTGAAAGCAGGAAACAGGGGAATGATGGGCGGTATGGTCGCAGCAGCGATCGCCATCGGCATACTCATAGTTGTTTTTCTGGTGATTTTTGTCCTTATACTTCTGGTTGATGTATTTATCATAAATCCGTTGGAGGTTGGATGCAGGAGATTCTTTATCCGCAACTTAAATGAGCCGGCACAGATTGGGAACATTGGATATGGATTTGACAATAATTACAGGAATGTTGCAAAGACAATGTTTTTCCGTGATCTGTTTACGGTTTTATGGTCATTGCTTTTTATCATTCCGGGTATTGTAAAAGCATATGAATATATGATGATTCCGTACCTTCTGGCAGATAACCCGCAGATGACCAAAGAGCAGGCATTTGCGGAAAGCAAGCGTATGATGCAGGGACAGAAATGGAAAGCATTTGTTTTGGATCTGTCCTTTATCGGATGGTACATTTTATCCGGACTGACACTTGGAATTCTTGCAATCTTTTATGTGTCACCATATGTGAATGCAACACATGCCGCACTGTATGAGGCACTGTGCTATGCAAACCCGGCTGGTTCAAACGGATTTACACAGCAGGAGGATCCGGTGAATTCACCTTTCCGGCAGGAGAATGTATGAATTATACGATTTTAATTGCAGATGATGAGCCGGAGATACGAACGCTTCTCCGGCTGTATCTAGAAAATGAAAATTATCAGATTATTGAGGCAGAAAATGGAAAACAGGCACTGGATCTGCTGAAGAAAGAACGTGTGGATCTGTGTCTGCTGGATATTATGATGCCGGAGATGGACGGATACCATGTGTTACAGGAATTACGTAAAACAAGCAATATTCCCGTTATGATACTTTCGGCAAAGGATGCGGATTCCGAGAAGATTCTGGGGTTAAATCTCGGGGCAGATGATTATCTGGCAAAACCGTTCAATCCTTTGGAGGCAGTAGCACGTGTCAATTCAAATATCCGTCGGTTTTATGCGCTGGGGACAGCGGAACTGTCATCCGATATACTGACCGTCCGGGATCTGGAACTGGATCCGGAAGGCTGCGTACTCAAAAAAAATGGAGAACCGATTGAACTGACTTCGGTAGAGTACCGGATCATGGAGTTATTTATGAAGCATCCGGGAAAAGTGTTTACCAAACAACAGATCTATGAACAGGGATGGGGTGACACTTATGTGGTTGCAGACAATAATATTATGGTCTGCATCAGCAAGCTGAGGGCAAAACTTGATGAAGACCCGGCAGCTTATATTCGAACCATCCGCGGATTGGGCTATCGACTGGAGAAATAGCAATGCGTGATTTACAGGCATTTTTGATCAAACGGTTTATTTATATCCTTGTACTGGTGACAGTTGCACAGTCGCTGATCAGTTTTTTGATCAGCCAGGCGGTTATGCCTGTGGTGATGAAAGTTTTTTTCCCGGATTACCAGAGGCAGTCATCCGTTGGAAAGACGGATCTGTTTATTTTTATCATATGTGTTCTGTTATTGCTGATAGTAAATGCCGTCCGGATGCTTTTGCCATCACCGCTGCAGGGAATGATGCAGTGGACAGGGGAAAGGTTACAGGACTGGCTGGGCAATGCACTTCCGGCGACAAGGAGTTCCGTCGTCGTACAGGAGATGGAAGGATGGAAAGCCATCCTGCTGTTTGTGGTTCTTCTGCTGTTAATGGTGTGTATGCTGCTTCCTTATATTTTGGGTGCGATAACGTTCGCGCGGATTGTGATGGCGGAGTTTCATCAGATCCAGGAGGAGCGCGAACAGCAGCAGAGAGAGTTTGACCGCAAGCGGAATCTGATGCTTTCCGATATCGCACATGATCTTCGGACACCGGTCACGACCGTATCCGGTTACGCAAAAGCATTGGCGGATCATATGGTACAGGAACCGGAAAAACAGCAGGAATATCTGAACGCCATCCAGAATAAATCGGTTCGGATCGGAAATCTGATCAATTTGCTGTTTGAATATGTAAAACTGGATAGTGAAGGGTTTGCATTAAATGGAAAAATGCTTGATTTGTGTGAACTTCTCAGAGAAAATGCGGCAATGCTGTATGCAGAGATGGAAGAAAACGGAATGACACTGACAGCAGATATTCCGGAGGAAACGATACCGGTCTGGGCGGATGAACTTCAGTTATCCCGTGTAGTGACAAACCTTCTGACAAATGCCATGCAGCACAATCCAAAGGGAACAAGAATCGGACTGTTTGCTTATAGGGAGCTGGAGCGGATTTATGTATTGGTGGCAGACAGCGGAATTTTGATTCCAGAGGAACAGGCGCAGCATTTGTTTGATCCTTTTACGCGTGGGGACAAAGCGCGGGTAAGCGATGGGAGAAACGGACTTGGACTTTCCATCGTGTCAAAAATCGTGCAGATGCATGGATGGGACTTAAAACTGGTGCAACAGCCACAGATTCAGCATTATGCAAAAGCAGCCGGATTTGCAAAAGCATTTGTGATCCGGATGGAAAATGCCGGTATGTATTCTGTGCATTCGCCAAAATAAAAAAGTGGCAGAAAAGAGGGAGAGTCTATGATAATTATAAGAGCGATGAATCCGTATGAATTGCTTTGGATAGTACTTTTGATTGTGTTTGTTCTGGGAGAACTTGCAACAATCGGACTAACGTGCATATGGTTTGCCGCAGGTGCACTTGCGGCACTGGTTATGGCAATGGCAGGGGTAAATCCGGTGGTGCAGTTTCTGGTATTCTTAGTGGTATCCATTCTTTTGCTTGCTGCGACAAGACCGTGGGCGCGTAAATATGTAAATGCCAAAATGCAAAGAACAAACGCGGATAGCCTGATTGGGGAAAATATACGGATTTCCGAGCGCGTCAGTAATATGGATCAGACCGGGATGGCAGTTGTTCATGGACAGGAGTGGACGGTGCGTACCCGTAATGATAATGAGATCATTGAACCGGGAGAAGAAGCAAAAATTCTGGCAATCAGTGGTGTCAAACTTATAGTAGAAAAGGTATAGGTAAAGGAGGAAAAAGTTATGCCTGTTGTAATTCTCATTGTAGTGATCATTGCATTGGTCGTTATTGTGAACTGTGTGAAAATTGTTCCACAGGCGCATGCGGTAGTTGTGGAGAGACTTGGAGGGTATCTTACCACATGGTCGGTAGGGCTGCATTTTAAGGTGCCGTTTATTGACCGTATTGCAAAAAGGGTATTGTTGAAGGAACAGGTGGTTGATTTCCCACCACAGCCGGTAATCACAAAAGATAACGTAACAATGCAGATTGATACAGTTGTATATTTTCAGATCACGGATCCAAAGCTGTATGCATACGGTGTGGAAAATCCAATCATGGCAATTGAAAATCTGACTGCTACGACGCTTCGTAATATCATTGGTGATCTGGAACTGGATGAGACACTGACATCGCGTGAGACCATTAACACAAAGATGCGTGCAACGCTGGATGTGGCAACAGATCCGTGGGGTATCAAAGTAAATCGTGTGGAGTTAAAGAACATTATTCCGCCAAAGGCAATTCAGGATGCCATGGAGAAACAGATGAAGGCAGAGCGCGAGCGGCGTGAAGCCATTCTGCGTGCAGAAGGTGAGAAAAAATCTACAATTCTGGTTGCAGAAGGAAATAAGGAGTCTGCAATTCTCGATGCAGAGGCTGAAAAACAGGCTGCAATCCTGCGTGCCGAGGCACAGAAGGAAGCAACCATCAAAGAGGCAGAAGGTCAGGCAGAGGCTACATTAAAGATCCAGCAGGCCAATGCAGATGGTCTGCGTATGCTCAAAGAAGCTGCTCCGGATAATGCGGTACTTCAGATTAAGAGTCTGGAGGCATTTGCCAAGGCAGCAGACGGTCAGGCAACCAAGATTATTATCCCATCGGATATTCAGGGGATTGCAGGACTGAGCAAATCCATTGTGGAAATTGCAAAAGAAAACGGATAACACAGATACATCTGTGATGCATTGGACGAAACTGCTCCATGAAAATGGGGCAGTTTTTGTTATCTCAGTAAGGTCTTTATTTTGCACAGGGAAAATGTTATACTATAGATTATTGATGTGGGGGTATATTCCACAGTTGGGCGATGATGTGGAAAGAACAGGAGCGTAAATGAAATCAAAGGTTCGGTTTAAGGGAAAACTGAGATCGTATCTCTGCTGGCCATTGTGGCTGACGATCCCGATGACACTCGCAGATGTGGGGCTTTATTTTTACGATGTGACGGCAGGCTTTTTGCTGACGGTATTTATTGCTATCTATTTTGTACTGGAACTGGGATTATATTATAATACCAGACCGCGGCTTGCAAATGAGATTATCAATTTTGCCACACAGTATGCAACGGTACAGAAAAAACTTTTGAATGAGTTTGAAATTCCATATGCGCTGTTGGACTATACAGGAAAAATTCTTTGGGTGAATGAACGCTTTTCCGAGCTGACGGGAGTGGGGAGAAATTATCATAAATCAATTACAACCCTTTTTTCCAATATTACCCGTGAGTTTCTTCAGAAACACGAAGATGCACAGAATATTACGATTGAAAAAAAGGAGCGCATTTTCCGGATTTCCCTGAATCGTATTTATTTTGACGATATCATGGAGGAGAGCAAGGAAATTGACGTGAAGGATTCCGATGAATTCCTGACGGCACTGTATCTGTTTGATGAGACCGAACTGCAGCATTGCAAGCAGGAAAATCTGGATCAGAAGCAGGTATCGGCACTTGTTTATATTGATAACTATGACGAAGCACTTGACAGTATCGAGGATGTGAAGCGTTCGCTTCTGATTGCGCTTGTCGATCGAAAAGTGAACCAGTATTTCTCAAAGATGGACGCGCTTGTCCGCAAAATCGAAAAAGACAAGTATTTTGTAGTATTTAAGTATAAATATTTACAGAAGCTTATGGATGACCGGTTCAGTGTACTTGAAGATGTCAAGACGGTCAAAGTTGGCAATGAGATGGCGGTTACGCTGAGTATCGGTGTCGGGATCAAGGGGACTTCTTATAACGAGAACTATGAGCAGGCACGTGCGGCAATTGATCTGGCACTCGGACGGGGTGGGGATCAGGTCGTTGTCAAAAATGGTGAGGACATTGCATATTTTGGAGGCAAGGCAAAACAGGTGGAGCGCAACACCCGTGTAAAAGCGAGGGTTAAGGCACATGCGCTGCATGAAATTATTGAGAGCCGTGAGAACGTGATTATCATGGGGCACAGCCTGACAGATGTCGATTCCCTTGGTGCAGGGATTGGAATTTTCTGTGCAGCCCGTGTGCTTGGAAAAAAGGCACAGATCGTGATCAATGAGCCAACAACTTCCATCCGGCCGCTTATGGAATGTTTTACTCCGGAAAAAGGCTATCCGGAAGACATGTTTATCAATAGTGAGATTGCGATTGAAGAGGTAAGCCGCAATTCCCTTGTTATGGTGGTGGACACGAACCGTCCAAGTTATACGGAATGCCCGGAACTGCTTACGCGTACCGATACAATTGTTGTATTTGACCATCACCGTCAGGGCAGTGAAGTGATTGAAAATCCGCTGCTGTCCTATATTGAGCCATACGCATCTTCTGCCTGTGAGATGGTAGCAGAAGTTTTACAGTATTTCCAGGAAGGATTTAAGCTTTCTCCGGCAGAGGCAGACTGCATTTATGCAGGTATTTTGATTGATACCAATAACTTTATGACCAAAACAGGTGTCCGTACATTTGAGGCGGCAGCATATCTCAGACGCTCCGGGGCAGAAGTGACCCGTGTGCGTAAAATGCTGCGAAATGATATGGCATGCTATAAAGCCCGTGCGGAGGCAGTGCGTCATGCGGAAGTATACCGCGGTGCATTTGCAATTTCTGTCTGTCCGAGTGAGGACGTGGAAAGTCCAACGATTGTCGGCGCGCAGGCAGCAAATGAGCTGCTCAATATTATAGGAATCAAGGCATCTTTTGTGCTGACAGAGTACGCAGGAAAAATATACATCAGCTCACGTTCTATTGATGAAATTAATGTACAGTTAATCATGGAACGAATGGGTGGCGGCGGTCATTTGAATGTGGCTGGTGCACAGTTGACGGGATGTACGATTTCCGAGGCAAAACATGCCATTATGCGGACCATTGATGAAATGCTTGAAGAAGGAGATATACAGGAATGAAAGTAATTTTATTACAGGATGTGAAAGCTCTTGGGAAAAAGGGCGAAATCGTAAATGTGAGTGACGGTTATGCACGCAATGCAATTCTGCCGAAGAAACTTGGAGTAGAGGCAACGACAAAGAATCTGAATGACCTCAAATTGCAGAATCAGCATGCAGACAAAGTGGCAGCTGAAAATTTAGAGCACGCAAAGGAACTGGCGGAGGAGATCGGAACAAAGAAAGTTGTTGTAAAGATCAAATCCGGTGAGGGCGGACGTATTTTCGGGTCTGTTTCCACCAAGGAAATTGCACAGGCTGCAAAAGAGCAGGCAGGGCTGGATCTGGATAAAAAGAAGATGCAGCTGGGCGAATCCATCAAGGCTCTTGGAACTTATGAGATTCCGGTGAAGCTTCATCCAAAGGTAACCGCAACACTGCGTGTTCAGGTTGTTGAGGAATAGGAGGAAGTTCGCTTGGAAGAAACGCTGATCAAGCGGGTGATGCCGAACAGTCTGGAAGCCGAGCAGTCGGTCATTGGTTCCATGATCATGGATCAGGATGCCATTGTCACAGCCATGGAGATCCTTCTGCAGGAAGATTTTTATCACAAGCAGTATGGAATTCTCTTTGATGCGATGATCGAATTGTACAGCAGCGGACAGCCGGTGGATCTGGTTACACTGCAGAATAAACTCAAGGAAAAGGATGTACCACAGGAAGTCTCCAGTCTGGAATTCGTTGGAGAATTGGTGCGTGCGGTTCCGACATCCGCGAATGTCAAATATTATTGTAATATTGTAAAAGAAAATTCCATGAAGCGGAAACTCATCCGGGTCACGGAAGAGATAGAGAATGAGTGCTATGCGGGCAAAGAATCGCTCGAAAGTGTTCTGGATAAGACCGAACATGATATTTTTGCATTGTTGTCAAGCCGTACCGGTGGAGACTATGTACCGATTCGTCAGGTTGTCATGAACGCACTGGAAAAGATTGAAAAAGCGTCACAGCAGGACGGAAATGTTACGGGAATACCGACAGGGTTTATTGATTTGGATTACCGGACAGCAGGATTACAGCCATCGGATCTGGTATTGATTGCAGCCCGTCCGTCTATGGGAAAGACAGCGTTTGTTTTAAACATTGCACAGTATGTGGCATTTCATGAAAACATGTGCACGGCGATATTTTCATTGGAAATGTCGAAGGAGCAGCTGGTAAACCGACTGTTCTCCCTGGAATCCCGTGTAGATGCACAGGCACTTCGTACCGGTAATCTGTCGGATGCTGACTGGGCGAAACTCGTCGAAGGAGCCGGAATCATAGGGGATTCCGAACTGATCATTGATGATACGCCAGGAATCAGTATTTCCGAGATGCGCAGTAAATGCCGTAAATATAAGCTGGAGCATGATCTGAAACTTATCATCATTGACTATCTGCAGTTGATGTCTGGGTCCGGCAGGAGTACAGACAGCCGGCAGCAGGAGATTTCGGACATCTCCCGTTCCCTGAAAGCACTTGCCCGTGAACTGAATGTACCGGTGCTTGCTTTGTCCCAGCTTTCCCGTGCAGTAGAGCAGAGACCGGATCATCGTCCGATGCTCTCCGATCTGCGAGAATCCGGAGCGATCGAGCAGGATGCCGATGTCGTGATGTTTATTTATCGTGATGATTATTATAACAAGGATACTGAACTGAAAGGAATTTCAGAAATCATTATCGCCAAACAGCGTAATGGTCCGATCGGTACGGTGAACCTCGCATGGCTGCCGGAATACACGAAGTTTGCAAATCTGGAACGATAAAATTTTTCTTATGATCATGCATCAAATTAAATACATTTGCCGAAATGCTTGCGCTTTGGACGGGTTTGTACTAGAATACCATTAAGCCAATAAGGCAATAATGATCATTATTCATAAGGAGGATTTTATTATGGCATACGTTATTTCTGATTCATGCGTTAGCTGTGGTACATGTGCAGGCGAGTGTCCTGTAGGAGCAATCTCTGCAGGTGCTTCTCAGTACGAGATCGATGCAAATAGTTGTGTTGATTGTGGTACATGTGCTGGTGTTTGCCCAACTGGAGCAATCGCTCAGGGCTAATCACATAATAAAACGAAACGAAGAGCTGTCTCTTAAACCACGGAGGCAGCTCTTTTTCGATTATAGAAAGAGAGGAATAACATGGCTACATTAGGAAATCCTAAGAATACGATTGCAGTATTGCAGAAATACCAGTTTAATTTTCAGAAAAAATTTGGACAGAATTTTTTGATTGATACAGGAATTTTAGAGGAAATTATAGAAGCTGCGCAGATCACAAAGGATGATTTTGTGCTGGAAATCGGTCCGGGAATCGGAACCATGACACAATATCTCTGTGAGGCGGCACGCGCGGTAGTGGCAGTGGAAATAGATACCAATCTGATTCCGATTCTAAAAGATACGCTTGCGGAATATAATAATGTGGATGTATTGAATGAAGATATTTTAAAAGTAAATATTTCAAAACTTGCGGAAGAAAAAAATAACGGAAAACCGATCAAGGTCGTTGCAAATCTTCCGTATTACATTACGACTCCGATCATCATGGGATTGTTTGAAAGCCATGTGCCGATCGACAGTATCACGATTATGGTACAGAAAGAAGTAGCGGATCGTATGCAGGAAGGACCGGGAAGCAAGGAATATGGCGCACTTTCTCTGGCGGTGCAATATTACGCAAAACCGGAAATCGTAGTCAATGTTCCGCCAAGCTGTTTTATGCCGCAGCCGAAAGTCGGCAGTGCCGTTATCCGTCTGACACGTCATAGTGAGCCGCCGGTTACCGTAAAAAGTGAAAAACTGCTGTTTCAGGTGATCCGGGCATCGTTCAATCAGCGCAGGAAAACACTGGCAAACGGGCTTGCCAATTATGGTGCATTCGGTCTTCCGAAAGAAGAACTGCAGGCATGTATTGAGGAACTTGGCGTACCGGTTAATATTCGTGGAGAGGCACTTTCTTTAGAGCAGTTTGCACAGCTCTCCAATATTATTTATGATCACAGGAGTGCTGTATAAAAACAGCGCGGGCAGTCCATACTATCATCAAAGACCATAAAACGAAATGATGATGGAGGTAAGCCAAATGAGAAAACAACAGTATATAGCCACTGTCGCGTGTCTGGTAGCGGGAGTGATTGGATTTGTCAGTGTATATGCCACGGATAAAGGAAAAGAACGCAGGGAAGCAGAACAGGAAATTGCGGCACAGACCCAGCAGGAGGCACCGGCTTCCTATGAAGTGAAACCGGAAATAAGTGTGGAAGATGCAACGAAAAAAGCGGAAGAACAGGCGTTAAAGCTGGCAGAGCAGGAAAAAATGAAACAGGAAGAAACACAGCAGGAGGAAGAGAAGAAACAGGACGAAGAAAAAACAGTAGAGACAGCAGCCACCGTGACACAGCATTTTGACAAGAGTTCTGCGGTCTGGCCAATTGAGGGAGATGTTCTTCTGGATTACAGCATGGATTCCACCATTTATTTTCCCACGTTAGAGCAGTACCGATGCAATCCTGCCATGGTGATCAGTGGCAATGTCAATGATAAAGTGTTTGCAATGGCAACGGGAAAAATAACGGATATTCAGGAAAATGAAGAAACCGGATGTACGGTGATACAGGATCTGGGTGACGGATATGCTGCGGTTTACGGACAGTTGAAGGAACTGAATTTTGCAAAAGGGGATACGCCGGAAGCTGGTCAGGTGCTGGGATATGTCAGTGAGCCGACAAAATATTATACAACCGAAGGCAGTAACGTCTATTTTCAGCTGAAAAAAGATGGAAAAGCTGTGGATCCGAAAGAATATCTTCCGCAGATGGCGATGGATACGCTGGATTGACATTCATAGTTTTTTCTAATACAATAAAATGTAAACGGTTTTGGAGCTTTATGCGAAAAAACCGTACATAATCAAGAGGTATCTCAGCTTAAGAGGGATAAAATATGGAATTTAACCAGTACAATACAACCGTACAACAGTGGATTCATACAGTTCTGGAAAATCGGGAAACCAATGCGGACGTGGTGTTGGAATGCTGTCGGGATATCATAGCGTATGGACGAAAAACAGATGATCCAAAGCTGATGGGATTCGGTTTCTTTTATGGTGGGGAAATCTATTATGAATTAAATGACGGAGCACATTTTTTCCATATGATGACAGAGGCACTGACGTATCTGGACCGTGCAGAGGAATGGGAACTTGTGGTGCGTTGTTACAATTTTCTGGGAATCGCATCCATGAGCAGAGGAAATCCATCGCTTGCGCTTGACTATTATATGAATGGTCTTAAGGACAGTGATACATATGATCTTCCAATGCAAAAGATTATGATTCTGATCAATATGGGGTTATTGTATCTGGAGTGTGGGCATTATGTAGATTCCGAGAATTCTTTTTTAGAAGCTTATCAGATTTTGCAGACAAAACAGAAGGATGAAAAGTATAATTTTTATATGTATGCTTTTTATGGAAATATGGCAGAATGTCTGATCCTGCAGGATCGTCTGGAGGAAGCAAAACCATATCTGGAGTATCTGCATAAAGATGGCTGGGAACAGGTTGCCCTTACAGAGCGGCTGTTTATCGACATCGTGGATGTAATTTATTATCACAAGATGGGAGATGTACAGAAGCGGAATGAGAGTATTCAGATGATCCATCAGAATCTTCCGGATAATCTGACGGTACTGGACTTTTTTTCGGATTATTACCGTTGTTGTCTGGTGTTGCTGGAAACGGACCAGGATGAATCGTTCTGGCGTATCATTGAAGTAATCGAACCACAGGTGGTGAATTTTAAGATCATTAATCTGCAGCTGAAAGTTCTGTCCCTGAAGATGAAATTTTACCGGAAGCATAACCAGAATGCGGAATATCTGCAGGCGGCAGGGCTTTACTATGAATTGTCTGAACGGAACGAAGCAGTGACGCGCAACATGCTTTCAAGTATGATTACGTTGCGCAAAAATCTGGAGAATATGCGCAAAGCCAGAATGAAGGCGGAACGAAAGAATCTTGTATTACAGGAGCGTTCCGAGCAGGATCCGTTGACGCGTATGGCAAACAGGTTCCGTCTGAATGATTATGCAGAAGAGGTGTTTGCCTATTCGCAGGAGAATGATATTCCGGTTGCGATGGAAATACTCGATATTGATTATTTTAAGGAATATAATGATAATTACGGACATCAGGAAGGAGACCGGTGTCTGGTAAGTATCGCAAATACGATCCGTAATCTGGTGGAGGAAGCGGAAGGATTCTGTGCACGGTATGGAGGGGATGAGTTTGTCATTATCTATGCGAATGTGACACGGGAACAGGCTGTTTCCTTTGCAGAGGAGCTGCGCAGACGTGTACTTGCATTAGAAATAGAACACCGGTTTTCCAAGGCACTTCCGGTAGTGACGATTTCGCAGGGAATCTGTTGGGGAATCCCGCGCAAGGGAAACCGCAGCTGGGATTTTTTGCATGCAGCAGATAATATGCTTTACCGGGTGAAGAAATTCAGCCGGAACAATTATTGTGTAGGGGGGCTTGATGAAACTGAAGACGTGACCATGGGAACCGCATTGTAACGGCATGGCAGTCGAAACCTGGCAAAAAGAAAAGGATGAAAATGGAAACAGTTAAATTTGAAGAATTAGGGTTATATCCGCAGCTTCTGCGGGCAATCAAAGAGATGGGATTTGAAGAGGCAACACCTATCCAGTCACAGGCGATTCCGGTTGTGATGAGTGGGGTAGATGTGATTGGTCAGGCACAGACCGGAACCGGAAAGACAGCTTCTTTCGGAATCCCTCTTTTGATGAAAGTGGACCCAAATAATAAAAAAACGCAGGCAATCGTACTTTCTCCGACAAGAGAACTGGCCATCCAGAGCGCGGAAGAAATCCGGAAACTTGCAAAATATATGCATGGGATCAAAGTGCTTCCCATTTATGGAGGGCAGGATATTTCCCGTCAGATCAAGGCATTAAAAGGTGGGGCAACCATCATCATCGGAACACCGGGGCGTGTGATGGATCATCTGCGCCGCAAAACCATTCGCTGTGATTATATTAACACGATTGTGCTGGATGAAGCGGATGAGATGCTTAATATGGGATTCCGCGAGGATATAGAAACAATTTTATCCTATATCCCGGATGAAGACCGGCAGACTGTACTTTTTTCGGCAACTATGCCAAAGCCGATTCTGGAAATCACAAGAAAATTCCAGCATGATGCGACTACGATCAAGGTGACGAAGAAAGAACTGACGGTTCCGAATATTGACCAGTATTATTATGATGTGCGCAGAAATGATAAGATGGAAGTGCTGACACGCCTGCTGGATTACTATAATCCAAAGCTTTCGCTGGTATTTTGTAATACCAAGCGCATGGTGGATGAACTGGCATCGGAATTACAGGGGCGCGGCTATGCAGCAGAGGGAATTCACGGCGATATGAAACAGGTGCAGCGTGACCGAGTGATGAAAAAATTCCGAAATGGGAAAACAGATATCCTGATTGCAACCGATGTCGCAGCGCGTGGAATTGATGTGGATGATGTTGAAGCGGTATTCAACTATGACCTGCCACAGGACAATGAATATTATGTGCACCGGATCGGAAGAACCGGACGCGCCGGCCGTACCGGAAAAGCGTTTAATTTCGTTAAGGGCAAGGAAGTATACAAACTCAAAGAGATCCAGCGCTATTGCAAGACAAAGATCAAGGCGCAGCCAATCCCATCTTCGGATGATGTGGCAGCGATCAAGGCGGATAAGATTCTTGACGGTATCGGACAGATTATCGAGGACGGAGATCTGCGCGATATGATCGAGCTGATAGAGCAGCAGGTGAACAACTCTGATTATACAGCAATGGATATTGCAGCTGCATTTTTAAAACAGGCAATCGGCGGAGTGGAATTATCAAAGGAGGATCACGAATTTGATGATGCATTAGCAGGAGATACCGGAGCCGAGGAAGGGATGGTACGTCTGTTCATTAACATCGGAAAGAGCCAGCGGATCCGCCCGGGAGATATTCTCGGGGCTGTAGCCGGAGAGGCAAAGATTCCGGGCAAACTTGTGGGGGCAATTGACATGTATGATAATTACACATTTGTCGAGGTGCCGCAGGAGTATGGAAAAGATGTATTAAAAGCCATGAAAAATGTAAAGATCAAAGGAAAGTCGGTCAACGTGGAGCCGGCAAATGCACGATAGAGGATAAGACCGTTTTTGGGGATATTTACTATGGGGGAAGCTGCAAATGGCAAAGATGCCATGGATCAGATCGAAAAGCTTCAGCCACAGATTGTTATCAGTGACGTTGTAATGCCGCTGATGGACGGTGTCGATTTTACGGTGGCGGTACATCACCGCTATCCGCACATCCAGATGATCATTCTCAGTGGATACGATAATTTTGAATATGTAAAGCAGACGCTCATGCAGGGGGTGGTGGATTATATCTTAAAGCCAACCCTCACACCGCATGAGCTTCTTGGCGTGCTTCAAAAAGCGGCAGCGCGGATTCCCGGCTGGCATCCGGATCATGCAATGACCGGGGAAACCGCGGAGGAACTGCTCAAAGAATTGCTGCTCGGGGAAACAAAAACAGGAGAAGAACTGCAAAAGGTATTTGCCGCATCATATGTTGCAAAATTATGAAGAGGAATTTGTTGCGCTGGATGACCGTGTGGATTATGACAAGTATGTGGATTATAAACGCAAACTGGTAGAACATGATGGAAAGTCCTATGGAATCCCGTTTGACTGTGGAACAGCGGCTCTGTTTTACCGTCTGGATATTTTAGAACAGGCGGGATTTTCCGAGGCTGATATGCAGAATCTGACCTGGTCACGCTATATGGAGATCGGCCAGCAGGTGTATCAAAAGACGGGAATACCAATGCTTACCCTTGACCCGACCGATCTGCCCCTGGTGCGTATCATCATGCAACAATTACTTATGGCCAAAGGTTATTATGATGGATGATTCCTCCCAGACCATGCCGATGCTGGTTGCAAACCTCTCCAGCGGCTACAGCATTGATTACGGTGTGCTTATGCTCGGAGTACTCATCTGTTCTCTTCCGACGGGCATCCTCTTCCTTGTTCTGCAGAAAAGTTTTGCAAACGGAATTGTGGGGGCTGTCAAAGGATAAGACGACATGCCGGATACCGTGGGTTTTCAGGATTTCAGTGAAATCGGAAACCCACGGTTTTTGCATTAAGAACAAATATCAGATATGGAAGTAGTAAATAAAACTACGTATAAAAGAAATGAAAACAAATACATGTTGACAAAGAAACTATATTGCCATATACTGAAAATTGTTTGATAGTCAAACAATTTTGAAATATGGAGGAAACGTGCATGATAAGCACATATACATCAAAGTTGAAACAACTGCAGATCGGGGATCTGATTGCAAAAATTCCGATCATCCAGGGTGGCATGGGGGTAGGAATCAGCAGAAGCCATCTGGCGGGAGCTGTGGCAAAGGAGGGCGGTGTAGGTATCATTTCTACTGCGCAGATCGGCTACGATGAAGAAGGCTTCGAGAATGATCAGGCAGGCTGTAACTTAAAAGCCATCAAAAAACATATCCGGAAAGCAAAGGAGCTTGCCTGTGGAAACGGACTTGTGGGTGTCAATATTATGGTTGCATTAAAGCATTACAAAGAGCATGTCCGGGCAGCAGTTGCGGCAGGGGCAGATGTGATTATCAGTGGAGCCGGGCTTCCTATGAATCTGCCGGAGCTTGTCAGCAAAACCTGCCGGACAAAGATAGCTCCGATTGTATCCTCGAAGCGTGCAACCCAGCTGATATTGAAGATGTGGGCGCACCGCTATGACCGCACGGCGGACTTTATTGTAGTGGAGGGACCGAAGGCCGGCGGGCATCTAGGGTTTTCCAATGAACAGCTGGCACATATGGATGCCATTAATTTTGACGGAGAGATCCGGCAGATTATCGACTGCAAAAAGGAATACGAACAGCGGTATCAGAAAAATATTCCGGTCATTGTGGCCGGCGGGATATTTGATCAGAAAGATATTTCGCATGCGCTGGATCTCGGCGCGGATGGTGTACAGATTGCCAGCCGCTTTGTCGCAACCGAAGAATGTGATGCATCGGAGGCATACAAGGAGGCGTATATTCACGCCAGTGAGGAAAATATCGAGATTATCCAAAGCCCGGTCGGTATGCCGGGACGTGCATTGCGCAATAAGTTTATCGATCGTGTAAAGCGCGCAAAGCTGCCAGTCAGTAAGTGTTACAACTGTCTGGAAAAATGCAGTCCGCAGAAAGTTCCTTACTGTATTACGAAAGCGTTGATCGATGCCGTGCGTGGGGATGTGGAAAATGGCCTGGTATTCTGTGGGGCGAATACGGGACGGATTCACGAGATTACTACGGTACATCATCTGATGCAGGAGCTGGCTGGAGATCTACAATAAAAATGGTTTGTGTGATTTTTCCTTGGAATCAAAGAATTCCTGTAGTAAAATAGGAAGTAAAGCAGTAATGCAGATACGGGAAAACAGGAAAGAAGGAGAACACACAGCATGACGGTGGCCGCACATGGGGGAGATATTTATCAAAATCAGATCACATATGATTTTTCTGTAAATACCAATCCGCTGCCGCTGCCGGAGATATTGCAGAAACGGATGGCGGAAGCGGCGGTTCACAGCAACCGTTATCCACAGTATGACAATGTGCTGTTGCGGGAACGGCTTGCAGCACTTTATGGTTTTTCAACAGAAGAAGTAGTGTGTGGCAACGGAGCATCCGAATTATTTGTTGCGATTGTGCATGCACTGCGCCCGAAGCGGGTGGGCATTTTGGCTCCTTCTTTTTCGGGATATGCCTGGGCAGCTCAGACAGTGGGAGCCGAGGTATGCAGTATCCCGTTGCAGGAAGAAAATAATTTTGCCATGGACATGGCACAGATGGAGTCATTGTGCAGGCATCTGGATGGAATCAGCTTATTATTTTTGGCGAATCCAGCGAATCCGGCGGGAAACAAAATGGAAGCGTCTCTTTTGGAGACGCTTCTTGACGTGTGTGAAAAGAAACAGATTACTGTGGTGCTGGACGAATGTTTCATTGCATTCACGGGGACGAAAGGATATGTTTCCTGGATCCGGAAATATCCGTATCTGATTGTGGTGCGTGCATATACAAAAATCTATGCGATTCCGGGAATCCGGCTGGGGTATCTGCTGGCGCAGAAAGAAATCTGTGAAAAAATTGCGCATCAGCTGCCGGAGTGGAATGTATCTGTGGTTGCGCAGCGGATCGGCATGGATATTCTGAATGATTCGCTTCCTGGTTGGAGTCGTAGAAAGTATCTGAAGGATACGATTGGGCTGATTCAGGAAGAAAAGCACTTTTTAAAACACGAGTTAACAAAAATATTTGGAGATCAAATGAAAATTTTTCCTTCTGAAGCTAATTTTTTGTTGCTGAAAACACAAATTCCACTGTACAGATTATTGCTGGAAAGAGGAATTCTGATCCGAAACTGCGCAAACTATACAGGACTGGGACAGGACTTTTACAGAATTGCCGTAAAAGGTCATCCGGAAAATGTACAACTGATTGAGGCATTGCTGGATATAAAGAAGAAAGGGGAAGAAAAACGTTATGGAAAACATTGAATATGTTCTTCCGGGAGAGATTGAAAAACGAAGTTTTGCCATCATAGGGGAAGAACTAAAGGAGCGTGGTATCGTGCTTCCACCGGAGCAGGAGCCGGTGACAAAGCGCGTGATCCATACAAGTGCGGATTTTGATTATGCAAAGACGATGACGTATTCTCCCCATGCTGTGCAGATTGCCAAAGAACTGATTGCAGGTGGCGCTGACATTGTCACGGATACCAATATGGCGCTTGCAGGCATCAACAAAAAACGGTTAGGGGAATTTGGAGGAACGGTGCATTGTTTTATGGCAGATGAGGATGTGGCGCGGGAGGCAAAGACGCGGCAGGTGACACGTGCGACGGTCAGCATGGAACATGCAGCAAATATTGACAAACCTGTAATTTTTGCCGTGGGAAATGCGCCGACGGCATTGATTTCGCTCTATGAACTGATGCAGAAAAGTGATTGGCGTCCTGCATTTATTATTGGAGTTCCGGTGGGATTTGTAAATGTAGAGGCGGCAAAAGAACTGATTTTAAAAACAGATGTGCCGCATATTGTCAACCGCGGTAGAAAAGGCGGCAGCAATGTAGCGGCAGCAATCGTAAACGCACTGTTATATCAGATCCGGCCGGTATAAAGGAAAGAAGGAGGCGTATCTGGTGTGAGGTACGGATTTACAACCGGCAGCTGTGCTGCCGCTGCTGCAAAGGCTGCGGCATATATGCTTCTGACGGGAAAAATAAAAAACTGTATAACGATTGAGACCCCAAAAGGAATTCCATACACCGCGGAAGTGACGGATATCGTGCGCGGGGAATCTCAGGTTTCCTGCGCTGTGGTCAAGGATGGCGGCGATGATCCGGATGTGACCAGCGGAAGTAAAATCTGTGCCACGGTCACCGCGGACAACCGTGGGGATGGAGAAAAAGAACTTCTGCAGATTGATGGAGGAAAGGGTGTGGGCCGTGTGACGAGACCCGGACTGGATCAGCCCGTAGGCAATGCCGCAATCAATCATGTGCCGCGGGAAATGATCACCCGGGAAGTGCAGGAAGTGTGCCGGATTTGTGATTTTCACGGAACACTGCATATTCTGATTTCTGTGCCGGATGGGGAAGCACTTGCAGAGCGTACGTTTAATCCAAGACTGGGGATTGTCGGGGGAATCTCAATACTGGGAACGACAGGAATTGTGGAACCCATGAGCAGTCAGGCACTTAAGGAGACCATCCGTGTGGAACTCCGCCAGCAGCGTGCAGAAGGGCAGACCATTGCGGCAGTTTCACCGGGAAATTATGGACTGGATTTCATGCAGCAGACCTATGGATATGATCTTGACCGCAGTGTGAAATGCAGTAATTTTATCGGTGAGACGATCGATATGGCGGCGGAACTGGGATTTTGTGCAATGCTTCTGACCGGACATATTGGAAAACTGATTAAGGTGGCGGGAGGCATTATGAACACCCATTCCCATGAGGGAGATTGTCGGATGGAACTTTTAGCGGCAGCCGGCATCCGTGAAAATGTATCTTTAGAATGTTTAAAGAAGATTTTAGATTGCGTCACAACCGAGGAAGCACTTGCGTTTATTGATGCCGAAGGTAAAAAAGAAGATGTTATGGAAGATATCATGAAAAAAATTGATTTCTATCTGAAAAAACGTGCGGCCGGTCGGTTACAGATCGAGTGTATTGTCTATTCCAATACCTACGGGCTGCTTGGGATGACTGCAAAAGCAGAAGAATTACTCAGGAGGTTGCTATGATTTATTTTGTCGGAGCAGGAAGCGGAGCACCGGATCTGATTACTGTGCGGGGAATGCGTCTGCTGCAGAAAGCAGATGTTATCATCTATGCCGGTTCGCTGGTCAATCCACAGCTTCTCGATTATGCAAAAGAGGGCTGTGAGATTCATAACAGCGCCAAAATGACACTTGAAGAGGTTGTTTCGGTGATGGAACAGGCAGAAAAAAATAATTTAATCACGATTCGACTTCATACGGGAGAACCCAGTATATACGGAGCGGTGCGGGAACAGATGGATATTCTCGATCAGAAGGGGATTGCGTATGAGAGTTGTCCGGGTGTGAGTGCCTGTTTTGGAGCAGCGGCATCGCTGAATCTGGAATATACCCTTCCGGATGTGTCACAGTCACTGATCATCACCCGGATGGCCGGAAGGACGGCGGTACCGGAAAAGGAGAGTATTGAGAGTTTTGCCGCACACCATGCTTCCATGGCAATTTATCTGAGTACCGGAATGCTGGAGGAATTATCACGGCGCCTTGTAAATGGTGGATATGAGCCGGATACACCTGCGGCACTGGTGTACAAGGCAACCTGGTCGGACGAGGAAGCATATATCTGTACTGTGCAGGAGCTGGCGGTGGTGGCAAAGAAACATAATATTACAAAAACCGCTCTGGTGCTGGTCGGAGATGTAATATCAAATCAGCATTATACGCGCTCCAGACTCTACGCGCCGGATTTTACAACCGAATTCCGCAAGGCGAAAACCCAAAACACTGTAGAAAATGAGGGAGTAATGTGTAACATCCATGCGGGAAAGGAGTTACCGGAATGATCCTGTATATGACCTGGTTTTCGGAACGTGGAAGAGAGCTTGCGGCACGAATCACAGAACTTTCACTTTCTGTTTCGTATGGATTTTGGCAGAGCCGTTACGGTGGTCACCCTGCGGTTTCAAAGATACAGATAAGAGAAAGAGGAAGCCGGTCACTTCCGGATTTTCTGGAGGAGGCTTTTGCACAACAGTTTCCCGTGATTTTCATTGGAGCTCTCGGGATTGCCGTACGGGCCATCGCACCTTTGATCCGCCACAAAACCGTGGACAGTCCGGTACTGGTGCTGGATGAGGCCGGACAGTTTGTGATTCCGGTGCTGTCCGGACATCTGGGTGGTGCCAATGAACTGGCGCAGCAGATCGCAGAATCATTGCATTCCGCTGCGGTTGTGACGACGGCAACAGACGTGAATGGGCTTTTTGCCGTTGATGTGTTTGCAAGAAAAAATGGCCTGCGGGTGTGTAACCCCGAAGCGATCCGGCATGTGTCTGGAAAACTGTTACAGGGCGAAATCATTGTGATGGCGGTAGATCCGGCATGCATGTCCCCGGAGGAGATGGCAGAATTACAGCCGCCAAAGGAAGTAAAGCTGATTTCGTGGAACGAAGCACAGCCGGAACATGCTGTAGATGTGTGGATTACAAAAAAAGAGCCACAGGAAGACCGTAAAACGCTTGTTTTAGCTCCGAAAACAGCCGTACTTGGCATGGGATGCAGAAAAAATAAAAGTTATAACGAGATAAAACAAATGATAAAAACATTGGTGGATAGCAGAAAAATAGACCTGGATGATATCTATGCCCTGGCATCGGTTGATGTGAAGGAAAAAGAACCCGGTCTGCAGGAACTGGCACAGCATTTGCGGGTACCGTTTGTCGTTTTTTCTGCCGGAGAACTGAAAAAAGTGTCAGGTGATTTCACCGCATCCGCGTTTGTATCCCGAACCGTGGGAGTGGATAACGTATGTGAGCGTGCTGCGGTCGCTGCAGCAGACGGAGGTAGTTTGCTGATACATAAGCAGGCTATGGATGGCGTGACAATTGCCGTGGCAAAACGGGAGAAAATCGTATTGCAGTTTGTGTGAAACAGGCGTTTGCGTGAAATGAAAGGAAGGAGAAAGAAATGAAACACCGGATTTATGTGGTCGGTATGGGACCGGGACAGGAAAATATGATGACGCAGGAAGCCATGCAGGTGTTAGAAGCCAGTGATGTGATCATCGGTTATACCGTATATCTGAAATTGCTTGGGGAACGGTTCGGGTGCAAAGAATTATTGTCTACACCGATGCGGCAGGAGCGGGAACGCTGCCAGATGTGTTTCGAGAAGGCAAGAGAAGGCAAAAAAGTGGCATTGATCTGCAGCGGGGATGCCGGAATTTACGGGATGGCATCCCTCATGCTGGAAATTGGAAAATTATATGATGATTGTATCATTGAAGTAATTCCCGGAATAACAGCAGCAAGCAGCGGTGCGGCAGTGCTTGGGGCTCCTCTCAACCATGATTTTTGCGTGATCAGTCTGAGTGATCTTCTCACCCCGTGGGAGAGGATTAAAAAGCGGCTGATTGCAGCGGCGGAGGGAGATTTTGCAATGGCAATTTATAATCCGTCGAGCCATAAACGGGCAGACTATCTGGAGCGTGCCTGCAGAATTCTGATGGAACACGGGGTGGAACCGGAGCGTGCCTGTGGGTATGTGGAAAATATCGGACGCGATGATACGAAAGCCGTAACCCTTCCCATGGAGGAACTGGTGCATACACCGGTGAACATGTTTACCACGGTATTTATCGGGAATTCCCAGACAAAAATTATTGATGGAAAGCTTGTGACACCGAGAGGATACCATATATAGCAGCAGAAAACGGGGAAGAGGAATAAGATGGCAGAGAAAGTGTTAATTTATGCGGGAACAACGGAAGGTCGTCTTCTCGCACAGGAACTTTCACGGGCACATATTGCCTGTGATGTGCATGTAGCAACCGAATACGGTCAGATGGTCATGCCGGAACTTGCCGGGGTGAAGGTCTGTGTAGGAAGACTGGACGTAGAGGAAATGCGCGCCCTGCTGAAAAAAAACGGACAGAACAACTATGCGGCAGTCGTGGATGCTACGCATCCGTTTGCCACAGAAGTGTCTGCCAACATCCGGGAGAGTACAAAAGGAAGTGGAATTCCATATCTGCGTCTCCAGCGGCGAATGGACGATGGAATCTGTAGCATACCGGAAAACGAAAGCATGAAAGAGCGCGCTGGAACCGTGCATGTGTTTGCCGATTATGAAAGCTGTGTCCAGGCACTTACGGACACATCTGGAAACATTCTTCTGACAACCGGAAGCAAAGAGCTGGCGGTATTTGCACCCCTGAAGGAGCGTTTGTTTGTGCGTGTGCTTCCCGGATTGGAGAGTATCGGTCTCTGTGAAAAGGCGGGTATCCGCGGAAAGCAGATTCTTGCGATGCAGGGCCCGTTTTCGGAGGAAATGAATCTGGCAATGATCCATCAGTTTTCGATCCGCTATCTGGTTACAAAAGCCAGTGGTGCGCACAGCGGATTTCAGGAAAAACTTGCGGCAGCACAGAAGGCAGGTATTACGGCATGCGTGATCGGGAAACAGGAACAGGAGCAGGGAATGTCTTATGCACAGGTAACCGAAACACTTTCCCGTTTGCTTGGACATACGATTTCCGGTCGTCCGGAGGTGGAAATTTCCCTGATTGGCATCGGTATGAGTGCGGCGACACTGACACAGGAAGCAAAAAGAGCGCTGGAAGAGTCTGATGTGGTTTTTGGGGCAGAACGGATGCTCGAAGTGGTGGAAAACTGTAAGGAAACCTATCCTTTTTATCTCGCAAAAGATATTTTACCGGTTTTAAGACAAAAGGAATCCCAAATGGATGGCCAGAAACTGAAAGTCTCCATATTATTTTCCGGAGATACTGGATTTTACAGTGGAACAGAAAAAATAAAAACAGAATTAAATAAAAATAATTACAAAAAAATTCGTATTTTTCCAGGAATTTCATCCGTTTCCTACCTCTCTGCGGCAACGGGAATTGCCTGGCAGGATGCAAAAATTATAAGTATCCACGGGAAAAAAGATACCGCAGAGACCAGAGCACTCGTTCTCGATGCAATCCGGCATTTTCCCAAGACGTTTCTGCTGGTTTCCGGGGTGGAGGATGTCCGACGGATCGGATGCTGGATAGAAGAAGAAAAATTGACGCAAACCCGCATGATTGCTGGGTTTCAGCTTTCTTATGATGCAGAAAAAATCCGCGAATTATCGTGCAAAGAGGCAAAAAATACAAAAGAAGAGGGACTGTATACCCTGTTATTATGCAATGAAAATGTGCAAAAAAGACGTCTTGTTCCGGGAATGTCCGATGAATCATTTTTGCGTGTCGTGGAAGGGGAAAAAACAGTTCCGATGACCAAGGAAGAAGTGCGCGCGCTTTCCTTATGTAAACTTGGCCTGACAGAAGATGCTGTGGTATACGATGTGGGGAGTGGTACCGGATCGATTGCAGTGGAATGTGCAACGTGCAGTCCGGGGATTCGTGTGTACGCCATTGAACAAAAAGCCACAGCACAGCAGCTTCTGCGCCGGAATCTGGAAAAATTTCATCTGGCAAATGTGATTCCGGTGGATGGGAAAGCACCGGAAATATTGGAATCCCTGGAACCTCCGACACATGTATTTATTGGGGGAAGCAGTGGACGCCTTGCGGATATTCTGCATGTCATCTGGGAGAAGAATCCACGGACACGTGTGGTTGTCAATGCCATAAGTCTTGAAACCGTGGCTCAGATTACAGAACTTGCTGCAGGGAAAATGCAGACAGAAATCATACAGGTGCAGGTCAGCAGAGCAAAAACCGTGGGAACCTATCATCTGATGCAGGCTGAGAACCCCGTATATATCTGTGTGCTGACGATGGCATAATGAGGAGAGAACTATGTTACACAGTGGAATGGTACTGGCAGCGCCGCAAAGTGGCAGTGGAAAAACGACAATCACCTGTGCGTTGCTGGCAGCAATGAAAAACAGAAAACTTGCAGTTCGTGCGTTCAAAAGCGGACCAGACTATATTGATCCCATGTTTCACCGTCAGGTGATTGGTGTACCGTCGCGCAATCTGGATACGTTTTTTTCAGGGGCAGATCAGATCCGGGAACTGTATGGATATGACCGGGAGAGCTTCTCTTATTCGGTGATCGAGGGAGCCATGGGATTATACGATGGCCTAGGAGGCACACAAAAAGAGGGCTCCGCCTATCATCTGGCACAGACCCTGGATCTGCCGGTTGTGCTTGTGCTGGATGCCCGTGGGATGGGGCGCACGATGGTTGCACTTCTGGCCGGTATGTTACAGTATGACAGGGATCACCGGATCATTGGTGTGATATTAAACCGCACATCGGAAGGGGTCTGCCGGACAATGACGCCGGTGATTGAGGAAGAACTGGGACTTCCGGTGCTGGGATGCTTTCCGGTACAGAAAAGTCTGCATTTGGAGAGCCGGCATCTGGGTTTGAAAATGCCACAGGAAATGGAAGGTCTGCGCAAGCAGGTCAATCAGGCTGCGGAAAAACTGGAAGAGACCGCAGATCTGGATCGGATGCTGCAGCTGTTGCAAAGCTGGGCACTTTTACATGCGTTTCGAGACGGAAAAACGAAACTGCCTAAATTACAGGAACCGGGAAAAGATAAAGGGGTTTTACAGAAAAAGAAAAAACAGCAGGAGGAATGTCCGGTTATTGCAGTTGCAAAAGATGAGGCATTTTGTTTTTATTATGAGGATAACCTGCGTCTTCTGGAAGCGTATGGTGGAAAACTCGTCTGGTTTTCACCGCTTGCACAGGAAAAAATTCCAGAGGAAGCGGATGCGCTTCTTCTGGGAGGAGGATATCCGGAGTTGTGTGCCCGGCAGCTTTCAGAAAATGTCTCCATGCGCAATTCCATCCGGGAGGCAATTGAAAATGGTATGCCGTCCGTGGCAGAGTGCGGCGGGTTTATGTATCTGCATGAATCCATGACAGATGAAGAAGGAGAAAACTGGCCGATGGCAGGTATCATAACGGGCAGCTGTCATAACCGGGGAAAACTTGTACGTTTTGGCTATGTGAATGTGACGGAACAGACGTCCCATTTCCTGGCGGGAAAACCTGTCCGTGCACATGAATTTCATTACTATGACAGTGACAACAATGGAGAAAGCTGCGTGGCCGTGAAACCGGTAAGCGGAACATCCTGGACATGTATCCACGAGGACGACAGAAACTGGTGGGGTTATCCACATTTGTATTATCCGTCCAATCCGGCATTTGTGGAACACTTTGTACAGGCAGCACGCTTATATCACAGAGAGAGGAATGCAAAATAACATGAAAAAAGCAATTTTAATTGTGAGTTTTGGAACAACCTATCCGGATACCCGGCAGAAAAATATTGCAGCCATCACGCGGCATGTCCGGGCATTGTATCCGGATGCCGTGGTAGAGGAAGCTGTCTCGAGTACGATTGTGCGTAACGCAATGAAAAAGCGCGAGCATATAGAAGCAAAGAGTCCGACGGAAGCTCTCGAAAGCATGAAAAAACAGGGAGTGACGCATGTAGCTGTATTTCCTACCCATGTGATTGACGGAATTGAAAATCACAGACTCAAGGAAGCGGCGAAAAAATATGCCGGTGCTTTCGAACAGATTGCAGTTGCCGATGCGCTTTTGGCAAAACCGCAGGATTATGAGGATGTGGCAAAAGCACTGTGGGAGTCGCTGAAGGAAGAGGTGGGAGATTTCCCATTGATTTTGATGGGGCATGGAACCGAACATGCGGCAGATGCCAGTTATGCGATGATGGAACAGTCGCTGCGTGCTTATGCAAAGCATGAAATTTATATTGCAACGGTGGAGGGAAGTATTACCATTGAAGATGTGATTGCACGGATGAAGTCCGGGCTGCAGAGCAGACAGAACGGGAAAGTGCTTCTTACACCGTTTATGCTGGTGGCGGGAGACCATGCAAATAATGATATGGCAGGCGGCATGCAGGACGGGGAGCAGCCGGATGCGGATTCCTTTGCCGGAAAATTACAGGCGGCGGGATACCGGCCGGAATGTGTGATTCGTGGAATTGGGGAGTATCCGGCTGTCCGGGAAGTGTATCTGGCACATTTGCGGCAAATAACGCAAAAATTATTTTGTGATTTAACAACAAAAAACCGTCCGGGTATCCTTTATGGAATCGGTGTGGGACCGGGAAATCCGAAACTTATGACCTTACAGGCACTGGAAACGATTCGCAGCTGTGATCTTATTGTGCTTCCGGCGGTGTCAAAAGAGGAATGTTATGCGTATCGGATCGTGGAGCAGGTTTGTCCGGAAATTGCAGATATGCCGCTTCTTTGTATGCCATTTCCGATGATCAAAGATGCGCAGAAACTGGAACTGGCACACAAACGGATTTATGATGCTGTGGAAGATTATCTCCGACAGGGATTGCGGGTAGGAATGCTCACAATTGGAGATCCGGGGATATATTCTACCTATATGTATATGCACAGATGTGCAGCAGATGCCGGCTGGGAGGCGCGGATCGTAAGTGGTGTGCCGTCGTTTTGTGCAGTAGCGGCAAGACTGGGGATTTCTCTGGGAGAAAAAGATGAGGAAATCCATATTATTCCGGCGGCGTATGACGTGCGTGAGTCACTCGGTTTTCATGGTACACGCATTTATATGAAATCCGGGAAAAAACTCGAAGAGTTATTACGGGTGCTCCGGGAATCGATGCAGGATAAAGAGAGCAGAGTGCACCAGGACATTTATGGAATATCCAATTGCGGCATGGAGAATGAACAGGTGTATTGTTGCCTGGATGAACTGGAACAGGCAAAAGGATATCTGACAACTGTGATTGTGAAGGAACATGTGGTACAATAGAAAGCGTTCGATTTTAGAAAAATCTTTTAATGTCTGGAAAAAAGGAGTGTCATATGTGGAAGATCAAGCACATTTTTGACGGAGAGTATGGGTGTGAGGAACTGGCAGAAGGGCAGCGGCCGAAAGTGTCGGTGACTCTGATCAATGAAAAAGAAGAAGAAATCTGTTTTTCTGTGGAGGACAGCTGGCTGACTGAGCACGGATTAAATGAGGGAGATCTCTGGCCAAAAGAAGATGAGTTCCTATAAGAACAGTGAAATAACAAAAGCAGGTGATACGAACCGTATCACCTGCTTTTGTTTTGCGTTTTATAAGGAGATGTCAATATGCATATTCTGCGTGCTGATCAAGGACATAATGTTCTCCTGTACAGCGGAATTCATCTTACGGGAAAGCTTGACGAGCTTCTGCGGATATTCCTGATCCGGAGAGAGCAGCTTTCGTGCCTTGGAATTATTGGCGGTTTTCAGAAGGTCTTTGTTGAGATCCAAAGTGCCATCACTGTTTATCGTGATACCTAAATCTTCCAGTTCGTCTGCGTGTTTTTTACTCAGCGTGTTAAGCTGCTTGACATAACGTTTGGTTTCGTAGTCGGAACTGGATTTCCCGGAAGTGACCGTATAGTTGTAAGTATCCACAAAGGCTTCAATGGCAGCCTTCGATGTATCATTGAGATCATCGTCTTTCTCATCCGTGTCGGAACCAAAATCACTTTTGGAAAGCCGCTTGGCAGCCCTGTTTAAAGCACGGCTGTCTTCGTAGGAAAGCTCCACATTACTGTAATTGGACCGACCGGAGGTTTTGGCTGCTTTCTGATTATTTGTATAGAAGTTTCTTAAAAAATAATTCGTGGATAATGATACCCCAGAGGAAACTTTTGTGGACATAATAAACATCCTTTCTTAAAAAGGTTATAATTTCTATATTTTTACTATTTACATCGGCACTTGTTCTTTACTTCTTAACCCAAACAAGGTAAAATATTTTATATAGACAGGAACAGAGTAGATGAATTCAGGAGGCAATTACAGTTATGGAACGAAAAGCATTTGGAAAGCTTGCAGATGGAGAAGAGGCAACACTTTATACTATTTCCAATACGAAGGGGATGTATGCACAGATTACAGATTTTGGAGCATCCATTGTATCACTTGTGGTAAAAGATAAGGACGGAAAAAATACAGATGTGGTCCTTGGTTATGAAAATGCAGAGACTTATCAGCAGCAGATGGCCAGTTTTGGAGCAGTTGTTGGAAGAAACTGCAATCGTATTGCAAATGCGGAAATTGTGATCGATGGAGTTACCTATCAGCTTGAGAAAAACGATAATGAAAATAATCTGCACAGTGGTTCACAGGCGACTTCAAGACGTCTGTGGGATGCTGAGGAACAGACGGCAGACAAAATTACATTTGTAATTAAGGATGCAGAAGGTCAGCAGGGATATCCGGGAAATGCAGTTATGAAAGTAACGTATGAAGTAACTGAAGCGAACGAACTTTCCATTACATATCATGCAACAGCGGATAAGACAACGATTTTTAACATGACAAATCATGCATATTTCAATCTGAATGGTGCCGGAAGCGGCAGTGCCATGGAACAGATTCTGCAGATCCGCGCGTCTCATTACACACCGGTAATTGATGCAAAATCCATTCCGACCGGTGAGATTGCTTCGGTGGATGGAACACCGTTTGATTTCCGGGAAGCAAAGCCGATGGGCAGAGATATTGAGCAGGCAAATGATCAGCTTTCTTACGGCCATGGATACGATCATAATTTTGTTCTGGATAAGGAGCGGGCAGGGCTTGAAAAGATTGCCACCGCATACAGTACAAAGAGTGGCATAAAGATGGACGTGATTACGGATTGTATCGGTATGCAGCTTTACACTGCGAATTTCATTCAGGGACAGAAAGTGCAGGGCGGAGCAGTATGCAAAGAGCGGGATGCTTTTTGTCTGGAAACACAGTATTTTCCAAATTCCATCAATGAGCCAAATTTTACAACACCATTGACAGAAGCCGGAAAATCATATGATACAAAAACGGTCTATGCATTTTCGATTGCATAGATATAAATACAGGATGTAAAGGGGAAGAGGATGTTAGAAAAGGCAGCCTCTTTTTCTTTTGGAATCAGAATAGGGTAGGAGGATCAAATGAAAATCGTATTTTTGGATGCAAAAACAATTGGAGATGATATTGATCTGTCTGCATTTGAAAAACTGGGAGAGGTGGTAACATATAATTTTTCCACTACAGAAGAAGCTTTGGAACGGACCGTGGATGCAGACGTGATCGTGTTAAACAAAGTGGAGATTAATGAGCATTCGATTGGAAAAGCAAAAAAACTGAAACTTGTCTGTGTGACGGCAACGGGAACAAACAATCTGGATAAGGAATATTTAAAAAGCCGTGGCATAGAATGGCGTAATGTCGCAGGATACTCCACGGAAAGCGTAGCCCAGCATACGTTTGCCATGCTGTTTTATCTTTGGGAAAAGCTTGCGTATTATGATCAGTATGTCAAATCGGAGAAATATGTGGGAGATGTTATGTTTACCCATTTTGAGAAAAGGTTTCATGAGCTGAGCGGAAAAACATGGGGAATCATTGGTCTGGGAAATATCGGGAGACGTGTGGCGGATATTGCAAAGGCATTCGGATGCCGGGTGATCTATTATTCCACTTCCGGTAAGAATTCTCAGCAGGGATATGAACGTGTGGAATTTGATGCGTTGTTGGAACAATCAGATATTGTTTCTGTTCATGCACCTCTTGATAAAAATACGCGGGACCTCATGAACCGGGAAGCATTTCGGGAAATGAAATCGTCTGCAGTTTTTTTGAATCTTGGACGAGGACCGATTGTTGTGGAACAGGATCTGGCGGATGCGCTTGAAGCTGGAGAAATCGCGGGTGCGGGGCTGGATGTCCTTTCCGCAGAACCAATGCGGAAGGATAATCCGCTTCGCAAAATCAAAGACAGCGAAAAGCTGATTATCACTCCTCATATTGGCTGGGCAAGCGTGGAAGCACGCACGCGTTTGATGGAAATTATCTGTCAGCAGATTGCGGATTTCCAAAATCAGATTATATTATAATCATATGTCTCTTATATAATAGGAAGAAACTCTTTTATTCATCACAAGGCAGACCACTCAGAAACGAAAGATTACCGTACGCGGATAGAAAGCGTGCGGTTTCTTTTTGCGGGAAACCAGAGTGCTGCAAATGTGCGTAATCAACCAGACGTTGATGATAAATTTTTTCAGCCTGTTCATAGAGCTCCGGAAAAGAGGCATTGGAAGATTCCTTTGTCCATGGATGAATCCAGGTGTGATGTTTGAGGTTCATCGGGTCCTGTATAAAACGATAATAATCGCTGGCAACCATCGGAGATAAAAAAGCACGTCCAAGGAAAATCTTTTCGATCAGACGGGATAAGACTTTCTTTTGTCCGCTTGGATCATTCAGTAAATGGGTTCCAAGTTTTATCCAGAATGGTGCACCGCTCAGGAAAAGTTCACTCACGGAAATATCCGGATAGGTGTTCCGGTATGCGTAACACAGCATTCGCACAATGACTTTCCGCTGGAGCGTCGTCAGACGAATCGTTGCGTTCTGATGAAACTGGGAAGGATACAGATGCTTTTTCTCATATAAAAGTTCGGAATCGAGTTCCGTTTCGAAATAAGCATGCTGACCAAAATATTCCGTATTGGAAGGTGGGGTCTGGGCATTATAGCCTGTAAATGCATATACATAGGGATGAATCGTACAATCCAGTGTGTAATGGCCCATAAATCCACAGATGTAAGCGTCTGCAATAGAGAGGGAATGTTTTTTCCCTGCAAAAAGTTTGCGGCTTTGCAGCAGATTGGCAAAGAACTGGCCAGTATCCTTGCGATGTGCCAGATCTCCAATATTTTTTCGATGCATCAGGTAAGAGGGAAGATAGTAAAAAAACAGATCAGGTCCCTGCAGACCAAGTGCATATGCGCTGTGATCGCGTCGGATCATATTGTGCATGGATGTGGAGGTCAGACGTCTGCATGCGTCTACGCCAAACAGATAGTGGGTGGTAAAACCCGGCATACAATCACTCCAATCTTCAGTAAATAATCAATTTTTTAAAGAAACAACAGCATTATAGTATATTTTATTGCTTCGGTCAATTTGCGGCAGAAGTAAATATTTTAGGTTGACTTTACATAAGATAGTGGTATAATGTCACATAGTATTCAAAACTACGTTTTGAGTCTGCAACAAAAATTATATCCAAAAATCGTTGGAAAAATGCACAAATCATGTTTTTTTAGACATTTTCAGAAGATTGTATATTGCAAACATACATGGTTTTGTGATTGAATATGTTCATTCGGTGGAAAAACAACTATACTTCCAATGGATGAAATATCTTATGATTTATTTACACAAGAAAGAAAACGGAGGAGTAAGAAAATGGCAAGTTTAAAAGATGCGGCAGAAAGACAGGCGTTTTCGCTCGCTATCGATGCTACGTTAAAGAGTCTGAATAAGGACAGAGAGAAAGGTTTGCTCAATATTGTAAACCTCGCACAGAAGTTTATGGGAAGCAATTTCCGTTCTGAGGCATACGAAGGCGCAAAGAAAATGATTCAGAATCCGGACAGCAAGTGGATGCGTTATGTGAATCGTCTTCTGGATGAGACAGATCCGCATGTTGCCAAGATGACAGCACTGAATCTTGGATATCAGGCAGCGTTTGCAGGAACCAAGAAGATTCGTAAAATGAGAGAAATTGAGAACTGCAATATTCCGTGGCTCATTCTTATGGACCCGACCAGTGCATGCAACCTCCATTGTACAGGATGCTGGGCAGCAGAGTATGGTCATAAATTAAATCTGACATTTGATGAGTTAGACAACATTGTTACACAGGGTAAGGAACTGGGCGTATATTTTTATATGATGACCGGTGGAGAACCACTGGTGCGCAAGGCTGATATCATCCGTCTGTGTGAGAAACACAATGACTGCGCATTCCATTGCTACACAAACGGAACACTTGTAGATGAGAAGCTTTGCGAGGATATGAAGCGTGTAGGAAATCTTTCCCTTTCCATTTCCCTTGAGGGATTTGAAGATGCCAACGATTTCCGACGTGGAGAAGGTGTATACAATAAAGTCCTTCACGCAATGGATCTGTTACATGAGAACGGACTGATCTTTGGAAACAGTGTATGTTATACAAGCAAGAATATGGATGCGGTTACCAGTGATGAGTTCTTTGATCTTCTGATCGAGCATGGAAGCCGTTTCGCATGGTATTTTCATCTGATGCCGGTAGGAATGAAGGCTTCACCGGAACTGATGCCGACCAAGGAGCAGAGAGAATATATTTACCACAGACTGCGTGAAGTTCGTGGATTTGAAGGTGGAAAAGAAATCTTCGTTATGGATTTCCAGAACGACGGTGAATACGTTGGAGGATGTATCGCCGGAGGACGTAACTACTGTCATATTAACCCGAAGGGTGATGTAGAGCCATGTGTATTTATTCACTACTCTGGAGCAAACATCCGCGAGAAATCCCTGCTTGAGTGTCTGAAGCAGCCGTTGTTTATGGCTTACCGTGATAACCAGCCATTCAACGAAAACATGCTTCGTCCATGTCCGATGCTTGAGAATCCGGAGATTTTACAGAAGATGGTTCATGAGACTGGAGCTCATTCTACAGATGTAGAACAGGAGGAGCCGGTTGAGCACCTGTGTGGAAAGTGCGTAGATTACGCAAAGGATTGGCAAGAAACAGCAGATAAACTCTGGGCTGCACATCCATATAAGCAGAAGGGATACACAAACTTTAAAAAGAAATAATTCGATTACTGTTCGCAGGGTAACCTGTGAACAGTAACATAATTCACACAAAATTAAGATTTCAGACAGGATTCCCGGTTTACATGCCGGGAATTTTGTTGTATTGTAATGGCATGAAACCAAAATTTAAAATCAAACTTCAATACGATAAAAAAAATAACATCTGGGCGGCGATTGCAATTATATTGGCAGTCGTAATGTATGTGACCATTGATTTTTCCATCGTTGCATTGATCGCATATGGATTTTTGTACTATCTGGTAAAAAGTCTGCATCTGGAACTGGATGACCGGTGTCCGTGGCTCTGGACACTGATTCTGTTTATCGGAGGTTCCTGTCTCACCACTTTTTCGATACAGTATATGCTGCTTGATCCTGAAAACTTTACGAGGACAACGTACGAGAAGCTCTTTTTAAATGTGCTTTGCTGTCTGATTGTCTATTTTGTTGTGCAGATTTTTACGAACAACAGTGGGCTGACCTGCATCATTGCCCATGTGTCGCTGCTTTCGTTTGGATTTGTAGACTATTTTGTATATCTGTTCCGCGGAAATGAATTTACGTTTTCCGATATCAGATCCATTGGAACCGGTCTGAGTGTGGCGGGAAATTATAAATTGCAATTGAACGATCGTGGAGTATATGTGATCTTTCTGGCAGCATTGTTTATTGCTTTTGTCCGCAAATGGCATGTCCGGTTTACCGGAAAAATTCAGATGCGGGTAATTTCTGTGATGGCGATTGCCTTAAGTTGTGTGATCATTGCAGCAAATGCTTATGATGTAAACACAGAGACGTGGGAACAGAAGGGAACTTATCGCAATGGATATCTGTTGAATTACGTACTGGGGATTCGTGACAGTTTTATTTCTGCTCCGGAAGGATATTCCAAAGATAAGATCAAAGAACTGGAGAAAACCTATCAATCCGATAAAAAGGATTACAGCACAACAAATGAAAAAGCAAAAAATCCGACGATCATTGCCATTATGAATGAATCGTTTTCCGATCTGAGTGTGTTGGGGGATCTGCAGACCAACATGCCGCTCACACCGTTTATCGATTCTTTGAAAGAGAATACAACGAAGGGATATGCACTTTCGTCGGTATTTGGCGCGAAGACTCCTAATTCGGAGTGGGAATTTATGTCCGGAAATTCCATGGCATTTCTTCCGATGGGATCCGTTGTTTATCAGCAGTATATCAGTGATACTCCGACAACGATTGTGTCAAATCTGAAAGATGACGGGTATACGTGCATTGCCATGCATCCATATTATGAAACCGGATGGAGCCGGAATCTGGTGTATCCGCATATCGGGTTTGACGAAATGCACTTTATTGATTATTTTGACCAGACAAAGATCCTGCGGGAATATATTACCGACCAGGAACTGTATGATAAGATTATCAAGCGTTATGAAAACCGTAAAAATAATGAAAAACTGTTCTTTATGGGAATTACCATGCAGAACCACGGTGGTTATACGGAAACCTATGACAATTTTCCGGAGAATTATTATAAAGTTGGACGTTCTTATACGGATGCCAACCAGTATCTGTCCCTGGTACACGAGAGTGATGAGGCAGTAAAAAACCTGATCAGTTATTTTTCAAAGGTAGATGATCCGGTAGAAATCATTTTCTTTGGAGATCATCAGCCAAGCTTAAACAGTAATTTTTATCCGATTCTGAATGGAAAAGGACTCACAGGGCTGACGGAAGATGAGCTGGAAAAACTGTACACAGTTCCGTTTTTTATCTGGACCAATTATGATACACCGGAAGAAACGGTAGACATTACCAGTCTTGATTATCTGTCTACCATGGCACTGGAACGGGCTGGAATTGAGCTTCCGGCATACAATAAGTTTCTGGCAGATATGCAGGAGGTTGTTCCAGCCATCAATTCCAGAGGTTATTATTCCAAGAGTAAAGGTTGCTATCTGCATATCGATGAGGCCGAGGGAGAAGAAAAAGAATGGATTGAAAAGTATCATATGCTGCAATATAATTCGATGTTTGACAAAAAGAACCGCAGCAGCTTTTTCTTCCCATATAATCTAAAAAGCAAGTAGAACAATCAGGCAAGGGGAATCAAGATGAAACTGAGTGAGTTATTAGCGTATGACAATATTGTAATACAGTGCCATGACAATCCGGATGCAGATACCATTGCATGTGGATTTGGGGTCTATCTGTATTTGAAATCCAAAGGAAAAGAACCACGTCTGATTTACGGAGGGCAGAATGTGATCCGGAAAACGAATCTGGTGATGCTGATCCGGGATCTGAAAATACCAATCGAGCATGTGGATTATCTGCACAAACCAGAGTTATTGGTGATGGTGGACTGCCAGTACCATTCCGGAAATTCTGCAGTGTTTGAAGCAGAACATATTGCTGTAATTGACCATCACCGGATCTGCACGGAATTACCAGAGCTTTCCGAGGTGCGTTCTAATCTGGGCGCGTGCTCGACACTGGTCTGGAATATGCTCAAAACAGAAGGATTTGATGTACGAGGTAATCGTGAGTTGTCAACAGCACTGTATTATGGATTATATACGGATACCGGAAGTTTGACGGAAATTGTACATCCGCTAGACCGGGATCTGCGTGACGAGGCAAACTTTGACCCGGCAATCATGAGGAAACTCCGCAATGCCAATCTTTCGCTGGAAGAACTGGAAGTTGCTGGAGCAGCACTTCTTCATACGGATTATGTAGAAGAATTTCGTGCCGCGATTGTAAAAGTGGGGCAGTGTGATCCGAATATTCTCGGACTGATTTCCGATCTGGTACTGGAAGTGGATGCGATTGATATCTGTGTGGCATTTAATCTGCAACCAGAAGGTGTGAAGTTTTCAGTGAGAAGCTGTGTGAAAGAAGTCAAGGCGAGTGAACTTGCGGCAGAGTTGTGCAAAGGAATTGGTTCCGGTGGAGGACATCTGGAAAAAGCGGGTGGCCTGATTCCGATGGAATTGATGACACAGGAATATTTAAAGTTTTGCAAAGAACATCATTTTGCACCACGCATGGAGTATGATGCACAGGGAAGACATGAACAGCCGGCAGCTTCGGGTATTAAATCTGTTATCGAGCAGCGTATGCGGGACTATATGGGAAATACCGATATTGTGTATGCACAGGATTGCAGAATAGAGGCAGAGGATGCAAAGACGTACTGCAGACGCTCCGTTCCGTGGGGATATGTCCGGGCAACGGATCTCTTTGCGGAGGGAACGCAGGTGACTGTGCGGACTCTGCAGGGAGATATGAAAGCTACAGTGGAAGCAGGAATTGTTTTTATCATTGGACCGAAAGGAGAATGTTTCTTTCGTAATGAAGAGGCTTTTATGGAAGAATTCCGGATTTACACGGATTGGAAGTTTGATCTGAGAAATGCAGAGTATGAACCTACCATCAAAGATGTAGAGAAAGGAATCATCGTAGAACCGATGAAATGTGCAAAGGTCTGCGTGCCAAAGGGAACTACAATTGTTCGTGCACGCAGGCTGGAGCGCAAGGTAAAACTGTTCCGGGATAAAGATGAAAACGAACAGTATACACTTGGCCGGGTTGGAGATTACATGGTTGACAGCAGTGATATGATCAACAATATCCGGATTATGCGTAAAGATCTGTTTGAAGAAATCTATCGGGATTCCGGTGAGCAGGAAGAGCAAAAAAGTGTGATCTTTGATCTGGACGGAACCTTGTTATATTCGTTGGAAGATTTAAAAAACGCTACCAACGCGGCATTGGAGTCACAGAATATGCCGACTTGTACGCTGGATCAGGTGCGCAGATATGTAGGAAACGGGGTGCGCATGCTGATGGTGCGTGCCGTGCCGGATGGGGAGAAAAACCCGAAGTTTGAAGAGACATTTGCGGAATTTAAAAAATATTACGGGGAGCATTGTCTGGATCATACAAAGCCATATCCAGATATCATGCATCTTTTGACTGAATTAAAGGCGCGCGGAGTGAAGACAGCAATTGTATCCAATAAGCTGGACTCGGCAGTAAAAGAATTGGATGAACGTTTTTTCCGGGGTTATATGACTACGGCAATCGGTGAGATGGAAGGTGTGGCAAAAAAACCGGCACCCGATATGGTACAAAAAGCCATGAAAATTTTAAAAACGGACACGAAGAAGGCCATTTATGTAGGAGATTCCGAGGTGGATATTCAGACGGCGGAAAACACGGGACTTCCGTGTGTTTCGGTCATGTGGGGATTCCGCGATGCGGAGTTCCTTCGTAAAAACAGAGCACAGGTACTTATTCAAAGACCACTGGAATTGTTGTACTTAATTTAAAAGTTATGGTATCATATAACCAACATACAAGGACAGGAGAAAAAGATGGAAGAAAGAATTTCAGGACATACAGGGTTACTTGCACTGATCGGTTCGCCGGTAGGACATTCCGGTTCCCCGGCAATGTACAATTACAGCTTTGCAAAGCTGGGGCTGGATTATGCATATGTTGCATTTGATGTAAAAGAAGATCAGGTAAAAGAAGCACTTGACGCGGTGAAACTGTTTCATATGCGTGGAATCAATGTGACGATGCCGGATAAGACCGAGGCGGCAAAGTATGTGGATGAGCTGTCTCCGGCAGCACAGATTATCGGAGCTGTAAACACAATTGTCAACGATGACGGCAGATTGACCGGATATATCACGGACGGAGAAGGCTTTGTACACAACCTCAAAGACCATGGCGTAGATATTAAAGGAAAAAAGATCACGGTCGCAGGCGGTGGCGGAGCTGCGACAGCCATTCAGGTACAATGTGCATTAGATGGAGCCAGAGAGATCACGATTTTCAATATTAAGGATGCATTTTTTGAGCGTACTCTTCAGACCGCAGAAAAGATTCGAAAAGCAGTGCCGGGAATTGTTGTCAATGTATATGACATTGCAGATACGGCAAAGATGACAGAGGAGATCACATCCAGTGACATTTTTGCAAATGCGACGATCGTTGGCATGAAACCGATGGATGACCAGAGTGTGGTAAAAGATTTATCTGCATTTCGCCCGGGATTGGTTGTATGTGATGCGGTTTATAATCCGGCAGAGACAAAACTGTTGCGGGAAGCAAAAGAAGCAGGATGTACCTGCATTGGAGGCAAGGGAATGCTTCTGTGGCAGGGAGTGGCCGCATTCCGGTTATATACAGGTATGGATATGCCGGTAGAAGAAGTAAAGGAGAAATTTTTTCATGAATAAAGAAAAGAAAAATATTTTCCTGATCGGTTTTATGGGAGCCGGTAAAAGCACGATTGCACGTGCGATAAAGCAAAAGCTGGGTTATCCGGTTGTGGAGATGGACGAGCGTATCGTAAAAGAACAGGGAATGCCGATCAGCAAAATTTTTGAAACATACGGAGAACTTTATTTCCGGGAGCTTGAGACAAAACTGATCCAGTCACTAAATCAGCAGGAGCCGACAATCGTATCCTGTGGAGGCGGTGTGGCAATGCGACAGGAAAATGTAGACTGCATGCGGGATGGGGGAAGCGTTGTATTTCTTACGGCAACACCGCAGACCATATACGAACGTGTAAAAAACAGTACGGACCGTCCACTTTTAAACGGTCATATGAATGTTGCATACATTTCTGAACTGATGGAAGTACGCCGGCCAAAGTATGAGGCGGCTGCAGACATTCTCGTAGCTACGGATGGAAAAACAAAAGAAGAAATCGCAGAAGAAATTATTGGGCGACTGGAGGAATAAGCGTGAAATTTAATTGGGATAATATTGTATTTCAGATGCTGGGAAAACTTGTGGACTGCGTGTGGGTCAGCATTTTATGGGTGATCTGCTGCATTCCGGTTTTTACGATCGGGGCATCGACCACCGCGTTGTATTACACGGTACATAAATCCATCCGCGGTGACCGCGGATATACCACAAGAACCTTTTTCGGAGCGTTCAGGGACAACTTTAAGGCTGCAACACTGCCATATCTTATATGGCTGGCCGTTATGATTGTTCTGGGCTGTGATGCCTATATCACCTATCAGGTATTAAAAACCGGCAGTATGAAGGGCGCATTTTTCTATTTCTTTCTGGTTATGATTGCTGTTGCGATTATGTGGAGCGCATTTTTATTTCCATATATTGCAAGATTTGAAAATACCGTAAAACAGACGTTGAAAAATGCATTCCTGCTGATGGTAAGACATCTGCCATGGTCACTGTTGCTGCTGGTGATTTTGATTGCATCGGCTCTGTCGATTTATATTATACCGGTACTGCTTGTGGTAATTCCGGCAGTTGCATCGATTGTATTTGATTTTATTTTAGAGCGCCTGTTCCGCCGCTATATGAGTCCGGAGGATTTAGAGCGTGAAGAGGAAAATGATATGTATGCATCATAATACATAAATAAAAACAAAAAGAGAGGGAGAAACAAATGAGTGTAACAATTTCTGAAGCAGTAAAGTATATCGGAGTAGATGATAAGACGATTGACCTGTTCGAGAGCCAGTATGTGGTTCCGCATGGCGTATCTTATAATTCTTATCTGATTTTTGATGAAAAGGTAGCTTTGATGGATACGGTAGATGCCAGGGGCATGGAGCAGTGGGAGAAGAATCTGCTGGCCGCATTAGACGGACGGAAAGTGGATTATCTGATAGTTTCCCATCTGGAGCCGGATCATGCCGGAAGTATCGGACGTTTGGTAGAGCTTTTCCCGGAAGTGACCCTGGTGGGAAATGCCAAGACATTTCAGATGCTTCCACAGTTTTTTGACGAGCTTCCGGTAGATGAGAACCATAAAATTACAGTGGCAGAAGGAGAGTCTTTGTCCCTTGGTACCCATACGCTGAATTTTTATATGGCACCGATGGTACACTGGCCGGAAGTTATGGTAACATACGAGAGCAGTGAAAAGATTTTATTCTCGGCAGACGGATTCGGAAAATTCGGCGCACTGGATTATGAAGATCCGGAAGGATGGGCCTGTGAAGCGAGAAGATATTACTTTAATATTGTAGGAAAATACGGCGCACCGGTACAGGCACTGTTAAAGAAAGCGGCAGGACTGGATATCCGGACGATCTGCCCGCTGCATGGTCCGGTATTAAAAGAAAACCTTGGCTATTACATTGGGTTATATGATACCTGGAGCAGCTATAAGCCGGAGGATAAGGGTGTTCTTGTAGCATATGCATCGATCCATGGAAATACTGCAAAAGCAGCACAGAAATTTGCTGAGATGCTGCGTGCCAAAGGAGTAGAGAAAGTTTCTGTCATGGATCTTTCCCGTGATGATATGGCAGAAGTTGTGGAAGATGCGTTCCGTTATGACCGTATGGTTCTTGCAGCAGCAAGTTACGATGGCGGGGTATTCCCATGTATGCAGGACTTCCTGAATCATTTACAGTCCAAGGCATTCCAGAACCGTACCGTAGGTATTATTGAGAACGGTACCTGGGGACCGACGGCCGGAAGAACGATGAAGGGAATTCTGGAAACCATGAAAAATATTACCATTGTGGAGCCGATGGTAACGATCCGTTCCGCCATGAAAGAGTCCGACCTACCAGCGATGGAAGCTCTGGCAGATGTGATTGCAAATGCATAAGCACTTCGGAAAACGGACCAAAAAGAAACATCATATTGTGCTGATCTGTTCCGCTGTGGTCATTGCGGCGTTTGTGCTTCGCATGCCGGTGGAGATGAATGTAGCAGATGCCTGTGGAATGCAGCAGAAGGTCAATGTGCTTAGCAGCAGTATGCATAACCGGCAGGCGGAGGATTACCTGAATGATGCAGGAGAGTTTTGCATTTCCCAGACAGTGCTCAGGGAAGGGAAACCGTCCGTTGTTCCGCAAGTCAGGCGAATCGGGCTTCGTTTCCTTCCGGTGAGCCATATGACACAGCAGTGGCTGCTGGTACAGAGAATTCTGACCTCGAAGCCCAAATTTCTTGTTCCACCGGCGCGTCGGCTGATCGTCGGGCGGTATATCCGCGCAAATCCCGTCTGTGTGTGACAGAATGAAACTCAGGGGATACAAAAAAATTTGGATAGAGACAGGAGAACAAGCATTATGAGAAAAACAAAGATTATTTGTACCATCGGACCTGCAAGCGAAAGCGAATCTGTACTGACACAGATGTGTAAAGCCGGCATGAATGTAGCCAGATTAAACTTTTCCCATGGAAGCCATGAGGAACATCAGAAGAAGATTGATACGATCAAAAAAGTGCGTAAGGCGTTAGGTCTTCCAATTGCGATCATGCTGGATACCAAAGGACCGGAGTACCGGATCAAAACCTTCGAAAACGGAAAGATCACGTTAAAAGATGGAGATACATTTACACTGACAACGGATGATATTGTGGGAAATCAGGAGAGAGTTTCCGTAACCTACAAAAACCTGATCAACAATCTGAAGGTGGGAGATCATGTCCTGATCAACAATGGTCTGATTATTCTGGAAGTAGAAAAGCTGAAAGCACCGGATGCCATCTGTAAGGTTCTTGTCGGAGGTGAGGTGTCGGATAAAAAGAGCATGAATTTCCCGAACAAGGTCATGGATCATGCATTTTTGAGCGAGCAGGATAAGAAAGATCTGCTGTTTGGTATCAAAAACGACGTGGATTTCGTTGCGGCATCTTTTGTTTCCGTAAAGAAAGATGTCGAGGATATGCGTAAATTCCTTGACGAGAACGGCGGCGAAGATATTGATATTATTGCAAAGATTGAGAACCGTTCGGGTGTGGAGCACATTGAAGAAATCTGTGAGATTGCCAATGGTGTCATGATTGCCCGTGGAGATCTCGGAGTCGAAATCCCGGGCATGGAAGTGCCTGCGGTTCAGAAGTATCTGATCAGCAAGTGCCGTATGCTCGGAAAACGTGTCATAACCGCGACCGAGATGCTCGAGTCCATGATTCACAATCCGCGTCCGACACGTGCAGAGCTTTCCGATGTGGCAAATGCGGTATACGATGGATCATCCGCGATCATGCTGTCCGGGGAATCAGCTGCCGGTAAATATCCGGTAGATGCCGTGCGGAACATGGCAGAGATTGCTGAGTATACGGAATCCCAGATCAAATATACCAAGCGTTTCCGCACTTCTGATTTTGAGACAAGAAGCATTCAGGATGCCATTTCGCATGCAACCTGTGCGATGGCAGTTGATGTCCAGGCAAAATGTATTGTCGCAAGTACACTCAGCGGAACTACCGCACGTATGGTCAGCCGTTTCCGTTGTCCGGTAGATATCATCGGAATGACGACTTCCGAGAAAGTATGGCGGAAATTGAACTTAAGCTGGGGGGTTACTCCGGTTCTCTGCGAGGAATTCAGTTCCATGGAAGTTATGTTCTACCATGCAATGAAAAAGGCAAAAGAAGTATTTTCATTACAGAGCGGAGATGCTGTTGTTCTGACCGGTGGTCTGATCAATGGCAAAGTAGGAAATACGAATGTGATTAAGGTAGAAACCGTAAAATAAAATAGAACATAAGCGAATGCTGTGTAGTTGGAAAGCGCATGTGACATCTCTGTTGCATGCGCTTTTCGTGTGTTTTTGTGAAAATTTACTACCTTTACGAGGAAAATAGTTTATGCTATAGTATATTTGTACAGAAATAATCAGACAATATTTACAGTTTACCAGGGAAAGGCAGGCCTATGGTAGAAAAAATCGATCAGAAGAAGTGCAGGGATATATCAACAGAGATTCAGGAGATTCTGGCAAAATGGGGAAAGTATTTTTTTTACTATTATCCCAAAGAACACAGGATCAGACCATCAGAGTTTGCAGCCCGTCACATGGGAATCGTGGAGAATGTTGCGGATCTGGAGCATAGTATCCTCATGGACAGAATTATGGAAAAAGAAAAACTGTTAAAACTGTTTCAGGATATTGACCATGGCGCAAAGACGGTAAGTGCAAAGATTCAGTCTTCGGGAAAAGACGTGGTATATCAGATCTCTATGGGTGGGATTCAGGGCGATTCACAGAAACAGCCGGAATATGTATTGGGCCTGATCGAACAGATCAGGGCAGACACACGCCAGAATGAGATTATTCAGGCACTGGGAAGCAATTTTAACAGTGTATATTATGTAGATGTGGATCATGATAAGGTATATGCATATAAGGTGAACTCCGCAGTGCGCTCTGTGCTCAATGATACGCTTAAGGCAATTCCGGGATATGAATCTATCATGGCAGAATATGTGGGGAAGGTTGTCCTTACCGAAGATCGTGAGACAATGCTGTATGAGACCTCCATTGAAAATCTCCGTAAGCAGCTGAGCCTGAAAAAAGCATATCAGTATGATTACCGGATTGTGCGGGATGGAAAAGTAAAATACTGCCGTGCAAAATTTGTAAATACATCGGATGGAGGACAGCTGCACCGGATGGTAGCAGGATTTTCCGATATCAGTTCCGAAAAACAGAGGGAACTTGAGCGCATGGCGTATGTGGACAGTGTGACCGGCGGAAATAATTACGAAAGTTTTAAGAAGAAAATCCGGGATTTCCGGCAACCGGGATATCTGGTGTCCATGGACATCCACTCCTTTAAAATTATCAATTCGATCTGTGGAATTATCAAAGGGGATGAAACACTCAAAGGAATCTGGAAGTGTATTCAGGGGATACTGGAAAAAGATGATCTGGCAGGACATATCAATGCAGACCGTTTTGTGATTTACAGTAGTGGAAAGGATCAGGAAAAGACGATCCGGCAGTTACAGCAGCTGGAAACCATACTGGCAGAATTGTCGGAAAGACTGAAGGTTCCGAAGCTGATCCCTTATTTTGGAGTGACGAAGTGGAAACCGGATTCCAAAGTGGAAGAGGTATACAGCGAAGCAAATTTTGCCAAGAATCAGATCAAGGATCGCAAAGATATCAGCTATCAGTTTTACAGCCATGAAGATACGATCCGCATGCTTGAAGATAAAGCCATGGAGGATGAATTTAAACATTCTCTGGAAAATAACTGTTTTGAGGTGTGGTATCAGCCGAAATATGATCCGGAAACAGAGCGGATGGTAGGGGCAGAAGGTCTGATCCGCTGGAGAGATGAAAAGGGAAATGTTATTCCACCCGGCAAATTCATTCCGTTGTTTGAGAGAGACGGACTGATAAAAGTTCTGGATGAGTATGTTTTCCGAAAAGTATGTATGCAGCAGTTAGAATGGCAGAAACAGGGAAAGGAGATTATTCCGGTATCCATCAATCTGTCCAGGGCGAGTCTGTATTTTGACAGTGTGGTCAGCCGGTATCAGCAGATCGCTGATGAAATCGGAGTAAAAACCCATCTGGTTCCGATTGAGATTACAGAGAGCGCAGCAATTGACAATGACAATATCAAGGGGCTGGCAGATAAGTTCCATGACAATGGTTTTCCATTGCTTGTAGATGATTTTGGATCGGGGTATTCTTCCCTTGCAACACTGAACATGAAATGTTTCGATACGTTAAAAATTGACAAAAGTCTGATTGATTACATCGGAGATTTCAGTGGGGAACGATTGCTGGAACATACGATTTTACTTGCAAAGGAACTTGGATTGTGCGTTACGGCAGAAGGTGTTGAGAGAGAAGAACAGGTGGATTTCCTCAAACAGATGAAGTGTGACAGTATTCAGGGATATTACTATTCGAGACCGCTTCCAAAAGAAGAGTTTGAAAAACTTTTGCTGACAGCTTAAATGATAAGAAAACAGGGAAAACTTTTATGGAATCATAGAAGTTTTCCCTGTTTTATTTATTGACCGAGAAGGGAATCTACATAATTGCGTATTGCATAATTGTCTTCCGGCATCTGACATCCCACAATATATACACCTTCATCATCCGAGCACCGGATGACATGTCCTTCCAGATGGGACTGATCCGAAAGGGCAAAATTTTGGATATCGATAGCAACATCTGCATGTTTGTGATCCATGAAAAACGGATCCCGGATCAGAAATGCAAATCCATTGGCACTGATATTGTCAAGCTGACCGGAGAACGTTGTGTCGGAATCTTTCAGCGTGATGGTACATGGATTGGACACATCTGCCCGTGGGTATTTCCGGCGGTTTTTGATCTCCGGACGTGCGGAAAGCTGCAATGCATAGGCGTGGGAACCGGACGCCGTGTCAGCTTGTATCTGCGCCTGATCCCAACAGTAGAGAACATTGTCAACCGTGACCTGAACCTTACATGTTTCGGATCCGTTTAACTGTGGATTGTCAGACAAAATCAGGGAAATACTATTTTCCGCAACAGATCTGACTTCTCCGTGATACTCCATGCGTTCCAGATGTTTTGGAAGAATAACTTTTGCTTTCATACCGGCATGAATATCATCCAGACCCATGAAACCACCGATGCCCAGTTCACACATCAGCTCCTGAATTACATTTTCTATGTTATTGATGTTGGAAGCACTTTCCTCATATTTGCTGAGCATGCGTTTGCTTGTTTCATCGGAATCACTGATGCATGTGGTCATGGTTTCCACGATGGAAGATACCTGTTCCATATTTTCCACCAGCTGACGATTGGAAGATTCCACTTCTTTCATGGCAGAATCAATTGTCTGGATGTGTTCACCCAGAAGAGAAGAATCCTGTGTAATTTTATTTACATTTTCACCGGTCTGGGTTACTTTTTCCAGAGTGGCCTGAATAAGTTTTAAGGTTTCTTCAATGGAAGAAGTCATTTTTCCTGAAATTTCATCCAGCCGCGAGAGTGCTTCGCTGATCTGTCCGGAAGAATCTTTGGTTTCGGTACTCAGCTTGCGGATCTGTTCTGCAACGACGGAGAATCCTTTTCCAGCTTCCCCTGCGCGGGCAGCTTCAATGGAAGCATTAAGTGCCAGCAGATTGGTCTGGCTGGAAATACTGTCAATGGTTCCGGTTTCCTGTTTTACGGTTTCAAATTCTGCCTTGAAAGCGTCCAAAATATGTTCTACCTCATTGGACAGATCTGCCATCGTTCCGGCAGTCTGTACCAGACTCTCCAGATCAACGGAACTTGTCTTTGCGTGTTTGCCGGATTCCGCAGTCAGGGATACCATATCATTGATCATGGAAGCAACATTCTGTACCTGGGAATTGATATCTCCCGTCATTTCCTGTGAGGAGGCTGTCCGGGACTGCAGCTGACCGTTATTGTCGGTCAGTTTGTTCATTCCGTCTACGACGATGTCTGAACCATGTTTGTTTTCCGTGGCAAGTTCGCGGACAACGGTGATTCCGTCCATGATGGTATTGCTGGCGGTTTTAACCTGTTCAACGGTTGTAATAACCCGTTTTAAATCTGCTTTGATACTGTCTGTCAGGGCACCGTCGGATTCGATGAGGTGGCGGATAGACATGATATAGCCGATATAACAGAGCAGGAGACAGGCAACCTGTAGCTGATAATTTTTCTGGTCCGTTGCAGTATTCTGACCGAGAACGACCAGATGATAAAAGACACTGACAATGACACTGGCGATATTGGCGATTGCACATCCCACCATAAATTTCTGGTCTTTGTAAAGAACCAGAAGACTGACAACCGGAAGAATATAGGTAAAGGCAATCGGTGAATCGGTGGTGCAGATCAGGAACGTGTAAAAAATACCGTAACCGATGACAAGTGCATACCGATAGCGGTCATCAGCCTTTCCCCTGATGCGCAAAAGAAGATCACCGGCAAAAAAAGGAACCCAGCACAGTATTAAAAAAATGATGTAATTTGTGGAAGGATACCCACCCTGGGATACATCTGAGCCGTAGTTTGCACTAAGAAGAAGGGCAAATACAAGCCAGATGCGTCTGGCTTTGATATTGGCCTTGGCCTTAAATTCATTTTCATTATAATCCATAATACGTTTCTCCTATGTGAATGTTAGTTCTATTGTATGACGGGATGAACGTTTTTTCAAGTAAAATGCTTTGTTTTCTGTGCATAATTTTTCCGGGATTCCGGCATACTACCCATACAACATGAATATGGAAAGTAATCTGGAAAACAGGAGGAAATTTATCATATGAAAGCAACGGGAATTGTGCGCAGAATCGATGATCTGGGAAGAATTGTGGTTCCGAAAGAAATTCGCAGGACACTGCGCATCCGGGAGGGGGATCCCCTGGAGATTTTTACAAGCCGGGAGGGCGAAATTATGCTCAAAAAATACTCACCGGTTGGGGAACTGGGCGAGTTTGCACGAAGTTATGCACAGGCACTGGCACAGACCACAGAGGCTCTGGTCTGCATTACGGATCGGGAATATGTGATCGCAGCAGCGGGAACCGGGAAAAAGGAAGTTGAGGGGGAACAGCTGAGCGAAGAAATGGAAGAAATGATTGAAAAGCGCAGCACAGTTGTGAAAACAGGAGAAGAACAGGCCTGCTCCATTACAAAAAAAACAATGTCAACCCTTCCGAAGGGAATTGTGCTTTCAAGTATTCTGTGCAATGGAGACTGTCAGGGTGCTGTGATTCTGGCAGATAACAGCGGACAAAAGGAAACACTTGGACTGTTGAAAGCATTGTCTGCCACAGCTGCAAATTTTCTGGGGAAAAATATGGAACAGTGAAAATAATAAAATCTTAATAAAAAGATAATTTGCATATACTGTCCAAAAGAGATAAAATGTATGATGTATGTTTCCAAAATAAATATGGAGGAGAGTATATGTCAACCAAGAAGAAAAAGAAAAGAAAGAAAAAGCAGCATCGCTTTTTCTGGTTTGTCATAAAGCTGCAGATCGTGCTGATGCTTGTTGTGCTGGCAGGTTTTGGATACTACTATTTTGGCGGATATGCGGATCAGATACAGCAGATGCGCCGTGAGGCAGTGCAGGAAGTATCTGCTTCCGACGATTCTACGTTTATCCCTTCACAGACCTGCTCCGTTTTTGATAAAGACGGAAAACTGATCTCTGAACGAAGGGGAGACAAGAATGCGCAGTATGTCAAATACGAGGATATTCCAAAGGATTTTGTCGCAGCGATTATCAGTATTGAGGACAAGAAGTTTTACCAGCATAACGGTGTGGATCTGAAAGGACTTGTGCGCGCGGTCAAAGCCACAGTCATGTCGAAACTGAAAAAATCGCAGGGTGGTACGCAGGGTGGAAGTACGATTACCATGCAGCTTGCCAAGCTGATTTATATGCAGCCGAAACAGACGTGGCAGTACAAGGTGAAGCAGATGTTTCTTGCGTGGGAACTCGAAAAACGTTACAGTAAGGATAAAATTATGGAATTTTATCTGAATAACGTGTATTTTGCAAACGGCTATTACGGAATTGACGCTGCCTGTCATGGATATTTTAACTGTGAACTGAAAGATCTTGATGTATCGCAGACCGCGTATCTGTGTGCGATCCCGAACCGCCCGTCCAATTATGATCCGGTGACACACCCGGACAATACCATTACCCGGCGGAATCTGATCTTAAAGAATATGCGGGATGACGGGAAAATCTCCCAGGAAGAGTATTATGAGGCAACCAAAGAAGAGATTGCGCTGAACCGGCCGAAAAAGAGTGACACGGAGAAAATTAACAGTTCGATTGACACTTACACGTATGACTGCGCAACCCGTGCACTGATGGAACAGGAAGGTTTCCAGTTTAAATATTATTTTGATTCGGATAAGGAAAAGAAGTCTTATGGGGAAGCATATGACGAACTTTACAGTGCGTGTCAGAAGAAACTGTTTTCCGGAGGATACAAAATCTATACGACGATTGATATGGAAAAACAAAAGGAACTGCAGTCTGCCATTGATGATACCCTGAAAGGATTTAAAGACAAATCCAAAGACGGAACTTACAAGATGCAGGCGGCAGCAGTATCAATTGATAACAACAGCGGATATGTTGTGGCAATCGTGGGCGGCCGTAAGCAGGATTCGGATAATTATACGTTAAACCGTGCATACCAGAGTTACCGTCAGCCGGGAAGTTCGATTAAGCCATTGCTGGTATATACTCCGCAGCTGGAGCGCGGGTATACTCCGGATACCGTTGTGGATGACCATAAACTAAAAGACGGACCGTCGAATGCAAACAATACATATGCCGGAAAGATTCCGCTCAGATATGCGGTTGCACATTCCATTAATACGATTGCCTGGCAGCTGTATGATGAACTGACACCAAAAGCAGGCCTGCAGTATTTAAAAAATATGAATTTTGCACAGATCAAGGACGGAGATTATACCCTCGCCACATCTCTTGGTGGATTTACCAAAGGTGTTTCTCCACTTGAGATGGCATCCGGGTATGCAGCGGTTGAAAATGACGGACTTTACAGGGAACCGACCTGTGTAAAATCAATTGTGGATTCTGACGAAAATGTAGTCTATACGTCCAGCCTGACGGAAAAAACGGTTTATAAGCAGGATGCGGCGCGGATGATGACGGATATCATGACCTCCGTTATGGACAGTGGAACTGGACGTTCTGCAAAGCTTGCCGATATGCCGTGTGCCGGAAAGACGGGTACAACAAACGATCACAAAGATGGATGGTTCTGCGGATTTACCAGATATTATACAACCGCAGTCTGGGTGGGATGTGATTATCCAAAAGCCATTTCCAATCTGAGTGGAAGCACATATCCGGCACAGATCTGGAAAGCATATATGTCTGCGGCCCACGAGGGATTATCTTCGCTTGATTTCCTTCCTTATGCCCAGCTTTCGGATGATTTTAAAAATCAGCAGAAGAAGGAAGAGGAAGAACACGACAAGATGCGCGAAGAAAACCAGACGGAGGAAAACCAGACGGATGACCAGCAGACTTCCGAGAGCCAGCAGAAAGATAATACAACGGACGGAAGCTCCGAAAATGATAACCAGCCGGACAATAACGACAGCAATGCCGGTGATCAGAATAACAATTCCAAACCGGAACATAGTGGGGACAACGATTCCGGAGAAAGTGGAGGAAACACTGATACACCGGAAAATGGAGAAAATACCAATAAACCGGACAATAGCGGAACCACGGATAATGGCGGTGATACCGGAGAGAGTGGAGATACCGGTGGTGGAAACGTACAATAAACATATATAAAACAGTGCAACCGGTGTATTTATGGATACATCGGTTGATTTTTTTTATCGATACTAGGCAGAAATTCCGGAATATGGTAGAATACAGATACATGGGGTAGAAGAAAAATACATATCACATAGATCAAGGAGGAATCAGGAATTGAAGAAATATGGATTTGGCGTAGACGTGGGAGGAACCACCGTAAAAATGGGATTTTTTGAGACAAGCGGAGGGCTTCTTGACAAATGGGAAATCAAGACCGATACCAGCGATAACGGAAAGGCAGTACTGCCGGATATTGCACAGGCGATTGATAATAAGCTGGCGCAGGAAGGCATCAGTAAGAGTGATGTAGAGGGCGTGGGAATCGGTGTTCCGGGTCCTGTGCGGAGTGATGGCGTTGTTAACGGGTGTGTCAATCTCGGCTGGGGAGTGATCAATGTTGCGGAGGAACTCGGTGCACAGACAGGTCTGAAAGTAAAAGTCGGAAATGATGCGAACGTTGCAGGTCTTGGCGAAATGTGGCAGGGCGGTGGAAAAGGAAGCAAAGATGTCATCATGGTAACGCTTGGTACCGGTGTCGGCGGTGGAATCATTGTAGACGGTCATGTGGTTGCCGGATATAACGGTGCAGGCGGAGAAATCGGACACATTACCGTAAATCATGATGAGATCGAGCCTTGTAACTGTGGGCAGTATGGATGTCTGGAACAGTATACTTCTGCGACCGGTATTGTACGCATGGCAAAACGTAAACTTGCCAAAACACAGGATGCGACAAAGCTTCGTGATTATAAAGATATTACTGCGAAAGACATTTTTGATGTGGCAAAAGAAGGCGATGAAGTAGCTCTTGGACTGGTAGATGAAGTGGGAGAAATTTTAGGGTCAACCCTTTCGAATATTGCATGCGTGACCAATCCGGAAGTTATCGTGATCGGTGGTGGTGTGTCCAAAGCCGGACAGATTTTAATCGATACGATCCAGAAGCACTTTAAGGAAAGCTGCTTCCATGCATGTCGTGATACCCGCTTTGAACTGGCACAGCTTGGCAATGATGCCGGAATATACGGGGCAATGCAACTCATTATCGGATAAGTTCAAAAAACAGAACCATATGCACAGCAAACATTTTCGTGTAGGAAGAAAGTGTTTGCTGTGCTTTTTTGTACTCTTTTATCATTACCCTGTTGAAAAAATATCTTGACAATCAAACTATCTTTGCATATACTTTGACTAAGAAACTGTTTGACAATCAAACTATTTCACAATCAAACAAAATTGAAGACAGTAAAAGGAGAACCCATTATGTTAGAAAAGTTAAAAGAAATCATTGCAGACCAGTTAAACGTAGACGCGGATTCTATCACCGCAGAGTCCCGTTTCAAAGAGGATCTTGAGGCAGATTCCTTAGATCTGTTTGAGCTGGTTATGGCTTTGGAAGAAGAGTACGGTGTAGAGATTCCTTCTGAGGATTTAGAGAAGATCCTTACCGTTCAGGATGTCATTGATTATATGAAAAATAAGGGTGTTGAGGCATAAGCTATGAAAACAAGAGTGACAGAGCTTCTGGGAATCGAATATCCGATCATTCAGGGCGGTATGGCATGGGTCGCAACACATGAACTGGCCAGTGCGGTATCCAATGCCGGCGGACTTGGCATCATCGGAGCAGGTGGAGCACCGGCTTCCTGGGTGCGTGAGCAGATTCAGGCAGCAAAAAAAGAAACCGACAAGCCGTTTGGAGTAAATCTCATGCTGATGAATCCGGAAGCGGATGAGATTGCAAAAGTAATTGTGGAGGAAGGCGTTAAGGTAGTAACAACCGGCGCCGGCAATCCGGCCAAATATATGAGCATGTGGAAAGAAGCCAAAATCAAAGTAATCCCGGTTGTGGCAAGCGTGGCATTGGCAAAGCTGATGGAGCGTGGCGGTGCGGATGCACTGGTCGCTGAGGGAATGGAGTCCGGTGGACACATCGGTGCCCAGACGACGATGACACTCGTACCACAGGTAGTAGATGCGGTATCCATTCCGGTCATTGCAGCCGGTGGAATTGCAGATGGACGTGGATTTGCGGCAGCTATGATGCTTGGCGCAGAGGCAGTACAGATGGGAACCCGTTTTGTTGTTGCAAAAGAATCCACGGTTCATGAAAATTACAAGCAGCGCGTGGTCAAAGCAAAAGATATTGACAGTGAAGTGACCGGCATGTCCACAGGCCATCCGATTCGCGTTATTCGTAACAAAATGACCCGCGAGTACTTAAAGAAAGAAAAAGAAGGTGCACCGTTCGAAGAACTTGAGCAGATGACACTCGGAGCACTGCGCAAAGCAGTTGTGGAGGGCGATGTCATGTACGGCAGCGTTATGGCAGGCCAGTCTGCGGGTCTGGTAAAAAAAGAAGAGACCTGTGCGGAAATTATCCGGGATGTTATGAGTGGTGCCGAAAAGTTATTGGGACAGAAATAGGAGAAGACAGTGAAGAGAGTATTTATGTTCCCTGGACAGGGATCTCAGTATATTGGTATGGGAAAAGAGTTTTACGACGCCATGCCGGAAGCAAAAGCGGTTTATGATCTGGCAAATGAAGTGACAGGTCTGGATGTGGCAGCTCTTTGCTTTGAAGAAAATGATAAGCTGAACATTACAGAGTACACACAGATCTGTATGCTCACAACCGAGGCGGCTATTTATGCAGCATTAAAAGCAGCGGGAATTGGCTGCGACGTTACGGCAGGCTTAAGCCTTGGCGAATATGGTGCGCTGATTGCATCAGGAGCGATGACAATGCGGGATGCATTTGCGGTTGTCCGCAAGCGCGGTATTTATATGGAACAGGCATATCCGGTAGGCGGCGGTATGTCTGCAATTCTTGGACTGGATGCGGAAAAGATCGCAGCAATCTGTGAGGAAACCGCTGCAAAAACAAACAAAGTTGTTTCCATTGCAAATTACAACTGTCCGGGACAGATCGTTATCACCGGAGCAGCAGATGCTGTAGGTGAGGCAGGAGATGCTTGCAAGGAAGCCGGAGCAAAGCGCGTGGTTCCGCTTAAAGTCAGTGGCCCGTTCCATTCTGCACTTTTAGCAGAAGCAGGAAAGAAACTCGGGGAGGCACTCGAAGATGTAACGATTCAGCCGATCACCATTCCGTATCTGACCAATGTGACTGCAGATTATGTCAAAGATCCGGCAGACGTCAAGGATTATCTGGTACGTCAGGTTTCTTCTTCCGTGCGCTGGCAGCAGACAATTGAGCGCCTGATTGCAGACGGAGCAGAGGAATTTGTGGAGATCGGACCGGGACGCAGCCTTTCCGGATTCATGAGAAAGATCAATCGCGAGGTTACCACATGCAACATCGACAAAATGGAGGATTTCAATAAATATGTTAACCGGTAAAAATGCACTTGTTACAGGTGCTTCCAGGGGAATCGGAAGAGCCATTGCGCTGGAGCTGGCAAAACGCGGAGCATTTGTTGTGGTGAACTACAATGGTTCCGAAGATGCTGCAAATGAAACAGTTGCAGCGATCAAAGCGGCCGGAGGAGATGCCGTGAGTGTTCGCTGCAATGTCTCTGATTTTACAGCCTGTCAGGAGATGATTGAATCCCTTATCAAAGAATATAAGCATATGGATATTCTGGTGAACAATGCCGGAATTACAAGGGATGATCTGCTGATGCGCATGAAGGAAAGCGATTTTGATGCTGTGATCAATACCAACCTGAAGGGAACTTTCAATACCATCCGTCATCTGTCACGCTATCTGTTAAAACAGCGTGCCGGAAAAATTATCAATATTTCTTCGGTATCCGGAATCCTTGGAAATGCGGGACAGTCAAACTATGCAGCCAGCAAGGCGGGCGTGATCGGTCTGACAAAATCTGTTGCAAGGGAGCTTGCATCCAGAGGAATCTGCGTCAATGCGGTTGCTCCCGGATTTGTAGAGACAGAGATGACCGCAGTATTGCCGGAAAAGACCCAGGAAGAATTAAAAAAGCAGATCCCACTTGGCAGAGCCGGACAGGTACAGGATATTGCGAATGCAGTCGCATTTCTTGCATCACCGGAGTCGGATTATATTACCGGACAGATACTTTCCGTAGACGGTGGTATGGCCATTTAAGGAACCTGATAGAAAGAAAGGAAAAGGAAAATGAGAAGAGTCGTTGTGACGGGAATGGGAGCAATCACGCCGATCGGCCTGAATGTGGAAGAATTCTGGAAAGGAATCCATGCCGGACAGATTGGATTTGGTCCTATCACAAAATTTGATGCAAGTGAATATAAAGCACATCTTGCGGCAGAAGTCAAAGGTTTTGTCGGAAAAGAGCATATGGATTTTAAGGCAGCAAAGCGTATGGAACTGTTTGCACAGTACGCAGTAGCAGCAGCCAAAGAAGCCGTTGCGGATGCAGGGCTTGATATGGAAAAAGAGGACGCTTACCGTTGCGGTACAGCCGTTGGATGCGGTGTTGGAAGTCTTCAGGCAATCGAGCGCGAGTACACAAAGATTGTGGAAAAAGGACCGGGCAGAGTCAATCCGATTTTCGTTCCATTGATGATCTCAAACATGGCAGCAGGAAATGTCTCCATCCAGCTGGGATTGCAGGGAAAATGTACCAATGATGTAACTGCCTGTGCGACCGGTACGAATAATATCGGTGATGCGTTCCGCAGCATTCAGTACGGAGAGGCAGATGTCATGGTAGCCGGAGGAACAGAGGCAGCCGTATGTCCATGTGCGATTGCCGGATTCGGTGCACTGACGGCGCTTTCTCCATCCGATGATCCGGAAAAATGTTCCCTTCCTTTCGATAAAAACCGCAGCGGTTTTGTATTGGGTGAAGGTGCCGGTATTGTTGTTCTTGAGGAACTTGAGCATGCGAAGGCAAGAGGCGCAAAAATCTATGCAGAAGTTGTGGGATATGGATGTTCTGCAGATGCTTACCATATTACTTCCCCACTCGAAGACGGTGCAGGTGCAGCACGCGCTATGCAGAATGCCATCGAGGATGCGGGGGTAGACAAAAACGAGATCACGTACATCAATGCGCATGGTACTGCAACGCATCACAACGATCTTTTTGAGACCCGTGCCATTAAGTTACTGTTTGGGGATCATGCAAAGGACATTAAGATCAATTCTACAAAGTCCATGATCGGTCATCTTCTTGGTGCCGCAGGTGCGGTTGAATTTATCACCTGTGTCAAAGAGCTGGAAGAAGGATACATTCACCGTACAGTTGGTTATGAGACACCGGATGACGAGATGGATCTGAACTACTGTAAAGAAGAATCCCACGAGTCATTTACCTATGCACTGTCAAACTCTCTTGGATTTGGCGGACATAACGCAAGTCTTCTGGTTCGCAAATACGAGGAGTAGAAGCTATGAGTATGACAACACAGGAAATTATGGAAATTCTGCCACACAGACATCCGTTTCTGCTGATTGATACGGTGGAAGAAGTGGAGCCGGGCGTGCGCGCAGTGGCAAAGAAAAATGTAACCTTCAATGAACCGTTTTTTGCCGGTCATTTTCCGGGAAATCCGGTTATGCCGGGTGTGCTGATCGTGGAAGCACTGGCACAGACCGGTGCGGTTGCGATTCTTTCGCAGCCGGAATGGAAAGGAAAGACGGCATATTTTGCAGGAATCAATAAAGCAAAATTCAAGCAGAAAGTTGTTCCGGGGGATACTCTGGTGCTTGAAACCGAAATTATCAAGGTGAAGGGACCGATCGGTGTGGGGCAGGCAACAGCAAAAGTAAATGGAAAACTGGCATGTTCCGCAGAACTGACATTTGCAATCGGATAGGGGAAAGGCAATGTTTTTTAATAAAAAATATATCAAAGTAAATCACAATGAAGAATCAGAAAAAACACAGGCAGAAGAGCCAAAGCAGGAAGAGGCAAAGGAAACAGCACCTGTTGTAGAGACTGTTACCTGTAAAATCTGCAAAAAAGAACTGGATAAACAGCGTGTCATCAAAAATAAATATGTCTGCTACGAGTGCGGATATTATTTCCGTGTCCGCACCAAAAACCGTATTCGTATGGTGGCGGATGCAGGAACTTTTGAAACCTGGGATAATGATCTTAAGACCGAAAATCCGCTGAATTTCCCGGAATACGAAGAAAAAGTTGCTACAACACAGGAAAAAACCGGATTAAACGAAGGCGTAACCATGGGAAGTTGTACAATCAACGGAGAGAAGACAGTTCTCGGTGTGATTGATGCCCGTTTCATGATGGGAAGTATGGGGCACGTTGTCGGTGAGCGGATTACACGTGCAATGGAAAAGGCAACGGAACAGAAACTTCCGGTGATCTTATTCTGCTGTTCCGGTGGTGCACGTATGCAGGAGGGAATTATTTCCTTGATGCAGATGGCAAAGACTTCTGCAGCTGTAAAACGGCATTCAGATGCAGGTCTTCTTTATATTCCGGTTCTGACCGATCCGACAACCGGTGGTGTGACCGCAAGTTTTGCAATGCTTGGAGATATTATCCTTGCAGAGCCGGGAGCGCTGATTGGTTTTGCCGGTCCGCGTGTGATTGAGCAGACCATCGGGGAGAAGCTTCCGGATGGATTCCAGAGAGCTGAGTTTCAGTTGAAACACGGATTTGTGGATGCAATTGTAGAGCGTGACGAGTTAAAAGATACGCTGGGGAAAATTCTTCGTCTGCATCGTCCGACCGAAGGATATGCAAACTTTGATCCGGCACATGACGATGACCGTTATGAGCCGACCGAACTGATGCGCGAGAGAAATACGTTTTCCAGACCGCTAGAACCGTGGGATAAAGTAATGGCGGCACGTCAGATGAAGCGTCTGGCATCTGTCGACTATATGGGACAGATTTTTGATGAATTCATGGAACTGCACGGAGACCGTTATTTCCGTGATGATCCGGCAATTGTCGGTGGTATTGCGTATCTGGATGGACAGCCGGTAACCGTGATCGGGGTGCATAAGGGAAAAGATTTAAAGGACTGCAAGGAACGCAACTTTGGTATGCCTTCACCGGAAGGATACCGTAAGGCAATCCGTCTGATGAAGCAGGCAGAAAAATTCAATCGCCCGATCATTACGTTTGTAAATACATCCGGAGCATATCCGGGAAAAGAAGCTGAGGAGAACGGACAGGGAGAGGCTATTGCAAGAAATCTTTATGAAATGTCCGGTATTCAGGTGCCAATCCTTTGCCTGATGATTGGCGAAGGCGGCAGTGGCGGAGCTCTTGCCCTTGCGGTTGGTAATGAAGTATGGATGATGGAAAATGCCACCTATTCGATTCTTTCTCCGGAAGGCTTTGCTTCGATTCTCTGGAAGGATGGAAAGCGTGCAAAAGAAGCTGCATCGGTGATGAAGATCACGGCACAGGATCTGAAAGAACTGTCTGTTGTGGATAAGGTGATTCCGGAGTATGGCGGAGCGGATGACGATGCTCTGACTTCAATTGCGGCATGGATGAAAGGAAATATGAAAGAATTTTTACGTGCACAGAATGACAAGAGTGGGAAACAGCTTGCACAGGAGCGGTATGATCGCTTCAGAAAGTTCTAATTGTTCCATAGAGGAGAATCTTAACATGAAATTTTTAGGAACCGGAAGTGCGCTTCCGAAAAAAGTTGTAAGCAATGATGACCTGGCCCAGGTTATGGACACTTCAGATGAGTGGATTCGTTCCCGTACCGGGATTGGCATGCGCCATATTGCAGTGGAAGAGACAACAACTTCCATGGCGGTAGAGGCGGCAGAGAAAGCACTTGCAGATGCAAAAATATCCGGATGTGAAATTGATCTGATTATCGCGGGAACCATTTCCCCGGATTACATATTTCCATCGCTGGCATGTGAAGTACAGGCTGCAATTGGAGCAAAAAGTGCAACGGCATTTGATCTGAGTGCGGGATGTTCCGGATTTTTATTTGCACTGGCTACGGCGGATGCCTATTTCCGTACCGGACGTTACAAACATGCACTGGTTATCGGGGCGGAAACCCTGTCAAAAATGATGAACTGGGCAGACCGCAGTACCTGTGTGCTTTTCGGGGATGGAGCCGGAGCTGCTGTAGTTAGTGCAGAAGGAAGCCAGTTGTTTTCCATGGTGCAGGGATCAGACGGAGCCGGTGGCATGGCACTGCATTGTGAGAACCGTCCGGTGAATAATCTTTACCGCCAGCTTGGTGCACAGCATTATGCGTTCACCCAGATGGATGGGAGAGAGGTTTATAAGTTTGCCGTGCGCACGGTTCCAAAGGCGGTCAGTGAAGCACTTGAACAGGCAGAACTTCCAATTGAAGATGTAAAATATTTTCTGCTTCACCAGGCAAATATCCGGATTATTGAGTCAGTGGCAAAGCGTCTGCATCAGCCAATGGAAAAATTTCCATGTAATTTACAGAAGTGTGGAAATGTTTCGGCTGCAAGCGTACCTATTTTACTTGATAATGTCCACAAACATGGTATGATAAGCGGGGGCGATAAAATCGTATTAGCTGGATTTGGTGCCGGACTTACCTGGGGGGCATGTGCAGTCGAGTGGTAGGTCACACCAGATCATGAAGGAGTTTAACATGACGCTGGAAGAGACCTTAAATGATCTTCTTGTAAAATTATTCAAAGATATTCTGGAGATTGAGGCGAAAAGCCTGATCACAGAAGAGTTTAAAGACATTAGTTATAATGATATGCATATTATCGAGGCAGTCGGAATTGATGAGCCGCGGAATATGAAAACCGTTGCAAAACTGATGTCCGTTACAACGGGCACACTCACGAAAGCAATGGATGCCTTGTGTGAGAAAGGATATGTTGTCCGGGAACGGAGTACGCGGGATAAAAGAGTAATAAAGCTGCGCCTGACAGATAAAGGGAAAGCTGCCTATTATCATCACGAACAGTTTCACCGCCAGATGATTAAAAATGTTGCGGATGAGATGAACGATTCCGAAAAAGAGATACTTGTCTTTGCCCTGGCAAAACTGGTGGATTACTTTAAACTGACCTACTATGATACGGACGAGGAATCCGAATTCGTTGACTGGTCGAAAATAAGCAGGGATAAATAAAATATATACTTATTTAGTGCTATAACAGGGCGATTCAGAATGCAAGTTTTGAATCGCCCTGTTTCATTTTGTGCTCAAAAAGTCGCTTTATTACGCCATAGTGGTAGAAAATTACAATAATAAAGAATTTTCTATTGCAAAATCCTGCATTTTTCGTTACAATAAAAAAGGTTGATGTAGAAACAGACAACAGATTATGATCAGAACATGACGATTCGGGATTTTACTGGTTCCGGACGTTAAAAATTAATATTAAGGAGATAGAAAAATGGGTTATGTTGATGAAGTACTCGAAGTAGTAAAGAAGAAAAACGCAGATCAGCCTGAGTTTTTACAGGCAGTAACAGAGGTTCTTGATTCTTTAAGACCTGTGATTGATGCAAATGAGGAATTATACAGAAAGAATGCGATTCTTGAGAGAATCACAGAGCCGGATCGTCAGATCATGTTCCGTGTTCCTTGGGTAGATGACAACGGACAGGTTCAGGTAAACAGAGGTTTCCGTGTACAGTTCAATAATTCCATTGGACCATACAAGGGAGGTTTAAGACTTCATCCTTCTGTAAACCTTGGAATTATCAAATTCTTAGGTTTTGAGCAGATTTTCAAGAACTCTCTTACAACACTTCCAATCGGTGGTGGTAAAGGTGGTTCTGATTTCGATCCTAAGGGTAAATCTGACAGAGAGATCATGGCATTCTGCCAGAGCTTCATGACAGAACTTTGCAAATATATCGGAGCAGACGTTGACGTACCGGCCGGAGATATTGGAACAGGTGCAAGAGAGATCGGCTTCTTATTTGGACAGTATAAGAGAATTCGTGGATCATACGAAGGTGTGCTGACTGGTAAGGGTCTTACCTATGGTGGATCTCTTGCACGTACACAGGCTACCGGATATGGTCTGTTATATCTTACTAACGCATTATGGAAAGATCATGGTATGAGCCTTGAGGGAAAGACAGCAGCAGTTTCCGGATCTGGTAACGTTGCTATCTACGCAATCGAGAAGGCACAGGAGTTAGGTGTTAAGGTTGTAACATGTTCTGATTCTACCGGATGGATTTATGATCCAAACGGAATTGATGTTGCTCTTCTTAAGGAAGTTAAGGAAGTTAAGCGTGCCCGTCTTACTGAGTATGCAGCTGCTAAGTCAACTGCTGAGTATCATGCAAAGCAGAACGGTGAGCACGGTGTATGGCAGTACAAGGTAGATCTTGCTCTTCCATGTGCGACTCAGAACGAGTTAGACATTGAGGATGCCAAGATGCTCGTTGCTAACGGTGTTACATCTGTAACAGAGGGTGCTAACATGCCTACAACTCTTGAGGCTACAAAGTATCTTCAGGAGAATGGTGTTCTCTTCGTAGGTGGTAAGGCTGCCAATGCCGGTGGTGTTGCTACATCTGCACTTGAGATGAGCCAGAACTCTGAGAGACTTTCCTGGACATTCGAAGAAGTTGACGGAAAGCTTAAGGGAATCATGGAGACTATTTATGCTAACATCAGCGATGCTGCTAAGAGATACAATGCAACCGTTGGTGGAAAGACAGACTATGTGGCAGGTGCTAATATTGCCGGATTTGAGAAGGTAGTAGATGCCATGCTTGCTCAGGGTGTTTGCTAATTGTATATTTCCAAATAAAAAGGAAAAGTCCTGTAAACGATGCGTTTATGGGACTTTTCTTTTATACATGTAAAACTAATTATAAAGAAGTAGATGTGCAAAAAATGAGAATAAACGGTTGCGCGTTTGTGCAATTTTTCGTATTTTTTCTCAAAACTAGGAATATAGTACCGTAGAACTGACCAGAAAAACGCAGGAACTTTTTTCGACTTTGTGCACACTTATCCGGCCGTCCATGGTATTATAATAACCGTAAAAACCCCCCAATACATTATATAGTTTTTGCTATACCCCATAGTAAAAATACCTTCTCCTAAAAAGGCAGCGTTCGAAGCTGTCTTTTTTATTTTATAAAGTGCATCGTGTACGACCACATTCGGGAAAGGATGCAAATTGGGTATGAAAATAACCCACAGGAAACACATGTGCAAAAAACAGGAATAAACGGTTGCGCGTTTGTGCAATTTTTCGTATTTTTTCTTAAAACTGGGAATATAGTACCGTAGAACTGACCAGAAAAACGCAGGAACTTTTTTCGACTTTGTGCACACTTATCCGGCCGTCCATGGTATTATAATAACCGTAAAAACCCCCCAATACATTATATAGTTTTTGCTATACCCCATAGTAAAAATACCTTCTCCTAAAAAGACAGCGTTCGAAGCTGTCTTTTTTATCTTGTTTTCACTTATACAAAATAACCAAAAACGAGTCATACTTTTTGTGAGGTTTGTGCACACTTTCGCAGGGGTTCATGGTATTATAATAACCGTAAAAACCCCCCCAATACATTATATATAGTTTTTGCTATACCCCATAGTAAAAATACCTTCTCCTAAAAGGCAGCGTTCGAAGCTGTCTTTTTTATTATCTGAAATTATTCAAAAATTTTATTCTGAAAGATATTTCCCCATGATGAATCGTGTATATAATAGTTGGAAACAGGAGGGCAGGCATGAAAAAAACAAATGACACTCCAATGGAAGATTTTCAGGCATTATATAACCGACAGGTGAATCGTGTTTATAGACTGGCACTGGTTATGCTGGGCAGCCAAAGTGATGCGGAAGACATGGTACAGATGGTATTTCTGAAAGTCTGGGAGAAAAAAATAAGTTTCCGGGACACAGATCATGAAACGGCATGGATTCTGACCGCAACGAAAAATCAGTGCAAAGATGTACTGAAAAGTTATGAGCGGAAACATTGCGGTACACTCGAAGAGATGCCGGAACCAGGTATTGCATCGGAAAACCATATGGAAAATGTTGTGTGGCTGGCATTGGAGTCGTTGGAACCAAAATACCGGATTCTGCTGTATCTGTATTATTATGAAGGCTATTCCATACGGGAACTGACTGCGATTCTGAAACGAAAAGAAAGTACATTGCAGACGCAGCTTGCTGCAGGACGCAGGAAATTGAAAGAAGAGCTCAAAAAAGCAGGGGAGATTCCACAAAATTGGGAAAGGGAGGGAAAATAAAATGATGAGTGATCCTGAAAAATGGGAAGAAATTTTCAAATATACGATTGATCAGACGTCACCGGATCAGGAACGGAAAGAGCAGATGTGGAACCGGCTTCAGAGTACAATTTCAGGAAGAGGACAGAAGCGGAAGCAGGTCATACGATCCGGGTGGCAGCCACATGGCCGGAAAACATTTGCAGCGGCATTGGCCGGAACCTGTGTGATTGCAGTCTGCCTGTTAACCGGCGTAGGTGTCAATGCCGCAACGGATGGTGCATTATTGGATTCTATCCGGGAATTTTGCGGACTTCCGGTACAGCAGAAGAAAGCGGCAGACGAAGGATTGAAGCTGAAAAATGAAGTGTATGCACCGGAACTGGCAGGATGTTCTGAAAAATATGTGGTATTTGCCAATGAACGCGCACTGATAGTATATGGACGGCAGGAAAAAAAGCTTCTGGCGGCACTGGATCTGCAGGCAATGGACTGCAATTATTTTAATACCGACAGTATCCATACCCGTGCGCTGCTGCAGAAAGACACGATATATATTTTTAATGAGAAAAAGGAACAGCAGCCAACGCAGATGTATGTGTATGATCTTAAAAAGACTGATGTATCATCCGCGCTTTCCGTGACGGAGGATGTTCGAAAACTGGAACTGGTTTACCGGGAGTGGAAAACGTTTTCCGCAGAAAATTCCCTGGACACATTTTCTGGTATGGCAGACGGGGACTACTGGAACAGTCTGATAAATTCCGGTAAAGATGGGAAAGAAACGGGCGTTTACAGTCAGCAGTGTATTGTATGGACGGATAGGGCTGGCAGACAGTACCGCAGTGCTTTAGTTATTATCGGTGGAGATGATTATGAACTGTATTCCTGCCCGGCGGATGACACGGAGAAAATTTCGAAGGAAAAGCTTTTGGTACAGACGTATTCTGATGAGATACAGACGGAAACTGCGACGGAAGAGAATACGCAGCATACAGGACTGCCGGAATTTGCTTATCAGGGAGACGATGAAATTATGAAACTTGTCTGTGATTACATGATTAAAAACAGAAACGAGTATGAATATCTGGAAAACGGTGGAATTTATATTTATGTGCCGGAGCCGGTCATTGTGAAAACAGTCAGAACCGGAAATGATCTGTTTATTTTTGGGAATTTCTGGTGGGAAACATACTATCGGAACGGAAATACGCTGATGAGTGACAGTGGAAGTGAAATGCCTGCACGGTTACATTTTGTTTCGTATGGAAATGGCAGTTATATTTTTAAGGATAAAGAAGTGGCAGGGGACGGATCTTACTATGGCACAAGTATTCGTGAATTCTGCGAAGGATATCAGGTAGATCCGCAGAAACTGATGGATACCGCGGAGGCACATAAAAAAATTCGTATAAAAATGCTTCGTGATTATGTAAAGCAGAATCATCTAGACATCCAATATTACAAAGATTACGGCTGGGATCAGGTGGCACTGGATAAATAATAAAAGAAAAAGGACTTGTCACAGAATAAAAATTATGCTATAATTCCAAATTGTCAGAGTGCTTCGCATTCTGATGGAAATGGGCAGATTCCCGAGTGGCCAAAGGGGACAGACTGTAAATCTGCTGCAAATTGCTTCGGTGGTTCGAATCCACCTCTGCCCATTCTTTTAAGACCGACATTGTGTCGGTCTTTTTTTGTGCAGATTATTAAAAAATGAAATAAGGTATTGTTGGAAAATCTTAAAAAGAATGCACATAAAGCATAAGCGATTATGCGGATAATAAATAAAATATTGTCAGTCGCGGTGCGCACAGCGCGCAGTAGATTCACGCTCGATCAGTTTAGGACGCAGCAGCGTTTTGCTGATCGGGATGTGATGGATCAGGGAATTTAAAATATCATAAGCGCAACGGCCAAGTTCGTTGCGTTCCTGGCGGATTGTGGTAAGCGGTGGGTCAAAAGTGGCAGCAATGGATATGTCGTCAAAACCAACAACACTGACGTCTTCCGGCACGCGGAATCCGCGCTTCGTACATTCGTCAATGACACCTTTGGCAATCAGGTCATTGCCGCAGACCACGGCAGTGGCACCGGCGGCAAGAAATCCGGGAACATGATATTTGGCACTGTCGGATACATAGTAGCCGTAAGCTGTCAGATCCTTCTGCACAGGAAGTGAAGCAGCAGCCATAGCACTTTCGAATGCCTCCTGCCGCTGGTCAGAAACCAGTGAGTATAAGGAACCGTTTAAGAATGCAATGTTTTTATGCCCGAGATTAACCAGATGATTTACTGCCATGGTGATGCCTTCGTAGCTGTCGGTTCCAAGATAGCAGACATTTGGATTTCCAGAGATGAAATTGTCAAAAAGCACAGTTGGCATGGTAGTGTTTTCCAGCTGCTTGATCCAGGAATCATGCAATGCAAGACCCATCAGAAAGGCTCCGCAATAGCCGTTTTTCAACAGAAAGGTATCGTATTTTTCCTCTTCCTGAAATGCCGGGGTGATGGGAAGAATATCAACATCCCATTTGCGGCGGAACGCATTCTGTTTGAAACCGAGAACTATGTCATATCCGAATTCATCAATTGTTTCGTAATTCATGTTTTCTATGAAAATGCAAAGCTTGCGGTTTTCCACTTTCTTGGAACGCTTGGTGCTGTATCCCATCTCCACAGCGGTATCGAGAACCATCTGCCGCAGCTCATCACTTATGTCACTTGCGCCGTTTAAACCTTTGGAGACTGTGCTTACAGAAACTCCAAGACGATTGGCAATATCTTTGATTGTAGCCATATATTTTCTCCTGTGATTTCTTATGTTTAAATGATTATAAATCAGTTTGGGAAACTGTGCAATTCTTTCTCAAAAAAAGTTTCGAAAAAACAGAGCAATAATGTTGTGAATATATACAAAAACACGATATAAAATACGTGAAAAGTGGGGAAAATGGTGTCCGAAAACGCAAAATCATTGACAAAATGACGTAGAGAAACTAAAATTAAGACAGATACGAAAAAACACGAAACAATCCGAAAAGATTTTAGATGGTTTTTCCAATAATCCGAAGGAGAATTCGTGATTTAAAAGACGGGGTGAAGAATCTTGGAAGGACAGGAAGTAGCAAGAGGTTCCGGAATCCTTCTTGCAGTATCAAGCCTACCGTCAGAGTATGGTATTGGCACTCTGGGTGATGCAGCATTCCATTTTGTGGATCTGCTGGTGGATCTGAAACAAAAGTACTGGCAGGTGCTTCCTGTCGGACCTACAAGTTTTGGGGATAGCCCATATCAGAGCTTGTCGGCATTTGCCGGAAATCCTTATCTGATTGATCTGGATCAGCTTGCCAGAGAAAAGCTTCTGACGCCGGAGGAAATCCGGAGCCATTACTGGGGAACACAGAAATCTGCCATTGATTATGCAGCACTCTTTGAAAACAGGACGCTGGTTCTGCAGAAAGCATTTGGTCGGTTTGACGAACACGAACCGGAATTTCAGCAGTTTGTAGAAGAAAACAGGGACTGGGTCGAAGATTATGGACTGTATATGGCACTGAAAGTATCCAATGGAAACCAGAACTGGCAGAGCTGGCCGGAAAATATTCAAAAAAAACAACCGGTTGCGCTTGCAAAGTGCCGAAAAGAGATGTATAATAACATCATGTTTTGGGTGTTTTGCCAATACAAGTTCTTCCAGCAGTGGGGAAAACTTAGGGAATATGCCAACAGCAAAGGAGTCCAGCTGATCGGAGATGTACCATTTTATGTGGGAAAGGACAGCGTGGATACCTGGATGCATCCGGAACAGTTTTTACTGGATGAGAATGGCGAAGCTGCTTATGTGGCAGCTGCAATTCCGGATAAGTTTTCCGAAACAGGTCAGGTATGGGGAAATCCACTGTATAACTGGCCTCTCATGCAGGAGGATGGGTTTTCCTGGTGGAAACGAAGAATGCAGATCAGTACAAAGCTCTTTGATGTAATCCGGATGGATCATTTCATCGGATTTGTCAAAAATTATATGGTTCCAAGAGATGCCACAGACGCTTCTGGCGGACGGTGGATGAAGGGACCGGGGCGCAAACTGACCGACGCTTTGAATTCCGTTTTAAATGGAACCACAGTGATCGCCGATGATTACGGCGGCAAGGCATTGATACCGGGAGTAAAAAAACTCCTTGCAAAGACAGGGTGGCTGAACACAAAAGTTTTGATGTTCGCATTTGACGGGGATCCGTCCAATGAACATCTGCCACATAATTATCCGGGAAGCCACACAGTGGTATACGCGGGAACGCATGACAACGATACAATTGTAGGATATTTCAGGGACAAGACAGAATATGAACTGGCTTATCTGTATGAATATCTCAACATCAGCAGTCAGGAAGAAATCCCGGATGCACTGATCCGGTGTGCATACGCAAGTATTGCAGATATCGCGATCATACAGATGCAGGATTTGCTGAAACTCGGGAACGAGGCAAGAATGAATGCACCGTCTACCGTGGGGTATAACTGGCGGTGGAGATTGAACAAAGAACAGCTCGCGGAAAGCCGCCGGGCGTGGATACGGAATCTTGCGGCGGTATACCGCAGATGACGCAGAAATTACGATATAGAGCGCAGAGGCGCTTTATATAGATACTTTTGAACTATCATTTTTGAAAAAAGGAGAGGAAAACGATGAAAAAGAAAGTATTAGCAGCAATGCTTGTTGCAGCAATGACAGCTACAATGTTCGCTGGATGCGGCAGCAAGGACAACGGAGCATCTAATGATGGAACACAGGCAGCAAACAATGGAAGCACTTCCGAGTCAGCAGAACCAGTTGATGTAAAACTTACTGTTATGGGACCTTCCGAGGATCAGGATGATGCACAGGGGGCATGGTTAAAGACAGAGTGTGAGGCATTTAACGAGGAACATCCGGAGTGGAACATTACATTTGATTATGTAACATGTTCAGAGTCTGATGCAAAAGACACCGTATTACAGGATCCTGCAAGTGCAGCGGATGTATTCATGTTTGCAAATGACCAGATTGCTGAGCTGGTTGATGCCGGAGCATTAACAAAGCTCGGTGGAGATGCAGCAGAATATGTTAAGAGCTCTAACCCAGAAGCTATGGCAGCAACTGTTACATACAACGGAGATATTTATGGTGTTCCTTATACACCAAATACATGGTTTATGTATTATGATAAGAGAGTCTTCTCAGAAGATGATGTAAAGAGCCTTGATACAATGCTTGAGAAAGGAAAAGTTTCTTTCCCATTTGACAACGGCTGGTATCTTGCTTCCTTCTATGCAGCAAACGGATGTACAATCTTCGGAGATGGTACAGATGCATCTAAGGGATATGACTTCGGCGGAGACAACGCTGTAGCAGTAACAAAGTACATTGTTGACTTATTCAATAACAAGAATTTCGTAATGGACAATAACGAAGGATCCCTTGGTCTTGCCGGATTAAAGGATGGATCTGTAAATGCTTACTTCAATGGTAACTGGAATTATGATGCAGTAGTTAAGAACCTTGGTGAGGAGAACGTTGGTGTTGCAGCCCTTCCTACAATCAACGTTGACGGAAAAGACTGCCAGCTGAAGGCATTCCTTGGTTCTAAGGCTATTGGTGTTAACCCGAACTGCAAGAATCAGGAAGTTGCTGTTAAGCTTGCTGCATACTTAGGAAGCGAAGACGCACAGTTAAAGCATTTTGAGTTAAGAAAGCAGGCTCCTGTTAATACAAACCTTGTTTCTAACGAAGAAGTTGCTAAGGATGCAGTTGCATCAACTTTGGCAAACGTAGCAGCAAATTGCTCTATCGCTCAGCCAATCATCCCAATGCAGGCTTACTGGGATGCAGCTACACCATTCGGTGATGCATTCGTACACGGTGCTGAAGGACAGATCACAGCAGACAATGCTAAGGAAAAGACAGAAGCATTAAACGAGCAGTTAAACAGCTCACTTACAGAGTAATCTTTTTCCAAAAGGAAAAGACAGAGAAACAATTCCAAGGTTCTGGGGATTCCCCGGAATCTTGGAATGCATGAGTCTATAAATATGGCATAGAGTAACATGTGCCGGGAGGATAAGTATGATAGGTGCAAACAAAAAGAAGTCGGACTTCGCTACACCGTACACTGTATCCAATGCGCTTACGAAGGGCGGGGCTGCAGTTAAGTTATCAGCGCTTATAATGGGATTGGGAAACATCGCCCACAAGCAGATTATCAAAGGTTTAATTTTTTTGGCAATTGAGATTGGCTATATTATGTTTATGGTCAATGCAGGTGCATATTATCTTTCCATGCTTCCTTCATTAGGATGGAGAAAACAGGAAGAGGTATTTAATGAACAGAAACAGATATATGAGTATGTACAGGGTGACAATTCCGTATTATTGTTGTTATACGGTGTTGCTACGATTGCGATCACTCTTTTATTTATTTATATGTGGGCTGAAAATTTAAGAAGCGCATATATGGCAGAGTGCCTCGCAAAAGAGGGGAAAGAAATCAATTCTTTTGGCAAGGATGTCAAAAGTTTATTTGATAAAAATTTATACAAGACATTAATGTTTCTCCCATTGATGGGAATTCTTATTTTTACAGTTTTACCATTGTTATTCATGATTCCAATGGCATTTACCAATTATTCTACGATCAACAAGCATCTGACCTTGTTTGACTGGGTTGGATTGGCGAACTTTAAGACGGTACTTGGACTTGGCGGAAAGATAGGCAAGACATTCTGGCGGGTTTTAGGCTGGACAATTGTATGGGCTGTATTTGCTACATTCTTATGTAACTTCTTAGGACTGATCCTTGCAATTGTAATCAACCGCAAAGAAACACATTGTAAAGCATTCTGGCGTACCTGTTTTGTTATTTCCATTGCAGTGCCACAGTTCGTATCCTTACTGGTTATGAGACAGATGCTTCAGGAACATGGGGCGGTCAACAACCTGCTGATGGAGTGGGGGCTTATCCAGAATCCACTTCCGTTCTGGACGAATACGATGTGGGCGCGTGTATCGGTTATTTTGATTAACTGCTGGGTTGGTATTCCATACACCATGCTTCAGGTTACCGGTGTATTGCAGAATGTACCGGCAGAGTTGTATGAGGCAGCCAAGATTGATGGTGCCAATGCCGCACAGATTTTCCGCAAAATTACATTGCCATATATTATGTTTATTATGGGACCATACATCATTACACAGTTTACAGGTAACATCAATAACTTCAACGTTATCTACCTGTTATCCGCAGGTAAGCCGACTCCGGTTGGTGAAACAGCGGGCAAGACGGATCTTCTGGTAACATGGCTGTACAAGTTAACGGTTGATTATCAGTATTACAACATCGGTGCCGTGATTGGTATCTTAACATTCGTAGTTCTTTCTATTGTGGCATTAGTCACCTACAGAAATACGAAAGCATACAAAGATGAGGAGGGATTCATGTAATGAGCAGTGCAAAAGTAAGCAAACGCCCTATGACCGCTGGCCGGGCAAAGAAAATTGCAAAAAATTCATTGGTACATATAATCCTTGCCATCCTGGTAGTGATCTGGTTATTCCCGATTTTCTGGATTATCATGACAAGTTTGCGAGGGGAAAGTGGTGCATATACCGCATATTTCTTCCCAAAAGAACTGACATTTAATAACTATAAGAGACTCTTTACGGAGACAACATTGTTGAACTTCCCGAGAGCTTTTATGAATACGCTGATCATTTCCATTTTTTCATGCTTGATTTCAACGACATTCGTACTGAGTGTATCTTACTGTATGTCAAGACTGCGCTTTAGAATGCGTAAAGCATTTATGAATCTGGCCATGATCCTTGGATTGTTCCCGGCATTCATGTCCATGGTTGCAGTATACTTTATTTTAAAAGCAGTTGGACTGACCGAGGGAAGTGGGCTTCGTATCGCTCTGATTCTGATTTATTCTGCAGGATCTGGTGTTGGATTTTATATCGCAAAGGGATTCTTTGATACGGTACCAAAGTCTCTCTCAGAGGCAGCGATTCTGGATGGATGTAATCAGTTCCAGGTATTTTACAAGATCATTCTTCCACTCAGTAAACCAATCGTTGTATATACGATCCTTACGGCATTCCTTGCTCCATGGCTTGACTTCGTATTTGTACGTGTCATTGTTGGACCAAAGGATAAGTATTGGACGGTATCACTTCTCCTGTACAATATGCTGGAGAAAGAGTTTGTAAACGGATGGTTTACAAGATGGGCTGCAGCCGCAGTTATTGTGTCTATCCCGATCTCTATTCTCTTCGTATTTATGCAGAAATTCTATGTAGATGGTCTGACAGGCGCTGTAAAGGGTTAATGATGAAAGATAGAAAGCCGGTGGTCGTTTGACCACCGGCTTTTTTCATCCGATGAAGAAAGGAAAGGTTATGAAAAAAAGAATTTTGTCGGCAGTTGTTGTGCTGGTGCTTTTTGCCGGGGTGCTTGCAGGCTGTATTTCGGGGAACGGTACACAGGATGCAAAATTAAATATAATTGATGATAATTACCGTAATTACTATGAAATTTTTGTCGGCTCCTTTTATGACAGTGATGGGGACGGCATGGGTGATTTAAAGGGTGTGGAAGAAAAGCTGGATTACATCTCAGATCTGGGATGCAACGGAATCTGGCTCATGCCGATCATGCCTTCCCCAACCTATCATAAATATGATACAACGGATTACGAAGCGGTGGACGAGGCATATGGTACGGCGGATGATTTTAAAGAGCTGGCAAGTGCGTGTCATGAAAAAGGTATCCGGCTGATCATTGATGTGGCAATGAATCACAGTTCTTCCCAGCATCCATGGTTTACACAGGCATGTGAGTATCTTGCAGGTCTGAAGGCAGGAGAAAAACCGGACGATACGGTGTGTCCGTATGTGGATTACTATCATTTTTCTGACAAGCAGGAGGGAACAACCTACTATGCAGTGCCGGGAAGCAGCAGCTGGTGGTATGAGGGATCCTTCTGGTCGGAAATGCCGGATCTGAACCTGAAAAGCCCGGCAGTACAGAAGGAATTTGAAGAAGTTGCGGATTACTGGATAGATCTTGGTGTGGATGGTTTCCGGATGGATGCGGCCATGCATTATGAAGAAAATGCAACCAATGCGAATTGTGATATTTTAAATAAACTGTACACATACTGTAAAGAAAAAAATCCACAGTTTTATATGGTATCCGAAGTGTGGGCGAGTGAGAATGTCATTGCGGATTATTATGCGAGTGGAACACCAAGCATGTTTAATTTTGATGCGGGAACGGCAAAAGGGGCACTGGTCAATGCGGTAAGAAAGGGCGATCCGGTAAGCCTTGTGAATTCCATGCTGAAATATCAGAATGATTTCTCCCAAAAAAATCCGGATTATATTGATGCACCGTTTTTGTCCAATCACGATATGGCAAGGATTGCCAATACGCTGGTGAATGATCCGGATAAGATTAAGACAGCAGCAGGTCTTCTGATGACAATGAACGGCAGTCCGTTTGTTTATTATGGGGAAGAAATTGGCATGAACAGTTCCGGAACAAAGGATGAAAATAAGCGTATTCCGATGGTGTGGTCAAAAACTGACACCACAGGAATGACAAAGGGACCGGCAGATATGGATGCCGGCATTGAATCTCCGTTTCCGGCAGAAGATGAACAGGAAAAGGATAAGGATTCTATCTTAAGTTACTATAAAAATGCGCTTCGTCTGCGGAATCAGAATCCGGAAATTGCAAGGGGAACCATAGAAAAAGTAGAAAGTCTGTGTAAAGATTCACAGGCGGCAATCACGAAAACGTATCAGGACAGTACCATCGGAATTGTGTATAATCTTGGGGAAGGAAACGGTACGGTTGACCTGAAGGGAACAGCACTTGAAAATATGAACCTGGAGGGAAGCCTGACACTGAAGGAAGAGACGGTACAGCTGAAAGATGGGAAACTGGAGATGCCGGCATGCAGTATTGCTGTGTTAAAATAGTAAAGTATAACAAATTATAGTAGTTTCAAGTTGAGTTTTTTGTCAGATTGTAGTATATTATCTATATTATAGGCGGGGAGGAATCGTCTGAATTAACGGAGGCGTATGCAATATGAGAAAAAACGATGAGCAGAAAACAAATAAACTAAAGAAAGAAAAGGTCAAAAAAGAAAAAACAAAGAAAATACCGAAACGTGACAATGCTTCCCGGCAGGAAAAAAAGACAAAAATTCCTAAAATAAAAAAGGTGGCCGGCGAACAGAAAAGAGAAAAAGCGGAAATTCCGTTCTATCGCAGTATTGCGATGCGGCTGGTGGTTGCTTTCCTGATTCCGGTTATTGGTGTGCTGGCTCTTGGTATTACCTCTTACAATAACGCTTCCAATGCCATTGTGGATACATACAAAGAATCTGTACAGCAGACTGCTGATACGATGCAGCAGTATATCAATCTGGTTATCACGAGTGAGAAGGACGAATTTAAGACCTATCTGACCGAGTCGGATCTGCGTAAGTATTTTGCGGGGTTGATGGATATGTATGATGAGAGCTCCGTGCGCAAAGACTATCAGAGCAGACTGCGCAATAAGATGGCACTCGACAGCAAGATTCAGGGAGCCTATATTATCGCGGACAACAAGCGTACGATTGACTGTCAGGGAATTGTTCGTGACCGAAATGTTTATACGGACTATGTCGGATGCGATCAGGGAAAACTGGTCAGCAAAAGTGCAACAAACTGGTTTTTCTTCGGGCCAGATGAAAGTTCAGATAAAGCACTGGATCTGGGAATTGATTCCTACTGTCTGCGAATTGTAAAAAAAATGAACAATCAGCCGGCCATGATGATCATAAACATCAGTGATTCCTTTATCCGTTCCGCCATGCAGTCACTGGATCCTGGAAAGGGAGGCTATGTAGCATTAATTACGGATACGGATGGAAAAGAGTTTTATTCCGATGAATCCGTCAAGACGGAAAAAGCACTGATTTACGGTACAAGTTTTTATAAGAAAGCATTGAACGGGAAAAAAGATTCCGGAAACCAGATGATTACATTTAATGGAAAGTCATACATGTTTGTATACAGTAAACTTTCAGCCGGAGATCTTATGGTTACGGCACTGATTCCTTCTGACCGTCTGCTTGAGCAGTCATCCGGAATCAAACAGCTGACAACCGTACTTGTGATTGTCTGTATGATCATCGCACTTGCACTTGGATTATTCCTTTCGAGTCAGATGACAGGAACCATCAAATATATTCTGCGTCAGCTGCGCAAAGTTTCCAATGGAAACCTTACGGTTCATCTTTCCGCAAAGCACAAAGATGAGTTTGGTTTACTGTGTGATGGTGTCAATGATACCGTAGAGCATATGAAATCGCTGATTCTGGATGTCAATGATGTGAGTCAGCAGGTTGGAGAAGCGGCAATTCATGTGGCAGAGGCATCCGGAACATTCCTTGAAACCTCTAAGAATATTCAGAGTGCAGTTGAAGAGATTGAGAGTGGTGTGAACAAACTGGATACCGGTTCCGATAACTGTATGAGTCAGATGGATTCCTTATCGGGAAAGATTAATAATGTAAGCTCCAATGCAGATGAATTGGGAAAACTTACTTCTGCAACCGGAGAAACCATTACCACCGGTATATCTTCTGTACAGACACTTACGCAGACATCCGAGACCACTGCAAACATTACAAGAAATGTCATTCAGTCAATACAGGAACTGGAAGAAAAATCAAAATCCATCAGCAACATTGTTTCTGCGATCAATGATATTGCGGAACAGACGAATTTACTTTCCCTGAATGCGTCCATTGAGGCAGCGCGTGCGGGAGATGCCGGCAGAGGATTTTCTGTGGTCGCAGAAGAAATCCGAAAGCTTGCCGATCAGTGTCTTGCTTCTTCTTCCCAGATTTCTTCCATTGTAGATGAAATCGTTTCCAAGACGGGAGAAGTGGTAAATATCGCAAGACAGGCGGAAGATGCAGTTTCTTCCCAGTCTTCCGTTGTAGAGGATACCACAAATTCCTTTAAACAGATTGACCAGCTTGTAGCGCAGCTGATTCAGGCACTGCAGACGATTTCGAATAATGTGCAGGAAATGAATGGTGCACGAAACGAGACACTCAGTGCAATCGAGAGTATTTCCGATGCGTCCACCCAGACGGCAGAATGTTCTTCATCGGTACATTCGGCAGCAGGTACGCAGCTGGATGCAATCAAGAATCTGGATGAAGCATCCCAGAGTCTTACGACCAAGGCCCAGAGCCTGCTGGATGCACTGTCAACGTTCCAGGTTTAAGCAAAAAGTGAAAAAGCCTGAAGATGAAATGCTTCAGGCTTTTTTTATGGAGGAAGAAAATGCGGACAATTATCGTAGTCATTTATGTTTTTTTATTTTTGATTCTTGGACTGCCGATTCTCGGAATCGAATGGATTATCGCAAAATTTGATAAACATGCAGCCGATATCAGCCAGCTTCGGATTGTGCAGTGGGGACTGCGCTGTGTATCTTTTTTGGCGGGGGTTCATCTGACTGTTGAGGGAAAAGAACATGTACCAACGGATCAGGCTGTACTTTATATTGGAAATCACCGCAGCATTTTTGATATTGTCATTACTTATGCACAGTGTCCGAATCTGACCGGGTATATTTCTAAAGATGGTGTCAATAAGGTTCCGCTGCTGGGAATATGGATGCGCCGTCTGTATTGTCTGTTTCTTGACCGCAAGGATTTAAAGCAGGGACTTAAGACCATTCTGACCGCTATCGATCAGGTGAAGTCCGGCATTTCTATTTGTATTTTCCCGGAGGGAACGAGAAATCGTGACCGGGAGGATGCAACGATGCTTTTGCCGTTTAAAGATGGTTCTTTTAAAATAGCACAGAAGACGGGATGTCCGATCATTCCGATGGCACTTACCGGGACGGCGGATATTTTTGAAAATCATTTTCCGTGGCTGCACCGTGCAGAGGTAAAACTGACCTATGGGGAGCCCATTATTTTTGCCGAACTTTCCAAGGAAGATCAGAAACATATCGGCGCATACTGCCAGAATGTGATTCATGAAATGCTGCAGGAACACAAAAATACAAAAGAATAGATCGCACGACCGCTGCATAGGATAGCATAAGAACGAAAATAGAGTGGTCAACCATGAAAGATAAAAAAAGAAAGTATATCCTGATGATCATTTTGCTGGGGGTGCTTATGCTGCTGAGCGGGTGTGTGCGAAAAGAATGTGAGGAGAAGGTAAAGGATCTGGAGTTTACCGTGACAAAGGAGGAAGAACTTCCGGAAGCCTTAAGACAACAGATTGAAGAAAAAAAGGAGGGGGATTTCCGTTTTACATACAGCGATAATGAATATTTATACGTTGCCAGAGGTTATGGAATACAGGAGACCGGAGGATACAGCATCTCCGTGGAAGACTGTTATCTGAGTGATACCGCCATCTGTGTAAAGACGAGACTGCAGGGACCCAAAAACGGAGAAGAGGTGACAAAAGCACCTAGTTATCCGTTTATTGTACTGAAGCTGGAACTGCGGGAGGAAGAGGTACTGTTTCAATAGGGTACTTAAGAACTATTGTAAAAAGTTTAACACTCTGCTATACTAAAGCTACTAGATATAGTATTTTCTAGAATATTCAACTCAAATGGAGGAGGCAACAATGGAACAGGCACAGATTAGCAAGGTTCGGGCATCCGTTCATCGGCAGCGCGGTAACAGAGTGAAAATTCAGTTAGACCGTGGACGTAACAAGGTAGATATTCAGGAAGGCGTTATCCAGGGCGCATATCCAAGCGTTTTTACAATACTTGTAGATGACGAGCGAGAGGAAAATCCTCCACAGTTATTATCATTCAGTTACACTGATATTATTACAAAGGACATTCGAATGAAACTTTGTTAGGAATGAATAAAATTCCCTTTCTTTGAATAAGTATTAGTATACTTACTTCAAAGAGAGGGGATTTTTTTGTTTTGGAATTGAAGAGACAGCTGTTCAGACAGAATTTACTAAGGAGCAGGGCGTTTACCCAGATTACGCTGGATGATGACTGTATTGTAAAAGACAACAAACCGGATCTGTTGAACATTATACATACCAGGGGTTCTGTTATTTTTGAGGATGTCAAGGTGAGCAGCCAGACGGTGTGGGTTACCGGACAGTTGCGTTTTGTCGTGTTATACCGCAGTGAAGATAACCGGCTGGAATCTTTTACGGACAGTATAAATTTCGGAGAAAAAATTTTTATGGATGAGGTGGAAGAACGCGATACCGTCAATCTGAGCGGAGATCTGGAGGATCTGAATATCAGTGCCATCAATTCCAGAAAGCTTGCCGTGCGTGCTCTGCTTGGCATTCATGCCGTGTGTGAGGTGCCGGTGGAAGAAGAAATTGTAAGTGGTGTTGAAAATGATCCGGATATTCAGCAGAAAAGCCGGACGATGCAGCTTTTGGCACTGACATCCGCGAAAAAGGATATCCTGCGTGTGCACAGTGATATTGCACTGCCACAGTCCAGTCCGAATATCGGACATCTGCTTTATGATTATGTTGAAGTGCGTAACCAGCAGGTGATCTGCACCGGGGAGCAGATGCAGATTCAGGGAGAAGCGTATGTGAATGTATTGTACAGCAGCCCGGAAGGAAAAATGGAGTGGTATGAAACGATGGTTCCGTTTTCCGAATCAATAGAAGGGGGAATGACCGGAACACAGCCGATCTGCTGGGTACATTGCCAGACGAAAGAATATGAGGTGGAACCAGCCGAAGATTATGATGGCGAAATGAGGGCGCTGAGCCTGAATCTTTCCATGGATGTGGAAATGAAGCTGTGGGAAGAAAGGAATGTGGAACTTCTGGCAGATGTCTATTCGCTGGAAACAAATCTTGTGCCACAGAAAGAAATGGTCTGTGCAAAAAAACTGCTGATTAAAAATGAAGCAAAACTGCGGATCTCTGAACAGATGAAGCTGGCGGAAGAACAGGAACGGATCTTACAGCTGTGTTCTTTTGAGGGGCATGCAGAGATGGATCATGTGGAACCGGTGGAAAACGGGTTAGAGGTAGAAGGAATCCTGACGGTTGATATTTTGTATGCAACGACGGATGACAGTTTTCCGATTGCACATACGCAGGAACAGATTCCGTTTACACAGATTGTTGATGTTCCCGGCATGAAAGGGCACACGGAAGATATTTCTTATGAAATCGAGCCGGCGATTGATCAGCTTGCGGTGAATCTGCTGGATAACGAACGATTTGAGGTCAAGGCGGTTATTTCCCTGCAGACAATTGTACAGCAGGAAGTGTGCATGGAAAAAATTGTGGATATCCATAAGGAACCGCTAGACGCGGTGGAACTGATGAAGCAGCCGGGAATTGTTGGCTATATTGTTAAAAAAGAAGAACAATTATGGGACATTGCAAGACATTTTCATACTACCGAGGCAGAAATTATGGAGACAAACGGACTCAAATCGGCAGATGTGCAGCAGGGCGACAAGTTACTCATTGTAAAGAAAGTGAGTGAATGTTAGAATTGATGATAGAAAGCGTCAAAAGGAGAAAGTTATGGAAAACGAAAGAAAAAAGAAATTTCAGGACTATGCACCACCGGAGCAGAAACCATCGGGGGGATACAACTTAAACGGGGTGTATTATTCGCGTGACGGACAGCGGCTGGATGATCAGCCCAAGAAGAGCTGGAGCCAGCGGGAATACGAGCGCGCGGAGCGCGAAAAAATACACTGCCGGGCGAAACGGGAGCAGAGGGAAAGTGAGGTTGATGCGCAGGGAAATCCGGTCAAGGACAATTCGGGAGTCAAAAAGGCCATCGCAATTGTTGTGATTGTTCTGGGCGTGATCGCTTCCATCGCACTGCCGGGATCTGCAACATGGGCGGTGATATTTGCAATTGTTACACTTATCAGCGCCAGAAAACAAAAGCAGAGTTACGATGCTGGGGACTGGGAACGTTTCCGCACAAGTGCCAAAAAAGCAACGAGGTGGCTTTGGGTAACACTGGGGTTGTGCTGTGTGGGTGTGGTTGCAATCTTCGGAATCGTGGGAATATATTTAAAGTCCGACAACGGTACTGTGGGTCTGATTCGTGAGGCAATTCAGACAATCCGGGACGATGACAGTTCCCATACTCCTGAAAATTCCCACCAAGATGCTGTAGCAGATTCAAAAAGTAAGGCGCCGGATGGAAAATTTAAGAATCTGAATGGGGAGAATGTGTCTTATGTGCATGGATTTAATACATTCGCCCTTGCTGGAAACGAATTTTCGATTCCGTGTAAATTTTCGGAGTTTGAAAAAGCCGGATTTACCATCAGTAACGATGAAGAGAAAAAGATTAAGCCGGGAGAATCTGATGGTTATGCATACTATGAGGAGGATGGAACTTACCGCGGGACGATCTTTATTTTTAATACATCAGATAAGGATATTGTGCCGGAAAAGGGAATCGTTGGAGGACTTACATTAAATCCGGGTTCACCGGTGAAAAAAAACGATCTGAAACTGGCAGGGGATCTGGGGTTTGAGAGTCAGCCGGATGATTTTGGACAGGTTTTGGGATATCAGCTCACAAATTATGTGAGCATGAGCAATTATACTTCCTATGAGTGGTATTTTGAAGACCAGGGATATTATACCAGCCTGCAGGCACAATATGGGGAAGATGGAAAACTGAGTACGGTCTGGTTAATGAATAATGCTGATTTGCGGAATTAATGGCTGTTTTTGAAAAAATTTATGAATTTTTCCTTAATTAGTAAGAAAAACCAGTAGAAAAAATATGTATTTTGTGCCACAATAAAGGAAGGTATGGGAGCACTCCCATGGAAGATAAGTCTGGAGGCATAATATGCATAAGAAAATACATGTAAAAACAAAGAATAAGATTTGTGCAGCAGTATTGGTGTTTGTTCTGGCCGGGTCACTTACCGCAGGTGCGTGTGCGGTACCGAATGTGTATGCAAAGACCGAGGCAGAAAAGAAGCGTGATGCGTACAAGAAAAAGCTGAAAGCAAAAAACAGCGATATTGCAAATATCAAAGACAGTCAGTCGGATGTAAAAGACAGCATCACTGCTGCCGCAGCCAGAATGAAAACACTTCTTTCCAAGCAGGAACAGCTGAAGTCGGATATTAAGGACAAGCAGAATGAAGTGGAGCAGGCAAACAAAAAGCTGGAAGAAGCAAAGGAAGAAGAACAGAACCAGTATGATGCCATGAAGCTCAGGATTCAGTATCTGTATGAGAACAGTACGGATAATTCCATCTGGTCTGCCATTCTGGAGTCCAATGGGCTGTCCGATATGTTAAACCGTATTGAATATGCGACCGATCTGTACAAATCTGACAGGGAACTTATGACTTCTTATCAGAATGCGGTAAAGAAGGTTGAGGACTGGACTATGCAGCTGGCAGATGAGATGGACAGTCTGCTTGCTTTGCAGGATAAGTATCAGACCCAGCAGGGGGAACTGAAAACCCTCATGGCAAAGCTCGAACAACAAAAAGATGCCTATGCGCAGCAGCTGGCAGAAGCACAGAAGCAGGCGCAGGACTATAAAAAGACAATTTCCAAACAGGAGGCAATTATCCGTGCGCAGGAGGCTGCGGCAGCGCGTGCCAATGCCAACACCTATGACGGTGGAGGTACCGGTGCCAGCGGTGGAATTGCAAGCGATTCCTATTTGAAAGATCCGGATTGTAATCCTTCACAGACAACAGATGTGAGCGGCGCAGATATTGTGGCTTTTGCGCAGCAGTTTGTTGGAAATCCTTATGTATGGGGAGGAAACAGTCTGACCAATGGGGTTGACTGTTCCGGATTTGTACATCAGGTCTATGCACATTTTGGAATCAGTACCCCACGGTATTCCCAGGCATTTAAGAGTGTGGGACAGCCGGTGTCTTATCAGAATATCCAGGCGGGAGATGTCGTGGTATATCCGGGACATGTGGCAATTTACATTGGAAACGGAAATATCGTGGAGGCGCAGTCAACAAGAGCCGGCATTACAAACAGCCGTCCGGTGAACTGTCACACGATCACCGCAATACGCAGACTGGTATAGGAGTTTTTGATGAGACCAAAACATCTGGTATCCATTGTTCTGATTGCAGTTGTGCTTGTGATGCTCATGAGAAATAATAATAGCATGACGAATGCAAGGCCGCTTGTGTACCGGGAGTCTCTGGATGAAGTGGCAGCGCAGATCAATGGTGAAAAACTGACCCTCAGAGACATGGCATTTTATGTCGGATATGAGGAATATCAGATTCAGCAGGAGGCACTGGTATACGATCCGGATGATCCGAACCGTTACTGGAGTATGCGTGTAGAAGGGGGATTTATGAATGCCGTTGCACGCAAAAATGCGATGCAGATGGCACTTCATGATGAACTTTTTTATCAGATGGCCATGGAGGAAGGCATTACACTGGATGACAATGACCAAAAACATATGGACAATAAACTGGAGGATTTCTGGGAGGATCTAACGGAGCGTCAGGGGGAAACGGCACTGGGGATTTCCAGGAAAGATGCCAAAAAGACGATCCAAAGGATTGCATACGCCCAGAAATATCAGGAAGTGTATGCACAGCTGCATAACCGTACCTATGACGATTATGCGTATATGGAGGATTCCTATCAGAAGCTTTTGAAAAAGCAAAAATACAAAGTGAATGCTAAAGTATGGAATCGTGTGAGTTTTGGAAATGTCACATACAATAATAAAAAGAAAGAAGATTAAAAAATGTCAGTAAAATTAGGAAGAAATGATCCATGTTGGTGCGGAAGCGGCAAGAAATATAAGGCGTGTCATGCGGCTTTCGATGATAAACTTGCACGTTTGGCACAGGAGGGTCACGTTGTTCCGACACATGACCTGATCAAGACGCCGGATCAGATTGCAGGGATAAAGGAGAGTGCCAAAATCAATGTAGCAGTACTTGATTACATAGAAAAAAACATTCACGCAGGAATGAATACAGCGGAAATTGATAAGATTGTCTATGATATGACCACTTCCATGGGAGGTATTCCGGCACCGCTCAACTATGAAGGATATCCATACAGTGTATGTACTTCAGTGAATGAGCAGGTATGTCACGGATTTCCTTCCGAGAAGGTGATCTTAAAAGAGGGGGATATTATCAATGTAGACTGTTCTACCATTCTGAACGGATATTTTTCCGATTCTTCCCGGATGTTCTGCATTGGGGAAGTAAGCCCGGAGAAAAAGAAACTGGTTCAGGTAACGAAAGAATGTGTAGAACTTGGACTTAAGGAAGTAAAGCCCTGGGGTTTTTTGGGTGATATGGGTCAGGCAGTTCACGATCATGCTTATGCTAACGGGTATACCGTTGTACGTGAAATTGGCGGCCACGGTGTTGGCCTGGAATTTCATGAGGAGCCGTGGGTTGGTTACAATTCCAGGCGCGGAACCCAGATGGTACTTGCACCGGGTATGATCTTTACCATCGAGCCGATGGTTAACATGGGCGGTGTGGAGATTTTCATTGACGAAGAGAACGACTGGGAAGTATACACCGAGGATGGAATGCCATCTGCACAGTGGGAGATCATGGTGCTCGTCACTGAGGATGGTCATGAAGTACTTAGCTGGTAAAGGTTCACGTATGCCATACATCTTTGATGTATGCGTGTAATATGGGGGAGTACAGATGAAAAAGGATTGTCTGACAACATTTTCAAAGGTCGACTTTAATACCTTTGAGCCGGAAGAGGATAAAATACGAATTGAGGATATTGCACATGCCCTGTCGATGATGACGCGGGCAAACGGGCATTTCCCGCAGTTTTTTTCTGTAGGTCAGCACTGCATCCAGTGCTGCCGTGAGGCAACTGCGAGAAACTATCTGCCACAGACGGCACTTGCCTGTCTGCTTCACGATGGAAGTGAAGCTTATCTGGCGGACATTACCCGCCCGGTCAAGAAAAACATGACGATGTATCTGCAGATCGAAGAACAGCTGCAGCATATGATCTACACTAAATTTCTGGGATATGTGCCGGAGGGGGAAGAGGCAGAACTGATTACAAACATTGATGACAGCTGCCTGTATTATGAGTTCCTTCATTTTATGGATGAAAAAATGTATTCGGTGGAGCCGGTTATGGTGAGCACACCGAGCTATGAATTTCAGCCGATGGCTGATGTGGAGAAAGAGTTTCTTTCATTGTTTGAGGAACTGAAAGAGAAAATCAGGGAAGAGGAATCCAAGAAATGAATAAAAAGGAAGTCCTGGAGTTAAAGAGAAGATTCAAGAAAGAGGCGGCAACGTTTACGCGCGTGTGTGGCTGTTACGTTGACGGAAATCACAATAAAGTCTGTAAGTTTGGAAATACATTTCTGAATCTGGAAGAAGATGAATTTTACAAATATCTGGAAATTGCAAATAAGGCATTGTCCGGAACCATCGGAAATAACCTTCTGGAATTGAAGTTTCCGATTGAGGAAGAGGAAGTGGGCGGTCGTCAGCATATTCTGATGGCACTGCGCGCATCGAAGCTGGAAGATGAAAATCTGCTGGATACCTTTTATGATCTGGTAATCGACACGTATGACCATGCCGGAAATTATCTGATCGTGCTGTTTCACGATGCATACGATGTGATGAGCCGGACGAGTGACAATAACAATCTCGATGAGTCCGAGGAAGTGTACGAATATCTGATCTGTGCGATCTGTCCGGTCGATCTGTCAAAGCCGGGGCTTGGCTTTCTCGAGGAGGAGCACCGGATCGGGCCGCGTGTGCGCGACTGGGTGGTAGGAGCCGTGGACACTGCATTTTTATTCCCGGCATTCAATGACCGCAGTACGGATATCCATTCGACATTGTTTTACACGAAAAATACCAAGGAGCCACATTCTGAATTTATGGCAAACGGATTGGGTTGCGGCATTGAGCGCACTGCAACCGAGCAGAAGATGGCATTCCATTCCATCGTCCGCAACGTGCTTGGCGCAGAGGATGAGCACACGGATGATGTGCTTTTGGATCTGCAGCAGAATTTAAGTGATATGATCGATGAATATGCCGAGACACACGACGATGACGAAGATGTTTTCCTGCTCGATAAGGAAGTGGTCACAAAGCTTCTCGCAGACAGTGAGATCAGTGAGGAAAAAGCCGCAAAGATCGAAAAGTCTGTGGATGAGGCATTTGGCGAGAAACCGCCTGCAGCCGAGAATGTGATCGACTCCAAGGCGCTTGTGCAGAATGAACTGCGTGTGGAAAAAATGGCACTCGAGGATCAGGTCGGCACACTGACCGTGCAGCTTAATGAAAAGGATGAGGCGCTTGCGGAGCGTACCTCCCAGCTCATTGAAAAGCAGGAAGAGATCGACAATTATATCGCTGAGACAAAGACGTATGATGTGGTACTGCGCGTGAAGCCGGAGAAGGCATCGCAGATCAAGTCGCAGGTGATTAATGGGCAGAAGTGCCTTGTGATTCCGATGGATGAGGACGAGCACGCCACGATCAACGGGGTGAATACGACGGTATAGTTGAAAAGAAAAATTTGCAAAAAAGGGTTGTTAAAATTCCTGGAGTTGCTTATAATAAAGTAAAGAAAGAAGTTAATTCTTAAAAGCTGGTGAGTCCCCACCAAAAAGAGGGAACCCAAAAAAGCGGTGAGTCTCCACCAAAAAGAGAGAACTGAAAAAAGCTGGTGAGTCCCCACCAAAAAGAGGGAACCGAAAACGGGAGGGCGAGAAATCGTCCTCCTTTTTTTACCAAAGGAGAAATATGAAATTTTATAATATAGCTGATGAATACATAAATTTTTTGCGGACATTTGATTCGAAAGTGTCCGAAAATAAACAGGAGAGTCGTCCTTATATTGGAGTAGTTATTGAAATTGAGGAAATGAAATATTATGCTCCATTCACGTTCCCCAAAGCGAAACACCGCAAAATGAAGAATGGGAAAGATTTTAGAAAGATTCAGGGAGGGGAGTATGGGGCGATTAATTTCAATAACATGATTCCGGTTCCTGACTGCGCATTAAAGCTGATTGATATTGATAATGAGTCAGATCAGAAGTATAGACGTCTGTTACAAAATCAATATCGCGCTATAAGGGCTGACAGTGAGGAGATTATAAAGACGGCAGCAAGATTAAGAAAACTTGTTATGACCGGAGATGAGAACTTGACAACGTTTGATAAGCGGATAAAAGAACGTTGCTGTAATTTGAAAATTATAGAACAGGTGTATACACAATTTAATATGAAGCAAACCAATAGGTAAATACATAAGCCGTATGATTATCCTTTATGTTGACTGTGAATATTATCTGCTGGAAAAAGTTTAAATAAAGTAGGCATTTGGAATGAAATCTCCCCCTTTCTGTGCTATCATAAATCTATTGGATTATGATACATGGAAAGGGGCTTTTTTATGAGCAGAAAAAATCCCGCAAAAAATATAAATATCGGTCTGCTGGCGCATGTCGATGCCGGAAAGACCACATTGTCGGAGGCACTGTTATATGCCACCGGGCAGATCCGTGCGCTGGGGCGTGTGGATCATCAGGATGCATTTCTGGATACGGATGCGCAGGAGCGGGCGCGTGGAATAACAATTTTTTCCAAGCAGGCGCGGCTTCGGCTGCAAATGACGAATGAAAGTTCGCATAGTGAACAGACAATAGGTCTGACAATTCTGGATACGCCGGGGCATGTGGATTTTTCCGCGGAGATGGAGCGCACGTTACAGGTGCTCGACTATGCAATCCTTGTTATCAGCGGAACCGATGGCGTGCAGGGACACACGCGGACACTCTGGCGGCTCCTGCGGCACTATAACATTCCGACCTTTTTGTTTGTCAACAAGATGGATCTGCCGGGGGCGGACAAGGAAGTCGTGCAGCAGCAGTTAAAAACCGAACTGTCCGATGGATGTGTGGATTTTACACAGGACAGCGGAGAAGCATTTTTTGAGGAAGCTGCGATGGGAAGCGAAGCACTTCTGGATGAGTATATGGAGCAGGGCAGCATTGCAGAGGAGCATCTGGCGAATGCGGTGGCAAACCGCGATCTGTTTCCGTGTTACTATGGCTCGGCACTCAAAGTGGAGGGTGTGAAAGAACTGCTTGCAGGCTTTGCAAAATACCACAGGGCACCGGAGTATGAAGACGAATTTTCTGCCCGTGTATACAAGATCGGCAGAGATGCAAAAGGAGCGCGGCTGACCTATCTGAAAGTGACCGGAGGCACGCTGCATGTCAAAGACCGGATTTCCTATGATGGTCTGGAGGAAAAAGTTGACCAGATCCGTCTGTATTCCGGAGAAAAATTTGAGACCGCGGAGGCGGTGGAGGCCGGGGAAGTCTGTGCTGTGACCGGACTTACCACAACCGTACCGGGACAGGGACTCGGCGCGCAGCAGGAGAGCAGTGTGCCGGTACTCGAGCCGGTGCTTAACTACCGGATTTATCTGCCGGACGAAGTGAATGCCGTGGAGATGATGGAAAAATTAAAGCAGCTTGAGGAGGAAGATCCACAGCTTCATATCCTCTGGAATGAGCAGCTGCAGGAAATCCATGCCCAGATGATGGGCCAGGTGCAGATCGAAGTCCTGACACAGTTGATCAAAGAGCGTTTTGGTGTTGTGGTTGTCTTTGGACAGGGCAACATTGTATACAAAGAGACGATTGCAAAGCCGGTGGAGGGTGTGGGACATTTTGAGCCGCTGCGCCACTATGCGGAAGTGCATCTGCTGCTGGAGCCGGGCGAACCGGGCAGCGGAATCGAGGTGGCAAGCGCGTGCAGCGAGGATGTGCTCGACCTCAACTGGCAGCGGCTGATCGCAACACATATCATGGAGCGGGAGCATCCGGGCGTACTGACCGGATCAGCACTCACCGATGTAAAAATCACGATTTTAAGCGGACGCGCCCATATCAAACACACCGAGGGCGGTGATTTCCGGCAGGCAACTTACCGCGCGATCCGGCAGGGGTTAAAGAGTACGGAAAGCGTGCTGTTAGAACCAGTGTATGCGTTTACGCTTGAAGTACCGCAGGAGATGGTTGGCCGTGCCATGACCGACTTAAAGCAGCGTGCAGGCAAGTTTGATTCGCCGGAATTTGGCACTGGAAACGGCATGGACTACGCCGTGCTACAGGGCACAGTTCCGGTCGCAACGATGCAGGACTACAGCAGTGAGGTGCATGCATATACCCGTGGACTCGGGCATCTGACACTGGAACTTTCCGGTTATGATGTCTGTCACAACAGTGAGGAAGTGATCGCGGAAACCGGATACGACAGTGAAGCGGATACGGCAAATCCGACCGGATCGGTATTCTGTGCGCATGGTGCCGGATTTATCGTGCCGTGGGATCAGGTGGATGATTATATGCATCTGCCGCGGCAGTTTGTGCCGGAGGAGGAAACCCAGACACCTGCGGACGGGCGCAGTTATGAGACCGACGGGCAGAGTTTTGGTCCGGTGCACCGGCAGCAGTCTTCCGGCAAGACCGGCTGGGAACTGGATCAGGAGCTGCAGCAGATTTATGCTCGCGAGTTTGGCATGAGCCGCGAAGATATGGAAGATCAGGAACGGCGCAAGTGGCTGAAAAAGAAATCCGATGCGCCGAAGCCGAATGTGGTAAAATATGATAAAAAAGGCAATCCGATCTATCCGGCGAAGGGACCGCAGGAAGAATATCTGATTGTGGACGGTTACAATATTATTTTTGCATGGAAAGACTTAAACGAACTTTCTCGTGTCAATATTGATTCCGCAAGGGACAAGCTTTTGGATATTTTAAGCAATTATCAGGGATACAAGAGCTGTCCGGTGCTGGTGGTGTTTGATGCCTATAAGCGCAAGGAACATCCGGGTGCCAAAAGCAAATATCACAATCTGGATGTGGTCTACACGAAAACCGATGAGACCGCGGATGCATTTATTGAGCGCACCGTGCATGAGATCGGGCACAAGTACCGTGTCACGGTTGCGACAAATGACGGGCTGGAGCAGCTTACGGTCATGAGTCAGGGGGCGCTTCGCATGTCGGCGGACAATCTCCGGGAGGAGATCGAGCGGCTGAGCCGGCTGGAGTATGAAAATTATCTGGCAAGTCAGAAGCGATAACTTGAAAAACAGGAGATATAAAAGGTTGAAAAGCCTTGAATTTTAATAAAGACACCTGATTATATGAGGAGGAAAATAAAATGTTCGTAGCAGAAGATATGTATCAATTAGGAAGCCAGCGTTCGGCAATCCGTGAATTATTTGAGTATGGCAAGCAGCGCGCAGCAGTTGTGGGAGCGGAAAATGTCTATGATTTTTCCCTCGGAAACCCAACCGTACCGGCACCGGACTGCGTCAATGAGACCATCCGTGACCTGACACAGAAACTGGATTCCATTTCTTTGCACGGATATACTTCTGCACAGGGAGATATCGAGACGAGACAGGCAATCGCAGATTACCTGAACAAGACATATGAGACTGCGTTTTCGGCAGACAACTTTTACCTGACCATGGGAGCTGCCGCATCTTTGTCCGTATGTTTCCGTGCACTTACCACTTCACCGGAAGATGAGTTCATCACGATTGCACCGTTTTTCCCGGAGTATCGTGTGTTTGTGGAAGCCAACGGAGCGAAACTTGTTGTGGTACCGCCTCACACCAGCGATTTCCAGATTGATTTTGAAGCCTTAGAAAAAGCCATCAGCGCACACACCAAAGGAGTGATCATCAACTCCCCGAATAACCCGTCCGGAGCTGTTTATTCGAAAGAGACAATCCAGAAACTTGCCGCACTTCTGACAAAGAAATCCGAAGAAAACGGCACACCGATCTTTATTCTTGCGGACGAACCGTATCGCGAGATCGCATACGATGGCGTGGAAGTACCGTATGTGACAAAATATTATGCAAACACTCTGGTATGCTATTCCTACAGCAAATCTCTGTCACTGCCGGGCGAGCGTATCGGCTACGTGATCGTTCCAGATGAAGTGACCGAGAGTAAGACGGTCTATGCGGCAATTGCAGGAGCCGGGCGTGCGCTGGGTTATGTCTGTGCACCGAGCATGTTCCAGAAAGTGATTGCATCCTGTGTCGGCAACACCGGGGATATCGAATTGTATAAGAAAAACCGCGATCTGCTCTACGATGGCCTGACAAGGATCGGCTATGAATGTTTTAAGCCACAGGGCGCTTTTTACATGTTTGTGAAAGCATTGGAGCCGGATGCAGATGCATTCTGCGAGCGTGCCAGGGATCAGGATCTTCTGATCGTATCCGCGACAGGATTCGGCTGTCCGGGGTATGCGCGTGTGTCCTACTGTGTCGATTACGATATGATTGAGCGGTCGTTTTCTGCATTTGAAAAATTGTATCAGAGTTATCGTTAGGGGAAATTATGTCAGACAGTAAACGAAGAGAACACATCTGTTTCACCGGATATGTGCAGGGGGTAGGGTTTCGCTACCGTCTGTCGCATCTGGCCCAGTACTATGGTGTGACCGGATGGGTAAGAAATGAATATGATGGATCGGTCAGTGCCGAACTACAGGGGCTTGTCGGAGAGATTGATCAGATTATCCAGCAGTTGAAACAGGACAGATATATTGATATTACCGGGATGGATCGGCAAAACATACCGCCGGATGAACAGGAAAATGGCTTTCATATCCGGTATTAGCGGAGTGAAAAGGGATGGAGAAATGAAAAAGAATATGATGGTATTTTGGATATGTTTACTGCTTGCAATCCTGAGCATGATTTATGCGGTAATGGTTCATGCGACCGGTTCCGGCACCGCTTTTTTCCTTATATGGATTGGTATCGGGATCGTGGTGTTTCTGTTTGGAATTTCCGTGTACATGGAAGTGTGGAAAAAGGTGCCGCATCCGATAAAAATCTTTGCAGGAATGATTGTCTGTATCGGACTGCTTGTGTTTTGTATCGTAGAGGGCTGTGTGATCAGCCAGATGCACGCGGATGGACGCGGGGGGCTTGACTATATAATCGTACTTGGCGCACAGGTGAGAAAGGATGGTCCGAGTCCGGTTCTTAAATATCGTCTGGATAAGGCTGTGGAATATCTGAATGAAAACCCGGACACGGTCTGCATTGTTTCCGGAGGACAGGGAAGCAATGAGCCGTGGTCTGAAGCAGAGGGAATGGCACGGTATCTGCAGGAAAAAGGCATTGATACTGCGCGGATTTTGACAGAGGATCAATCGCAGACAACCGGGCAGAATATCACGAACAGTAAAAAGCTGATGAAAGAAGGCGCATCCGTTGGCATTGTGACCAACAATTTTCATGTATTCCGCGCCTTACAGATTGCAAAAAAGTACGGACTTTCCGATGTCTGTGGAATTGCGGCGGATTCCACACCAAAATATCTGCCGAACAATATGCTGCGGGAATTTTTTGCAGAGATGAAGTGGCTGTTATAGAGAAAAATGGGGAACACCTTGCACAAAGCAGAGGTTTTCCCTGTTTTTTCACACTGTCCGGCCAGATGTGTAAAATCGTGTGAAAAACGGAGGTAATGTTTATGAAAAAAATGGCAGCTTTTCTGATGGCGTTTACTTTGGTATGTACCAGTAGCCCGGCGGATCTGCATACGGGCGCAGCAACCGAAACCGTTTATACAGCGCAGGCAGTCGCAATCAGTTCCGAGGAAGATCTGGTTGCAATGCAGGAGAATCCGGATGGAAATTATTATCTGGCGAAAGATATCACAATTAAGGGGAATCTGAATCTGTTTCCGAATTATTATGATTATGATACAAAGGTGCAGCACGAGGAGTGCTTCATGGGTTCCCTGGATGGCAAAGGACATACGATTAAGAACTATACGGGAATGGGACTGTTCAACAATGCAAAAAATGCAACGTTTAAAAACATTGTTATGACAAATGTGACGATTCAGGGAAAAGAACTGGGAGCAGCCCTGGTATATCAGGCAGAAAAGTGCAGGTTTTCCAATATCACAGTATCCGGAAAAGCGACAATCGGTGGTGCCGGAATTGTCGATAGCGCACGATCCTGTGATTTTACCGATTGTACCAGTAAAGTCAATGCAGATATTAAAGTAACGGATGCGTTGCCAGGCTATTTTGCCGGAATCTCCTGGGGAGATGAAAATTCCAATTTCAGGAATTGCCGGAATAAGGGCAATATCACATTGACAGGAGCATGGAATGAGGATACTTCGTTTTCGGTATATGGTATTGCCATGATCACGAAGAAAATAGAAAAGTGTGTCAATACCGGAAATCTTACAATTAAGAATACAGCAAAGGGAGATGCAGGATTCGGGCTTGAATTTGAGGCTTGCGGTGTTGCCGGAACGTGTTATGGACAGGCTAAGGGATGCGGCAATACCGGTAAAATTTCTGTAACAAATCAGGGAGGAAAGACCTCGCGCGCGGAAGTCAAAGTGTGTGGTGTAATCGGATCGTCCGCTGTAAAAAATAAACAGTGCTATAACAAGGGTGCGGTTTCCTTTACCGGTGTCTGCTCCGGAAGAGACTATGAAGGAGATAATGAAGTTGCGGGTGTAGGATTTGCAGCGTCAATGAGCGAATGTTACAATACCGGAAAGATTACCGTCAATACGAAAAACGGATTTACCAATGTTGGCGGTGTAAGTTACTGTGGAACGAAGATTAAAAACTGTTATAATACAGGAACGGTCAGCCTTACCGGAAAAGGTTATGCAGGTGGTGTTGTCGGAGAATTCCGCGACGGAAGCTGCAATTACAACGTAGGAAAAGTTACGGCAAAAGGAAAATATGCCATGGCTGGTGAGATCGCCGGTTATGTATCAGGGGAAAATACCGTATCGGATAATTACTATACCGGTTCCGGAAAGAAGAGCGGACGCGAGTATACAAGCTGGGTACCATATCAGTCAAAGGCAAAGAAAGTTTCTTCCATTACGTCAGCAAACTGTCCGAAATTGTCATCAAAGTACTGGACCTATTCCAGCAAGCATAAGAGACTTATCTTAAAGAATAACAAAGAGGCGTAAGAGAGAATGTGTATGACCTTGTTCCGCTACTGGGCGGAGGAAAGGAGAAAGTTCTGTCGTAATATCTGTACGGCAGTGAGGAAAACACGAAGGGGAAAGTATATGCGACCTATGGACGCGCGATCCCGAAAGAATGGGTGCCCCGTGAGATGCCACAAAGCCTTAAAAACTATGGGGTCAAGGCTCATGCCGTGGTTCACACCCAGACAGCAAAAGTCTATTTTTATCCGGGTGGAATCGATGTTGGTCAGGGGCTTACAAGTACCTGTGGTGGACTTGGAACGGAGCAGTATGGAAGCTGGAAGCCGGGAGTATATTTTATCCCGCGCAAGAATGTTTACATAACTGATGCACGAAACCAGCAGTTAGAGATACCGGAAATAACGGCATCCGGAACGGCAACATGCAACATTTATGTAAAGACAACTCCGGCAAGTGATAAATATGTAGCTGCCGGACTGATCGAATCCAATCAGTTGTTCCAGATTACAAAGACGACTCCGATCAATGGACATTACCAGATTTATTATAAGCAGGGACTTTACTATGTGAATGCAAAATATGTAAACCTCAGGCAGTCAGATGAAAACAAACCAGTCATGCAATATGATGCTGTTGTCACGGCAGACAACCCGGTAAACATCACCTCCGAGGCAAATGCATCTTCATCCGTGGAAGGAATCGTGAAAAAAGATGCAAAACTTCAGGTTGTAAAGAAAAACTACGGCAATGGTTATTCGCAGGTGTGGTTTAATTCAAAGAAGTGCTATATTCCTACAAAAAATCTGACCGGATTTGAAAAATACATGTCTTTTTCGGATATAAAGGAACTGGGGAAACCAAAGGGAAAACTTGTCCTGAACGCAGCGTGGTCCGGGTGGGGCAACACAGCGTATACGGCGGAGGCTCTGAAAATCCTGAAGAAATATCATATGAATCCGTATAGTTATAAAGTAGAGCAGAAAATCAAGGCCATCAATGGTTCTTATCACATGGAGGATGGCGACTGTGCTACTGTGCTACTGTGTATGGAATCAATAAATATAGTTATTATTCAGAAGACTTCCCGGATTACAAGGAAAAGACAACGATATACAAAATACTGTATAAAGGAAAAGTATGCTACACCATGGATCTGGGGCATGAAACAATTAACTATTATCCCGGAAATAAATATTCAAAAAAGGTAAAGGCGGAAACAAAAGAACTCTGGATCTATTGCAATAAACGCAGTAACGGAGGAATGGTGGAGTGCTATAAAATAGACGGTTCCTATTACTACTATAAACTAGATGATATCGCGTATCTGATGTCAAAAACAAATAAATCCTTCAACGTGACATATGATAAAGCCAATGATGCAATTATCATTGACAGTATGACTCCATATAAGGGAAAAGCCGTGACTTTGAAGAAAGGCAACGGCAAAAATCATAAAGTGACAGTACCTACTACCAGTATTGTGTGGGACGGTAAAGTAGTGGGAATCCCTTGTTATAAGATCGATGGAGCATATTATGTGTCAGCGGCAGCAATTGCAGAATTGACAGACTCACGCTTCGAAGATACCCATGATGGCTGGAGTATAGCACCACTCCTGCCGAACAAAATAGACGCTTACGGCTAAAATAAAGAAACATCCGTGGTAGTAAAGAAAACGGATTCCTGTTTGAAAACCTGGAAGTTTTGGTAAGTTGCGATGCCAAAAATAGAAGTTATAATCGTTAAAAGTTTACTTAAATGAAAACTTAAATTCCAGTTGTGGACTATTTCAAAAAAATCTGCGGGGTTAAATTCCACATACCTTGTGTGTAAAACTAAATTCTGGGCAGTGAAATCTGCCTGTGCTTAACTATTTTATAAGTTTTGGACTAAGTATAACGTCATCAGGTGTGATTACCTTTAATCCTAATGTTTTGTGAAGTTTGTCCAAGAGTAAAAGAGAGAGTTCATATGGGCTATGTCCATTGAAACTTTCTCTTTTTTCATTGTTTATGTGATTTATCATAAGTCTACTTTATTGTCATCTAAATCAGTGAATGAACTTCCTTTATGGTTGTTTCATTTTGTGGAACTATGTAGACTTAATTCTTGCTTGTATCACACAACTTATTACAGTTGTCCTTTCAGACAAAATCAAACATCATGAATATATACGAAGTCGGAAACCTCTCATTGCTTAGGTCTTACCAATTTTATAAAGTCTATGGCTTATTAAAGTGCGCCTAAAATATTCAATCATCCAACTTTTATTTATCATTTCCATGTATTGTGTATAACGGCCCTTATATTACAATTTTGAGTTCCATAATTACCTGATAGAATTATAGCATGCTATATGCGAAAAACATATTTAACAAAAAGTATTGATTGACAAAATATACAAAAAGTGATATTGTAAATGTAAAATATTTATTAAAGAATGATGGAGGATAAAAATGAAAAAACAAATGATTAAAAGATTGACAGGAGTCATGGTATTAATTTTTGTACTTCAATCTACAAAGTTTAATGTTCAAGCATCTAATATTAGTTGTTTGGAAAATGAAAAAATTTCATGCACGGATGATATTCCAAACTTAGTGAATGATAATGAATCCCAAAGTGCATTGTGTGAAAAATTGTGGAATGATTATAACATTAATACCACAAATCTTAGCCCGGAAGTTGAGAGAGAACTGAATGCGGTTGGTGTAACAGATGCAGCAATTAATGAATTGGATAATGAAACTATAAGTGAAATAGAAAATTCTATTAACACGAAAGTAACTATTTCATATTTTGAAGTTGATGAACAAACTGGAGATATGAAAGAAATGAATAATGAAGAAATTGATCAATTTTTTAAGTTACAATCAGATGAAGGAAAAAATATAGAAGACGAAAATAAAATATCAACTTATGTATATAATGAAGATAAGGAATCGAAAACAAATACTACAGGAGTATTGCAGCAGACGATATATGCATGTCAACAAAGTAAGGGGGGAAAAGTAAGTGTTACAGCAACAGCGAGCTGGCTTAAGGAAGCAACCTATAAAGGGATTGATGTTTTTGGGGTGACTACTTCAAATGTTCAAATGGATACATCATCTTATTCATGTACACATAAGGCAAATTATGTTCACAAGGATGCTTTAACAGGTAAATTAGAATCTACGGCAAAAAAAACCAACCCGACATCTTTTTTTGACAGAGGACCTGGGATTGCTTATAATGTAAATTTATTTGGAACGGCGAAAACGGAAAATGATCAGTATTGTCAAGAAACTATAATTGTAAAATTTTCGTGTAAACTGTTTGATGAAAAGGTTAAAAAAATGGAATTCACATCTCATTATTTTCATGCAAAAACGAACAAAGAGTTTACACCTTCTATAGCGATAGGAACAGGAGGGATTAGTGTTTCTGTAAGCGGAAATTCTTCTATATCTTACACAGAAATGGATAGAAATCCTAAATTGTATTTTACATTTAAATAATTGTTAGTATAACTTGAATATATGAATGTTTCTCATGCAAAGCGAAAAGAAAAATGTGTTTTGGGAAAATTATCTTGCAAACTAAAAAGTGGAGCGAATATGAGATGAAGAAAAAAATTGCGTTGGTAATCACAATTGCGGTATGTATAGTATCCGTATCAGCAAATGTTTATCAGTACAGGGTGATACAGAATAAAAACGCGTCTATAACATGGAACCAAAAGGTTGTGGATCAGATGTTTCAGGAGGAACTGGCATACATAGGGGATCAGATGATTCGATTAAGCAAGTGTGAATCCGGAGAAAAAGACACAGAGATCGGGAGAACGTTGGGGTATTGCCTGGATGCATTCAATATGTATCCAAGCACAAGTTATGGAGTATCTGGAAAGGAACATGATGTTCATCATATGGTGGCTGAGTTTAGAGATTATCTGGAAAATTTACAGTCCGATGAAACACTGTGGAAAAATGCAAAGAGTGGTGACTTAGATCGGTTGCATGATGCGTGGTCAGAGGTACTTACGCAGATTGATAAGGGAAAGAAAGCCCGTGTTGCAGCAGCTTCAAAAGTGAGACAGATATTGGAAGAATGTGCAGCGGTCGATACATCGGGAAGATATGATAATGCAGAAAACTGGTACCAGTGCTGACTTGACAGTGCAAGAGTAAAATCCACCGGCTTTTAAATTTTGTTGATATTGGGGCTGTAAAGATTTACCATCTTCTCAGTTGTGCGGGTGTATTGCACTGTGAAAATCCGCTAAAAGTAGAAGATGACTGGATAAAAGACTATGCACTGGAAGAGGAAATATGATAATTATAATTGCAGTGCATTTTATGAACCATCCTATGTGATAGCAAGGGCATATCAAAATGGAAGATTTTCATTTGGTGGGAGGGATAAGATGAAGAAAAAAATTGCGTTGATAATCACAATTGCGGTATGCATAGTATCCGTATCAGCAAATGTTTATCAGTACAGGGTGATACGGAACAAAGACGCCCAGATTGTATGGAACCAAACGACAGAGGATCAGATGTTTCAGGGTATTCTGGGACACATACAGGAGGAGATTTTATATTTACAAACATGTGAGCCGGACGAAAAAGATTTTAGGATCGGGGTGGCGTTTGGGTATTGCCGTGAGGCTGTAAACGCGTATATAACAACAAGTTATGGGGCATCATGGAAGGAACATGATCTTCAACAGATGGTGTCTGAGTTTGAAGGGTATCTGGAAAATTTACAGTCCGATGAAACACAGTGGAAAAATGCAAAGAATGGTGACTTAGATCGGTTGTATGATGCGTGGTCAGAGGTACTTACGCAGATCGATAAGGGAAAGAAAGCCCGTGTTGCAGCAGCTTCAAAAGTGAGACAGATTTTGAAAAATTGTGCAACGTCCCCAACCTCATAATGAGAAATTTTCGTTGAATTCGACCTTTGAATGCCCTCTTTTCCTTGTGGTACAATAGAAATACAGGGAAAAGGGGGAATTATCTTGTATCAGATAGGAGAATTTATTGTCAAAGCTGCAAACGGAGTATGTGAGGTAAAGGATCTGGTGCATCTGGATTTTTCAGATACAGATTCTAAAAAACTGTACTATCACCAGCAATGATCCGGAGCGTCTGGTGGGGATCATCAAACTGATCTGCGACCGGAAAGAAGAGCGTGTCCGGCAGGGCAGAAAAGTTACGGCGGTGGATGGGCGTTATTTTAAACTGGCAGAGAATCTGCTGTATGGGGAACTGGAAGTGGCACTGGATAAAGACACAGAGGAAATCCACAGGCTTATTCAGGAGCAGTGTGGGTAATCCCATAATTTAATCGTTTTAAGCTTCCCTTCTGGAAGGTATATTCCGGCGTGTGAAACGGATAGGTGACTTCATCTTCATAATACCATGGGTCATCTTCGTGCGCCGGATTTTTTAATACATGAAATTGTTGTGCCGGCATATATCCCTGTGCAAGCAGGAAGGCTTTTTTGCCGTCTGCATTTTCGCACAGATCAACGACCATCACAACATGCCCCGGATTTCCGCCTTTTAAAAACACATCTCCCACCTGCAGATCAGATAGCGGGATCGGCTGTGCTTCGGTATCCATGGAGGCGGTACCGGCATAAGAAAAAACGATACGCAGATAGTCTTTCAAACTGTCGTAGGAAGTGTCCGGCTGTGCACTTTTGATCCAGCTTACATTATTTCCGTTTACACGGATACGGTAACCGTCTGCCCACTTCGTATACTGGGCGTCAAATCCATTCGTAAAATGAAAAGCAATGCGATCGTATTGCTTTGTACTCCAAAAATATTCTGCATATACCCGGATGGCGGAATCCGCGCATTGCTGGAGATCCTCATGTTCAAGTGGGAGATCAAATACGGCAACATGAGCCTTTTGATTGCGTTTTTTACTGCCGTCATATAATAGAACGGGACTTTGATCAGGCTCCATGGCATAGTTTCGCAAAAACTCTGCAAGACTTCCGTCGGCTTCTTTGGTTCTTGTGTAACCGTCCGATGTGTGGATGCGGCTTTCTAATGTCATGCCGGAAGCGTCAATCAGAGAAAGCGTGGAAGAAGTTTCCGTTTCTGTTGGTCCGGCCTGCGGTTCTGTCTGTCTGGAAATAGTTTTTTGTGAATCCGTCTGTGAATGGCTGGCATGACAACCGGTGAACGTGATGCCAAGGGATAGGATGCCGATTCCGAATAATAATCTTTGTACTAATTTTTTCAATGTTTTCTTCCTCATTTAAATATAATCTATGACAGAGCATACCACACTTTTGGAGAAAATAATAGAAATTGTTCTTGACAGGTAAAAACGTGTTTGATAATGTTATTTCATAAAGTCATATTGTTTCTGAATATTATATTAGTAAATGTCAATAGGAACAAATCACGGGGGATTCTCCCACGACTCCATGAAATTTAAAAACAGAATGAAGGGTTACATGATAACTTGACATACTACTATTGAATAGGGTAATGTAAAGGAGAAAAGATGGTCAGAACATTTATACAGACACGCGAATTTTCCAGGAATTGGGATAAACTTGGGTTTAAGGATGAAGATTTAAGAAAGCTGGAATTAGAATTGCTGGAAAATTCTGATTTACATCCGGTAATAAAGGGAACAGGAGGACTTCGAAAGATCAGAATTCCTTTTGCAAATGAAGGGAAAAGTGGCAGTGCCCGTGTTTGCTATGTGGATTTTGTGGTTCAAGAGGTTATTTATTTGATTACCGTGTATTCTAAAAATGAAAAAGAAAATCTGTCGCAAGCTGAACGTAATGGTATCAAAAGTTTAATTGAACAATTGAAATTGAAGTTATAGGAGAAGAAATAATATGAGCGATGTATATGAAAGTATTGTGGCTGGATTACAGGAAGCCATTGAGGATGCAAAAAGTAAAGAAAAAAAACTTCCGCGCCGTGTCGTGACAGTTGTTCCTGTTAAGGAATACAATGCCAGCGAAGTAAAGAAGATTCGTAACGAAACCGGAATGTCGCAAAAGACATTTGCAAGTTATCTTGGTGTTTCCTGTAAGACTGTGGAGGCATGGGAATCTGGAATCAATCATCCGTCAGGTGCAGCAAGCCGTCTTCTGCATATGATGGAGATGGATCGAAATCTCACAAAAGAATTTCCTTTTGTATCCATAGAGGAATAATAAATAATACATGAGTGTTTTCCAAAAACCGGAAGACACTCATTTTTATTGAGAAAAATAATTCTTGCATAATACCCACAGGGGGTATATAATGCGATGCAGAAGGATACCCATACAGGGTATCGGAGAGAGAGGAGACATAATCCGAATGGAAAAAGAACATACTTGTGAATGCTGTAAGAAAAAAGAGCGTTCCGAGAAGGAACGGAAAGATATGATCAATCGCCTGAGCCGCATTGAAGGACAGATCCGCGGCATCAAAGGCATGGTAGAAAAAGACTGTTACTGCCCGGATATCATCACACAGGTAGCGGCTGCCAATGCGGCACTCAACAGTTTTAATAAAGTCCTGCTGGCACAACATATCCGTACCTGCGTCGCAGATGGCATCCGAAACGGCGAGGACGATAAAGTAGACGAATTAGTAACGATGTTACAAAAATTAATGAAGTAAGAAATGTAGGAGGCAACTATGAAGCAATATGAAGTGACCGGCATGAGCTGTGCGGCATGCTCCGCCCGCGTGGAAAAAGCCGTCTCCAAAGTGCCGGGTGTGACTTCCTGCTCTGTCAGCCTGCTGACCAACTCCATGGGAGTGGAAGGCACGGCAACCGATCAGGAAATCGTAAACGCAGTCGTTGCAGCCGGATACGGCGCAGCACCCAAAGGCGCAAAAAAAGAACAGGCCGCAGCAGAAGAGGAAGAAGCACTAAAAGACCACGAGACACCGAAATTGCGCAAACGTTTGATCGCGTCTGTCATTTTTCTTGTGGTACTGATGTATTTTTCCATGGGACATATGATGTGGGGCTGGCCGGTTCCGGCTGCCATGAAAGACAATCATGTGGCAATGGGAATGTTGCAGATGCTTTTAACCATCATCATCATGGTGATCAACCAGAAGTTCTTTGTGAGCGGTTTTACCAGCCTGCTCCACGGCGCACCAAATATGGATACACTGGTGGCACTCGGCGCCGGAGCATCGTTTGGATACAGTACGTATGCCCTGTTTGCCATGACCGGAGCGCAGGTGCGCGGCGATATGGATGCAGTCATGGGATATATGCATGAATTTTATTTCGAGTCCGCGGCCATGATTCTGACACTCATCACCGTCGGAAAAATGCTTGAATCCCATGCCAAAGGAAAGACGACCGATGCCTTAAAGAGCCTGATGCGGCTGGCACCGAAGACTGCGACCGTAGTGCGGGATGGGAAGGAAGTTATCGTGTCGATCACCGAAGTGCGGCAGGGAGATACCTTTGTCGTGCGTCCTGGCGAAAACATTCCGGTCGATGGGATTGTCCTAGAGGGAAGCAGTGCGGTCAACGAGGCAGCACTCACCGGCGAGAGTATTCCCGTCGATAAACAGAAAGGTTCCTCTGTCAGTGCGGCAACCACGAACCAGTCCGGATTTTTGCGCTGCGAGGCAACCCGTGTGGGCGAGGATACGACGCTTTCCCAGATCATTAAAATGGTATCGGATGCAGCGGCGACCAAAGCCCCAATCGCAAAAATTGCGGATAAAGTATCCGGTATTTTTGTACCGGCCGTTATCACCATTGCAGTAATCACCATTATGGTATGGCTGCTTGCCGGAAAAGATATCGGATTTGCATTAGCGCGCGGTATTTCCGTGCTCGTCATCAGTTGTCCGTGTGCGCTTGGACTTGCAACCCCGGTAGCGATTATGGTCGGAAATGGGATGGGAGCTAAAAACGGAATCCTGTTCAAAAATGCGGTGGCACTCGAAAATGCTGGAAAAACACAGATTGTAGCACTGGATAAGACGGGAACGATCACAACCGGAGAGCCACGCGTGACCGATATTTTACCGGCAGAAGGCTACACGAAGCGTGATCTCATGCAGCTTGCTGCAGATCTGGAGAGTTCGAGTGAACATCCGCTGGCCAAAGCAGTTATGGAGCATGCCAAAGCGACGGGGATTTCCCAGACGGCGGTACATGATTTTCAGGCACTTCCGGGAAATGGTCTTTCCGCGGTGCGTGGGGAAGATCTGCTGCTCGGTGGCAGCGTTTCTTACATGAAGGAGAACGTAACTGTAGATTCCACCCTGCTCGATCAGGCCCAAAAGCTGGCAGAAGAGGGAAAAACACCGTTGCTTTTTGCCAAAAATCATACCTGTGCCGGCCTGATTGCTGTAGCAGACACGCTCAAAGAGGACAGCCCCCAGGCGGTGGCCGAATTGCGTGACATGGGAATCCGTGTCATTATGCTGACCGGAGATAACGAGCGCACAGCAAAAGCCATCGGTGCACAGGCAGGAGTGGACGAAGTCATAGCCGGTGTACTGCCGGAAGGTAAAGAGGCAGAGATCCGTAAGCTGAAGGAACAGGGCAAAGTAGCCATGGTCGGAGACGGAATCAACGATGCCCCGGCACTGACACGAGCAGATACCGGAATCGCCATCGGTGCCGGAACCGATGTGGCAATCGATGCGGCATCCGTTGTCCTGGTTAAGAGCCGTCTGCGGGATGTTCCGGCGGCCATCCGCCTAAGCCGGGCAACGCTGCGGAACATCCATGAAAATCTGTTCTGGGCATTCTTTTATAATGTAATAGGGATTCCACTTGCAGCCGGAGTGTGGTATCCTATATTTGGGTGGAAATTAAATCCAATGTTTGGCGCGGCAGCCATGAGCTTATCCAGTTTTTGTGTCGTGACCAACGCATTACGGCTGAACCTGTTTTCCGTACACGGAAAAGCAAATAAAGATGCTGCACCGGCAGCAGAACCGGTAGAAATAAAAACAAGCGAAAGTGAGGAAAAAGTAATGACAAAGACAATGCATATTGAAGGAATGATGTGTGGACACTGTGAGGCAACGGTAAAGAAAGCACTTGAGGCACTTCCGGAGGTGACATCCGCAGAAGTCAGCCATGAGGCTGGCACTGCTGTTGTGACCTTGTCCTCGGAAGTGGCAGATGATGTATTAAAGAAAACAGTAGAAGAGAAAGATTACAAGGTTACGGCAATCGATTAAGAATGTTGCAGCGGTTCAATGGAACGTGGAGCCGCCTGTTCCCGTTGGAGAAGGGTGGTATGAAACATGTATTTATTTCATAAAAAAACAAAAGTTCTGCGTGTACTCGCACTGCTGTGTGCGTTTGCACTTGGATTGTGTATGACAGGGGGATTTCAAATGACAGAAGCAAAAACAACGTATTATGATGCATCGGCAGGCAGACTGCACGTCAAAGGAACAAAACTTGTGGACAAAAAGGGGCATGAAGTACAGCTTCGCGGGGTCAGCACACATGGATTGAGCTGGTATCCGCAGTATGTCAACGACAAGTGTTTTGCCCAGCTGCATGACAAATGGGGGGCAAATGTCGTGCGACTGGCGATGTATACCGAAGAATATAACGGCTACTGCAGCGGAGATGCAAAGAACCGCAGTGATTTAAAGAAACTCATAAAAAAAGGTGTAAAGCTGGCAAAGAAACACAAGATGTATGTGATTGTGGACTGGCACATCTTAAGTGATGGCAATCCAAATTCCCATAAAAAAGAAGCAAAAGCCTTTTTCAAGGAGATGTCAAAGGAATTAAAAGGTTACAACAATGTGATTTATGAGATCTGCAATGAGCCGAATAACGGTACAAGCTGGAAAGAGATCAAATCCTATGCCAGGAGTGTCATTTCCACCATTCGCAAAAATGACAAAAAGGCGGTGATTGTTGTAGGAACGCCAACCTGGTCGCAGGATGTGGATCAGGCAGCAGCCGATCCGATCAAGGGGGATAATATCATGTATGCGCTGCATTTTTATGCAGCCACACACAAAGCAGACCTGCGCAATAAAATGACCGCAGCCATCAACAAAGGACTTCCGGTATTTGTCACGGAATATGGAATCTGTGATGCTTCCGGAAACGGAGCCATCGACAAAAGAGAGGCAGACCGCTGGATACAGACGATGGATGAATACGGTGTCAGTTACATTGCGTGGAATCTGTCAAACAAACAGGAATCTTCTTCTATTATTAAAAGCAGCTGTCCGAAAGTCAGCGGTTTCAAGAAAAGTGAGCTGAGTGACGAGGGCAGGTGGCTGTATCACCTGCTTCGAAAGAAGGCTGGACTGACAAAGTAGTGATGGAATGATTACATAACACGGGCATGTCCGGGAAAGGAGGGAATCATGCGGATACAAAAAAGCCGGATGAGGTGTGTAGGCATCTTTTTGGCGGTTGTCATATGTTTTTTTGCGGTGCAGCAGAGCTATGGTGTGCAAAATATGTACGATATCACGCAGGCGGAGCCGGATCATCTTGCGGTACATACGATGGAGCGGCAGCAGGGTTCCTTCCTTGATATCCTCGGACGTTCCGAACTGACACAGTCCGAACAGGCGCGTCTGACCGTCAGTGCACGGGTCACGCGGCTGAATGCAGAACGCAACATCATTTTGTGGGCAGGACTTGCAAGCGGATTTGCCGGGAATGCTACCCGGATTTATCTGGCATCCTGCCGTATCGAAAACATATTTGTGCGCAGCCATGCGTGGATCATGGCATACATACACTGGCAGGACGGGGAAAAAGCTTCTGACTCTTTGAAATAAGCGACCATTTTCAAAGAGTTCAGGAGGAAAATTTCATGTTAGAAAAAGTCATTATCGTAGTTGTAGTAGCAGTTGTTGTGTTGGCCGCAGGTGTGGCATGGTGGTTTGAGAACGGATCAGCAAGCCATAATGAGGGCGGTCATGCGGCGGATGTGGACAGCAATGAACTGACAAAACTGGAAAAATAAATACATAAATGAAAGAGGGAATGTTTCCGTGTGTGGAACATTCTCTTTTTCGTGCGCGTTTCCTTGTGTTTTGGGGACATATAGAGAATAAGTAAGCCAGAAAGTCTCGGTGAAAGTTGCCGGAGGGACATATGTAGAAAAAGTGCATTGAAAAATCCCGGGAGAAGTTGGTAAAAGGACATATGTATAAAAAGCGCATGAAAAAGTCCCACAGGATCTGTTTAACAGGACATAAATGAGCACTTTTTTATCATATGTCCTCTATTTAGTTCGTCATGGGACATGGACGGCTATTTTTTTGCCATATGTCCTCTATTCAGTTTGTCATGGGACATAGACAAGAATATTTGCTTTATATGACCTCATATCATTATAAGCAGTATATAATTTAATTATATGCGTTGAAGGCAGGTGTTGATTTGAATCTTGGTATTGAAAAGGAAACTTTATTTTGGAGTCAAACCTGATGGAACTGTTGTGGGACAGGTTGTGACAGAAGGGTCTTTGTGGGAAGTAAGTCAGAAAGTAAGTAATAAGCAAACATATCCTTGCATAAACTGTACAAACACAGGAATGCAGGGGTATTTTTTTGAAAGCTTATATTGAAGAAAGAGCCGTGGAAATCGCAAACTATATCATTGAACATAAGGCAACTGTGCGGCAGGCTGCCAAACATTACGGGATTTCAAAATCGACCGTTCACAAGGATATCACAGATCGGCTGTGCCAGGTGAATCCGGCACTTGCGGCAGAAACCCGCAAGATTATTGATGTGAATAAATCCGAACGTCATATCCGCGGAGGAATGGCAACAAAGGAAAAATATGCACATTTGCATGCAGTATAGATTTTCTCCTGTCGTGCGTGTTATAATGAGATAACATGCAGGAGGAAAAAACAGTGAATAATATGAAAAAAGAACAGCTCCGCCTTTATGCGGTGACCGACCGCACCTGGCTGGGCAATGAAACATTATATCAACAGGTAGAGAAAGCACTGGAAGGTGGCGCTACTCTGGTACAGCTGCGTGAGAAGGAACTTCCAGAAGCGGATGTGCAGAAGGAGGCAGAAGAATTGCTGAAACTTTGCCATCGTTACGGAGTGAAACTCATTCTGGATGATGATGTGGAACTGGCGGCAAAAGTCGGCGCGGACGGGGTTCATATCGGACAGTCCGATATGGAACTGGCGCACGCGCGTGAGATTCTCGGACCGGATAAAATCATTGGTGTGACGGCAAAAACCGTGGAACAGGCGAAAGCAGCAGAAGCGGGAGGTGCTGATTATCTGGGAAGTGGTGCTGTGTTTGGCTCTACAACCAAAAAGGATGCCATTCCGATGAAGCACGAGCTGCTGGAAGAAATCTGCCACAGCGTGAAAATTCCGGTTGTGGCAATCGGGGGAATCACGGCAGAGAATGTTTTGCAGTTAAAAGGCAGAGGCATCGCGGGTGTCGCAGTTGTCAGCGGCATTTTTGCCTGCGAGGATATTGAGGCAGGCACCCGGCATCTTGGAGAACTTGTAGAACAGATCATATAAAGGGAACAAAAGAGGAGTAAAAAAGTAAAATGAAGAATCATCTGCAGATAAAAAAACTGACATTGACGGCACTTTTCACGGCGGTGGCTGTGGTCGGGAGTATGTTTTCTTTCCCGGTATTTGGCTCAAAATGTGCGCCAGTACAGCATCTGGTGAATGTACTGTGCGCGGTAACGGTCGGACCATGGTGGGGGCTGGCACAGGCTTTTATGGCGGCATTGATCCGTAATCTGACAGGGCTTGGCAGCCCACTGGCATTTCCGGGAAGTATGTGTGGTGCACTGCTTGCAGGACTGCTTTACCAGTATGGGAAAAAGCTTCCGTTTGCATACGTGGGAGAAGTGTTTGGAACCGGTATCATCGGTGGAATGCTTTCTTATCCGATTGCTTATCTGATTATGGGGAATAAAGCAGCGGCATTGTTTACATTTGTAGTGCCGTTTTTGATCAGTACCTGTGGTGGTACGATCATTGCAATTATCGTGACCATTCCAATGAAAAAGGCAGGAATTCTGGACGGTGAAATACAAAGACGGGAGAAACTGTGATGAAATTTTCCGGGGAAAAAGTGGTGGAAATTTATGAGAAAATACAACAGAAACGTCCAATTATCCACTGTATCACAAATGCCGTGACGGTCAACGATTGTGCGAATATCCTTCTGGCGGCAGGTGCGTCACCGACGATGGCACACCATCCCTGTGAGGTGGAAGAGATCACGGCAGGTACAGCGGCACTGATCTGTAATTTCGGGGCCATCTCGGATTATGAGGCGATGAAGACTGCCGGAAAGCGGGCGCATGCGCTGGGACATCCGATCGTGATTGATCCGGTCGGGGTGTCGGGGTCTTCCTATCGGCGTGAAAAATGTCTGGAGTTGATGAAAATAATCCATCCGACCTGTATCCGGGGAAATTATTCGGAAATACAGGCATTGCTGCACAACTGTGGAACGGTTACCGGGGTGGATGCAGCCGAGGATGCGCTGGCGGAAGCAGAAGAAACGGATTTGCCGGAGCTGATGAAGCAGTATGCAAAGGAAAACCAGATGATTCTTGTCGCATCCGGAGAAACTGATCTGATCACGGATGGAAGCTGCGTCTACCGGTGTCATAATGGAAGCCCGATGATGGCAAGGATTACGGGAAGCGGCTGTATGTCTACCGTGATGCTTGGTGCTTTTTTAAGTGCGGAAAATTCGGTGGAGAGTGCAGTGGCATGCTGTGCGTTTACTGGCATTGCAGGAGAACTTGCGGCGAAAGAAACGACCGCACAAAAGAGAGGGACGATGACGTTTCGCAACGGGTTTATTGATGCCGTGTCTTTGATGACACCGGAACAGTTGGAACATGGAACAGATGTGGACTGGTTTTAAAAGTACGAACGGAGAAGAGGATATAAATGGAAAATATAGTATTGAAAGCGTCCGACGGTTACGCGCTGAGCCTGGCGGTATTTGAACGTGAGCATCCGCGGGGATACATTCAGATCATTCATGGGATGGAGGAACATAAGGAGCGTTATGAGGCTTTCGCTGAACAGCTGCGGCAGGCGGGATTTACGGTGGTGACATCGGACATGCGGGGGCATGGGGAACATGCTCCAAAGCTGGGGTTCTTTAAAGAAAAAGACGGTGACCGTTATCTGTTGTCGGATCAGGTACAGATCACGGCATATATTAGGGAGCGGTTTCAAACGGAAAAGGTGATGATTTTTGCACATTCCATGGGAACCATCATTGCAAGAAATCTGCTTTGTACCCAGTCGCACAGTTACGCAAAGGTGGTACTGAGCGGATTCCCGAATTATCCGGGAACGCAGATCATCCGCATAGGGTTTTTCCTGACAAATCTGCTCACAAGGGCGCGTGGACCGATGTATCATTCCCGGCTGGTGCAGCAACTGTCGGTGGGAAATTTCAATAAGCAGATAAAACATGCAAAAACCGAAGTGGACTGGATCTGTTCCGATGAGCAGGTGGTACAGGCATATCTGAAAGATCCGTATTGCGGGCATGGATTTAGCGTCTCCGCTTTTCACGATCTGTATATGCTGACAACTGCCATGCATCAGGTGTCAAATTACCGGGACGTAAATGAGACATTACCGATTCTGATGATCCGCGGCAGCGAAGATCCGTGCACCGGGTATGAAAAAGGTGCCAAAGACAGTGTGGACACGCTGAAACAGGCAGGTTTTTCCAATATTTCCACAATTACCTATCCGCATATGCGCCATGAAATACTGAATGAGAAAGAAAATGAAAAAGTTTACGCGGATGTGATTGCATTTTACGAGAAAACGTGAGGTTGTGACTTGTAAAATCACAGGGGCTTTATTATAATGGTAGAAAAATGGTGTACTTTTGAAAAATGCACCACATAAATGCAAAAATGCATTTTAGAAAACAGGAGGAAACACAATATGGATCAGGAGAAAGTCATCGTCATTGACTTCGGTGGTCAGTACAATCAGCTGGTTGCACGCCGCGTCCGCGAGTGCAATGTGTACTGTGAGATTTATTCTTACCGTACCGACATCGAACAGATCAAGGCAATGAATCCAAAGGGAATTATCCTCACCGGCGGCCCGAACAGCTGCTATGAGGCAGATTCCCCGACATACACGAAAGAATTATTTGAACTTGGCATCCCGGTTCTCGGTCTGTGCTATGGTGCGCAGTTGATGAATCATATCCTCGGTGGAAAAGTAGAAAAGGCACCGGTACGTGAGTACGGAAAAACGGAAGTGTTCGTGGACAAGTCTTCTCCGCTTTTTGAGGGAGTGGCAACGGATTCGGCAGAAGGATCTACCATCTGCTGGATGAGTCATTTTGATTATATTTCCAAACCGGCACCGGGATTTCAGGTAGTAGCACATACCGCTGACTGTCCGGTAGCGGCAGATGAAAATCCGGAGAAAAAGCTTTATGCAATCCAGTTCCATCCGGAAGTACTGCATACCGTAGAGGGAAGCAAGATGCTTCATAACTTTGTAAGAAATATCTGTGGATGTGCCGGCACCTGGCGCATGGATTCTTTCGTGGAGCATACAATCAAAGAGATCCGTGAAAAAGTCGGTGATGGAAAGGTTCTCCTTGCATTATCCGGAGGTGTGGATTCTTCTGTTGCAGCAGGACTTCTTTCCCGTGCAATCGGAAAACAGCTTACCTGCGTATTCGTCGATCACGGTCTGCTCCGAAAGAACGAAGGAGACGAGGTTGAGGAAGTCTTCGGTCCGAACGGACAGTTTGACCTGAACTTTATCCGTGTCAACGCGCAGGAGCGTTATTATGGAAAACTTGCCGGTGTGACAGAACCGGAGAAAAAACGTAAAATTATCGGAGAGGAATTTATTCGTGTCTTCGAGGAAGAGGCAAAGAAGATCGGAGCCGTGGATTTCCTGGCACAGGGAACCATCTACCCGGATGTGGTAGAGTCCGGACTTGGCGGAGAATCCGCAGTGATCAAGTCCCACCACAACGTCGGCGGTCTCCCGGATTATGTGGATTTCAAGGAAATCATCGAGCCGCTGCGCAACCTCTTCAAAGATGAAGTCCGCAAAGCGGGTCTGGAGCTTGGCATCCCGGAGAAACTTGTCTTCCGTCAGCCATTCCCGGGACCGGGACTTGGTATCCGTATTATCGGTGAGGTAACTGCAGAGAAGGTTCGTATCGTGCAGGATGCCGATTACATTTACCGTGAGGAAGTGGATGCCGCGGTAGAGGAATACCGCAAAGAGCATGGAGAGGCACCGGAGTGGATGCCAAACCAGTATTTCGCCGCGCTCACCAATATGCGAAGCGTGGGTGTCATGGGCGATGAGAGAACGTATGACTACGCGGTTGCACTGCGTGCGGTCAATACGGTCGATTTCATGACAGCGGAAGCTGCCAATATACCGTTCGAGGTGTTACAGAGAGTTATGAGCAGGATTATCAATGAAGTGAAGGGGGTAAACCGCTGCTTCTATGATATTACCAGTAAGCCGCCTGGGACGATTGAGTTTGAATAAATCGAGTTGCTTAAAAAAGCCAGTGTTTATGCGGGTTTCAGCGATTTCGATTAGTCTTTTGATAACAAATTGATAACAGTCATAGC